>Ga0209698_10007989_pt1 | contig 10993 bp, 6 predicted proteins | sample LitLauG_LLR_2012_FD_187203 | JGI IMG/M metagenome (GOLD analysis project Ga0209698, IMG submission 187203) | Freshwater sediment microbial communities from Pennsylvania, USA - Little Laurel Run_MetaG_LLR_2012 (SPAdes) (version 2) | ecosystem: Environmental > Aquatic > Freshwater > Creek >... | reverse complement strand
TGACCGTCAAGCCGGACGGCATGGCCGCCTCGTTGATCGCTCTCGGCGTAGCCATCGTCCTCGGCATCGTCGCCTCGATTGGAACATTTTCTAAACCAACGGCGTGAGGCAAGAAGCCGTTAGCTATAAGCCATAAGCCAGAACCAAAAATCGTTCCTGTAGCTCAGGCCTTTCAGGCCTGAGGATTTTTCTTGCGCTGGCGCGATCGTGCGGGCGACTCGAAACCCGCGCCTGAGATGAACGAAGGGAAAACCTCAGCCCTCAGGCGCGGTCTTGCCGGCGCTATGAAAAGCCTCACCCCTGAAGGGGTGAGCTACAGGATGGTTCGCTCACGCGAGGTCGAAGAGCAGCACTTCGGCGTCCTCGACGCCGGTGAGTTCGACGGACTTCTCCTCGGAGATGGCCGCGCCGTCGCCGATGGCGAGTTTGTTGCCGTTCAGCGTGACGCTGCCGCGTGCGACTTGCACATATGCGTACCGGGCTGGCTTCAGCGTGTGCTTCACGGTTTCGCCGGGAGCGAGCACCGTTGCGTAGAGTTCATTGTCCTGGCGAATCTTCACCGAGCCATCGCGGCCATCGGGCGAAACCACCAGCCGCAGCTTGCCCCGCTTTTCCGCCGCGTCGAAGTGCTTCTGGTCGTACGCCGGTTTGTAGCCTGCCTGGTCCGGGAACATCCAGATCTGGTACATGTGCACGGTTTCCTTGTCCGACGCGTTGAACTCGCTGTGCGCGACGCCCGTGCCCGCGCTCATATACTGAACATCGCCGGGCCGGATCGTGGAACCGTTGCCCATGCTGTCCTTGTGCGCCAGCGCGCCGTCCAGAACATAGGTGACGATTTCCATGTCGCGGTGCGGATGCGTGGGGAAACCACCGCCGCCGGCGATATGGTCGTCGTTCATCACGCGCAGGGTGCGGAATTCGACGAATTCGGGGTCGTAATAGTCCGCGAAGGAAAAAGTGAAGCGGGAATCGAGCCAGCCATGGTCGGCGTGGCCGCGTTGATCGCTTTTGCGAATGTGAATCATGGAGAGCCTCCTGAACTTACAGGGGGAATAATACACGTTATAACGACTATTGTCAAGAGGATAGTATATGCAAGGCTGGATTCCACCTATTTCCTGATTTCGCGGTCACTTACGGGTGTTTGCTGCTTTCGGGGAAGTTCCATCGCCGCATTGTTGCATAAGGGGGCAACATTTCCCCGGCTCTCTCCTTTGGTGTAGAGTGTTAGGTTACGCGGCCGAAACGGCGCCGCACCCGGTGAGGACATTCGCATGGATTCGGCACTTCCCACAACACAGGCAAAATCATCCGACGGCGGCGCCACGCGGCGGGAAACGGTTACGATTACCGATAACCGGACCGGAAAGACATACGAACTCCCCATCACCCACGACACCATCAAGGCGATGGACCTGCGGCAGATCAAGGTGAAGCCGGACGATTTCGGGATGATCAGTTACGACCCGGCGTACAACAACACGGCTTCGTGCATCAGCAAGATCACGTTTATTGACGGGGACAAGGGAATTTTGCGGTACCGCGGGTATCCGATCGAGGAGCTGGCGGAAAAGTCCACGTACCTGGAAACCGCGTATTTGCTGCTGTATGGGGAATTGCCGAGCGCGGCGCAATTGAAGCAGTGGCAGTACAACGTGACGCATCACACGTTCATTCATGAAAGCATCAAGAAATTTCTGGACGGCTTTCACTATGACGCGCACCCGATGGGGATGGTGATTTCGACGATTGCGGCGCTCTCCACCTTTTATCACGACGCGAAAGACATATTCAGCGAAGAGTCACGGAAGAAGCAGACGTACCGGCTGATCGGGAAGATGCCGACGATTGCGGCGTTCGCGTACCGGCACACGCTGGGTATGCCGTATGTGTATCCGGACAATGATCTGAGCTATCCGGGGAATTTCCTGAACATGCTGTTCCGGACAACGGAGACGCGGTACCGGCCGAACCCGACGCTGGAGCGGGCGCTGGATATTCTGTTCATTTTGCACGCGGACCACGAGCAGAACTGTTCGACGAATACGGTGCGCGGCGTGGGCAGTTCGCACGTGGATCCGTATTCGGCCACGGCGGCGGCGATTGCGGCGTTGTATGGGCCGTTGCACGGCGGGGCGAATGAAGAAGTGGTGCGAATGCTGCACGAGATCGGGTCGGTGCAGAAGGTGCCGGAATTCATCAAGCGGGTGAAGGCCGGCGAGACGAAACTAATGGGCTTTGGCCACCGTGTTTACAAGAATTACGATCCCCGCGCACGGATCATCAAGCGTGTGGCATACGAAGTGTTCGACCTGATGGGAAAGAATCCGCTGCTGGAGATCGCGCTGGAGTGCGAACGGATCGCGCTGGAAGACGAATACTTCGTGAAGCGGAAACTGTATCCGAACGTGGACTTCTATACCGGGTTGATTTACCAGTCGATGGGATTCCCGATGACGATGTTCCCGGTGTTGTTCGCGATTCCGCGCATGTCGGGATGGATTTCGCAGTGGGAAGAGCTGCTGCTGGATGCGGAGCAGAAGATTGCGCGGCCGAGGCAGATTTATCTTGGATACGATACGCGAAGCTACGTCACGATCGATCAGCGCGGCTGAGTTCCGTGGCCTGTGGCCCGTGTTCCGTGGGCCGAAAAACTCCAACTAGAATTGCTTGCATGGACTTATGGTTGTGATCCTTCGGCTATCCTTGTCGGATAGCTTCAGGATGACAAGCTGTTTGTTTCTTTCGTGGCCCAAGAATGACACGCTGTCTGCAGTTTTCGACGCAAACGGAGAAATGTAGCGAACAACCTTTTGAGTGGCTCTGGTATCCTTTTTGCGTACAGGGCGCCGCGTTGTGCTTCGAGATTGCGTTTTGCCAAGTTATAGTCATCTGGACGAGGGAACATGGGTCAGTCGCCGAACAATCCACCGCCTAACGGACCACGCCGCCGAAGTCAACGAGTATTGATGCAGGTTTCCGTGAAGATTCGCGGCAACGATGCGGAAGGCAAGAAATTTGAGGAAGAGACGGCCACGCTGGCGATCAACGCGCACGGAGCGCTGGTGCTGCTGCAGGCGAGGATCACCAGCGGCAGCAAAATCAATCTACAACACAATATGACCAAGGAAGAGCAGGAGTGTCACGTGGCGTTCCTGGGCCCGGTGAGAGCCGGAAAAGCCGAAGTAGGGCTGGAGTTTTCCGATGCGCGGCCGGGGTTCTGGCGTGTGGCGTTTCCGCCGGAAGACTGGTCACCGAAGCATCCGGAAGCGCGAACGGTGCTTTCGACGGGAACATCCACTCCAGGGAAGAAATAGAAGAGTTTTCTTGCTCCGGATCCGCTGAAGTTCCTTACCTACCGAAATTTCCTTTGTAACCTGCTAGACTTCCTCCCTATGCGATGGCTATTTTTCTTCGTTTTGCTGGTCATTCCCGGTGAGCCGTGGTGGATTGTGCAAGAAACCGGGGCGGATGCGAATCTGCGCGGCGTGTCGCTGGTGGTGCATCACGGCGGTGTGACGGTGTGGGCCACGGGATCCAAAGGAACCGTGGAGGTATCCACGGATGGGGGTACGACGTGGCAGACAATTAAGGTTCCGGGCGGCGAGGGGCTGGATTTTCGGGGCGTGCAGGCCTTTGATGGCGGCGTGGCGTATGTGATGACCAGCGGCGAGGGCGAGCAATCGCGCATTTTCAAGACGACGGATTTGGGGAAATCGTGGAAAGTGCAATACACCGGGAAAGAGAAGGCATTTTTCCTGGACTCGCTGGCGTGCATCGATGAGAAGCGCTGCTTTGGGCTGAGCGATCCGGTGGGCGGGAAATTTCTCCTGCTTTCTACGGAAGACGGACAGCACTGGAAGGAATTGCCACGGGAACACATGCCCGCCGCAGTGGCCAAGGAAGGGGCATTTGCGGCAAGCAATTCGGCCCTCTTGATTTATCGGGACCATGAACTTTATTTCGGGACGGGAGGGGGCGTGGCGCGGGTGTTTCATTCGCCGGACCTCGGCAAGACTTGGGAGGTTTTTGAGACGCCAATTTTGAGCGGCCAGCCTTCGCAGGGAATTTTTTCCGTGGTGCGCGCGGGCGACACAATTGCGGTAGTGGGCGGCGATTATGCGGAGGCGGGGAACACGGCGCGGAACGCGGCGTATTCACAAGATTTGGGAAAGACCTGGAGCGTTCCAGAGGAGCGCCCTACGGGCTATCGCTCTGGGATTGATACTTATGACGCGGGATTTGTTGCCGTTGGGCCGAATGGTTCTGACGTCAGCCGGGACGGGACGAAATGGCAGCACATTGATGATGCGAACCTGAATGCACTGACGTTCATCAACGGCAAGGGTTATGCTGTGGGGCCGAAGGGGAGCGTCGCGCGGTTTGAAGACCACAACGAATACTGAAATCCCACAGCCTTTGCGGACTCTGCTGAATTCCCTTCGATAGAGCGACTAAAAGAAAAAAGCAGATCCCTCACCCCGCATAAACCGCGGGGTGAGGGATGACAGATGGCTCTGGGCTCGCGATCGAGAATAACTTTCAACAGAACTTCGTTGGATTAGGTTTCAGGGCGTGAGTTGCTTCGGGAAGGCGTGGACGCCGGAGGGCACGAATTCAAAGCGAATTTGCCACTGGCTGGGAACGCCATGGCCGTCGGCTTCGGCGCCGGCAAATTTCCATTGGCGGGCGGCTTTTTCGGCGAGGTTCGCAAAGTATTGACTGGGACCGGGCGTAGTCAATTCGGCATTGGAAACCTTTCCCGAGGAATCCACTTCCACGTTCACAACCACACGGATTGTCCCCTGAATGCCTGCAAGCGCTTTGGATGAAGGATGCGGCAACACCTGATCAAGAATTTCGCCGTGGGCGTCGTTCGTTTCCGAAGATTTTACCGGTGAGACAGCAGGAGATTCCGCCGGCAATTTTGCAGGAGGCGGGGGCGAGATCGCCGCCGGCTGCTCGACGGATTTTGTTGAGGCAGCATTAGGCGAATTCATTACGGAAATTTTTTCAGCGGGCGGTGTGTCTTCTTGAGGATGGGGAACTGCTGCCGGCTTCGAAGGAGTGGAGGGCGCTGAGTTGACAGAGGCCTGCGGAGACGCCGGTTGGCTGCGGAAGTTGATGAGTTTCGGAACGGCAAAAATGAGGCCGAAGAATACGGCGGCGCCGAGGAGGACGGGAATGAGGTAGTCGGAAGGAGAAGATGTGCGGCGCTTCGCGGCCGGGAGGTTGGGACGAAATGGATTCGCTGGCGTCGAGTGGAGCTTGGCTAAGGGAACCGCGGGTTCGGAAGCCAGCGGCACATTGAGCGGAGAGAGCGGTGGCGTAAGGGTGGGCGAGGGCGATGCTGAAGCTGCGGCAGCCGCAGCAAGAGGCGCTGGATTCACGCGCGCGGCGATTTCAGCGACGGACCAGCGGTGCTCCGATTGGCGGCGCAGAGAGTGGCTGACGATATCTCGAAAGAGTTCAGGAAGGCCGCCGGGGATGGCCAGATCGGCAAGGCGGTCCTGAGGAGGTTCGGGGGTGCGCTGCGTCAGGGCTTCGAAGAGAGTAACGCCGAGAGACCAGACGTCGGCTTTAGGAGTGAGGGTGGCCGAAGGGATCTCGGGGGCATCGTAAACGTCGCGAGTGCGGGAAAGTTCGTTGATGGATCCGATGGTGGCGAGAGAATCGGACGAGAGTTTCAGGCAGTCCTGAGTGGCAAGAAAGTTGGAGGGCTTGAGATGGCCGTGGGCGAGTCCCTTGGCATGGAGATAGACGAGGAGATCGAGAGCGGGGTCGAGAACGTCTCGAGCTTCTTCGGGCGAAAGCGCGCGCTGGGGAAGAATTTCAGCGAGGTTTTCTTCTGCGTATTCCATGACGACATAAAGCAGGGACTGGCCAGAGAGGGCGCAGCGACCGCAATCGTGGATTGCGAGAAGGTTTTTGTGCGAGAGCTGAGCAGCGCGTTTCCAGGCGGCGAGGCGGGCCTCCGCCGCGGAGCCGTTGCCAGAAATAAATTTCAAGATGGCATTGGCGAATGACGGGGCCGCGAGCTGAGTGAGGAAAACGCCGCTGTGGTCCGTGGACGCGCGAAACTGCCGGAGAACGAATTTGCCGTCAACCGTCTGGCCTTCCCATTGCTTCCAGTTCTCGTTCATGACGCACCCCGCAGGAAGAGATTCGGACACGAGTGTATCGCGGCAGGGCTGAAGGCTGCCGAAACCTGAAACCAAAAGCGCCAAAGCGTCTGTGGCTGGGGTAGTTCAGAAACTACCAGGAAAAGCAGGCGCCTGGGGCTGGGCGCTTGATGCCCCTATCTTCCCACAGGAGGGTTGGTGTGCAACAGGCTGGAAGGGCAAGGGTGTTGAACGTTAGGAACGCACCGGGGTCCGATAAAAGAGCTGGGCGGCCATGGCGACCAAGGCGGGAAAACAGACAAGAACGTAGCGAGGCTCGGGGGTTTCCAGCGTGGTGAGGAAAGCGGTGCGGAGCAGCAGGTAGACCAAAACGAACGCGACTCCCGCCCGGAGAGCGGGGAATTTCCAAAGGCGTAGCGTGCCCAGCAGGCCTAGAGCGACATAAGCGATATTCAAAAAGAAAAGCAGGATGGTGACGCGCTGGTCCACGGGATCTTCCTGGCGCATGTAGGCGAGAGGAAAGACGTGGCCGGAGACGGGAAGGAGTTCGATGCGTGGCGTGAACCAGATGCGGACGGCGCGTTTGAGAGGAACCCAGAGCCCGGTGCGAAGAGGATGGCGGACGTTGCGTTCGGCAGCAACCTGGGCGAAAACGGCGTCCTCTTCGGGAGAGAGGGTGAGGTCCTGGTTGTAGGAGTCGAGTGCGGCGGCAATGCGATCACGTTCTTCGGGCGTGTCAAAGGCGGCGGAGGGAATATCGTCGAGGCGGATTTCTTCGTCGTTTAATTTCCAGGGAACCAGGTAGCACTCGCGGACGCGATAGAGCCAGGTGCGCTCCCAAGCCATGAAGCCGCGGGGAACGAGTTCGCCGGGGAGGTTGGCGTCTTTCGGAGTGAGGGGCTGGAATTCGTGGAGGGTGACGGCGTTGCGGATGGCCCAGGGAACAAGAGGCAAGGCGGTGCCGATCAGCAAAAGAAAGGCGGTTTGCAGAAACCGCCGAGTTTCACGGCGGCGCCAGAGCAGGAGAGCGAGGATCGCCAGAGCGCTGGCCAGGAGCAGAGGAGTTTCCGGGCGGAAGAGAGTGCCGAGGCCCACGAGCAGACCGGTGGAGAACACGCGCAGCCAAGGTGGAAGACGGCGAAGCGAATCGGGAAGAGAAATTGGTGTGCCGCTGAAATCGGTGAGCAGGGCGAACAGCGCGAGAGTGGCCAGCGCGGAGAAAAAGATGGCCCAGGTCTCGGTGAGCGGAACAGCGACGTAGTTCGCAGTGAAGGGGCAGAGGACGGCGAGCCAGAGGGCGGTTAGGAAAACGCGGCGAGATGTGCGTGAGTCGAGCGCGCCGTGATTTGGATTACACCAGCGGGCTATGAGGAGGGCGAATACGGCGATGACGAGACAAGTGGCGAGATCCACGAAAATCTGGGCGAACATCACGGCGCGGTGGGCGGCTTCCATGGTGGCCCAATTCCAGGCATAGATGAGCGCGAGAAATGCGGGATAGCCGGGCATGCGGATGTCCACGGAGAGCGGCTGGCCGCCGACATCCATTGCGTATTTCCAATGTTTCAGCCAGTTCGTGGCTAGCTGATCGTAGATGACGGTGTCGCCCGAGCTGGCGGGAAATTTCAGGACAAAGAAAAGCCGCAGGCAGGCGCCTGCGGTCAAAGCCAGGATGGGGTTCCAGAAAGCTCGCTTCATGCGTGCTTTGCATCTTACAATAAGGGAGATTTGTTCCACTGATGGAGTAACCTAAGGCTCAAGAGCGTTCCCCACCTGCGCTTGAGGGCTGCTGCGCTTCATGAAAGAACGAAAACCGATTTTTTACGATGCGGAGAAAGTCCGCTGGCGGCGCACGCGGCGCATCCTGGAGATAAGCGGAGCACTGCTGACGCTGCTGCTGGTGTATTTCTTTCTGACCATCGCGGGAAGCGTGGAGTTGCCGACGTCGCTGCTGCCGGATACGCGCCCGGTGTATCGGCCCGCCAAGAAAAAAATCCTGAAACCTGTGGTGCTTCGCGAAGGACGCCACAAGCGCGTGGCAAATATCGGGCGAGTGCCGGAGGCGTACGATCCGCTGCGGGCAGCGTTTTTTGTCAGTTGGGATCCTAACAGCCTGGCCTCGCTGAAAAAACATTACAAAGACATCGACTTGCTGATGCCGGAGCAATTGCACGCGGTGACGCCGGATGGCGCGCTGACGGTGGTGGACTACGAGCGGAACCAGACGGTGCAGGCGTCGCCAGGGGAAGCGTTGTCGCGATTGCAAGGGGACAAGCTGCACCAGTGGATGAGGGCTATGAATCCGCCGCTGGAATTGCCGATGATGGGGCTGCTGAACAATTACGACGGCAGCGTGTGGCGGGTGAAAGAGATGGTGCAATTGCTGGCGCAACCCGCTTCGCGGGCCCGGCTGGCGCGGGACGCCACGCAATTTGCGGCGATGGGCAAGCAGTCGGGGATTGTGGTGGATTTTGAGGAAGTGCCGGACGCAAGCCAGGAGAACTTCAAGAAATTCATCGGAGAGCTGGCACCCGCGCTGCATGCCGTGGGGTTGAAACTGATGATCGCGCTTCCGGCGCGCGACGATTCGTACGACTACGCGTATTTCGGCAAGGTGACCGACGCGATCATCGTGATGAATTACGATCAGCACTGGCTGACGTCGCCTCCAGGGCCGATTGCGGCGCAGGACTGGTTCGTGGAGAACTTGCGGCAACTGCGCGAGGTGGTGCCGGCGCAAAAGCTTGTGGTGGGGATTGCGAACTACGCGTACGACTGGACGGAGACATCGAAGAAAGAGACGCCGCACGCCGAAGAGTTCAGTATTCAGGAAGCGCTGCTGCACGCGTACGAGTCGGAAGCGGAGATGGAGTTCGATCCTGCTTCGCTGAATCCGCACTATTCCTATGCGGATGAGCAGAACCACACGCACCAAGTGTGGCTGCTGGATGCGGTGACTGCGTACAACGAGTTGCGAGCGAGCGAGCGGCTGGGCGTGCAGGGGACGGCGCTTTGGAGGCTAGGATCCTCGGATACTTCAATGTGGCCAATCTGGGACGCGAAGCGGCCGGACGATGCGATTCGCGCAAAGATCACCGAATTGCCGCCGGGGCCGGATTTGATACTCGAGGGAGACGGGGACATCTGGCACATTGCGGACGTTCCCAAACAGGGGCGGAGGAGCTTTACTTACGACGCTTCGACGGATTTAATCACCAGCGAAAAATACGAGGCGTATCCGCTTTCTTATGACATTGAAGAATTCGGTGGGGTCAAAGGAAAGGTGGTTTTGTCTTTCGACGATGGACCGGACCGGCGGTGGACGCCGAAGATTCTGGACATCCTGAAGGAGAAGCAAGTTCCCGGGGTGTTTTTCGTCATTGGGGATCAGGCGAACCGGTCGCCGGATCTGCTGAAGCGCGAGTACAACGAAGGGCATGAAATCGGGAACCACACGTTCACGCATCCGGCGTTCACGGATGAGCTGTCGCATACGCAAGTGCGTTGGGAACTGAATCTAACGCAGCGGTTGATCGAGAGCACCCTGGGTGTGAAATCGCTGCTGTTCCGCCCGCCTTACGGGATCGATCACCAACCGGAATATGCCGAAGAGGTGGCGCCGCTTCCTTACCCTCAGGAATTAGGCTACATCATTGTGGGGCAGCGGATTGATCCGCGCGACTGGTACATGCCGGACAACCAGCACCAGTTGCCCGCTTCGGAAATAGTGGCGGAGGTGATGAGCCAACTGAAGCACGGGAACATCATTTTGTTCCACGACGGGGGCGGGGACCGCAGCCAGACGATCGCGGCACTGCCGGAGGTGATCGATCAGCTGCGGGCGCAGGGATATGAATTTGTTTCCGTGGCGGATTTGATCGGGAAGAAACGGGCGGATTTGATGGTGCCGCTGTCGTTCCGGGAACGCATGGCGGCGCACGCGGATGGGTTCATCTTCAGCATTTTTCAGTGGTCGCGCTTTGCGATCGCCACGATTTTTATTCTTGGGATTGTGCTGGTAAGCGGGCGGGCTGCGATCATCGGATTGCTTGCCGTGCTGGAGAAACTGCGGCCGGATCACGCGAAGCTGCCGGAGCCGCCGCCGGGCGTGACGGTGCTGATTCCCGCGCACAATGAAGAAAGCGTGATTGTGCAGACGGTGGAATCTGTGCTGATGAGCGACCTGAACGACATTCACGTGATTGTGGTGGATGACGGCTCGACGGACGGGACATTGGAGCTGCTGCAAACCAATTTTGGAAGAAACAATGCCGTGGAGATTGTTCATCAGGTGAATCAGGGGAAGGCCGCGGCGTTGAACAATGCGTTGTCGCGTGCCAAGACGGAAATTGTGGTGACGATTGACGCGGATACCGAGATCGAACCAGATGCTATCCGGAAGCTGCTGCGGCATTTCTCGGATCCGAAGGTGGGGGCGGTCGCGGGGAACGTGAAGGTGGGGAACCGTTCGCGGTGGCTGACGCGCTGGCAGGCGCTGGAATACATCACCAGCCAGAACATGGAGAAGCGTGCGTTTGACCTGTTGAACTGCATCACGGTGGTGCCCGGAGCGCTGGGCGCGTGGCGCAAGCAAGCGATCGAAGCGGGCGGTGGAATCACCGCGGATACCGTGGCCGAGGATGCGGACCTGACGATTGCGATCCGGCGGCTGGGCTGGCGGATTACGTACGATGAAGAAGCGATTGCGTGGACCGAAGCGCCCGAAACGCCGGGACAGTTGATCCGCCAGAGATTCCGGTGGACGTTCGGGACGTTGCAATCGTTCTGGAAGCACAGCGACACGCTGTTCCGGCCGAAGTACGGAACGCTGGGGTGGGTCGCGCTGCCAAACATTTTTATTTTCCAGA
>Ga0209698_10007987_pt1 | contig 10994 bp, 6 predicted proteins | sample LitLauG_LLR_2012_FD_187203 | JGI IMG/M metagenome (GOLD analysis project Ga0209698, IMG submission 187203) | Freshwater sediment microbial communities from Pennsylvania, USA - Little Laurel Run_MetaG_LLR_2012 (SPAdes) (version 2) | ecosystem: Environmental > Aquatic > Freshwater > Creek >... | reverse complement strand
CGCTGGTGCAGATCGGCGAGCGCATGGCGCGCAACGATCAAGCGGTAAAGGCGGACTATCCTGACCTCGTCCGCCTTGCCTCTCATCCCGTGGAGGAAGTCCGCAACACCGATGCATGGGTCATGGGGCAGGACACTTCCGGCGCGGGCTTTCACGAAGCATTGCTCGAGATGCTGAATGATTCTTCGCCGATGGTCCGCGGCAACGCCGCGCTCTCGCTTGTGCGTTATGGCGACGCCACCGGCCGCCCTCAGATTCTCGCTCTGCTGCAACCGGCTCAGGTGACTTCGCCCACCGGTGGCCGCGTTCTGGATGCCGACAAACCCGGCACCGCAATTCATCAGGGAGGCCTGATCGCGAAGTTGCAGCAGCAGGATCAGAAACAGCAGACCATCGAAATCCGTTCGCCGATCGCCGGACGATTGCGCACAGTTTCGGTCCAAACCGGACAGAACGTCACGGCAGGGTCAGAAATCGCCACCGTCGACCCCGGAATCGAGCAGGTGTGGGAAGCTTTGCGTGCTCTGTATCTGATTGGCCGGCCGGAAGACCTAGCCAGTATCACTCCCTACGAACGTGACGTCCCTGAAAATCCCGATCACATCCGCCAGCAGGCCGCTCTTACGGACAAGGCGATTCGAGAAAGAGCCTCGCCCAGCCCCTAGAACATCGTTCCTAACTAACCTGGCTAATTCAGTGGTAGTCGGTGTAAACACCTGATTTCAACGACAATCCCGCTCGAACGCCGGGAGCGAATCCTGTTCCTTGTAGTCCGATTTCGAGAGGCAAAAAACCGACATCATCGGTAACTGAAAAATTAATGTCGTCCTAACATTTTGGCTCGAAATTGCCGATAGGGAGGAAAGCTATGAGTACTCAAGGCCAAGCTCCCGCTACCAAGCCAGGCCCTTGGCTGGCCAGGCAGCCGATTCTCACCCGGGACGAGAAGGTTCTGGGTTACGAGTTGCTATATCGACAGGACCATGAGGACAACCGCGCTGCTGTCGACCCCGACGGCGCAACCTGCAGCATTATCGATACTTTGAATGTACTCGGGCTCGATGCGGTATGCGATGGGCGTCTTGCCTTCATCGACTGCACGCACGAGATGTTATTGAAGGAATTCTTTTTGCTGTTGCCTGCCGACAAGGTTGTGGTCGAGGTCCTGGAGACGGTTCCTGCCGACGATAGTGTGATCGAGGCGTGCCGGAAGCTAAAACACGGAAGCTACAGGATTGCCCTGGACAACTTTGCACCCAACGACCCTCGGGGATCGCTGGTTCCCTATGCAGATTTCGTCAAGGTTGACATCCGAAAATCTCAGCCTGAGCAGCGCGCTGCCATCGTCGCGCAATGTAACAACACCCACTGCGGGATGCTGGCGCAAAAGGTGGACACTCAGCAAGAGCAGATTACCTCGGCGAAGGATGGCTTCACTCTGTTTCAGGGATATTTCTTCCGCCACCCCGAACGCATGCGAGCCAGACATATTGAGGCCAGCCAAGCCAGCTATCTTCGCCTGCTTCAGGCGATCGCCACCCCGGAATTGGATCTCTCCGCCGTCGAGGATCTCATCAAGCACGACCCGTCACTGTGCTACCGGTTGTTGCGCTACCTGAACTCTCCCCTTTTCGCGGTGTCATCGCCAGTGCAAACCGTTCGACAGGCGATGGACCTGCTGGGAGAACGAGAGTTGGTTCGATGGATACGCATGGCCACAACCCTGGTCCTGGGGCAAGACAAATGTTCCGACCTGGTTCTATCGTCGCTGGTGCGTGCTCGATTCTGCGAACTGGTCGCTCCCAAGGTCGGACGCAGTAAATCCGATCTATTTCTGGTAGGCATGCTTTCGTTGATGGACGCCATCCTGGAAGTCCCCATGGGAGTGGTGGTGGAGGGGCTCGCACTCGATGAGGATACAAAGGTAGAACTTCTGGGTGCGAAGAAGGGGAGCAACACGCCACTTACCTCCATCTACAGGCTCATGGTCGCGAGAGAAACTGGCGAGTGGGAAGATGTGGCCGTGCTAGCCAAAACACTCAACCTGTCGCTACCCTTCGTAAACCGGGCTTACAACGAAGCGATGGGCTGGGCTCGCGAAATGATCAGCGGCGTTCCGCCTCAGAACCATTGATTTCGTACGGAAGGCACGCTCCCAGTCGGTCACGCTGGAATCCCATTCAAAAAGGTTCGCTACGGATTTGTGGCCGTTGCGCAGGGTAGCGGCAGAACATCACCATTACAACCACACACAGGTAAGCGGCATTACCAAGAACAACAAAAACGCGCGCTGAAGCGCGCGTCCTAAACCGAAAGCTGATAGCTGATGGCTGACCGCTAAATCGGCATTACTCCCACTTCCTTCTCCACCTCGACCGTGTCCACCATCACGATGGCGTCCCACGGGCAGCCGTCCAGGAAGCAGCCGTCCGGCCCTTTGCTGATGCACTTCTTGCAGCCGATGCACAGGATCGGGTCGACCTGAATACGCCCGAACGGCGGATGGTCCTCATCCGGCACCCAGAACATGCAGTCTTCCACCGGGCAGTACTCCACGCACGCCGGCGACCCGGCACATCCGGTGCAGCACTCGGTGATGACCGCTAACTCCTTTGGCTTCTTCTTGCGCGCGGTGGTCAGCCCCTTGGATTTGGGCTCGAACTTCATCTCGTCGGGCACCATTCCAGGGGCTTTTGTCTCGGTCGGAGGCATGCGCGGGATTATACCTTGAATCACTCGGAATTGTGATTCTTAACCAAAGGCCGGCTGGCATACTTCTGTTATATTGACTCCCTCAGGACCAGTTTCGAGTGTCGAGTTTCAAGTTTCGGGTGTGACGTAACGGGTTCGAATAAGCACACGTGGGAGCAAGAACTCGAAACAGGAAACTTGAAACTGTTTTCGTCGAGGTTGGCGCTACCCGCGGCTTCCCGAGCCTAGCCCGACGTCACAAGAAGGAGCGCACTCCTATGGCAGGCAAAAGCGTTAATAAAGTCATTCTGATCGGCAACCTCGGCAAGGATCCGGAAGTGAAGTACACACCGCAGGGCACAGCGGTGGCGAAACTCACAATCGCTACTAACGAGCGCTACAAGGATAAGGGCGGCGAGTGGCAGGACCGCACCGAGTGGCACAACGTCGTGCTCTGGCAGCGCCTCGCTGAAATCGCGGGCGAATATCTGAAGAAGGGTGGCAAGGTCTACATCGAGGGCCGCCTGCAAACCCGCTCCTGGGACGACAAGACCAGCGGCCAGAAGAAGTATATGACCGAGGTTGTGGCCAATGATCTCGTGCTGCTTGGCGGGCGTGGCGAAGGCGGTGGCAGCGAATCGGGCGGCGGCCACTCTCGTGGCGCGAGTGCGGGCGGCGGCAACAACTTCGACCAACGCACTCCCGAACCCGAGCCCGCCGGCGCGGGGCCGATCACAGATGAAGATATTCCGTTCTGAGCCTCATCGAGTGCATCAGAAGCGCGGGCCGTCGGGCCCGCGTAGCAGTTAGTGGGTCAATTTGAAACGCTGTGCGCCAGATCCCTCGTCCCGCCGGAGAAAACGCGGGGCCTTGGGATGACTGTTATCGGGAAGAATTGCCAAATTGAGCCACTAACCCGTGGCCCCCCTCCGTTGACTTCCCCTCCCTTCCCGCCTACCATAACGCCGACCCATGATCGGCCAAACCATCTCTCACTATCGAGTCATTGAAAAGCTCGGTGGCGGCGGCATGGGAGTGGTTTACAAGGCTCAGGACACCAAGCTGGGCCGTTTTGTCGCGCTCAAGTTTCTTCCCGAAGATTTTTCCCGCGATCCGCAAGCCATCGAACGATTCCAGCGGGAAGCACGCTCGGCCTCAGCCCTGAATCACCCTCATATCTGCACCATCTACGAAATTGACACCCACGATGGCCTTCCCTTCATCGCTATGGAACTGCTCGAAGGGAACACGCTGAAGCATCGCATCGAGGGCACGCCGCTCAAGGTCGACCAGTTGCTGGATCTATCGATCCAGATCGCGGATGCACTCGATGCGGCGCACTCCAGCGGCATCGTGCATCGCGACATCAAGCCCGCCAACATCTTTATCACTCAACGCGGGCAGGCCAAGATCCTCGATTTCGGGCTCGCCAAGCTGACGCCGCAGCGGAACAAAGTGGAAGAAGCGACCGCCGCTACTGTCCCCAACCCCGCTAGCGACTATCAACTCACGAATCCTGGTGCCGCCATTGGGACCATCGCCTACATGTCGCCTGAGCAGGCGCGCGGCGAGCCACTCGACCATCGCACGGATCTGTTCTCCTTTGGGATCGTCATGTACGAGATGGCCACCGGACGCCAGCCGTTTTCCGGCAATACATCTGCGGTCATTTTCGAGGCGATCCTGAACAAGGCTCCCACCCCGCCGGTGCAGCTGAATCCTGGGGTGCCACCGCAATTGGAACTGATTCTCAATAAGGCGCTGGAAAAAGATCGTGAGCTGCGCTGCCAAAGCGCGGCGGAGCTGCGTGCTGATCTCAAGCGCCTGAAGCGTGACGCGGATTCGGCTCGCGGCAGCAGCTCGTCCCAACAGCCGAGCGCGCGGGGAATTCCAGTGGCATCCGTTGCGATGCAGCCCGCCAAGTCAAGCAAGGGCCGCACGACGGTGTTAGTTCTCGTGGCCGCGCTGCTCGCCGCAGCGGCTGGCTTGTTCGCTGGTAAGCGCGTCTTTGGCTCACCCGCTGCCAACGCTCCGCTCTACCACGAGATCACCTTCCGCCGCGGAGAAGTTCGCTCGGCCCGATTCGCACCCGACGGTCAGACCATCCTCTACAGCGCCGCCTGGCAAGGCGATCCGCTCGACGTGTACACGGCGCGTCCGGGTTCGGTCGAATCGCGCTCTTTCGGACTCGGGCACTCAGTGTTGATGTCGGTCTCACCGCAGGGCGAAATGGCGCTATTGCTTAGCGCCCACGCTGTTTCCACGTGGGTGACCGTGGGCACACTGGCCCGGGCACCGCTCGCAGGAGGCGCTCCTCGCGCGGTGCTGGAAGATGTGCAGTGGGCCGACTGGGGCCCGGATGGAAACAGCCTGGCCGTGGTTCGCGACGTGAATGGACGCAACCGCCTCGAGTATCCAATCGGAAAAGTTCTATACGAAACCGGCGGCGGCTTCATCAGCCATATTCGGGTCTCTCCCAAGGGCGATCTGGTGGCTTTTCTCGACCACCCCCTCCAGGGCGATGACAGCGGCTCGGTCGCGGTTGTTGATCTCTCCGGCCACAAGCGCAAGATTTCCAGCGACTGGTACGGCACGCAAGGCCTCGCGTGGTCCCCCGATGGCGAGGAGGTGTGGTTCACGGCCAGCAAAGTCGGTGTAGACCGCTATCTTTCCGCCGTCACGCTGTCAGGTCAGGAGCGGCTGGTCACGCGCATCCCCGGCACTCTCATTCTCTTCGACATCTGGCGCGATGGCCGCATTCTTCTCGCGCGCGCCAGCCGGCGACGCGAGATCATGGGCTTCTCGGAAGGTCCGAAGGAAAAGGACCTGTCGTGGCTCGATTACTCGTATCCCGCCGACATTTCTTCCGATGGCAAGAATGTTCTGTTTGACGAAGAGGGCGTCGGCGGAGGCCAAAGATATAACGGCGGTCAGGAGTTGACCTATGCCGTCTATCTGCGCCGTACCGACGGTTCGCCCGCAGTGCGTTTAGGCGAGGGCTCAGCGGCGGCACTGTCAGCCGACGGCAAGTGGGCGATCGTGCAGACACCAGACGAAGCGGCACAGTTGCGCCTCCTGCCCACGGGCGCGGGCGAGGCCCAGACCCTGACCAACGATGCCATCAATCACAACGCGGTGCGATGCTTTCCCGACAGCAAGCACTTCCTGTTCTCGGGCAACGAGCCAGGAAAAGGTGTGCGCCTGTATGTGCAGGAATTCGCCGGCGGCAAGCCGCGAGCCATTTCTCCGGAAGGCGTGAACGGCACTCTGTTTTCCATTTCGCCGGATGGCCAGTGGGCGGCCGGGATCGGTGCGGACGGTAAGGGCTATCTTTATCCTGTCGCCGGTGGAGAGCCCAAGCCGATTCCTGGGCTAGAGGCGGGTGAACAGCCCGTCGGCTGGGGGCAGAACGCTCAAATGCTCTGGGTCTACCAGCCCGGAGAGGTCCCAGCCAAGGTTTTTCGGTTGGACCTGACCACCGGAAAGCAAACGCCGTGGAAACAAATCGCGCCCGCCGATCCTGCCGGAGTGGCGACGATTGGCCCGCTCCTGATGACCGGCGACGGCAAAAGCTACGTGTATGGTTTCACTCGCACCCTCGCCGATCTCTACCTGGTGGAAGGCTTGAAGTAGCGTAGCTCTGCTGGCAGCTTTCTAGTCCTAATTTCCGCCCTGGGGCGGAGTTCTTCTTAACACCTGTTCGCAGCGACCCGTCTCGGCTTTGATCTCGTTGACGCGTTCCGCTCCACCGTACTCCGGCGGCGCATGTTCCCGAAGAAGTTGAAACGCCGGAAGAGACTTATTGAACCACGATTCGGCCTCGCGGCACTGTTCAGCGCTCTGCTGGTTTGGAGCTTTAGTGGTGAGCGCCTGCTGTACAAGAGCCTTCCCAAGCCAAAACTCATCCATAATGACCGCAAAGCCGACCAGGGACTGAGGATTCTTGGTGTCTGGCAATTTTTCCAGCGCGGCCAAAGACTGGCGGAGCTGCCCAATACCTCGCGAAGAATCCCCTAAGTCGATCGACAGCTTTCCAATCTTGCCGCGCACTCGACCGATGTCTTGTTGGAGCTGCGCATTTGCAGGATCGGCGGCGGCCAGTTTCTCGAACTCTGACAGGGCCTCGCGATCCATTGCAAGAGCGGCATTCTTGTCATTCATCGCGGCCTGCACCTCCGCCATAGCAAAGCGATCGTAGGCAACGAGTCGACGGAAGTCGGTATTCGTAGGATCCGCCGCGACCAGGGATTGTTTCGTGGCGATGGCCTTCTTATAGAGTTCCAGAGCTTCGGAACGGCTCTTGGGGTCATCCCCCAGGACCTCGGCAGTTCGGCTATAGCTCAGGCCCAGAAGGCGTCGATTGCGCAGGTTCGCGGGATCCTCAGAGACCATCTCTTCGAACATCTGCGATCCCTGACGAAGATGCTCGAGGCCCGCAGCGGAGTTCGCGCTCAACATGGCCTGCTTGTATCCATGATCCATGCAGTAAGTCGCGAACAACAGACGGTACGCGGGGTTGGTGGGATCAGCGCTGCGCAGGCTCTCGGCGATGGAGAAAGCCTTCGCCGAGTAGTCCGTCGCAGAGGTGAGATCTCCCATGGTCCAGGAGAGATCGCTGAGCTTGCCTAAATTAGGCGCGAGCTGCCTGCGAATTTCCAGGTTCGCGGGGTCTGCCTTGGTCAACGATTCCCTGATCGCCAGCGCTTTCTTGTAGCTCGCGGCTGCTCCTGCCTGGTCGCCGAGATTCGCCTGCCGAGGCTGTCCCTGCACATCACCGATTCTTTCGTAAGCCGTGGCCAATTCCTGCTGCAATGACGTGTCGTTCCTGGCCTCTGCGTTCAGGCTGTCCAGATATTCCAAAGCCCGGCTGACCAGGAGTTTTCGGGCAGGAGTCGAACCCGGTAGATCTTTGATGGAGTCGTGCAATTCGAATAGCAACGAATTCGCGAGCTTGCGAACATCGTTGAACCGCCTCTCAGCGCGGCTTCGCTGCTGCTGTGCCTCCCAGGCTTGCGTCCGGGCGATGTGGGCTTCGTAGAGCGTTGCCGCCAGGGTGCAAAGGAGCGCGAGTACCGCCACGGTCGCGGCCAGCACTCCAGCCCGATGTCGGCTCACAAACTTGGCTCCGCGGTACCGCCAGGTATCCGGGAGCGCAGCCACGGGCAATCCTTCCAGGTGGCGCCGAATGTCCTCTGCGAGCTGCTCGACCGACCCGTAACGCCGCTCGGGCTCTTTACGCACGGCCTTCAGCACAATGTTGTCCAGGTCGCCGCTCAGTCGCCGCTGCAGCTTTTGTGGCGTTCCCTCTCGCGTCCGGCTGATCGCTTCCGGAGTGATTTCATCACCCTTGCTTTCTATTCTCGAAATGACGGTGCTCGGCCGTCCCGGCTCGACCTCGCAAATCGCTCGCGCCAGCTCGTGGGGCATGGTGGTATCCCCGGGATACGGAGAGTGTCCCGTTAGCAACTGGTAGAGCACTACACCTAGTGAATACACGTCGGTCGAGGTGGTGATCGGCGCACCCCGCACTTGCTCGGGGCTGGCGTATTCCGGTGTCATGGGATGCAACGTCGTCTCGTTCCCCGCCGCCGGATCCACTATTTTTGCGATGCCGAAATCCAACAATTTAGGGTCGCCTTCCGGGGTCACGAGAATATTGCTGGGCTTGATGTCACGATGAATGACAAGATGCTGGTGCGCATATTGGACGGCAGTGCATATTTGCGCGAAGAGCTTCAACCGTCGCGTAATGTTTAGACTGTGCTCGTCGCAATATTGGTCGATGGGCTTGCCTTCGATCAGCTCCATTACCAGGAACGGCACGCCGTCGTCAGTCGTGCCCCCGTCCAGCAGACGTGCAATATTGGGATGGTCGAGGGAGGCTAGGATCTGGCGCTCGTGGCGAAAGCGTTCCAGCACGACGGTTGAGCCCAATCCAACCCTCACCAGCTTGATCGCCACATCTTTCTTGTATTGACCGTCAGCACGGACCGCGCGATATACCTCGCCCATCCCGCCGTGACCGATCTCCTCCACCGCCTGGTAGGCACCAATCCGACGGCCCACGCGTGCGGATGGAATTTCACCCGGGGCCTTATCGAGCAAATCGACCGCAGGATTTTCCAGAAAAGCGCTGCCGGCCTGTTCATGCGAGCGCAACAGCGACTCCACTTCCGCGCGCAGCTCCGGATCGGTTGCGCAGACTTTGTCGAGAAACGGAGATCGCTCAGGTTCGGCCAGCGCGACAGCCTTGTCCAATACCTCCCGCACCTGTTGCCAGCGTTCGGGTGTCATGAGCGTGCGCTCCGGTCGAGTTCACGAAACAGCCAGATCCGCGCGGTGGTCCAGTCGCGCTTCACGGTCGCGGGTGATATCCCAAGAACTTCCGCGGTATCCTCTACTGTCAGCCCGGCAAAAAACCTGAGCTCCACGATCCGGCACTGTTGCGCGTCCATCACTGCCAGCGTCTTCAGGGCGTCGTCAAGCGCGATTACATCCACATCCTGCCGTTGCGGCTGCTCGACAGCATCGTCCAGAGTGAGCTTGCAGGCATCTCCGCCTCGCTTGGAGGCTTGGTGACCGCGCGCATAATCCACCAGGATTTGCCGCATCAATTGTGCAGCAACGCCAAAAAAGTGCGCCCGGTTCTGCCATTGAGGGTTTTCCTGTCCCAACAGCCGCACATAAGCTTCGTGCACCAAAGCCGTGCCCTGTAGGGTGTGATCGCTTCGCTCTCGCTGAAGATAATGGTGTGCTAGGCGACGCAATTCGCTGTAAACAATCGGCATTAGGGCGTCGAGCGCCTCGCGGTCTCCGCCCCGCCAGCGAACCAGCAATTCGGTAACTTGATTGGCACCGCCCCGATGCACCGATAGGTCCCCAAGACACGCGGGCGCTCGCGTTGGCGGCGACGATACGCTCTATCCAACATCGTGTCAATACGCTGAAAATACGCTACTTATGCGCGGGTGCTTCCGGTGATCGCGGTCCGTTGGGCAGCTCCCCAAGATTTTTCTTAGGAAGTGTGAGCTATTTCGTCATGCTCTTTCCGCTTTACAGGACATAGGGGAGAGGCAGTCGCAGGACGCCGCGACTGGGCGATCAGCTGTGGCGCCTGCAACTGCTTCTCGCACGAAACCCAGTTCTAAGGAGTCGACTATGCCTTCCCGAAAGCAGTCCCTGGTTCTTTCTCTAATTCTGTTGGCGGCATCGGTAAGCGCCCCTGCTCAAGATCTTCACATCAAGAAAAATATCTCTGTCGGCGGATATACCGTCTCCAGTTCCGAAGTTTCGCTTAAGGGTGCCCGGGAACGCACCGTCACTCAATCGCCGAACGGTACAACCGTCACCCTGCGCCAGTGTGACTTGAAGAGGACGGTCACGCTGAATGATCAGGCGCAAACGTACCTGGTGGCGAACGATCCCCAGGACGAGGCGGCACTCAAGGCCGCAGCTCTGGTCACAGGCGCCCAGACGGCGGACTCCGGCGGCTATATTACGGAAACCAGCACCATCGTCGATACCGGAGAACGCAAACAGCTCTACGGCTATCCCGCGAGGCATTTGAAGACGACCGTACAGATGGAGTCTTCGGCGAACGCATGCTCGCAGGTCAAAGAGTCATTCGAAATCGACGGCTGGTATGCCGACATCGCGAAAGAGCAGACAGGGTGTCAGCACTTTACGCCGCCCGTCCGCGAGGCTGAAGGTTGTCACGACCGTGTCGTGTCACGCCACCGCGGAAGCGCCAAGCCGGGATATCCGTTGTCGGAAAACATCACGATGCACAACGCGGATTCCTCCACCACGAACGTGTCCGTCAAGGTCTCAGAAATCTCGAAGCAGCCTTTGGAGTCGGAACTGTTTGACGTTCCCGCAAACTACAAGCAGGTCAACTCCGTTGCCGAGCTGAACGGCGCTCCGCAGGCTCAGCCACAGATGACAGCCAATTCGTTTACACCCCCGCAACAGGCCCAGAATACGAAAAACCCGATGGCTCAGGGTGGAATGACTCCACAGGCTGCTCTGGCGCAAATGTCCCAGATGGGATTCGGGCCGGGCGGGATGCCGAATGGCGGGGGAATGCATGGAATGGGCGGCTCACAGCCTGCCAGCGCTCCAGTCGCAGCGCCGCAAGCGCTCGGACCGAAAGCTCCAGGCAAAATCCGCATCGGTATCGCTCCGCCACAGGCGCAGGTGGGACAAGGCAACAACGCTGGCGACTACAGCACACCGATCCGCAATTCGATTGTCCTGCTCATGAATGGGCCCGCGGTCGAGATCGCTGCCCTGGACTCTCACTC
>Ga0209698_10007985_pt1 | contig 10997 bp, 8 predicted proteins | sample LitLauG_LLR_2012_FD_187203 | JGI IMG/M metagenome (GOLD analysis project Ga0209698, IMG submission 187203) | Freshwater sediment microbial communities from Pennsylvania, USA - Little Laurel Run_MetaG_LLR_2012 (SPAdes) (version 2) | ecosystem: Environmental > Aquatic > Freshwater > Creek >... | reverse complement strand
TTCCTGTACGTCTCCGGCGAATTCGCGTGACTCCTCAATCTTCTCTTTGAGCGCGATCTTTTTGACCAGATCCTGCAACTCGTAAATCGATTTCTCGGACACCGCATTTTCACGCGCCGCCACTTCCAGCGCTTCCGGCGACGAAGTGAAATTCAGGTAGTAGGTCTCCACCCCGCGTGCGGCCGGATCATGGCTGGAGTTGGCGTGAATCGAGATAAACAGATCGGCCCGTTGCTGATTCGCGATGGCGGTGCGCGTCTCCAGCGGAATAAAGGTGTCGTTTTTGCGCGTGTACACCACCTCCGCGCCCAGGCGTGACTCCAGCAACTTGCCCAGTTTGCGCCCCACTTCGAGCACCAGATCTTTTTCTTCCAAGCCCTCCGGACCGATCGTCCCGGTGTCGTGGCCACCATGGCCCGGATCGATGACGATCTTGCCGATTTTCAATCCCAGCGCGCGGATCAGCGACCGGTCGCCCCTGGCTGTCGGACTGGCCTCGCGAATGATGTTTTCGCTGGATTCGGCGGCTTCCAGCGTCTTCGACGGCTTGGCAGATTTTGGGTGCGAACGCGTACCAGCGGGCCGGTGATTCTGCGGTTTGTCGCCGCTCTGCTTGTCATCGGCCGGCGAATCCACATTCGTTGCGTGATCGTCGCTGTCTTTACGCGAAGGTGCGGTCGCGCGCTCCTGGGGCGGTTCCACCTTCGCGGTTTCCACCGCGGGGGGGTCGTCGTCGGCTTCCACGACGACCTTCTTGACCGCCGACACTTCGCCTTTGACTGCCGCGAGTTTCTGGGTTTCGCGAGTCGGCTTTGAGCTTTGCGGACCCGTCCTGGGCGTCACTTTCACATCATCGCCCGCGTCTTCCGTGGTAACCGGAGCTTTGCCGGCCTCAGCCCGGAGGGCCTCCACCTTGGACTTGGACTGCGCCGTCGTGGCAACGGCTGACGCAGCATCCGTTTCCGAAGGCGCATCGTTGCCGGTCTGGGCCGCGGCGTTCCGGCCCTTGCCGTGGATGTCGATGATCAGCCGGTAAGGATCTGGCAGCAGGAAAGCGTCGTAGTCCGAGAGATCGTCGACTTCGAGCACCACCCGCGTGCGCCCTGGCTGAAATTGGGCCACGCGAATCTTCCTCAGGAACCCGTCATCCACATCGAAACCCTTGCCCACCAGCGTTGACGCCAGCTTGGTGTCGCGCAGATCGAAGAAGATGCGGTCCGGATTGGCGATGCGCTGCGACCCGAACTTGACCTCACTCTCCAGGTCAATCGCCACCCGCGTGTAGTCCGGAGTCGACCAGTGCCGGATTCCGGTCACGCGCGGCAGCCGTCCCGAACGGCGTGCAGACGGTTGCTGGAGGGCCGCTGGTTCCGCCTCGGCCGGTGACTCACCCGCTTTGCCGGCCGAAGCATCCTTCTGATCGCGGCCCTTGCCGGGAGTCTCCGGCGCGGTCTGCTTGTCGGCCTCGGCTTTTCTCTCCGCCTCGGCCTGCCGGTCCAAGGCGGCGATCGCCTGCTGTGCGTCATCGATCAGCCGGTTGTGCGGATAACGCCGCAGAAACTCCTTGAAGGTGGCTCGTGCCTGCTCCGGATCGTTCAGGTCGTCGCTGTAGATTTCCCCGATCGTAAACAGCGCGTCACAGCGATACTTGCTTCCCGGATACTCGCGCCGCAGGAATTTGTATTGGCCGATGGCTGACTTCAGAATCTTGTCGTCATCGAAGCGGCGTCCCATTTCGACCATCGTTTCCGCCACCGCAACCACGCTGGGATCGGCCTTGGTCGAGGTCGGTGCGCCGTAATACACGCTGCGGTAGGCATTGATGACCCTCTGGTAGTCGCTGCGCTTGCGGTCGGCGGGAGGCCGTCCGTTGAGCGCTTCCCGCATGCGCTCGGCGGCGGCGAAGTGATCGCGCCCCCACGATTCACTGTGGTGCGAACCGCCGCGATGCGTGCGCCCATAGGCCGGCATCCCGGGCAGGCCCGTCAGTAACAGCAGCGCTGCCCAGCGCTTGCCGCGCTGGCTCCATGTCATCTTCAAGTTCGTCGGCCCGTTAACTGTCTCGATCGCCGTTACGGTTGAACTGCAGGTGGTGCCTGGGAGACTGCTTAAACAGATGCTCGGAACTTAATCGGTGTTGCTGATATAAAGCACCCCACGCGCATCCCGTTGAACCCGAACCGGATCGTGCGAAGTGCCGTGAGAAGCAAAATCGAAACCGCCGTAATACAGGTTGGTGATGCGCCGGACATAATTCTGCGTTTCGCTATAGTGCGGAATCCCCGCGCTGCGTGCCACCGCGCCCGAGCCCGCGTTATAGGCGGCCAGGGTCAGGCTTACATCGCCGCCGTAGCTTTCAAGAAGCTGCTTGAGATGGCGCACGCCGGCATCGACGTTCTGCTCGGCATCAAAGGGATTCTTCAGCTTCAGCTGCTTCGCGGTCGCAGGCATCAGTTGCATCAGTCCCATCGCGCCCTTGCGCGAAACCGCGTTGGAGTTGAAATTGGATTCGACTTTCACCACCGCGCGTACCAGGTTTGCGTCCACATTGTGCCGCGCCGCCGCCATCACGATCGCGTCATCAATCTCTTCCTGCGACGCCTGATGTCCGCGCGAGTTGGCCGCGATGATGCGGGCATTGGCCGACTGCGCCGATTCCCGCGCAAAATACTGGCTCACTTCGGCGGCAGCCGAACGTGCCGCCTGCATGGAAACGGTATTCGCCGAGGGCACTGGCTTCCAGCGGCCCTCTTTGCTGCTCCAGTAGACCAGAGTGGATCGCTTCGGTTGCGCGGCGGGAGCCGGGCGCGGGCGCACTGGCACCTCTTCGTTCACGTAGATCTTGCGTCCGTGTTCGTCGGTGGTGGTGATGACCTGCGTGGTGCCATCGTTCTCAGCCGCCCAGGCACAAGTTGGGTGGAGAGGAAAAGAGGTCGCGATCGCCGAACTGGCTGTCAGCATCAATGCGATTTGCAGGTGCTTTCGCATATCCGGGCGTATCCCTTTCTCCAAGCCTTCGCCGCGGCGGCCCCACGCAAACAAGCTTCCCCCGCCGCTGTTCTACCCGGAACCTGTCGGAGAATCGCAAACCAGAGTAGGTCGATTATAGGGCGCGAGGGGGAGCCGGGCAATCTCTCCGAAGGGAGTAGAACCAGCGGAGTAATTTCTGCTAACCACATGAAATTGAAGCAGATTAACCCGTTCTAAGAGTCGCGGATTTGTTCTCGGAGGTAACCAGAGCTAGTGGTTACTGCAAGGGTGCAGAGGGAGTAGGGATGGGCGTGACAGGACGAGCGTTGGCCCGGCGACGCCTGACCGCCCACCGTTTGGCCACACCTGGCGCCCCGATGGAGCGATCGGTCAGTGCGTGAAATCGCTGGTTCGCAGAACTTGTACGTGCTCTCGCCTAGCTCATGTTAGGCTGCATGCTTCCTGAGCCAGCACGACTGCGGCTGGCAGACATCGAGGTTCCCCGATGTTCTTGGTTCGGATTTTCTTTGCATTTTTTCTGGCTTTGAGTTTTCAGCCGCGTTTTGTGGCACAGGATTCGTCGGCGCCGATCCAGCCATTTACGGCACACGTGCGAGCCCTGGAAGTGGCTCTCGACTATCTTGGGCAGCCGCTTTCGAACGCCGAGCAACAGAAGATCAACGAGGCCACTGGCATGGCCGACGAGGCCAAGGTGATCGCCGACATTGAGAAGGTCCTTGACCCTTATGTTCTCTGCCTGGTCGACATCAACGCCGAGGGCCGGGTCAAAGTTGAGCCCGGCGCAGCGCGTCCGGAATTGGTGGAGGGCGGCACGCGAATCTTTCTGGTCAAGGTTCACAATCGCGCCCACACCGCGGACCGCTCGGCAGCCAGGAAAGCCTACGACAACGCCCGGGAAGTGTACCGTGCGCTGATCGCAGAGAGTGATCCCAACGAATAAGTCGATGCAATGCTGTGGGTGCTGGGACTCCTGCCTGCTCTAGACTCCCGAAATTGCCCTCCGCCTCGACCTACTTCTCCAGCGCCGCCGCAAATGCATCCAGCGACAGTGACCGCAGCAGGTTCCGCCGCATCCCGCGTTCCACCTCCGCCAACCGGTCAGACGCCGCGCTGATCCAGTCGAAATCTGCCGACTCGGAGAGCCGCTTCAATTCGGCTCGAATGTCGGAATTACGGATCGCGGCCTGCGCCCCGGAGTTCAGAAACATCAAATCCCGCAGCAAGGAATAAAGCGTGCGCAGCAGTTCCTCGGTCTTGGCCCGGCCCTCGGCGCCGGGTCGATACGACTCCGTGATCTTGAAAAGCTCGCTATGTTCTCCCCCACGCAGAGCCGAGCCCAGAATAGCCAGCGCGTGGTCGCGAGCAACGATGTAGGCGGCGAGATCGAAGCGGCGCGCGCGTCCCACCGCGCCTTCCGACAGCCCCGCTACCAGCGCCCGCTGCGCAGGCTTCCACTCCGGCCGTTGCTCGGCCAGATCGCGCTCGATCTCCTCCGTGGTCAATGCGCCCAGCGTGAACACCATCGACCGCGAACGGATGGTGGGGAGCAGCTCGCCCGCATTTTCCGTCAGCAAGAAAATGGTCGCAAACTCCGGCGGCTCCTCCAGCACTTTCAATAATGAGTTCGCCGCCTCTTTCATGAAGGACGAGTCGCTGAAGATGTAAACCCGCTCCTTGCCCTCGGCCGGACGGTAGTAAATGGTCTCGATGACCCGCCGCACCTGATCCACCTTGATCATCATTTGCGGCGGGTCAGGCGGAATGACGAGCACGTCCGGATGCGTCTGCACGAAAATCCGCGTTTCTTTCTTGTCGGCCTCGCGCAGATTCTCACGAGCCTCCACCGCTTCGGCGAAACGCGCCTCCAGATCGGCGGCCTGCGCGATCCGGTTGCAGTTGGCGCACGCGCCGCAGAAGTCGGGCAGGCCGTCGGTCTGCGGGGGGGAAAGGCAGTTCAAAGCCTGCGCCAGCATGAGCGCCAGGGTGTATTTGCCCGATCCCTGCGGCCCAGCCAGGACCATCGCATGGGGAAACCGCCCGCGGGCCAGCATGTCGCGCAAGCGATGAACCACATCGCCGTTACCTTGAAAATCAGAGAACATAACGTCCGCTTCTAGAGAATAGCCCGGCCCACGACCAGCAGCGTCGCAATGCTGCTCAGAATCGCCAGCGGAACCGCCACCGCAAACGCGGCGGCCCTCCAGCCTTCGACCCAGTGTTCACGGACCGCCCGCATCGCAAGCACACCCATGACGGGAAGGTTGATCAGAACTGCCGTCACCACTCCCGGAGTGTAAGAGCGATAAACCACCGATGCCGGCACGTGAGGGATTACCACATTCGCCAGCATCGTCACCACGCACCCAAACAGCAGATACGCCCAGACGCTCTTCGGGCCCTTCCGCACGCTGCGATAGGTGACCGCGAAAGCCGCGACCGTGAGCACGAGCAGCGCGAACCGGATTTCTCCCGCTCCTGGAGGACTCAGAGGCCATTGCGCCGCGTGTTGGGCTGTCCACTCCGGCATCCAGATCGCCTCCTCTCCGTTATGCAGCGCAACCGCGACTGGGAACAGCCATTGCAGCCTTCCGAATTGCATCCGAGCCCGCCGCTACAGTTTGAGTTTCCGCCGTACCACTTCGAGGATCCGCTGGTGAGTCTGTCCCGGAGTGCCGCGCGCGTCCACCATGACCACCCGCCCCGGCTCCCGCTTCGCGATGGCCATGTAGCCTTCCCGCACGCGCGCAAAGAACGTCCGCGTCTCCTGTTCGAAACGATTCTCATCGTGGCTGCGGCCGGCGCCTTTTGCCACGCGCTGGTTGCGGCGCCGAGCCCGGCTTACGCTGGCGTGAGGATTCGAATCCAGCAGCAGGGTGAGATCCGGCTGCAAATCTCCGCACAATACGCGATGCAGTTCCCGCACCGCCGCGCTCCCCAGCCTGCGCCCGCTACCCTGGTAGGCCTCCGTAGAATCTGTGAAGCGGTCACACAGCACGATGCTGCCGGCGGCCAGTCCCGGCGCGATCACTTCCTCAATGTGCTGCGCGCGCGACGCGAACATAAGGGCCATCTCTGCCAACGGCGAAAGCGCACCCGTTCCCGAATCCAGCAGCAGCTTGCGAATTTTCTCGCCGGTTGGGGTTCCCCCCGGCTCGCGCGTCTCCGCGACTTTCTGCCCTAAAGCCCGCAGCGCCGCGGCGAGGCGGCGCATCTGCGTGCTCTTCCCCGTTCCGTCAAGCCCTTCGAAGGTGATGAACTTTCCGCGCCTTGACATCTGCGGCATGATAACAGCCGCTGCGCTGTGGACACTTCACAAGCAGCCTCGCGCTTGTTCAGCGGGACAGGGCCGGACCCGCTGCCGATCTCTAAGAATTGATTTGCTCCCCGCCCCGGTGTACCTTGCTGCTGAGCCGATTCCGTTGAGGTGATGCGTTGCCCATCTCCGCCGTCGATACCATCTCGCTTGCCTTCCAACACACCAAGCAACAGCTCGGACAGCCGTTTCGCTTCTGGCAGTGGACCCGCCTGGCATTGGTCGGATTGCTGGCCGGGGAGATGGGCTCGGGCGGCTGCAACCTGCCGAGCAACTTCCACATTCCGCAGTCGACGGGAGAGTCCCGCCACTTTCTGGACCCCAGCTTCCCATCGTTCGACCCCGCCCTGTATGCCGGGCTGATCGCGGTCCTGGTGGTCGCGGCGCTCGTCCTGGGCGTGATCATGCTCTATGTCAGCAGCGTCATGCGTTTCGTCCTGTTCGACAGCGTGCTGGCCAAGGAGTGCCGCATTCGCCGGGCCTGGAGCCGCCGGCAAGGTGCCGGGGCAAAATATTTTTTCTGGCAAATCGGGTTCGCCCTGGCCATGATTGCGGCGTTGGTCATACTGCTCGGAATTCCCGCGGCCATTGCCTTCGGGCTGGGATGGTTCAAGCAGCCCAACGAGCACGTACCCGGCCTGGTGCTGGGTGGGATCGGGCTTTTTCTGCTGCTGGTCGTCTTCGGCATCGCGGCCGCTGTGGTTCAGGTGTTCACCAAAGATTTCGTCGTACCGCAGATGGCGTTGGAGGGTATCGGCCCCCTCGAAGGCTGGCGTCGCCTGTGGCCCATGATTCAGACGGAAAAGGGCGGCTACGCAGGGTATGTGGGCATGAAGATTGTGCTGGCCATTGCCGCCGCCGTCATTATCGGCATCGCGTCTCTGATTCTCGGCCTCGTGGTCGCGATACCAACCGCCGTGGTCGCCATTGTGGCCATGATTACCGGCAAGACTGTCGGCCTCACCTGGAATGCCCTCACCATCACCATCGCGGTGGTGGCGGGCTGTATTCTCCTGGCGGGGTTCCTCTATCTGATCGCCCTGCTCTCGGTGCCGGCGATTGTGTTTTTCCCGGCGTACGCCATGTACTTCCTTGCGGCGCGGTATCGCGCGTTGCACCTGGTCCTCTATCCACCACCACCCCCCCCGGCGTTCACCGGCACACCGCCCGGTGAGCCGCCTCCTCTGTTGCCCGAACCGATTGGATAAATCCACCGTTGCATGCATTCGCCTAGCGCGCACGAGGCTTCCATGAACAAACGCATAGTTGTTTCCCTGTTACTGCCATTGCTCCTCCGTCTGCCGGTTCCGGCGGCGGAGGCATCGTCGACCGGCTTGCCCCACCTGGATTTCACCGACAGTCGCCTGGACAACGGACTCCGCGTCATTCTGGCGCCGGACCATAGCGCCCCCGTGCTGGCCATCAACATTGCCTACGACGTGGGCTCCCGCAACGAGCGCCCGGGGCGAACCGGCTTTGCTCATTTGTTCGAGCACATGATGTTTGAGGGCTCGGAGAATGTGGGCAAAGGCGAGCACTTCATGCTGCTCGAAAACAACGGCGGCGGTTTCAACGGCACCACCAACGAAGACCGCACGATTTATTTCGAGATTGTCCCCAGGAACCAGCTGGATTTGATTCTGTTCCTCGAATCCGACCGCATGGGCAAGCTGGCGGTTACCCAGGCCAACCTCGACAACCAGCGCAACGCCGTTCAGGAAGAGCGGCGCCTCGGCATTGACAACCAGCCCTACGGCAAGTCCTACCTGGAAATCGACAATCTCTCCTATGACTGCTTCGGATACAAGCACTCCACCATCGGCTCGATGGCGGATTTGAACGCGGCTAACCTCGGGGATGTGAAAGACTTCTTCCGCATCTACTACGCACCCAACAACGCGGTGCTCACGCTGGTTGGGGACTTCGACCCTGCCGAAGCAAACGCAAAGATCGGGAAATATTTTGGCAGCATCCCGCGGCAGCCCACTCCACCGCCGGCGTCAGTTTGCGAGGAAGAGCGGTACGGCGAGCGCCGCGAAACCGTGCTGGATCCTCTGGCCCGGTTGCCGATAGCGACCAGGAAATTCAGAAAGCGCGCACCTTGTATCGCCGCCAGCTTGTGCAGAGCCGCGAATCGGCGTTGACCACCGCGATCCGCATGGGCGTATACACGGTCCATTTTAATGATCCGGATCTGATCAACACGATGGCCGCGAAGTACAACGCCGTTACACCGGAGCAAGTAAAAAACGCCGCCGCCAAGTATCTGGTCACAACCGGAAGAACGGTGGTCACCGCTCTTCCCGCCGGCAAGCCCAGCCAGTCCGGTGGACAGCCAGGAGGCCAACAATGATAAGTACGAGATGCTTGTGGACTACGATTTTTCCGGTCTGTGCACTGGCCGTGTCCGCTTTTGCGCAGGGCGAAAAGAGTGCTGAGCACAAGTCGATTCAGCGCCTCAATCGCGCTCCGGTGAATCACGAAGTGTTGCAGGTGAAGCTGCCGCGCCCGACCGAGGTGAAATTAGCCAACGGCTTGACCGTGCTACTTCTCGAACGGCACCGCGTACCCACGGTGAACGTGGCGCTGTGGATCAACTCCGGCTCGCTGGACGATCCCAAAGACCTTCCCGGCCTCGCGAAGTTTACCGCCGACATGCTCCGCGAAGGCACGGCCAGGCGCACCAGCGCACAGGTGTCTTCGGAGCTGGACGCGCTGGGCGGCTCGTTTAATGCTAACGTTGAATTCGGCTCGACCTCGACGGAGGTGAACGCCTCCAGTCTGGCGGAAAGCGCAGAGAAACTCCTCGATCTCGTCAGCGACGTCGTTTTGAACCCGTCCTTCCCGCCCGACGAGCTGCAAAAGTACAAGCAGCGGCAGCTAGCGGATCTGGAACAGGAGCGATCCGATCCATCGTTCTTAAGCCAGGAGCGATTGTTTCGGGCGCTCTACGGCGGCACCCCGGCGGCGGTGGTCTCCCCGAATCCCGCGTCGGTGAACAGCGCGAGCTCGGAACAACTCAAGCAGTTCCACGCCCAGCATTTCGTGCCCAACACCGCCATTCTGGGTGTGGCAGGCGACTTTGAAACCAAGCAAATGTCAGCCCTGGTGCAAAAGTATTTTGGCGCGTGGAAGGCTTCGGCATCGGGCTCGCCGAAACCTCCCGAAATTCCGGCGGCGGACAGTTTCAAGATCCTGCTGGTCGACCGCCCCGATTCGGTTCAGACCAACATTCTGGCCGGCGAACTGGCCATCCCGGAAAACCATCCCGACTACGTTGCCTTGCGTGTCATGAACCGCGTTCTGGGTGAGGGCACAGCCGCCCGCTTGTTCCTCAATCTGCGTGAGGACAAGGGTTACACCTACGGTGCATACAGCAGGTTCGACGCGGATACATATCCCCGGCCCCTGCTGGTGAATACCGAGGTGCGTACGTCGGTGACCGACGGCTCCATGCACGAGTTGCTGGGCGAGATTAAACGGCTGCAAGAGGAGCCGGTGCCAGACAAAGAACTGGACGACGCTCGCCGTTCAATCGTTGCCGGATTCGCCCTTTCTCTGGAACGCCAGGGGCGGTTGCTGAGCCTGTGGATGGAGGTAAAGCACAACCAACTGCCCGAAGATTATTGGGACCGCTATCCCGCCGAGATTGCCAAAGTCGGTCCAGAGTCCGTGCAGCGCGTCGCCAAGAAATATCTCGATCTGCAACACCTGCAATTTGCCTGCGTGGGGGCGGCGAAGGACATCAAGGATACGCTGGCCAAGTACGGCCCCGTAGAAGTTTATGATTCGGACGGAAAGAAGGTGTCGCCGTAGCGATTCACTTCCCCCGGGACCTGTACTCCCGCACTTACCGGCTGTTATAGTCATGAATTCCGCCCGGTCAATTCGGGAACAAATTCGTTACGCGCACTGGGGAGCCCGCAAGAATGCAATTGTCGAAAGTGCTGGGGATGGTCTGCGTGGCAATCATGGCAGTCCGTTCATGGTGCGCCACACCGCCCACGGTCACGCTGTCGGTCGATGCCACCTCCGCGCCCCGCAAGATTTTCCACGCGGCGCTGCGTATTCCCGCCAGCCCGGGCGATCTGACCCTCTACTATCCCAAGTGGATTCCGGGTGAGCACGCGCCCGACGGCCCCGTGGTGGATCTCGCGGGACTGAAGTTTAGCGCCGGGGGCAAGCCGCTGAAATGGCGGCGCGACCTGCTCGACGGTTTCACCATTCACGTGGAAGTACCTGCCGGCGAAAACGAAGTTGCCGCCGAGCTTGATTTTCTCTCTCCCGCCACGTTCGAAGGAGGTTTTTCCGCCGGATCTTCCGCGACTGATAAGCTCGCCATAATCAGTTGGAACCAGGTCTTGCTGTATCCCAAGGGATGGAAATCCGACGACATCGGCTTCACCGCGAGCCTGAAACTCCCCGAGGGCTGGAAGTTCGGCACGCCGCTGCCGGTCAGCAGTCACAGCGGAAATGAAATCCATTTCGCCACCACTTCGCTCACCACCCTGGTCGACTCGCCCGTCATCAGTGGCGAGTTCCTCAAGGTCGTGGCTCTGGCGCAGGACCCGCTCACCGAAATGGACATCGCCGCCGACAGCGCCGCCGCCCTGGAGGCTCCGCCGGCGGTCTGGGATCACTACCGGAGTCTGGTCGAGCAGGCACAAAGACTCTTCGGCGCGCATCACTACCG
>Ga0209698_10007984_pt1 | contig 10998 bp, 10 predicted proteins | sample LitLauG_LLR_2012_FD_187203 | JGI IMG/M metagenome (GOLD analysis project Ga0209698, IMG submission 187203) | Freshwater sediment microbial communities from Pennsylvania, USA - Little Laurel Run_MetaG_LLR_2012 (SPAdes) (version 2) | ecosystem: Environmental > Aquatic > Freshwater > Creek >... | reverse complement strand
CGGGCTAACGATGTGCTGATCGAACAACTCGAGACCGATCCTGCCATGGCCAAGACGCATCATCGCAAAACTTGGCCCTTCAAGCCGGGCTGGCAAAAAGAAGTCCATGTATGGCCGTTCCTGCTGCGCATTGAATTTTTGGGCGCGATCATCGTCACCATCATCCTGATGATCTGGTCGATCACGCTCAATGCACCCCTCGAAGAGCCCGCCAATCCCAATCTCACCATGAACCCTGCGAAAGCGCCGTGGTACTTCCTCGGCCTGCAGGAGATGCTCGTCTATTTCGATCCGTGGATTGCGGGCGTGGTTATGCCGACCATGATCATCATCGGGTTGATGGTGATTCCCTACATCGACACGAATCCGCTGGGCAGCGGCTACTACACGTGGAAGCAGCGCAAGTTTTCCATCGGTACATTTCTGTTCGGCTTCGTGATTCTATGGGTCGCGATGATCATTATCGGCACATTCATTCGCGGACCCGGCTGGCAGTGGTTCTGGCCGGGGCAGACTTGGGACCACAATCGGTTGATTTACGAAGTGAACCGTGACTTGCCTGACATTTTCGGCATTACGTCGAATCTGGGCAAAGGGATTTTCGGCGCCATCATTGTCGGCGGATATTACCTGGCCGGCGGCGGCCTGGTGTACTCGCTGTTCCGGCGCCGCATGGCAAAGGATTTTCAACGCATGAGCCTGCTGCAGTTTTCCATCATGCAGTTCTTGTTGCTGACGATGGTGGCGTTACCGCTGAAGATGGCTTTGCGCCTGCTGTGGCACATCAAGTACGTTTGGATTACGCCATGGTTCAACATTTGAAGATCGTCGCTCGTCCTTGGCCGTTTGTCGTTGGTCAGGCGGCATCGACGGGTGAGCCAATGACCATCGACTACCGACCAACGACCGTTTTCGGAGGAACTGGTGCCTGAAAAACCCACCCCCGAGCAGGATCCGATAACTAGCAAGTCCTATGCGATCCACTATCTGATTGCGACGGTCATCCTTGTCGCCACCTTGTTTTGGGCACTGTGGGACGAGGCATGGGGACAGCGTCCGTGGAAGGCATTTCAGGAGACGTGGAAGGATCGCTACTCCTCGTTCTTGAACACGGCGCGGTCGAAGTCTGTAGCGTCCGAGAAAGACGTTGAGAAGGATTCTGAATACGCCGAACTGTCCGCCGCGGTAAGGAAAGCGACCGACGAGTCTGCCGCCGCCGCGAAGCAGGCTCGCGAAAAACTCGACGATGCCAGCGGACGGCTTCTCGCGATACAAAGTGTATTCACCGACCGGCGCGCTTATGTGAATGCTCTCACCTACGAGCTTGAAACCAGCGAGAGCAAGTCGGCGAAGGATAGCAAGGCGAATGAGATCAAGGAGTACAAGGCAAAGAAAGCAACTGTCGAGTTCCCCGATGGAACCAGGAAACAGTTCGACTTTGACGAGCTGGAAAAAGCGTACAACGAAATCCGCGATGAGCGCACGAAGTTGAGCCTGGAACTGGGCGACGTCCTGAAACCGGTAACCGCGGCCCGCGCACAGTTGGACGAATATGTCACCGATCACATGGTCGATCTGACGCCCGCTCAGATCGATGGCTTGAAGAAGAAGACTGCCGACTGGGATCCGACAATCATCCAGATCAATGTGGCCGAAGCCAATATTGTGGACCGGTGCGAATCCTGCCACATGGGAGCGCGTGAGCCGCTAAAGATTACTGAGACGGCAATGACGGCGAAGGGTTCGAAAAAACCGGACGAATATGCGGCTGCCTTTGTCAGCCATCCCGAGCCGGAATTGCTGAAGATTCACGACGCTGACAAGTTCGGGTGCTCGCCCTGCCATCAGGGGAACGGGCGCGCTACGACCAGCGCCGAGAAGGCGCACGGAAACTATGAACATTGGCTGTGGCCTCTTTATCCCAGGGAAAATTCCGAAGCCGGCTGCCAGACTTGTCATTCCGCCGACATGGTGCTGGTTAGCGGCGACGTGCAATGGCACACGATCAACGACGGTAAGGATCTCTTCCGCCAGCGCGGGTGCATGGGCTGCCATCGCTACGAGGGCTACGACAAGGAACCCGAGGATCTGAATTCCGTCGGGCAGCAGATCAAGCAGATCGAAGGGCAGAAGAAAGACAATATCAAGCAGGCCGCCTATCTGATGAAGCAGGCCGATGCCGCCGAGTCGAACGAAGAAGCCAACCGGCTCAACGACAAAGCAATCGCTCTGAAAGTGGCAAACAGCAAGATGGACGGGCGTTTGCAGCAACTCGATTTCCAATCGCACTCGCTGATGCAGGATCAGAAAAAAGTCGGACCCAACCTGAAGGATGTCCGGCTGAAGCTCAACAAGAATTGGATTCCGGTATGGCTGAAGAAACCTTCGGACTTCCGTCCCACGACCAAGATGCCGAATTTCCGCCTGACCGATCATCAGATACAGGCGATCTCCGCCTACATCTGGCAGTCCGGATTTACGGATCAGCTTCCGAAGCAGAAGCCGGGCAACGCCGCGCACGGCAAGGAATTGTTTGAAACCCGCGGATGCATGGCGTGCCACTCCATTGGTGAAGGTGATCAAGTGCAGGGCGGGACGTTTGCCGCGAACCTGACGCGTGTGGGTGAGAAAGCGAATTACGACTATCTGGTTCGCTGGATTCACAATGCCCGCCAGCGCACCCGGCCGTACTGTCCGCTGGAAAAGAAAGACATTGGCCCCGAGGATTATGCGAAGAAGGGCTTGCCCTACGTTTTCGACCTCGATCACAGCAAGTGCCCGAATGACGGCCACGAACTGCAAGTGCAGAACATGACGGTCATGCCGAGCCTGCGGTTGAGTCCAGAGGATGCGGCAGATATCGCGACCTACCTGATGACGCAGAAGAAGCAAGAGCCGTCGGCGTACGCGGACGCGTCGTTCATGGACGATCCCGCGCAAAAAGACGAAGGCAAGAAATGGGTGCGTCACTTTGGCTGCGCCGGATGCCATGAAATCGCGGGCTTTGAAGATGAAGGACGCATCGGCACTGAACTGACGTTTGAAGGCAGCAAACCGATCGAGCGCCTGGACTTCGCTTTGTCGACCGAACTTGCGCAGCGCGGCGGAAAAGATTCCGAGCCGATCAAGGATAAAGACGATCTGGCGCGCCTGCCTGATGGACCAGCGAACACGCCCTGGTACGACCACAAGGGATTTTTCGAGCACAAACTAGCTGAACCGAACGTGTATGACCAGGGCATGGTGAAGGGTGAGACCGAAGCGCTGCGCATGCCCAATTTGCACTTGACCAAAGACCAGGTGCTTGCACTTACAACCCTCCTCATGGGAAGTCAGGAGACTTCCCTGCCCCAGAGCTATCAATACAAGCCGGGCGATGCGCGGCACGACATTCAGGAAGGCTGGTGGATCATCAGGAAGTACAACTGCATGGGATGTCACCAGATCATCCCTGGCCAGCGCACGATCCTGATGGGACTGAAGCAGTATCAGGATGCACAGGAACAACTGCCGCCGAAGCTTCTGACTGAGGGCGCCCGCGTCGATCCCGAGTGGCTGAGAAAGTTCTTGTCAAATCCGGCGCTGAGCACGTCCGACACGAATCGCAACGGCGTGCGCCCCTATTTGAAAGTGCGCATGCCCACGTTCTCTTTTTCAGACAATGAACTGAGAAAGCTGGTGCGGTTCTTCCAGGCTCTCTCACAACAACCGATGCCCTACATTCCGGAGCAGGTCCCGGTACTTACGACGAAAGAGACGGACATGGCGCGGAGTTTGTTCTCGAGCACGGCAGCGCCGTGCCTGAAGTGCCATGCCACGGGCGATCCGGCGCATGACAAGATCGCGACCGCGCCGAACTTCCTTCTCGCGAAAGAGCGCCTGAAACCGGATTGGGTGGAACGGTGGATTACCGATCCGCAAGCTGTAAGCCCGGGAACCTCGATGCCATCCGGCTTGTTCCGGCAGCAGGATCAGCGCTGGGTGTTCGCCGGCCCGACTCCGCCAACGTTCAACGGATATGAGGGTGATCATCGCAAACTGCTCACGGATTACATCTTCCAATTGACGCCGGAAGAGCAGCGGAGAGTGGCGTCCTCGATGCCGCGGGTTAAGGCATCTGCGCCGCAGCCAACCAATCGCAGACAAGCCGCAACCGAATTGCATCCAACGGCAAGCGGCGGTTCGCGATAGAATTGCCGGTTTGGTAATCGTTCACTATGTTGCTGTATTGACTGTGCAGGCGACAGGCCTGCGCGAAGCCGGCCCAGAGGCCGGCGCTACACTCAAACGAAAGGCGACATCATGAATAAGAGGGCAAGTTGCATGGTGGTTTCTGTGCTGGCACTTTGTGGATTGATGGTGCTGGCGGCGTGCAGTAAGAAGGAAGAACAACCGAGTAACACCATGGCCGAGCAGCAGGCACAACCGGCTCCGGCCGCAACTCCAATTGATCCGGCCACGGTGGCCACGGTCAATGGAACCGTGAAGTTCGACGGTACAGCCCCGAAGCCCGCGAAGATCGACATGAGCCAGGACCCCGGCTGCAAGGGCACGAACGAAGCCGAAAACATCGTCGTCTCGGGCGGCGATCTGGCCAACGTGTTTGTTTACGTCAAAGACGGCCTTGGCAATCGCACATTCGATGCCCCGAAAGATCCAATCGTCCTCGACCAGAAGGGCTGCCAGTATCATCCGCACGTGCTTGGCGTGATGGCCGGGCAGACCGTGCAGATTAAGAATGACGATCCGACCACGCACAACATTCACCCGACCCCGAAAGACAATCGCGAGTGGAACGAATCGCAGCCGCCGTCTTCTCCAGCCATCGAGAAGAATTTCGCGCGCGAAGAAATCATGCTGCCCGTGAAATGCAACCAGCACCCGTGGATGAAGATGTACGTCAACGTGGTGAAGAGCCCGTTCTATGCCGTCACCGACAAGACCGGTAAGTATGAGATCAAGGGTCTGCCGCCGGGCGATTACACGATTGCGTTCGTCCACGAGAAACTTGGCGAGCAGGACCAGAAAGTCACGGTCGCTGCCAAAGAGACCAAAACTGTGGATCAGAGCTTCAAGGCGGGCGGCGAATAGAACCTTCCGCTTTGGTAAAATACCGTGTTGGACGGAGCAGGCTGCATCTGTGCAGCTTGCTCTGATCCTTCCGTGGCGGTCTCGGCTTTCCGCCGACGAATACCGATTCATCCAGGGATACTATTCTGAGCGGCCTCGCTACTCCATATAATCGCGCATTGCATCGACTGGCTGTCGTGCTCGCTTGCTGGACGTTCCTGTTGATCATTGCCGGGGCACTCGTCACCAGCAACGATGCTGGATTGTCAGTGCCCGACTGGCCAACTTCGTTTGGATCTCTTTACAAAATTCCCAAGCTGGTTGGGGGCGTAAAGTTCGAGCACACCCATCGTATGATCGCGCAGGCTGCAGGCTTGCTTACCATCATTCTGGCGGTCTGGACCTGGCGCGCCGAAAAGCGACGCTGGATGAGGATTATGGGCTTTGCGGCGCTGGGAACCGTGATTGCTCAAGGGATTCTAGGCGGAATCACGGTGCTGTTTTATCTCCCGCCGCTTGTTTCCTCCGCGCATGCGGCTTTGGCGCAAACGTTTTTCTGCATCGCGGTTACTATGGCCTTGTTCACCGGGCGCAAGTGGGTGGAAGAACAGCCCCGGGTGGAATTCGATTCTCGCCGGCCCAGTCTGTTCACGTTAGCCATGCTCTCCATCTTCGTTTTATATGTGCAGTTGATTTTAGGTGCCATGTTCCGTCACCACGGGCTCAGTTGGTGGCCGCATGTGGTGCACGCTGTGGTGGTTTCGTTTGTGTTGGCGTGGACAGCCGTGCGCGCCCTGACGGTCTACCCTCAAATCGAGCCGATTCGCCGCCCAGCCATCACGATGCTCTCGCTGGTTATCGCACAACTTTGTCTTGGCTTTACGGCATTCCTGACGCGTGTCGCTTGGGGCAAAGACGCGGTGCAGCCTGAGCTTCCCATGGTGGTTTCCACAGTGGCCCATGTGGCGGTCGGCGCGCTCCTGTTGGCCACAACTGTCGTTTTGGCGATCCAGGTATGGAGGCATGTCCCAGTCCCTTTCGAAGAGACCTTGCCTGAGGCAGAGCGCAACCCTTCTGCGGCATGAGACGCTTCTATGTTGAACCCTGAGTTGTAACCCACAGGGTGCGGCAGATGTCGTAAACTCGTAATAGTCCCCGGGGAATAGGTTTGGTCTCGAAAGCTGCCTCAGTTGCTGATGCCGGTCCAGAGGTGGAACCCACCTCGGCTGCGCCCGTGATCTCGGTTCAGGCATTGGTTCACCGCTACGAAAACCGCGTTGCCCTGAACAGCGTATCGTTTGACGTGCGTCCGGCGGAATTGTTCGGACTGCTCGGGCCCAACGGCAGCGGCAAGACCACTCTGTTTCGCATTCTCTCGACGCTGATGATCCCAACCGCTGGCAGAGCCCTGGTTATGGGGTGGGATGCTGCAACGGAGCCAGCGCGATTGCGTCGGCAGATTGGCGTCGTGTTTCAGGCGCAGAGCGTCGATCCCAAGCTCACAGCCTATGAGAACCTATGGCATCAAGGGCATCTCTACGGTTTGCGGGGCGCCGCGCTCAAGCGTCGCGTGAACGAAATTTTGGCCCGCGTGGGCCTGGCAGACCGTGCCAAAGAGCGGGTGGAAACGTTCTCCGGAGGCATGCAGCGCCGCATTGAATTGGCGAAAGGTCTTCTGCACCATCCCGGAGTTTTGTTGCTCGATGAGCCCACCACCGGACTCGATCCCGGAGCGCGCCGCGATCTTTGGCAATATCTGCAGATTTTGCGCGATGAGGAACACGTGTCTGTGCTGGTGACCACTCACTTGATGGAAGAGGCCGAGCGTTGCGACCGGCTCGCTATCATGAACGAGGGGAATCTTGTGGCACTTGGTACGCCCGAGGAATTGAAGAGCGAAATCGGTGGAGACGTGATCCTGCTGGATGCAGTTCACGACGCTGGCTTGCTCGCCGAACACATCCGCGCTCGCTTCCACGTCGCCACGACCGTGCTTGGCAATCAGGTGCGCATCGAGCGCGAAGAAGGACACCGATTCGTTCCGGACCTGGTCGAGGCCTTTCCTGGCGAGATCCAGGCGATCTCCGTGAGCAAGCCGGCGCTCGAAGATGTGTTCATTCATCGTACGGGGCACAAATTTTGGAGTGAAGGAAGCGAAGAAAATTCTGGGGAGAAGAGGAGGTAGCTTGCGTCCTATGATTCTGGTGCTTTCTCTGGTGCTCGGCCTGCTTCCGTTGGCAGGAGTGGCGTGGATTTTCGCCAGCGGCATGATCACTCTTTCGCCGCCATCAGCCACGGTGGATGGGTTATTCATGAGCCTGATCCTGCTGACGCTCTCTGCGTGCTTCCTGCTCAATGCGTACTGGGAAGCGCGCGACCACGGCATCCTTGGCAAGAAACAGGCTGCCCCGGCCAAGCCCCCGGCAGCGAAAGCGACCTAGTTATGGCGACTCAGGCGGTAACTTTGACGCGGCCCCCAACGCCTGCATCGGCGGGACTTGTGCTGCCTGCCTTCACCCTGTGGTGGCGCGAAATCGTCCGCTTCTACCGCCAGCCCGGACGCGTCATCGGCGTGCTGGCATCGCCGCTGGTCTTCTGGCTCGTGCTCGGCTCCGGCTTCGGCAACTCTCTCCGCTCGACGGGCGGAGCCCAGCAGCACTACCTGGACTATTTCTACCCAGGTACGCTGATCCTGATCGTGCTCTTCACCTCGATCTTCACCATGATGTCGGTAATCGACGACCGGAAAGAAGGCTTCCTGCTTTCTGTGCTGGTCGCACCGGTTCCGCGTTCCGCCATCGTGTTGGGCAAGGTATTGGGCGGGACGACGCTCTCCGCAATTCAGGGCCTCATTTTTCTGATTTTCGCGCCCTTTGCCGGCGTTCATCTCGACCTGCCGCGCCTGCTTCTGGTCGCGGTTGTGGTCTTTCTGGTTTCGTTCTCGCTCACTGCTTTGGGCTTTGCCATAGCCTGGCCCATGGATTCGTCGCAGGCCTTTCACGGCATCGTCAACCTGTTTCTGATCCCGCTGTGGCTACTTTCGGGAGCGCTGTTTTCGATGACTGGCGCTTCCAGGTGGATCCAGCTCGTTATGAGCGTGAACCCTCTCACCTATGGAGTCTCCGCATTGCGCACACTCATGTACCCCGGAGCGGAAACGACTTTCCCGTTTGCCCATTCGCTGGCTACGCTGCTGTTATTCTCGCTTGTCATGTTCGGCGTAGCATTACTGATGGCAAACCGCCGCACGACAAGGCCTGCCGCGTGATTCCCGAACAATACTCGTACTTCCCTGCCCTGAACGCAGGTCTCAACGGAACCAGTGCTGTTCTGTTGCTCACAGGACGCGCGCTCATCGCACGCGGCAGGGTGGCGGCGCACCGCGCTTGTATGATCGCGGCGGTCGTTGCATCCGCTCTGTTTCTCGCTTGCTATCTGTTCTTTCACTTCAAAGCCGGAAACATCCTGTTCCTCGGCCGGGGCTGGGCGCGGCCGGTTTACTTCACGATTCTGATCACGCACGTTTCCCTGGCTATTGTGATTGTTCCGTTGGCCATCGTTACCCTGAACCGGGGCCTGCGCGGGCGCTATGACAAGCACCGCGCGATTGCCCGCTGGACTTGGCCGCTGTGGATGTACGTGTCGGTGACCGGCGTGATCGTGTACTTCATGCTGTATCGTTGGTTCCCGCATAGCTAGCGTTAAAGGACTCTCACCACTGAGGCACAGAGACACAGAGGAAACAATCATTTGGCTCTCCTCTGTGATTCTGTGGTGAATCGATCTTCATGTCCGTCCTGAAACTCAAGATCGATGTTTCCGGCACCATAGGGGATGCCGCATGGCGCGAGATCAACCAGTTTGATCAGATCCAGAGTGCGGACTTTGGTCCCCAGTTCGGCAGTGGCGGGCGCTGTAATCATGCGCCGGATGCTCCCCACGCGAAAGGCGAGTGGATCGGCGCCCAGATCCGACTGCAGACGCCACTTTTAGCGCAATACGCGATGTCGCACTATCTGGAGCAGGAACGCGTGCTTGATGCGGATGTGGAGTGAATCTTCTGCTATAGTTCTTCGCTGTAGTTATGTCAGCCGATACCAACATTCCCACACAAGCCAGAGAAACAGATCAGGATCCCCACGGTCAAGTCGTGCTCGAGCCGCAACCCAAGCGCGGGATGACGCGCACCCAGAAAATTCTTTTCTTCGCTACAGGCTGGCTCATCGTGCTCATGCCATTTCTGTTCTGGTGGAGCACTTGGTTCGGACGGCATCTGTCCGACCAGCAACTCACGGAATATCTCCACGACGACAAGAAGCCTCGCCACATCCAGCATGCTTTGGTGCAACTAGGCGAGCGCATGGGAACGCAGAAGAACGCGGGAGTGAGCCGCTGGTATCCCGACCTGATGCGGTTAGCGAACTATCCAGTCGAGGAAGTGCGCAACACCGACGCGTGGGTCATGGGCCAGGATACTTCTGCACCGGGATTTCATGATGCTCTGCGGAAGATGCTGCAGGATTCGTCTCCGATGGTGCGCGGCAATGCAGCTTTATCGCTGGTTCGATTCGGGGATGGCAGCGGGCGTCCCGAAATTGTAGCCCTGCTTCAACCCGCGGTGGTCACTGCACCGTCGGATGGCCGCGTAGTTGATGCGGATCGCCCTGGCACCGCGATTCGGCAAGGCGGACTACTGGCGAAACTCACAAGCGCCGGTTCATCGCAGATGCTCGAGCTTCGCTCTCCGATTCCTGGACGCATTCGCTTCGTTGCGCAAGCCGGCGCGACTGTGAAAGCGGGCTCCGACGTGGCGGTGGTGGATCCCGCCAACGAGCAGGTCTGGGAGGCCCTGCGGGCGCTCTATCTCGTCGGACAGACGGATGACTTAGCGGCGATCCGCCCCTACGAACGGGAACTACCAGAGATCCCCGACCATGTGCGGCAGCAGGCCGTCGAAACCGACAAGGCCATCGAGCAGAGGAGCAAGTCGCAGGGATAGCCAACATCTAACCAACCCGCTTTGTCATCCTGAACAAGTTTTGTCATCCTGAGCGAAGCGAAGGATCTATGCACTCGCTGGCACAATCGGCGCGACAAGCGAGTTCATAGATCCCTCGTCGGGCGGAAGACGCCCTCCTCATGATGACAATCGAGGGCGAGGGGTCTTTTATAACTGGAATATGCCACAAAAGATCGGATACGTCGCTCTCGTCGTGCGTGACTACGACGAGGCGATTGCCTTCTACACAGAAAAACTTGGTTTCCAACTGCTGGAAGATTCGGCTTCCAAAGACCGGCTCGGCCGAGACAAACGCTGGGTGCTGGTGGCGCCCCAAGGCTCAACCGGCACGAGCGTTCTGCTGGCGCGGGCGTCGAACCCGGAAGAAGCCAGCCGCGTCGGCAATCAAACCGGCGGCCGCGTCTTCCTGTTCCTTCACACCGACGATTTCTGGCGAGACTATCACACGATGAGTCAGCGAGGAGTGAAGTTCATCCGCGAACCGCGAGACGAACCCTACGGAACCGTGGCGGTTTTCGAGGATCCCTACGGCAATCAGTGGGACCTGCTGCAGCTGAAAACTGACGCCTGAGAGCGACCAGCTAGATCGGCATCACGCCGACTTCTTTTTCCACCTCAGCTGTCTCCAGCATGACGATCGCATCCCAGGGGCAGCCATCCAGGAAGCATCCGTCCGGACCTTTGCTCAGGCACTTCTTGCAGCCAATGCACAGGGCGGGATCGATCTGAATGCGGCCGAACGGCGGATTGTCCTCGTCCGGCACCCAGAACATACAATCTTCGACCGGGCAGTATTCCACGCAGGCAGGCGAACCGGCGCATCCGGTGCAGCACTCGGTGATGACCGCCAACTCCTTCGGCTTCTTCTTCCGAGGGGTGGAAAGGCCTTTCGACTTCGGCTCAAATTT
>Ga0209698_10007983_pt1 | contig 10998 bp, 9 predicted proteins | sample LitLauG_LLR_2012_FD_187203 | JGI IMG/M metagenome (GOLD analysis project Ga0209698, IMG submission 187203) | Freshwater sediment microbial communities from Pennsylvania, USA - Little Laurel Run_MetaG_LLR_2012 (SPAdes) (version 2) | ecosystem: Environmental > Aquatic > Freshwater > Creek >... | reverse complement strand
GCTCGAGGCGGCGCGCGCGGCCCCCCGCGCGCCGATTCCCCTGATCGCCGGATCCAACCGCGAGGAGATCCGGCTGTTCGAGATGATGCCCGGCCCCGCCATTTTACCGATGAGGCGCCCCGACCTCGAGCGCCTGGTCCGCAATCAGCTTGCGCCTGAGCGCGCGGACGCCGTGCTCGCGGCCTATCCCGAGGACGTACGCGGCCGACAGGCCCTGGCCACGGACCTGACCTTCGCCATGCCGACGCGCAATTTCGCCGAGCGGCAAGCCGCCGGCCAGCCGGTCTGGTCCTATCGCTTCGATTACACCCATCCCCTGGTTGGGGCCGCGCACGGCCTGGACCTCGCCTTCCTGTGGCCGATTTCCGGCCTGGCCGGCTTCCTGGTCCGCGGCGGCCCGATGAACGGCAGGCGCAAGGCCCTTGCCGATCGCATGAAGCGCCACTGGGTGTCCTTCATCACCCATGGCCGTCCAGGTGAAGATTGGCCCGCCTTTTCCGCCGACCGGCGCTCGACCGTTCTCTTCAACCTGGACGATCGGGTGGTCGATGATCCCGAGTCGGCGCGACGTCAGGCCTGGGCGGGCGAGGACGTCGGTCCGGGAATCACTACGGCCCCATAGGATTTATGGTTACGGCGGGTCGTTCTTTTCCAGAAAGGCGACGGTGTCGCGCAACATTTCCAGGCGCGTGGCGCCGCGCGACAGCCAGTGGTCCTCGGATTTGAGGGTGATCAGCTCCACCGGCTTGCCCGCGCGCCGCAGGGCGCCCTCCATCTCCACGCTCTGGGCGTAGGGCACGACGGTGTCGTCTCCGCCGTGAATGAGCAGCACCGGCGCGGTGACATGGTCCGCATGCAGGGCCGGCGAGATTTCGTCCCATCCGCCGGCCGCGCCCATGTATCGGCTCCAGTAGCGCAAGGTCTCGAGGTCCTGCTGGCCGAGGCTCGTGGCCGACCAATCCACCATCTTCCGAATGTCGGAGACGCCGGCGACGGAAACCGCGCAGCGATACACGCCACTTTCAAGAGCGACGCCGGCCAAGGCCGCGTAGCCGCCATAGCTGCCGCCGACAATGCAGACACGCGCCGGATCGACGATGCCCGTCGCGGCCAGATACCGCACGCCGTCCGACAAGTCGGTCTGCATCTTGCGGCCCCATTCGCCAAAGCCGCGCGCCATAAAGGCATACCCAAGACCATCCGAGCCGCGGTAGTTGACCTGCAGGACGGCGTATCCGCGGGAAGCCAGCCCTTGCGCCCACCAATCGAACCCGGCGCTGTCCCTCGCGGCGGGCCCACCGTGCGGCAGCACGACCAATGGCAAGGCCTTCGCCGGCTTGTCGCGCGGCAAAGTCAGGTATCCGGAAAGCGGCAAGCCGTCCTTGGCGGTGAAATGAACGACCTGGACCGGGCCGATGTCCGCCGACTTCACTCCCTCGAACTCGTCGCCGATCCAGGAGCCCTTTTTGGCGTCCAGATCGACCAGGGCGTAGGCGGGACCATCGGTCGGACTATCGACTCGCAGAACCCATTTGCGCCGATCGACGCTGACCGAGGCCAGGGTGATCCGCGACCCGGGGTAGGCGCCGCCGATCGCTGTCCACACAGCCTGATCCTTGGGTTCGTAAAATGTTGTACGCCGGCCGTCCTCGGTCGCGGTCACGCCGGCCATGATACGACCGGTCTCGGCGTCGAAGATCTCGTCTTCGCCGGCGTCCGCCAGCGGCGATCCCCAGGTGTTGGTCGCGAGCGACCATTCGGCGACGTCACGATGGTCTTTGCCGGGCCGGTTGACCGCTATCGACGCGCCGTCGCGGCCGAGCCCGACAATGTAAGGCGCGTCAAGCGGCGCTGTCTCTTCGTAGGCCTTATCCCAATGACCTCGCCAGGTGAACAACGTCCACTGACCGGAATGGCGCGCGTAGTCGCTTCGCGCGACCACGCCGCCGGCGGCGCCTATGACATAGTGGTTGGTCTCGCTCTCGCCGCGACTTTCGATCTCCATCTTCCCGGAGTCGGGATCAACCCGAAACAGGGTGAGCACGCCGCGTCCGTTGACGAAGGTGATACCCGGCGCGAACACGACCACGCGGTTGCCGACGTTGCGAACCTGGGGTTCACCGAACAGCGTATTCAGGCTATCGCGCGCCTCGTCCCTCGCGTCCGTGGCGTTAAGACCGGTCAACAGGGGGCGTTGCACCCGCTTAATCAGGTCGTAGTTCGTCGCCAGCCAGTTCTCTGTTCGCCGCGAATCGGCGCCGTTGATGTAACCCGTGACCGATATCGTTATGATCAAGTGGTTTGGGCCGGCCCATTGCAGCCAGCGCACTTTTTGCGTCCCCGCGTCGATGTTGCCGACAATGGCCTTTGTCGCCAGGTCCTGGATGACGATCTTGCTCGCTTCACCATTGCTCACCGTCAGAGCGAGGTTGCGGCCGTCCGGGGAGATGATCGCGCGCTGGATGGACGGCAGCCGACCGTAAGCCTCAAGCGGCGCGGCGTGAACGGCGTTGCCTATCGCCCAAAACGCCAGAACAATGCCGATCGCCGCAGGTATTCTCACACTTTGAACCTCCCTGATACTTTGAGGGTTCAGTCATACAGAAAATCGAGGTGACGCCAACAGCGCCGCCGCCGTGGCCTACTCCGCGGCCAGAGCCAGCGGGGCGCCGGCGGTGAAGGCGGTCTTGACGGCCAGGGCGGCCTTGGCGGCTTCGTACTCGGCCGACAGGCGGGCGACATAGTCGCCGGCGGTGGGAATGGATTTGATCGCGCCTATGCCCTGGCCGCAGCCCCAGATGTCCTTCCAGGCCTTGGCCTCCTGATTGCCGCCCGAGCCGAAATTCATCTTCGAGGGGTCCGATTGCGGCAGGTTGTCCGGGTCGAGACCCGCCTGCTCAATGCTGGGGCGCAGATAGTTGCCGTGCACGCCGGTGAACAAATTGGTGTAGGTGATGTCCTCGCCCGTGCGCTCGACGATCATGTCCTTATAGCCCTGGACGGCCCGCGCCTCCTGGGTGGCAATGAAGGCCGAGCCGATATAGGCGAGGTCGGCGCCCATGGCCTGGGCCGCCAGTATGGCCGCGCCGTTGGCGATCGAGCCCGACAGGGCGATCGGGCCGTCGAACCACTCACGCAGTTCCTGGATCATGGCGAAGGGCGAAAGCGTGCCGGCATGGCCGCCGGCGCCCGCCGCCACCGGGATCAGGCCGTCCGCGCCCTTTTCGATCGCCTTGTGGGCGAAGGCGTTGGTGATGACGTCGTGCAGGGTGATTCCGCCCCAATTGGTCGCCGCCTGATAGACGTCCTCGCGCGCGCCCAGCGAGGTGATCATGACCGGGACCTTGTATTTCTCACACAGGGCGACGTCCTCGTAGAGGCGGTTATTGGTCTTGTGGACGATCTGGTTCACCGCGTACGGCGCGGCCGGCGTATCCGGGTGGGCCCGATCCCAGGCCGCGAGTTCTTCGGTGATCTGAGCCAGCCATTCGTCCAACTGCGAGATCGGACGGGCGTTGAGTGAGGGAAAGGAGCCGACCACCCCCGCCTTGCACTGCGCGATGACCAGTTCCGGTCCCGAGATGATGAACAGGGGCGAGGCGATGACAGGAAGCCGCAAACGATCGCGAAGGACGGGGGGGAGCGCCATGCGGGAATATCTCCAAGGGCGTGAGTGAACGGCGATCAGCTTCATAGCGGCGCGGCGCGATCTGTCAAAGCCCGTGGTGTTTCCGTGGTGTTTATGGACGTGTGGCGTCGGAGCAACGGTCCCGGCATTCCAGCCCTCGGCGCCGCCGTCGACTGCCAGAGCGAGACATTTGTGACGATATCGTCACGGAACTGTTACACAACAGGACTAGCCCCCCGGGTGACGCGCCGGATCGATCTTCGCGCGCCTTTTCAGGGGAACTAAAAATGAATACGAGAACGGCCTTGGTCGCGGGCGCGGCTTTGGGCGCCTTCACCATGTCGGGCTTTGCCGCCGACGCCAAACCGGTCCATCACCGCCACCTTGCGCGCGGGCCGAGCGAACTGTCGGTCTTGCGGGAAGAAGTCAGCCTGCTGAAGGCCAAGGTGGATTCGCTGGAAGGCCGTCTGGAAGACGCCACGCAGCCGAATGCGCAAACCCAGGCGCAGATCGCCCAGATGCAGTCGCAAGCCCAGGCCGCGCAGGCCCAGGCGCAGAACGCCGAGCAGATCGCCCAGGCCAACCAGGCCAAAATCGAGACCCTGCCGAGCGAAGTGACGGCCGAAGTGAAGAAGGCGACGCCCAAGCCGGGCTGGGCCGCCGACACCACCGTCGGCGTCACCATCTTTGCCGACGCCTCCAACATTTCCAACAAGAACGACGGCGTGAAAAACGCCCAGAGCGGGACCAACTACGACATCAAGCGCGCCTATCTGAGCGTCGACCACAAGTTCAACAATGTCTTTTCGGCCGACCTGACCTCGGACGTCACCTACGACAGCGCGACCAAGGCCAGCCAGCTGTTCATCAAGAAGGCCTATCTGCAGGCCAAGCTGAGCGACGCCTTCATCATCCGCGCCGGCGCCGCGGAAATGCCGTGGATTCCCTTCGCCGAAAAAATCTACGGCTATCGCTATGTCGAACAAACCCTGATCGACCGCACCAAGTATGGCACCTCGACCGACTGGGGCCTGCACGCGTTCGGTTCGCTGGCGGGCGGCGTGCTCGGCTATCAGGTCTCGGTGGTCAACGGCAACGGTTACAAGATTCCGTCGATTGGAACAGCCAACCGCACCAGCAGCCTGGATGTCGAGGGCCGGATCAACGCCACGCTGAACGGCTTCACCGTCGCCGTCGGCGGCTACGAAGGCAAGCTCGGCAAGGCTATAACCAACACCCCGACCTACAACAGCGCCCAGCGTGTCAACCTGCTCGCCGCCTACGTAAACGACCGCTTCCGAGTCGGCGGCGAGTATTTCTGGGCCAAGGATTGGAACGACGTGACCCAGTCCAACCCGCTGAAGGTGAACAACTCGCAGGGTTATTCGTTCTTCGGTTCGTTCAATTTCAACAAGCAGATCGCCGCCTTCGGCCGCTACGACTGGGTCAAGCCGCAGGAATCCACCGCGCCGACCTTCGTCGACCACTACTTCAACCTCGGCGTCTCTTACAGCCCGATCAAGCAGGTGGACTTGGCGCTGGTGTACAAGCGTGATGCGGTCGACAACGGCCTCATCAGCACTGGCAACGGTACGATCGGCGGCGTGAGCCGCGGAACCTACGACGAAATCGGCGTGTTCACTCAGGTCAAGTTCTAAGGATTGGCGAGAGCCGTTCCGGATGCGCCTCAAAGCGCCCGGAACGGCTCCACCCCATCGCGGCGACCCTACCGGATCGTCACTAAACTGATATATCCTCGGACTATTCCCTCATTCGCAGGCCGCCCGATCAAGAGGCGGCCCAGCCAGGAGACCCAAATGCTCAAGACCATCGTCGCCGCCATCGCGGCGACCGCCATCGCCACCGTCGCGACGGCCGGCAATATCTCCGGCGCCGGCGCGACCTTCCCGGCTCCGGTGTACGCCAAATGGGCGGAAGCCTATAAAGCCGCGACCGGACAGGCCCTTAACTATCAGGCCATCGGCTCCGGCGGCGGGATCAAGCAGATCAACGCCAACACCGTCGATTTCGGCGCCTCGGACAAGCCCCTGAAACCTGATGTTCTCGCCGCCGGCGGCCTGCAGCAGTTCCCAACCGTCATGGGCGGGGTCGTGCCGGTGATGAACCTGCCCGGCCTCCACGCCGGCCAGGTTCGCCTGACGGGACCGCTTCTCGCCGACATTTACCGCGGCGTCATCAAGAAGTGGAACGATCCCATCCTCGTCCACTACAATCCGAGCGTGGCTCTGCCGAATCTGCCGATCACCGTCGTGCACCGTTCGGACGGCTCGGGCACCACCTTCCTGTTCACCAGCTTTCTGTCGCTTGAAGCGGCTCACTGGGCGTCCGGTCCGGGCGCCAGTGATTCGGTGAACTGGCCCGTTGGTATCGGCGGTCCGGGCAACGGCGGTGTCGCCGCCCTGGTGAAGCAAACCACCGGCGCCATCGGCTATGTCGAATACGCCTACGCCAAGCAGAACCACATGGACTACGCCCTGATGCAGAACAAGTCCGGCAAATGGGTTTCGCCCACCGCGGCGGCGTTCGCGGCGGCGGCGGCCGGCGCCAAATGGCAATCGGCCCCGGGATACTACCTGCTGCTCCTGGATCAGCCCGGCGCCAACGCCTGGCCGATTACCGGGGCGACCTTCATCCTGATGCACAACAAGCAAACTAACACGCAGACGGCCCACGACGTCCTGGCCTTCTTCGATTGGGCCTACAAGAACGGCAATGGCGCGGCCGAGGCGCTCGACTATGTGGCGATGCCGGACAGCGTGAAGGCCCTGGTTCGCAAATCCTGGCTGAAAATCGTCGGTCCCGACGGCAAGCCGGTCTACCACTAGGCCTAACGAACTCGCCATGATCGCGAGGGAGGTCTCGTCGGCGGCGTCAATTTCGCCGCGGGGCCTCCCGACTTCCCCGTCAGCCGTCCTCTAGTTCACCCCGCGCTACGAACGATCGGAAAGGCGCTTATGTCGACGATTGACGCTCCCGCTCCGGGCCTCGCCAAATCGATCCGCCGGACGACGCCGCGCGGTAAGGCGATCGATCCGATTTTCGAAGGCCTGTGCTTCGCGGCGGCCACCGCCCTGCTGGCGGCCCTTGGCGGGGTGTTGATCTCGCTGTTCATCGGCGGATGGCCGGCCCTGTCCAAGTTCGGGTTCGGCTTCCTGACCGGCGTGACCTGGGATCCGGTCAAGGACGTCTATGGCGCGGCCGGCCCGATGGTTGGCACCCTCATCACCTCCGCAGTGGCCCTGGCGATTTCCCTGCCCATCGCCGGCGGCGTGGCGTTCTTTCTGGTTGAGCTTTGCCCGGCCCCCCTGCGCCGGCCGATCGGCACGGCGGTCGAATTGCTCGCCGGCATCCCCTCGATCGTCTACGGCATGTGGGGCCTGTTCGTTTTCGCGCCCTACTTCGCCGCCCACGTCGAGACGCCGCTCATGACATCGGCCGCGCCGGGAAGTTTCGCCGAGCAGCTGTTCTCCGGCGTTCCCAACGGAACCGGCGTTCTCGCGGCCTCCATCATCCTGGCGATCATGATCCTGCCATTCATGGCGGCGACCCTGCGCGAACTATTGATGACCGTTCCCGCCCAGGTGCGCGAAAGCGCCTATGGTCTGGGCGCCACGACCGGCGAAGTCGTGATGAAGGTGACGCTTCCCTACGTGCGGCGCGGCGCCATCGGCGCGGTCATGCTCGGGCTTGGCCGCGCCTTGGGCGAGACCATGGCGGTGACCTTCATCATCGGCAATTCGCACGATTTCCCCACCGGCCTGTTTGTCGCCGGCTCGACGATCGCCTCGACCATCGCCAGTGAATTCAACGAGGCCAGCGGCCTGCAGGCCTCGGCCCTGATCGCCTTGGGTCTGGTTCTGTTTCTGATCACCTTCACGGTTCTGGCGTTGGCGCGCCTGATGCTGCGAACCCAGGTGAAGGGCTGAGCCATGGCTGTTTCGACGAGACGCATCGCGGCGCGCAAACTCAGCAACCTTGCCTTCGTGGGATTCTGCCTTCTGGTCACCGCCATCGCCCTGACCGCGCTGGCTCTGATCCTGTATTCGCTGGTGAGCCAGGGCCTGGGCGGGCTCAATCTCGATATCTTCACCAAGGACACACCGGCCGCGGGAACACCGGGCGGCCTGCTCAACGCCATTATCGGCTCGGTTCTGATGGCCGGCCTGGGCATGGTCATCGCCGTCGTCATCGGCATTCTGGCGGGCACCTGGCTCGCCGAGTACGCCGGAGAAAGCCGCTATGGCGTCGTGGTGCGTTTTCTCAACGACGTTTTGCTGTCGGCCCCATCGATCCTGGTCGGCCTGTTCGTCTATGAAATTCTCGTCCATCCGTTCGGCAGCTTTTCGGGTTACGCGGGGGCCGTGGCCCTGGCCTTGCTGGCGGCGCCCGTCATTACGCGGACGACGGAGGACGTGCTCAAGCTGCAGCCGATCGCCCTGCGCGAATCCGGAGTCGCCCTGGGGACGCCGGTGTGGACGGTCATTCGCACCATCCTTTGGCGCGGCTCGACCAGCGGCCTGCTCACCGGCGCCCTGCTGGCCTTCGCGCGGATCAGCGGCGAGACCGCGCCGCTGTTGTTCACCGCGCTCAACAATCAATTCCGCAGCTTCGACATGTCCAAGCCGATGGCCAGCCTGCCGGTGGCGATCTACCAGGACGCTTTGACCCCCTATAACGACCTCAATCGCCTGGCGTGGACGGGCGCCCTGATCATCGCCGCGTCCGTCCTGACCATCACCATCGCCGCCCGTTTCCTTTCCAAGGAGCCCCGACGCTCATGAACGCCCTCGCGCCGTTGCCCGCCGACACATCGGTCGCGGCCATCGACAAAAGCCGCGTCAAGCTCGACGTGCAGAATCTGGATTTTTTCTACGGAAAGAACCATGCCCTGAAGGGTGTCTCGATCCCGTTCGCGGCCAAAACCGTGACTGCCCTGATCGGACCGTCCGGTTGCGGAAAGTCGACGCTTCTTCGCGCGCTCAATCGCATGTACGCTCTGTATCCGGGCCAGAAAGCGACCGGCAAGATCATGTTCGACGGCGAGGACATCCTGCGCCGGGGGATCGATCTGTCCATGCTGCGGGCCAAGATCGGCATGGTGTTCCAGAAGCCGACGCCGTTCCCCATGTCGATCCACGACAATGTCGCCTTCGGCGTGCGTCTGTACGAAACTCTCGGCAAGGCCGACATGGCGATTCGGGTCGAGGAAGCGCTGCGCCGCGCGGCGCTGTGGGACGAGGTCAAGGACAAGCTGCATACGTCGGGTCTGGGCCTGTCCGGCGGTCAGCAGCAACGCCTGTGCGTGGCGCGCTGCATTGCCGTGAAACCCGAAATTCTGTTGCTGGACGAGCCGACGTCGGCGCTCGATCCGATCTCCAGCGCGAAACTTGAAGAAACCGTCACGCAATTGAAATCCGACTACACGATCATCATCGTCACCCATAACCTGGGTCAGGCGGCTCGTCTGTCGGCCTACACCGGCTTCATGTATCTGGGCGAACTGGTTGAATTCGGCGAGACCGAGGGCATGTTCACCAAGCCCGTCACAACCCGCGCCTCGGACTACATCACCGGTCGCTTCGGATAATCTGGGTCCCGAAACCCCTTAGGAGTCAAATGCCTGTTACATTTGGCTGTCACAGACACGAATCGAACGACTGAGAATCATGGAACACACCCTGCGCGCCTACGACGAAGACCTTGACGCCATCACCGCGGAACTGGCGCGGATGGGCGGTCTGGCCGAGGCCGAAGTCGTTGATTCGCTGCGCGCGATCGCCAGGCGCGACATCACCCTGGCGCAGGCGGTCATCGGCCGTGACGCCGGCCTGGACGCGCTGGAACTGGATATCGAGCGTAAGTCGATCCGCCTGATCGCCCTGCGCCAGCCGGTCGCCGACGACTTGCGCCGCACGGTGGCGGCGATGAAGATCAGCATGAACCTTGAGCGGATCGGCGATCTGGCGAAGAATGTCGCCAAGCGCGCCATCGTGATCGCGCAATCCGAACCGGTGACGCCCCTGACGAGCTCCATCGAGCGCATGGGCGAACTGGTCGTGGCGCGGCTCAAGGACCTTCTCGATGCGGTCGCCTCCCGTGAGGTCGACCAGGCCGTCGCCGTCTGGCGGACGGACCACGAAGTGGACGAACACTATGACGCGATCTTCCGTGAACTCCTGACCTACATGATGGGTGATCCTCGCACCATCACGGCCTGCGCGCACCTCTTGTTCGTCGCCAAGAACCTGGAACGCATCGGCGACCATGCCACCAACATCGCCGAGATTCTGCACTATGAGATCACCGGCGTCGAACTGACTGAAGAACGACCTAAATCAGATGAGCTGCAGCGCCATGACGCCTGATCGGGCCAGCCCGCAACGACCCTCCGCGCTCGTCGTGGAGGATGAAGAGTCGTTGGCGACCTTGTTGCAATACAATCTGGACAAGGAAGGTTTCGCCGTTTCGGTATGTGGCGATGGCGAGGAGGCCTTGCTGCTGATCGACGAGCAGCAACCCGACATTGTCGTTCTGGACTGGATGCTCCCCTCCGTCTCGGGGATCGAGGTTTGCCGCCGCCTGCGTCAAAGACCCGAGACACGCAATCTGCCGATCATCATGCTCACCGCTCGCGGCGAAGAGAGCGATCGCATCCGCGGGCTCGACACCGGCGCCGACGATTATCTGGTGAAGCCGTTCTCCATGGCGGAATTATCCGCGCGCCTGCGTTCGGTCTTGCGCCGGATCCGCCCCGGCCTGGCCGAGGATCGTGTCCGCCGCGGCGACATCGTCATCGACCGCGTCGCTCACCGCGTCAAACGCGGAGCCGAAGAAGTGCACCTGGGCCCGACGGAGTTCCGCCTGCTGGACTATTTCATGCAACATCCAGGCCGGGTGTTCTCGCGCGAACAATTGCTCAACGCCGTCTGGGGTTCGGACATCTATGTGGAAACCCGCACGGTAGACGTGCACATCGGCCGCCTGCGCCGCGCCCTCAAATGCACGCCCGACGGCGATCCGATCCGCACGGTGCGTTCGGCCGGCTATGCGCTGGACGTGACGGGGTAGGCTCGGGACTACGCCACGACGATCGCGCGGAAGTCTGCGACGTTCGTCCTCGTCGGGCCCGTCACCAGGTCATCGCCAAGGGCGCTGAAGAACGCGCCGCTGTGGTGGGCCGCCAAAGCGCGTCCCGCCGACAATCCCAGAATTCCCGCCCGCGCAAGTGTGTCCGGCGTGACGACCGCGCCGGCGGCGTCGGCGGTTCCGTCAATGCCGTCGGTGTCGGCGGCCAGGGCCCAGATGCGGGGATGGCCGTGCAGGGCGATCGTCAGGGCCAGGGCGTATTC
>Ga0209698_10007982_pt1 | contig 10999 bp, 11 predicted proteins | sample LitLauG_LLR_2012_FD_187203 | JGI IMG/M metagenome (GOLD analysis project Ga0209698, IMG submission 187203) | Freshwater sediment microbial communities from Pennsylvania, USA - Little Laurel Run_MetaG_LLR_2012 (SPAdes) (version 2) | ecosystem: Environmental > Aquatic > Freshwater > Creek >... | reverse complement strand
GTCGCCCATGATCAAGACGTAGTTCGCGCCGGCGGAGCATTGGCTTGCGCCGTCGTGGAGTTCTTTGGCGCAAGCGATCAAATCGTTCTGCATCTGGCTTGTGTCGTCCTGGCGGATCAACTTCAGGTTTGCGCCATGCTTCTCCATCAGGCTGTTGTGCGTCGTCTCCGGGCCGCCATTGGCGTAGATATAGTTCATCTGCGCGTTCCAGGCCCAGATTTCGGTGCGGATCAGCGGTGCTTTCACCGATGCCGATGACGCATCCGGAAAAGGCGCCGGCTCGACATTAGCCACTACCGCTTCTTTCAAATCCGGCAAGGCTGCCTTCGACGGAACCAGGGCTTTAGCGATGCCAGGCGCTGGAATCCATCCGCGGCTGACTGCAGTGCGGAATCCGAAGAACAAGGCGGCTCCGACAACCAGGAGCAGAATAAGCTTCGCTCCCGGCTTCAGCCGATGCCCCGTTGGTGGTGTCGAAATCTTATTGTCAAACATGGTGATCTTCCCTCCGCGCTCTTCTTTACTTGATCAAATCGGTGTAATCGTCTTTCTTGGTCGCCGGCATGGCCGAATTCTGGTCCGGCACGCCACCCAGCACGCCGCCGGGCACCGCCGACACCGAGGCCGGCAACAGCTTCTGCTGAAATTCCGACAATTGCTTGACAGCTTCATCGTTAATCGCGCCAGTTTCCAGGTCCATGTTGGTCATCAGCTTGTTGGCGAGACGATTGAAGTCTTCCATCTCTCCCAGCATTTGTCCGGCGTCATCCGCCAGGTACTCCAGGGTCTGGTCGTAAATCTGGTTGGCCACGGGGTCGCCGCGGAAAATCTTCTTCGCAGCTTGGAACACGGAGTAGGCCTTCTTCAGCGCCTTCCGCCGCATCTCCTCTTCGCTGACGCGGTTCTCTTTGTCGGTGACCTGGAACTCCGCCGTGGCGCGCCAGCGGATGAGCTGGTCGTACAGAATCTTCAGCTTGTCGCGCAAATCGGTGAGCGATTTGTTGATATTAATGAGGCTTGCAGCGTGCCGCTGGTTGGTGACCTTCGCAGACATGTACTGCTGTTGATCGAGCGAGGTCAGACCACCCGCGGCCATCTTCTTATCGGCCTGGTTGGCCAGCGCCATGCTATGTTCGGCATCTTTTTGGTTCGTGTCGATCTGGTTTTGCAGCGTGCGGATCGAGCCATTCAGGTTTCCAAGCTGCTCGTCCATGACCGCGAGATTCTTCTTCATCTCCCCGATGTAGTTTTTCAAGATGCCAATCGGGTCTAACTCGATAAAGAGCCCCGTCAGGAATCGCATGATGCTCTGGAAGATGAGCTTCCCCAGCGTCAAGACGCGCTTGTCCGTGACGATGAAAATCAGCAGCAGAATCGCCCCAATGATAATCGCGAGGTGCAGCGTATCTGTCGCTGCCGCAATCAAGAATGGAAGCATTTGCACGAACCCATAGGCTACCGCGATCCCGCCGAGAACCAACACTACTTTCCCGACGGTGCCTTCCGGCCGCTGCCAAAAATTCTTCAAACCCTGCATTACAGGGGAACCTGGATTGGTTGCCATGGCGTCTCCCTATCCCAAAATCGTTTGGAATTCCTGCCGTTGTTGCTGAATCTCGGCGCGCCGCCGCTCCAGCGCGGCAGCAAAATTGTTCTTGGCCTCTTGCAACTTGGCCCGCGATACTTCTGTTTGCGATTGCATCGACTTCACTTGTTGCTGGAGGTCAGCAATCTCTTTCTGTTTTTGCTGAATGGATTCATTGATATCGCCGATTTGGGCAATCTTGGCATCGACTTCCGTTCGCGACACGTCGTCGGTTTGTTTATTAAACGTCGTCGCCGAGGAGTTCAGAACCGTCAGCAAGGAGTCGAAGCCCTTCAAGATCGCGTCTTTGGTCAAGCCTCCCTGTGACTGGGCGGTAGCCAAGGCTGCTTTATAGCGCAACGACTTGTCTGTGATGACCGTCGCAAGAGGCGCCGCAAACGCCTCGATTTTGGCCAGCTCTGGAACGGCGGACAGATCCGTCTGCTTGGCCAGCCGAACGTAAAATTGATTGTCGCGCGTCCCCATGGGGACGTATGTGGCGGGAGCCGGATCGCTCGACCGAACCGGGGCTGCGGGGCTGGCCGCCGGCTTGCCCGGCTGCTGTGCTGCCTGCGGTACCTCTTCAAAGATCGCGTTCTTGATCAGATCCATGAACGGCATGTGTCACATCCTTACTTCTTCAATTTCTGTTGCCGAGGCGTGGGAACACACAAATTTGACTGTTCCGAAGCCCAGCGCGACCGGACCTTCAGTACCAAATCGGTATACGAGTCCGCCCGCATTGTATCCTATAGCTAAGGGAACTCTTGCGTTTTATACGGGATACGTCGCCATCGTAGACCGGGCCTGCTTCCCTTTTCAATCAGGAAATCGCCAGGGCATGACGTTTATAATCTGACGATCTCACATCCCTTCATGATTCCAATTAAACCGCCTATAGAGAAAGCATGCAATTCAGCTACAATGCACATTTTCCCCGTTCAAAATGACGCTGTTTTTGAACTGACAAACTCTCGACGAGGAACTAGCCTGTGGCTGGAAAGACGCTACCTGCGGTATTGAGCCAGATCGTGGAGTCCAAAGCCGAGTACGATACCCGGCTCTTGGCCCAGCAGCTCGGAACGAACTACCGCTCCCTGATGTACTGGCTCAGAGGCGACCGCCCCATCCCTGCGGAACTGCTGCCGCGAATATGTGTGCTTCTGAAAAATTTCGAAGCGCTGGATGTACTCGAGTCACAGGCGGGAAGAGTGGCCTTCAAGATTCCAGATCCGCTGCAGACCACGGAAAAAGAGTTCTTGGTTATCGCCAACCTTATGAAGGACGTGGGAGTGGCGCTGGAGAGCATTGCCAATACCCTCGCCGATGGAGTCGTGGACGAAAGCGAGCTGAATAACACCATTCCGAAATTGGAGGCGGTCATCCAGGAATGCGCCTCCGTGAAATACCTGTTGGAAAGTATGTACAAGAATAGGAAGAAGAAGACCAGGAAGTAGCTGGTGGCCCGCCGGTTTCGTCCTCAGGTCGGCGAGGCGTCCAGGCCGAACTCGCGGTGTGTTGTGTTCAGGGCTGTTTTCACGGATTTCTCGTCGATTACGAAGGAAATGTTGCTTTCCGAAGAGCCTTGGGCAATAGCGATTAGATTTACGTTTTCGCGCCCCAGCGCATTGAAAGTTCGGCCGGCGATTCCGGGAGTCCCGCGCATGTTTTCTCCCACCACCGCCACGATCGCAATATTCGAATCCACGGTGATGTGTTCCACCTTGTGATGCGCCAAATCGTGCGCAAACTCTTTGCGCAGAGCTTCCACCGTTCGCTGCGCATCCGCGGTCGAAACAATGAAGCAGATATCGTTTTGCGAAGACGATTGCGAAATCAGCAGGACGTTGGCGCGCACTTCCGCGGTCGTTGAAAACGTGCGGCCAACTACATCGGGCAGGCCGACAATTCCCGGGCCGCCCACACTTATTAATGTTACATCCCGGATGGCCGTCAAAGCCTTGACGCCGCCTCCGATGCTGCGGCCCTCGGGCGTGATCTTTGTACCAAGTTTTTCGGGTGCAAAACTGTTTCGAATCCAAACGGGGATCGCCGCCTGTACTACCGGATTCAGCGTTTTCGGATGTAGCACTTTCGCGCCAAAGTAGGCCAGCTCCGCGGCTTCGCGATACGAGATCACCGGAATCGTGCGCGCATCCGGCACTAGCCGCGGGTCCGCCGTCAGCACGCCGTCGACGTCGGTCCAGATGATGACTTCATCCGCGTCCATCGCCGCGCCCAGGATCGTCGCGGAATAATCGGATCCGCCTCGCCCCAGTGTCGTCAATTCTCCCTCTGCGGTTGCCCCGATGAAGCCTGTCACCACCGGCGCAATTCCTTTTTCCACCAGGGGTCGTAGTCGCGCTTGAGATTTCGCCCGCGTCAATTCCATCTGCGGCTCCGCGCCCCCGTGAAAGGCATCGGTCACGATCAATTCCGTTGCTTCGACCGCTTCGCTGGCAAGTCCCAGCTCTCGGACCGCCGCTGACACCAGAGGTGCCGAAAGCCTTTCTCCGAGGCTCGAAATCGCGTCCAGAGTGCGAGGCGTGAGCTCCCGCAGTAGCGCTGTTCCTTCGCAGAGTCGCTGCCCTTCGGCGAACACCTCTTCCATCCGCCTGCGGATCGGGGCGCGCTTCTCCTCATGTGGAATCAGACTCGTTAGCGCGGTCTCGTGTTGGCGCCGCAGTGCATCGACAATGGTTGCGGCCTCATCCGCGTTTCCCGTCTGCGCTTTTTTTGCAGCCTCGATCAGCCGGTTGGTCACTCCGCTCATCGCGGAAACCACCGTGATGCAGCCGCTTTCCTTCGCTGCCTTCGCGATAATCTGCGCGGTCCTGGCGATGCATGACGCATCACCCACTGAAGTCCCCCCGAATTTCATCACCCCCAGCCGCGCTTTCATCTGGTCCTGTCCGCCTCCCTAAATGCACCGGCAAATTAGCTTTTGTCGCTCAGATTGGCCATTTTTCGTTTCCCAGCTTTTCTACTATTGAGTTTACCTTGCGCGCCATCCAGTCATGCACTACTCCCTCTTGCGGTTGTTCTTCCTTCTAACCCATCACCCTTTTTGCTTCTTCGCGTTGACTTGCTGCGCCGGGCCGCCTAGCATTCCGCCAGCAGGATTCACATGCGCCGTTTCATCTGGATTCGAATCGCTCTATTTTTCCGCCAGAGCCGCTGGGGCTTTGCGCTGCTCGCGCTGTGGTTCGTTCTGGGGACCTTTATTTTCTACCGCTTCGAACATCTGTCATTATCCGATGCGTTCTTGAACGCGGTCTATCTCCGCGTCCAGCCGGGCCCGCTCTGGGTTCTCTATTCCTTCTGGGGCCAGTGCGTTCTATTCGGGATCGTCATTTCCATTTTTATTCTGCAAGCGCTGCAGCGTTACAATCCGCAGGAGGGATGCCGCATGCTCGCTAGCGAGATGAAAGATCATGTAATCGTTATCGGCCGCGGCCATTTGGGCACCCACTTGGTCGATCACTTACGTCAGACCGCCCGGCCGTACGTGCTCGTCGAAAGGGATTCCATGGCCGTCGATGACCTGATTCGCGCCGGCGAACCCGTGATTGTTGACGACGCGAAACAGGAGAGCACGCTAATCGACGCTGGAGTGGATCGTGCCCGCCTCATTATCATCACGTCCAATATCATTGAGACTGCCCTGCTCGTCACTAAGCGCGCCCGCGACCGCAACAAGAAAGCCACCATCATCGTCCGCTGCTACCTGGACGAATTCACGGAAATCCTGGAAAGCCTGGGCGCCAACGAAGTCATCTCCAGTTCCAAGAGCGCCTTCAACGAAATCGCCACGCACATCGGAGCCGTCTCTGGGCCACGTTGACTTTCCGCTCCGCGCACCCTAGCATCGCTGCGTCGCGGATATTGCGTAGCTGAGGTCCCAAGTCTGAGCACGCTGGATCCTTCATGACCAACTCCAGGCCACTGGAAGCTCCGCAACTCCCAGCCCAAGTCAAGCAAGTGCTCGATGACTTTTTGCAGGCTGCGCGGGAATCGTTTGGCAATGACCTGCTCTCGGTCGTTCTGTACGGCAGCGCCGCGGAAGGCAAGTTGCGCGCCACTTCCGACGTAAATCTCGTTCTGGTCCTCGCCTCGTTCGAACAAAGCAAAGCAGATCCTCTTCGCTCGTCGCTCCGTGTAGCCCACGCTGCCATCCAGTTGCGTCCCATGTTTCTCTTGAAAGAAGAAATTCCCGCAGCTGCTCGCGCTTTCGCTTCGAAATTCACCGACATTCTCCGCCGCCGCGTTGTTCTTCATGGTGACGATCCCTTCACAGCCATTTCGATTCCACGCGAAATCCAGATCCTCGAGCTCAAGCAGCAGCTCCTGAATCAAATCCTTCGCCTGCGCGCCTCCTACGTCTCCCGTAGCCTGCGAGAAGAACAACTACATTTTGTCGTTGCCTCCGCCATTGGCCCCTTGCGCTCTTCCGCTGCCGCGCTTCTCGAACTCCAAGGCCGCCCTGCCCCCTCCTCCCAAAGCGCGCTGGAGCTCATTGGCGGCGAACTTGCACTCGCGAATTGGCCTCAGACTCTCGCGTCCCTCTCTGCCACGCAGGAATCCCGTCTCGCTGCTCCCGGCGAAGCCGCGCGGCTCTTTTTCCAGGTACTCGATCTCGCGTGCCGCATGCGCTCGCGAGCCGAAGCGCTCTCCGGCGAGGTGCGCCGTGAATCCCTTTGATCTTCGTGGTCCCGAGTTTTTGCTCTTCTATTTCATTTTTGCCGCTGTCGTTTTCTTCATCTTGTTTTATTTTCGCCAGCGGGATGAGCGCGGTGACACCGGAAAACCACCTCTCGACGATCCCTACCTTGTTGCGTGCCTGCGCGGCGGCGAAAGCGAAGCCCTTCGCGTTGCCACGCTTTCCCTCATCGACCGGGGTTTGCTGACTCTCAAAAGCTCGGGAACATCAGTTCTATTTCCTGGAGTTGCCGAGAACCAACTCGAATTGAAAGATCCCGCCGCCATCGATAGCGTGAAGCGCCCGATCGAGAAGAGCATCCTGGAAGCGTTCAAAACTCCCAAGCCCATCAGCTCTACACTGGAAGGCCTGGCGGGTTGCACTGACTATCCCTGCAGGCTTGAAGCCTTTGGCCTTTTGCCGGATGCGGAAATTCGCTCTGCACGCCAACGCCGCTACTTGATTGTTATCAGCGTACTGCTAGGCGTCGCAGTCTTGAAGATCTTCATCGCGCTCCTCCGCGGCCGCACCAATATTCTCTTTCTGATGATTCTTGCTGGCCTCGCGGCTTACGTGACCTCCAGAACGAGCAATCCCTTTCGCACGGCGCGCGGCGAAAAGTTTCTCGAGGACGTCAAATTGCTCTTCAGTTCGCTGCGCCTTCGCGCCGCATCGCTCCGTCCTGGCGGTGCGTCTTCTGACTTGGTCTGGTTGGCTTCCGCTTACGGACTTAGAGAAGTCCCGCCCATCCTCTTTCCCCAAGTGACAGCTCTTTTTCCGCGCAAAGCGGCTCGCGGATCTGGCGGTTGGGACTTCACTGATTGGGGCTCCAGCGGTTCTTCCTGCGGCAGTGGCGGCAGCAGCTGCGGTGGCGGCGGAGGGTGTGGAGGTGGTGGTGGGTGCGGAGGCGGATGCGGTGGTTGCGGAGGCTAAGACCATGAACACGTTCGCAGACAAAGTTGGCCTCGGCTGGCGATCCGATCTCGCCGCGGGGATATTCAGCCACCTCGATCGCATCGATCTGCTCGAGGTCGTCGCCGACGATTTCTTCGATGCGCCTCGCCGTGAAGTCCGCGCTCTACAGACCTTGGCTGCTCAAGTTCCCGTGGTTCTCCATGGTGTTGGCATGGGACTGGCCTCGTCAGTCCCAATAGAGAATAAGTGTCTGGAAAGAATGGCTCGCCTCTTCGAGCAGGTGCGGCCGCAATTCTGGTCGGAGCATCTCGCCTTCGTCCGCGGTGGTGGACTGGAAATCGGACATCTCGCCGCACCTCCGCGTAGCTTGGAGACCGTGGAAGGCGCAGCCGAGAATTTGTCGCGCGCCGCCGCTCTGGTTGGTACCAAACCCATTATGGAGAATATCGCCACGCTCATCGACCCGCCCGGCAGCACTCTTTCCGAGTCCGCATGGATCAGCGGCATTCTCGCTTCGTCGGATTGCGATCTGCTCCTCGACCTTCACAACGTTTACGCCAATGGTCTGAATCACGGCTACGATCCAAAAGCATTCCTACGGCAAATCCCAGCGGCCCGTTTCCAGGCCATTCACATTGCCGGCGGAAAGTTCATTTCCGCGCCCGATGGCACTCAGCGCCTTCTCGACGATCACCTTCACGATGTTCCCGATCCCGTTTTCGATTTATTGGAAGAAGCCGCCGCGCTTTCGCCGAACCCGCTCACGGTGATCCTCGAACGCGACGGCGCTTACCCTTCGATGGATTGCCTGCTTGCTCAGATCGATCTGGCTCGCAGAGCGCTCGCGCGTGGCCGGGCCCGGCGCACCGTTGCTGAGGAAGTTTTCGTATGAGTGCCCGTGCATTCGAAGCGTTTCTGACGCGCATTTACGTGGATGCCGCCGCCCGCGCCCGCTTCAAAGCAAACCCGCATGCTGAAGCTCGGAGCGCAGGACTCTCCGATGAAGAATGCGCCGCATTGGAAAATACCGACTGGGTCGGTCTGGAGATGGCCGCTCGCAGCTTCGCCCACAAGCGCGATCTCAAGCGGAAAAATCACGTGCGAATTTCATTCAAGAATGTGCTGCGAAACCTCTTCACCGCTTTTTCTGGACGACCCTACCGGCATTGAAGTCCGTCCTGCACTGAGTTTCTGAGCAAGTTGCGCATCCCTCCCAGTACCGCATAAGAATTTACATTCCAACTCCACCTTGCCCCTACGCAAGCCTGTCTCCCACAATTAATGGTATGCCCGTTGCCGCCCTGGATGCTCCTCCAACTCCCGACTCGCCGCCAGAAAAAGAAGGGTATCGCACCCTGTACATCCTGCTGCTCGTCTGCGGATTCATCATGCGTTTCGGATTCGTTCTCCTGAAGAAAACCTACATCCGCTCTCCGGGTTCAATTCTTCCATTCGGCGCGGAAGTTTGTAGCATCGCTGAGCACATCGTTCTCGGAAAGGGTTTCAGTTCACCCTTTTATCAGGACACCGGCCCGACCGCCTGGATCGCCCCTGTTTATCCTTATATGTGCGCGCTGGTCTTTCGGCTCTTTGGCATCTATTCCGTGGCTTCCGCAGTTGTGCTGCTCGGGATTCAGTGCATCATCGCCGCTGCCACCGGCATCACCATCCACGCACTGGGCCGTCGCACGCTGGGCGCGCAAATCGGATTCTGGGCCGCTTGGATCTGGGCGCTCAGCCCGATTTTTTTCCGCTGGCCCGTTTCCTGGATTTGGGACTTTACTGCCAGCGCCTTTCTTCTTTCCGCGGTTTTCATCGTCACCCTGGATGTCGCGGAGAAAAACACGCGCAAGCTCTGGCTATCGCTGGGCGCTCTGTGGGCGCTCATCGCGCTCACCAATCCCGCTTTGCTCAGCGTCATGCCGTTTACATTTCTTTACGCCGCCTTCGTGAACTACCGTTCCTTCAAACCTTGGTTCGCTTCCGCGGCGCTTGCCAGCGTCCTCTTCGCCGCACTGGTTTCGCCCTGGCTGATCCGTAACGAACTCGCCTTCGGCCGGCCGGTTTTTTTTCGCAGCAACTACTGGTTTGAATTTCACCTCGGCAACTACCACTACAGCAACGGCATGGGTTTCAGCGGAAAACATCCCACCGCGAACGCCGCGGAGTTCAAAAAATATGCTGCTCTGGGAGAGATGGGTTACATCGACTATTACAAGCAAGACAGCCAGCGTTTTGTCCGCCAGTATCCGTCCGAATTCCTCTATCTGACTCTCCATCGCACGTGGTGGTTCTGGGACGGCACTTCGCTGCTCTATCAAAGCCGCGAATGGTGGCAGCCCTGGGAATTCTGGCCGCTCTCCCTTGGCGGCTGGCTCGGGCTACTTTTCGTGTTGACGCGGCGCCCGCGTGGGTGGCTACTCTTCGCCGCCGCTCTCCTCGTTTATCCCGTTCCATATTATTTCGTCTATCCCGTTGCAAAATACCGCCACGCCATCGAGCCCGTACTTCTTCTGCTCTCCGTCTATTTCGCCGTCGTTCTCTGGAGTGAAATGCGCATTCTGGCGCACCGCAAAAGGTAATTGTGAACGGATGGAAGAGCGGCTTTGCCACCGCGCTTGTAACGAGTTTCCGATGCAAGCATGATGGTTTCTGCCCCGAAGGTCGGTGAGCTCGATGATCTTCTAGATGGAATGACGTTCGCGCCGACTAGGGCTGTTCGAAGAAGATGGATGGTGCGCCATGCTCCGAGTCTCTCGCTCACTTCTACTTTCCCTGCCCCTGGGCCTAGTCCTTTGCTTGCCCGTAATTAGGCAGAGCCAAACTTCAATTGTAGACGCTGCGAAGCAAGCGAAGGATGCTAAATCGGCCGCGCAGAACAAACCTACGAAGGTCATCACGAATGAGACTTTGAATGGGCAAGGAGCCTGTAATGAGGCTGGCCAGTCGACGAAGGAAGCCACACCGCAGGACCCTATTCGCGCGGCATTTCTCCGTCGTCTTGGCGGCAGATGGAAGCTCTCCTATTTCCGCAAGGGCAATCAGAGTTGGTGGCCCGAACACGGCATGGCACAGCCCAAGAACCAAATCCATTACCTGTTCGGACCCACAGAATTGTTGATTGAATCCAGGCCCGAATTCAATCCGCCCTCCATCACTGCTCGCCTGGTCTACGGTTCGGTGCGTAAGATCTCAGAAGACCTGTTTGATTTGAGCTTGTACAAGCCTTGCGAACCAGCTACCGAAGAATTTAAGCGGTACAAGCTCTCAGCGAACGGCAAGACTTTGGAAATCGCGACTGATGCTGAAGGGAATCCGGAACCCACTGTTCAGGTCATGGAGCTTGTCGACATCAACGGAGCTGCTACGGCAAACCCGCAGTAATACTATCCGGTTGACGGCTCTGGAATGTGCGCGACACGGATTGTTCCAGTTACTCCAGCGCTTCGATGCGTCGATCAGGGATAAACCACATCAAGGCAATAACCACGTAAAGCAGGATCGCGATCCAAGGTCTAACAAACGCCAGCGCAATCGCCACCACGTAAACCAGCAGCGACGCTTTCCCTTTCCTATCTTCGCCCACCGCCTGGGCTAGCTTTGACTCCGGGCCGTTGCAAGCGATGATGGAGCGTTGCAGCAGAAGGTAGGCAATCGCTGCCATCGCCAGAACCACACCGTAAGCCGCCGTGGGCGTCGCGGCGAAATGCGTATCATCCATCCAGCGAATCGCGAACGGCACCAGTGACATCCAGAACAATAGAAACAGATTAGCCCATAGCACCGTGCCGTTGATCCGC
>Ga0209698_10007981_pt1 | contig 11001 bp, 9 predicted proteins | sample LitLauG_LLR_2012_FD_187203 | JGI IMG/M metagenome (GOLD analysis project Ga0209698, IMG submission 187203) | Freshwater sediment microbial communities from Pennsylvania, USA - Little Laurel Run_MetaG_LLR_2012 (SPAdes) (version 2) | ecosystem: Environmental > Aquatic > Freshwater > Creek >... | reverse complement strand
ATGAGACAAGACTGGCGCTTGCATCAAAAGCAGTCGGGAGGTATCCTGTTATCGGATATCGATAAGACGATGAAGCCGAATGACCTCGTTCAAGGTACGCTCGGGCTGCTCATTCTGAGAATCCTAGCGTTGGAGCCCGCGCACGGATGGGCTCTTTCGCAGCGTCTCAAGCAAATGTCAAAGGACGTCTTGCAGGTCGGCCCCGGTTCTTTGTACCCCGCGCTACACAAACTGGAACAGGAAGGCTGGATTACGGCTGAATGGTTACTCAGCGACACCAAACGTCGCGTCAAGTTCTACTCCCTGACCAAAGCGGGCCGAAAGCAGCTAGCATCCCAGACCGCCGATTGGAAGCGCTTGTCCGGAGCTATCTCCGAGATCGTCCTTCCTGCCCGAGGATAACTCGTATGCGATGGTTCACGAAATGGCGTCTTCGCTTTCAATCTCTATTCGATCGTTCCCGTGTCGAAGACGATCTCGAAGACGAGCTGCGCGACTACATCGACCGCGAAATTGAGCGCGAAGTTGGCGCCGGAGCGACACCCGAAGAGGCGAGGAGACGTGCGCTATCAAGCTTAGGCGGCACGGAACGTCTCAAGGAGGAGTGTCGCGACGCACGGGGCATCCGGTGGCTGGAAGACACTCTCAGCGATGTGCAATTTGCGGTTCGTACACTCCGCAAAGCCCCGGTATTTACGGTGACCGTTATTGCCGCTTTGGCTTTTTGCATTGGCGTTAACACGGCCATTTTTTCTGTGGTGGACACCGTGCTCTTTCGCCCTCTGCCTTTCCCCAATCAGGATCGCCTGGTCGCGGTCACTGAGGGCGTTCCAGGGTTGGGTTTCCCGGTTCTGCCTTTTTCCTGCCCCGATTATCTGTTTGTTGCCGCTAATAACCAGTCCTTCGCCGCAACGGGAACTTATCGCACTCAATCTTACGAGATCTCGGGCGCGGGCCTTCCGCGGCGTCTGACCGGCGCACGCTTAACCTCTTCACTATTTGCGGTTCTGGGAGTCTCACCGGTTTATGGCCGGGCGTTTACACAGGAAGAAGATGAGCACTCGAAGCGAGTGGCGGTTCTCACTTACGGATTCGCTCAGAGTGCGTTTGGTGGAACGGGGCAGGCGCTCGGGCGCACGATTTCTCTCGACCGGGCTCCGTACACTGTTATCGGCATCATGCCGCGGTCATTTGCGTTTCCCATAGGCGGATCGCGTTTCAATGATCATCCGGCAGACGTGTTTGTGCCCGCTTCCTGGAGCAACGAGGAGCGGCAACAGAATGTAAGCGGCTTTGACTACAGCATGGTCGCCCGTTTGAGGACCAACGTGACGATTCCACAGGCTGGCGCGGATGTGCATCGTTTACTCAAGCGCGTGGTTGAGAATTATCCGCCGAAGATGAGAGAGGCTCTCAGCCACATGCCGAATTTTTCGCTGGAATCGCAGGCCGTTCCGTTTCGGGAAGAGTTTACCGGTAATGTAGAGCGCCCGCTGCTGCTGCTCTTGGCGGCTGTGGGCATTGTGCTGCTGATTGGGTGCGCCGATGTCGCAAATCTCATGTTTAGCCGCATGGTGGGGCGGCAGCGGGAGTTTGCGCTCCGAACTGCGCTCGGCGCAGGGCGCTGGCGTCTCGCACGCCAGACGCTAATTGAAGGTCTCGTTCTGTCAGTAACGGGTGGCGCCTTGGGATTCTGTCTCGCGTTCTGGACCTTGCCGCTGCTCGTTCGCTTCGCTCCCGACAATCTTCCCCGCGTAAGCGAAATCGGTTTGAACTGGCGGATGATGGCATTCGTGGTGGTCGTCACGATGGCAACGCCTTTCGTGTTCTGTCTGGGACCGCTTGCCCACACCTTTCGCTCCAGCCTCGTGAATCAGTTTCGCGGTGAGGGACGAACGACGACGCAAGGCAAGCATCAGCGAGTCATGATGTCGGCAGCCGTGATCACCCAATTCGCTCTTGCTTTTCTCCTGCTTACAACGGCGGGGCTGCTGACGCGAAGCTTATTGAAAGCAACAGAAGCCGATCCGGGGTTCCGTCCGGAGCACTTGATCAGCACTCAGATTACCTTGCCGACCGCCGTTTACAAGGCGCCTGCTCAGATTGCCGGTTTCTTTGACCACCTGCTTTCCGGGCTCAGTACTCTGCCTGGCGTTCGCCAAACCGGCGCGATGTCAGATCTGCCGATGGGATCCACTTCCAACGTAATCATCTCGATAGAAGGCCAGGGTAGGAATACCGAAAGAGTGGACACCGTCTTCTGCCGTGGCAATGCACTGGAATTGCTCCGCGTCACACTCTTGCGCGGCCGTCTGTTGCAGCCGGAGGACCAGATCGGGAACCCACACGCTGTTGTGATCTCCGAGGCGCTGGCCAAGCGTGTCTGGCCGCACGGCGATCCGATTGGGAGACGGATTCGATTCGGTGTAGAAATTCCGAATAACGGCGAGCCATGGTTGACCGTGGTTGGCGTGGTGGCGGATGTGAAGGCACGGCTCAACAGCGATTCTCCCCGGTCGCTGCTGTTTATGACTTGGCCGGAATGGGTCAACCAGATGAATGTGGTTGTCCGAACTTCAGGTGATCCGCTTTTGCTCGCAAGCGCAATCCGGCACGAGATAAATCGGCTCGATCCCAGTCTCGCCGTGGGAAGGATTGAGACGGTCAACCAGGTACTCGAGAAGTCATTGTCCGCTGAGCGTTTTCAGACTTGGCTGCTGATTTGTTTCGCAATTGCCGCTCTGCTGTTGGCCCTGCTGGGGATCGCTGGACTGCTCGCTTACAATACCGCACAACGGACGCATGAGTTTGGGGTCCGCATTGCTCTGGGAGCGGACCGCCGGGCTCTCTTGTTCCTGGTCTTAACGCGTTGCTTGCGATTATCCGGGACAGGTATCGCAGTTGGCCTGCTGGTATCCATTTTCGCGACCCGCGCTTTCGCGTCTCTGCTTTACGAGACGAGTCCACATGATCTTGGAACCTTCCTCGCCGTTCCTTCGATCTTGGTATTCGTTGCCTTAGGGGCCAGTATGTTTCCTGCTTGGCGCGCGGTCCATACGGACCCGATCATCGCTTTGCGAGCCGAATAACGTGTGGTGATTCAGCAGTGGGCTGCCAGCGCAACGCTCGCGAACCCGGTGATTGCAAGGTTCCCGTGACGGCGCGGCCATCTATCCACGCGGCAGTCAACTCCGCATAAGTTTGTTCAGTTCCGGCGTGGTAATGCACCGATCGAGAAACCCGAACCCGCCGGCATCCCTCACTTCTCGTGCGGCGTCGAGAAAGCCGGTCATGGCGGCGCGATAGAGCGAGGTCGCAAGGCTGATGCGCCGGACTCCGGCGGCCGCAAGTTCGGCTACGGAAAATGATTTTCCTTTAATTCCGACCATAAAATTTACAGGCTTTGACACTGCCGCACAGACTGTTCGCACGGCGGCAAGGTCGGGCAGACCGGGGGCAAACAACACATCGGCTCCGGCATTTTCGAACGCTTGCAGCCGGCGGATGGTCTCGTCCAGGCTCGGGGCGCGTAAAGGAGATTGTGCGCTCGCGCAGTCAGGACAAAGGGAGACGGGAGTGCCCGCGCCGCTTGCGCCGCTGCTCCTATGCGTTCGACAGCCAAACCGAGATCGTACAACGGAGCCTCCGGGTTGCCAGTCGCATCCTCGATGGTGCAGCCGGCGAGTCCCGCCTCGGCCGCAACCCGGATCGTTTCCGCCACGACTTCGGGCGCGTCACCAAACCCCTTCTCAAGGTCTGCGGAAACAGGCAAGTCCGTCGCATCGACGATCAGGCGCGCGTGCTCTATTGCCTCGTCTCGCGTGAGCTCTCCATCTCTCCGGCCCAGGGCACAAGCGGCGGCTGCGCTCGATGTGGCCAACGCCTGGAAGCCGAGCCCCGCCAGAATGCGGGCGGAGCCAACATCCCACGGATTCGGGATTACGAAGGCGCCAGGGCCATCATGAAGCACTCGGAAGCGGGCGGCCTTTTCGTCCTTTGCAATGCTCATGGAAACTCCCTCGCATCCGCCAGTTTGGGCACGTCACCCACTCGCCCGGCTCAACTCCACCCCCTTGGTGCTGACGTAGTATTTGGCGAGCATGTTTGGGTTCTCCCACGACGGAAACGTCTCCGGCCGCTTGAGGTACTCGAAGAACTGGTTGGTCACCTGCGCGAAGTGGGCTTCGTGGCCCACACGATGCCGGTCGGGAATGGTGATGCGGATCTGCCCGCCCTGCTCTTCCAGGCCGACGCCGGAATATTGCTGCGCCAGTGCGCCGATTTTGTCGCGCAGCGCAGAGGCCGCGCCGGGGTGCGATGGAACCACGTACAACTCCGGGCGGTAGTCTTCCTCTTTCCCCTGTCGAACCTCCACCCGCGACTTGGACCCGCGATAGACCGCGTAGTGCGTGTCGCCCGTACCCTCGGGCGCTTCCCAACGCCACAGAACATCGAGCTTCGTATGGATGCCGCGCAGCGCGTAGGTGACACTGGTGTTGCAATAGTAATCGAGTCCTTCACCCGGCCCGCCCGTCACGTGGCGGAATTGCTCCGCAGTCATGGTTGTGGGCCAGCGGCGGGCCGCCAGCATGCGAATCTCGCTGCGATAGTCGATGGCCGTTTGCGGGAACAGCGTCCACTGCACCAGGTCCACCAGGTGGGTGCCAACGTCGGCCAGCGCCTCGCCTTGTTCTGCAATGTCGAAGAACCAGACCGGCCGCAGGTTCGGAACACCGGCCACCAGTTTCAGGATGTGGTGAACGCTCTCCATGTAAACGGAAGGCGCCTCAGGCGACCCGGTCAGAATCGACCCGAAAACCTCCGCATCGTTGACTAGTTCCCGCTGCAAAATGGAGGTGATCTCGAAACGCTCGGTCATGATGTCGAAGGCGATTAAACCCTTGCGAGCGCCGGTGGCCAGCGCCGCTTCGAGTTCGGGAAGATCCTCAGGGCGGATGATCCACGGCTTGTCGGCCAGCACGTGCAACCCGGCTTCGAGTGAGGCGCGGATGCGGCCAATCTTGGCGCGATTGCGACCCGAGAGCACCACGATATTCCCCGGGGCATCGCCCAGCATGCGCTCCAGGAAGTCGGGCCCGGTCTGCACGTTCATCTCCCAGCAGGTGGGGCGGTCGCTTCGCAAATTGAAACGGGCGATGCGGTTCAGGTGTTCGATAAGGTCCGGGCCCAGCGGTGCGTATACGGCAACGCGTTTCGAGACGCCGGCATACATCGACTTCTGGATCAGCGCCGCGTGAAAGTGGCCGGGGTCAAGGGTGATCAGCCGGAATTGGTCCATCGAAAGCTCAGGTTACTACAGCCGAGACCGCCCCCTCACGGGGTGCCCTCTGGGCCTGGCCGATACGGAGCCGCTGGATCGCATCGGGCACTTCCGCGAATTCGGCCCACTGATAGTCGCGCAGCGCGTCGATGGCCGTCCAGGTGGTGTGGTAGCGCTTGTGGACATCGGTGCCGTGGATATCGCCCCAACTGCCATCGCCGTTCTGGTGGGCCATCAGATATTCCACGCCGGCGGCAATGCCGGGGTCGGCGTCGGTGAGGCCGAAGGCGCGCAGGCAATCCAGAAACTCGCCCAGCAACTCGGGGTCGTCCGCATCGATCGGCCACTGGAGATGGGCACGCAGGTACTCGAATTCTTGCGGCAGCCAATCGGGCAACAGGCGGAAACGGCTGTAGTCGTTCAGGGTGTAGATGAGGTGGGTGATGGCGTAGACAATGTCGCGGAATTCCGTGCTGTCGGTTCCAGGATAAGGCCGCATGGAAGGGGCGCAGCAGGCCACAGCCGCGTACGAAGTCCCCAGGGGCATGCCGAAACCATCCGCGGTATAGGTCAGGACCAAAGCGTCGCACCAGACATCGTAGCGGGAGCGGATGTCCAATTCGGCGCTACAACGGACGCAGCGGAGGCTGCCGCGCGGCGATTGGGTTTCGCATTCGCCGCAGGCGACGGGCAGGTCGTCCGGCGGCGGTTCCACGGCTGGGTCGAAGCCCAGATAGTCCCGCACCGTGAAGTCACCGACCTTCCGGCCTACATGTTCGCGCAGGCGCGGGTCATCCACGCCCAGGCGGCGGGCGACATCCATCAGGGAAATGTAATAGGCCACCTCGCCTGCGTCGGCCAGAGCGGGCGGCGCGGTTTCCTGTGCATACCACCGGCGCGCCGATTCCGCACCCATTTCGAGGGCCCTCCGCCGCAGTTCCGGATCGCTCGCGGTGCGCGAAATGCAATAGAAACACCAGAGGTAATCGCCGGCCCACTCGTCAAAATGCTCGCCCGCGAGGGAGTGCTGGAAGATGAAGTGTAGCCCCCGGTCAACCGCCTCTTTTCGCCGGATCATCGCACCGACATGTCGCGGATGTAGATATCTTTGAAGCGCATGTTGCCTTCGCCGCCGGAGTGCAACTGAAGCGCGATGTACCCGTCGAAGGACTTGGGGGTGGGGTCGGTGAAATCGATAATTGCGATGCCATTGAGGATCGCCACCATGTGGTTGTTTTCCACCTTGAGGAGAAACTCGTTCCAATCCGTGGGCCGCAACACCTGTTCATACTCGGGCGAAGGCCAGGCAATCCAGCCGCGACCATCGCCATAGAGACCGCCGTTATGGTGGTTCAGCGTGCGGTCGATTTCAAACTGCATCCCGGTGGAGACATCCACGGTGCCCGGCTTGAAGTCGGTATGGAAATAGATGCCGCTGTTGCCATCGTCTTCGCACTTGAACCGGATCGAGAGCCAGAAATCCTTGTACTTCTTCTCGGTCCGCAAGTAGCCGTATTCTTTGGTGACGCCCTGTCCGTGAATGGTGCCGTCCTCAACGGTCCACTTTTCGTGGCCCACCGGCTCCCAGCCGTTCAGGTCTTTGCCGTTGAACAGCCTCACCCATTGTTCGTTGGCATAGGGTGCGCGGTTCCTCGGCACCTGGGCCGAGGCCACCGCGATAGCGATTGCGAGCAGGATGATTCTACGCATTTTACGATTCCTCCACCGATCTCTTAGGATAAACCAAGCGGAGCACTGGGTCGCCGCCGCTTACGGCCCAGTATGATCCGTACCTGGTACGAGAATGGGATTATGACCGGCGTGAGAATGGACAAATGGCTCTGGGCGGCCCGGTTCTTCAAGACGCGCTCGCAAGCTGCAAGGGCATGTGAACTCGGCAGGGTTGAGTCCAACGGACTCCGAGCCAAGGCGGCGCGCGAGGTCCGGGTTGGCGACCTGTTGCAAGTGAAGAACGACGGCGGCGACTTTCAGGTGGAGGTCCTGGTTCTCAGTGAAATGCGCGGACCGGCGGCGGTTGCGCAGACGCTCTACCGCGAGACCGAGGCGAGCCGGGAGTTGCGGCTAAAGCTGGCGGAGGAGCGCAAAGCAATGCCTTATTTCGAAGGGTTGCGGGAAGGTAAACCGTCGAAACGCAATCGGCGGGAAATCGACCGGCTTCGGGGTAGAGCGTGAAATCGCGGGCGTGCGGCGTGTTAGCCTGTGGCCGGCAGCCATGACTTTCGGCAACGATCCCGCCAAACTGGACCGCTACCGCGCTTTCTGGAGCCGCGGCGACGCCTCGCGGCCGCTCACCGGCTTTACCCTTGGCGGCTGGTTTCCTATGCAGGAGTTCGCCGCCTGCCTGCCGTGGCAGCAACACCGTTATCTCGAACCCGGCATGATTTCGCCCGCGGACTTCTTCGACGACCACCTCCGGATGCTCCGCGAGGGCGAAACGATGGACGACGACCTGATCCGCGGCGCATTCCCCGGTCAACTCGCGTTCCCATGGCTGGCGGGCATGCTCGGCTGCAAGGTCCGCATCCTCCCCAGCACCATCGTCGGAGAGGAAATGCGCTTCGATTGGGAGCGCGCGCTGGCTGTTCGCCTCGACCGCTCCTCCCCCTGGCACCGCAGGTACATGGAATACGCCGATGCCCTGGTGGAGCTTGCGGCTGGCCGCTTCCCGGTCAGCCACTCGGCCGAGATCGGGCCGACCGACCTCCACGCCGTCCTGCGCGGCCATACCCGCAGCCTCATCGACCTGGTGGACGAACCGGAGAAGAGCGGCGAACTGCTCACCCGGCTCGGCGAAATCTTCCGCGAGGCGACCGACGACATCTGGCGGCGCCTGCCGCTCTACCATGGGGGCTACTTCGACGCACAGTACTCCCTCTGGGCTCCCGGGCGGATCGTCCGCATGCAGGAAGACGCCACGGCCGTCTACTCTCCCAGGCTGTACCGCCGCTTCGTGCAACCAGTGGACCGCGAGATCGCGCGCCATTACGAGTCGAGCTTCATCCACCTGCATTCGACGTCGATGTTCCTGCTGGACGCCTTCCTGGAGATCGAGGAGATCCGCTGCTTCGAGGTCAACAACGACGCCCTCGGTCCGGGCGTGCCAGCCATGGTCCCGTTTTTCCAGCGCATCCAGCGTGCCAGCCGGCCGCTGCTGATCAAGGGCTCGTTCACGCCGGACGAGCTGAGCCTATTGGCCGACCGGTTGGATGCTCGCGGCCTCTTCCTGAACGTCATGGTCCAGAGCCTGGCGGAGGTGGAGCCCCTGCGGCGCGTGCTGGGCATGTAGCCGCCCGCCCTGCCCAAGTTGGTGCAGTTCTGCACGGTGGTGTAGGGGCTTGGGGCGGAGGCAATTCCGTCCGCAGCTCCTGGATCACCTGCTGGCAGTTCGGCATTTTTTCCAGCAGGTCCGCCGTCGTGTAGTGGAAATGGTTGGAGACCTCGTAGGTGATACGGGATTCGCCGCACGCGACCTTGGTACTGGCGCCGCGCCAGTTCGAGTTCGCGCCTGGCGATCTCGAGCACGATTCTGCAAGGCTGTTCAGTCTTGTGCCGGTAGTCTAGGCGATTGACGGCAGTTCGAAGCCCTTGCGGCGCGGACGAGAGAGCAGCTTATTGGCTTCGTCGTCACCTTCAAACTTCTCGGTCGCGGGATTCCATTTGAGTTTGCGGCCCACGTCGCGGCAAATGTTCACCAGCAGGCAGACAGCAGTGGAGCGCTGCGCGATTTCGACATCGGCGTTGGGCACTTTCCGCGACTTGATACAGTCAAAGAAGTTATTGAGATGGGACACACACTCGCCCGGGCCTTCCTTGGTAACCTCGGGCGCGCCTCTCTTCAGGGATTCCATGTCGGTGCTGAAATTGCCGCGTACGATCTGCATTCTACCCTTGCTGCCGATGAAGATCGCGCCCAGTTGCTGATGGTCATTGATGATCGACTGTTCCAGGCTGACGATGGCGCCGTTGTGATAGCGCATCTGCACGGGCTTGTCCTGTCCCGGCTGATCCTGCCAGATTTCGCCGGGGCCGGTTTTGGAGGTTCCCAACGCGGCCTGCACTTGGTCCAACGCATGCGTACCCCAGCCGGATACGCCCCAGGACTGCCCGCCGCCGTCGTAGTCCCACCACTTATCCCAGCCCCGGTGCAGTTGCGAGTGATAGGGCCGCAGCTCAGTCTGGTTGCACCACTGGTCCCAATCGAGTCCTTCCGGCATCTTCTCTTCGGGCAGCGGCTTCCAGCGCGCGGGCGCGAGGAAGTTGCAGACGATCACTTTCTCAATCTTGCCCAATTTGCCGCTTGCCACCAATTTGGAGGCGTAGATGTTGATCGGCATGGAGCGCTGCTGCGTGCCGGCCTGCACTACTTTCCTGTAATAGCGGGCCGCCTTCACTAGCGTGCGGCCTTCTTCAACGGTCAGGCACACTGGTTTTTCAGCGTACACGTCGAAACCCGCCTGCATCGCCTGAATGGCGATGAGGACGCGTGCGTGCGTGGTGGTCTCGACGAACACCGCATCCAGCTTTTCCTTCTCGAACATCTTGCGATAGTCGGGATACTGGCTCCAGGTGACATTCGGGGGTTGCAAGACCGCGGCCTCCGCAATGCGGGGAGCCCAGCAGTCGGCGATCGCCACGATGCGGTTGGCCCCGAAATCTTCTTTGCCGATGAGATACTTCGCACGGCCGCCGAGGCCGACAAAGCCAATATTGATCCGGTCGTTGGCGCCCAGCACCGTGGGACGCGCGACAAACGGGAATGCCGCCGCACTCTGCAGAAAGCCACGTCTGTTCATTGGAGTTCTCCTACGACTAAAGCGGCCGCAACCGCAGCTTGCGGACGCGGATTTCCATCTGTTCGAACTGCTTTCCGGGATGTACCTGTATCCCAATGCTGCCTGGTCCGGGGAAGGTGTGATCGCGGACGTCGACCACCCGCTTGCCGTTCAGAACGATGACCAGGTGGTCGCCGATGGCGCGGACGACGAACCGGTTCCAGCCATCCATCCTCACGCTGGAGGTGTCGGCGTTCCTGGCAATGAACGCCTTTCCCATGCAGTAGAGCGATCCCGATAACGCATCCGGGTACGATTTCGGTTCATCCAGAATGTCCGCCTGATACGCCGAGTTGGGCCCGCGATAACGGAACCAGACGCCACTGTTCCCTGGCCACTTCATCTTCCACTCGCACTCCAGCTCAAAGTCGCTCCATTGCTGTTCGGTGAACAGGTCGCCGGCGGCCGCGCCCGGTCCTTGTTTGCCGACCAGTTCGCCGTGGTCGGCAGTCCACGCCGCCTCGCCCGATGGCTTCCACCCCTTCAGGGTTTTGCCGTCGAAGAGCGAGACCCACTTGCTTTGAGCCGCCAGGGCCGCTGCCGGAAAAATCATCAGAAACACTCGACGGCGCAATCTGTCTTTCATCGCGCTTTGTATCATGCCCGTAGCACCTTTTTCTTGCGGTCCACCGCCTTCAGTATCACGGACCGTAATACGGGTTAGCAAGGCTTCGTTCACGTCGTGGTCGTGACCCTAGCCGAGCGAGAGAGCGACGTGTTTTTGCTGCCACCAGATTCGGCGCCCAGTCGCCGTTGGAATCGAACACAGAATCACGGCCTCCACGTCCTCGCTGGCACTCTGGACCAGATTGGCGAAAGGGGAGCAGGATCTGGCCGTTGGTCTGGCAGAACTGGTCGAGGACGGTG
>Ga0209698_10007979_pt1 | contig 11001 bp, 13 predicted proteins | sample LitLauG_LLR_2012_FD_187203 | JGI IMG/M metagenome (GOLD analysis project Ga0209698, IMG submission 187203) | Freshwater sediment microbial communities from Pennsylvania, USA - Little Laurel Run_MetaG_LLR_2012 (SPAdes) (version 2) | ecosystem: Environmental > Aquatic > Freshwater > Creek >... | reverse complement strand
GTGGAAGAGCTACCTGGCCGTCGGCGGCCACGCCGGCGCCGTGTCGAGCTGGGTGGCGACGCCGGCTGCCATCGCCGGGTGGCCGATCATGAGCGTGCCGGTCGGGCTGGTCGCCGGGCTGCCGGTCGGGCTGGCGATGGTCGCCCGGCCCGGCGCCGAGGGGATGCTCCTGGAGGCCGCCCGTCGGGTCGAGTCGGTGGTGTCCGTCGTCGCCCCGCTGCCCCGTCCGGCCTGGACCCCGCCCTCCCGCGGCTGACGCGGGGCCGGCCGGCCGGCCTCCAGTGCCCTCAGGCCTCGGCCGCCGCCTTCAGGTTGGCCAGGGTCTGCTCCATGCCCGCCCGGTTGTGGGCGACCCGGTCGGCCACCCCGCTGACCGGCTTGCCCAGGGCCTTGACCAGGGCGTTGCGCTCGTCGTCCCACTCCTCGGTGACGACGCACCCGGTCGGGGTCGACTCGAACCGGTAGGTCCACAGGGCCACCTTCATCCCCACCGCCGTGATCCGGAACGACAGGACCCGACCCGGCTCCGACTCGACGACGGTCCCCACCGTCTTCCACGACTTCTTGCCCTGGGAGTTGGTGCCGGCGAAGGTCGCCCCCGGCACGGCCGACGTCGCCCCCTTGCGCCACACCACCGAGTCGTTCTCGGGCGACCACTCCCGCATCCGGGTCAGGTCGGCGACCATCGCCCACACCTGCTCGGCGGGGGCGGCGATCTCGGTGGTGACGTCGATGCGGGCGGGCATTGCACAGACGGTAATCCCCGTGGGCACGGCGTGCCCGACCCGGGAGCCGGCTCCCGTCGCCCCGTTCCCGGCGGGAAACTGCACCTAGGATTGCACGTCCGCCGGGCACAGGATCATCCTGTGCCCCGTCACACTTCGCGAGCAGGGGAGAGCGACGCCATGACCACCGTGACCGGCGACACGGGCGTCGTCCAGGGCGACGCCACCGCCGCCGAGGCCGGCACCGCCCCCGGCGACCGGCGGTTCCGGCCCGACGTCGAGGGCCTTCGGGCCGTCGCCGTCGTGCTCGTCGTGCTCTACCACGCCAACCTGCCCGGCCTGTCCGGAGGCTTCGTCGGGGTCGACGTCTTCTTCGTGATCTCCGGGTTCGTCATCACCGGCCTACTGCTCCGCGAGCGAGCGTCCACCGACCACACCTCACTGGCTGGGTTCTACGGGCGCCGTGTCCGCCGGATCCTGCCGGCCGCCACCCTGGTCATCGTCACCGTCGTCGTCGCCACCTACGTCGTCCTCGGCGCGTTCTACGGGAACCCCACGGCCGTGGCCGCACGATGGACGGCGGTGTTCCTCGCCAACTTCCACTTCGCCAGCATCGGCACCAACTACCTCAATGCCAGTCAGCCGCCGTCGCCCCTGCAGAACTTCTGGTCGCTCGCCGTCGAGGAGCAGTTCTACCTGGTGTACCCGGCCATCTTCCTCGTGGCCGGGTCACTGCGTTCGACGGTGTCGCTCCGTGCCCGCCTGGTCGGTGTGCTCGTTCCGATCATCCTGGTGTCACTGATGCTGTCGGCCGTCCAGACGGGCACGTCGCCCACTACGGCCTTCTTCTCGCCCCTCACCCGGGCATGGGAGCTCGCGCTCGGGGCACTCGTTGCGGTGGCAACCCCCGCCCTCCTGCGACTGAGGGCGCCCGCTGCCGCGGCCCTGACCTGGGCCGGGCTGGCGGCGGTCGTCTGGTCCGCGGTCGCCTACTCGGCGGCCACGCCGTACCCCGGGCTTGCGGTCGTCGTGCCCGTGGTAGGAACCGCGCTGGTCATCGCCGGTGGATCACCCGTGCCACCGTCTGGGGCGGAGTTGCTCCTGCGACTCGCGCCCTTCCAGTGGCTCGGACGGCTCTCGTACTCGCTGTACCTGTGGCACTGGCCGATCCTGATCATCGCCGCCGAGGCCGCCAGCCGCAACGCCCTCCCGTTCCACCAGAACCTGGTCTGGCTGGCCGCGTCGGTCGGCGCCGCCTACGTGACCTACCGACTGGTGGAGAGCCCGGTCCGGCACTCCCGCCGACTGGCCCGGAGCCGATGGCTGCCGGTCGCCCTCGGCGCAGTGCTGATCGCCGTGTCGCTGATCGTGGCGACTGTGGCGCTGGCCGACAACATCTCACCCGGCACCCACGGCTTTGCGGCCACCCCGGCGACCGTCCGGTCCTACACGCCGGCCGAGGTCAGGCGGATGGTCGACGAGTCCACCGGTATCACCGCCCTGCCCGCAGACCTGGCCCCGTCCCTGTCCGGGGTCCGGGACGACTGGGGCGGTCCCCCTCCGCCGTGCTGGCCCTCGTACACCCAGTCCTCCGTGCCGGCATGTGTGTACGGCGATCTCCGGGGCAACCACACGATGGTGCTCTACGGAGACTCCCATGCTGCCATGTGGTTCGACGCCGTCAACGCCATCGCGACGCTCTCGCACTGGCGGCTGGCCATACTGGCCAAGGGGGACTGCCCGTTCGTCGACCTGGCGTTCCGGGCGCCACCCGGCTACCGCAGTCCGGACGGGTCGTTCACCGCCTGCAGCCAGTGGCGCACCTTCGCCCACCGTCGGATCGCCCAGATCCGGCCGGACCTCGTGGTGCTCACCCAGGACGGCAACCTCGGCCCCCACGACGTCCCGTACGGTGAGGCGCGCTGGCGGCAGGCGACGACCGACGCCATACGGTCGCTGGCGGTGCCGGCGGAACGGGTCCTCGTGCTGGGTAACATCCCCCAGACGGCGACCAGCGGCCCGCAGTGCCTTTCGCTCTACCCCGACAACGTGCAGCGCTGCTCGTCTCCGGAGTCGGTCTACATCGCCGGAACCAGCCGGGCGGAGCAGCACGCGGCACAGGCCACCGGTGCCCGGTACCTCAATATGACCCCGTGGTTCTGCTCGACGACGTGCACTGACGTGATCGGCTCCTACCAGCCCTTCTGGGACCCGTTCCACGTGACCGCAACGTACTCGTTGGTGCTGAGCCAAGTGCTCGGCTACGGGATCGACCTGCCGGCCTACGCCACGCCGGCCACGGGACCCGGGACGTCAGCAGGGACGAGTGCCGCATCCGCGTCCACCGCCACCGGCGGGTGACATCCGTCTACGATCCGGGGAACCCATCGGCGACGGGAGCCCTGATGCAGCAACTCCACCTGGCGGTCCGGACGACCTGATGCTCGTCCTGAACCTGACGCTCATCGGGCTGGCCATCACCCTCGAGCCCATCCCGTTCACCGCCTTCGCCCTGGTGCTGGCGTCGGAACGCGGCACCCACAAGGCGGCGTTCTTCATCGCCGGGTGGATCGTGTCGCTGGCCGCCGTCATCGCCCTGACCCTGGCCGCCACCGGCAACAGCCCGCCCGCCTCGAGCACCGCCCCCTCGGTCGCCTCCCTGGCCGTCCGGATCGCCATCGGCGCGGTGCTCCTGGTGATCGCCCTGCACCGGCGACGCACCATGGGCCGGCCGAAGAAGCAGAAGGACCCGCCCAAGTGGCAGACCGGCGTGGACTCGATGTCGCCGTGGTTCGCGCTGGTGCTCGCCCCGCTGGTGCAGCCCTGGGGACTGATCGCCGCCGGGGCCGCCGTCATCGTCGACGCAAAGCTCGGCTCGTGGCAGAGCGCGCTGGCCTTCGTCTACTACCTGCTGCTGTCGGTCGGCACCTATCTGGCCGTGGAGATCTACGCCCTCGCCCGACCCGAGCGCACCCGGGAGATGATCGCGTCGGTCCGCGGGTGGATCGCCGACCACACCGACCAGGTGATCATCATCCTGTCGCTGGTCCTGGGGATCTGGCTGATCGCCGACAGCATCTACCTGCTGGCCACCTGAACGGAGCCGGGCTCAGGACCCGGCCCGCATCCGTTCCAGGGTCTCCCCCATCTGGCGATGGACGAGGTCGACGGCCTGGAGGGGCCGGATCATCACCCGGAACTCCACGATCCGCCCGGCGTCGTTGCACCGGATGATGTCGACCCCGTTGACGTACTTCCCCTCGATGCTCGTCTCGAACTCGAGGACGGCGGTGTCCCCGGCCAGCACCTTCTTCGTGTAGCGGAAGCCCGACGAGCCGCCCATCGGCGCGGAGGCGCGGTCACCGGTGTCGGCACCTGCAGGAGGGTCGCCCGGCAGCGCCTGGGCCGCGGCCTGCAGGTAGAGGGTGGTGACCGCCTTGCCCCGTTGGGGGGTGAAGACGATCGGCGAGTAGAACACCACGTCGTCGTCGAGGAGCGTGTCGAGGCCCCCGGGCAGCTCGCCCTTCAGGTACTGGTGCCACCGGTCGACGACGTCCTCGATCACTGGGGTCCCCCGTTCCGGCACGGCGCGTCCGCGGCCACCGGCAGAAGGTACCCCACGTGACCGGGGACCGGCCCGCCGCACGGGCCCGCAGTAGCGACCCCGTGCCGGTGCCCACTACGGTGTCGCCACACGACCCGCAGACCGGAAGAGGGCAGATGGCGAAGCAGATCCCGTTGGTCGACTACCTGGTGCTGGGCGACCACCCGCACCTCGTGGCCCACGAGTGCACCACCTGCCGTGCCCGGTACTTCGACCGCCGCAACGCCTGTGCTTCGTGCGGACAGACGGCGTTCACCACGGTCGACCTGCCCACCGAGGGCGAGGTCCGGGCGTTCACCATCGTGGCGTTCGCGGCGCCGGGGATCCCGACGCCGTTCGTCGCCGCCATGGTCGACTGCGGGGGCACCAGCGTCCGGGCGAATCTGATCAACGTCCCCCCCGACCCCGAGCACGTATCGCTCGGGATGCAGGTCCGACTGGCCACCGAGGTCGTCGGGACGGACGACGAAGGCACCGAGGCGATCGGGTTCGGGTTCGAGCCCAGGGAGGGATGACCATGGCATCCGACGACCTGTGGATCCTGGGGATCCACATGACGAAGTTCGGCAAGCACCCCGACAAGGACATGGTCGACCTGGCCTCCGAGGCCGTGCTCGGCGCACTGGCCGACGGCGGGGTGACCATGGCGGACATGGGGGTGATCGCCGCCGGCAGCCTCATGGCCGCCAGCGCCGGGATCGGCCAGCAGCTCCAGAAGCAGCTGGGCCAGACCGGGGTTCCCGTCTACAACGTGGCCAACGCCTGCGCCACCGGGGCCACCGCCCTGCGGGTGGCCATGATGGCCATCAAGTCCGGGGAGGCCGACTTCGGCCTGGCCTTCGGGGTCGAGAAGCTGGCCGGCGCCGGCCTCCTGACCGGAGGGAGCCGCAAGGACGACTCGGGGGTCTTCACCCCGTCGGGCCGCTACGGGGCGGTCGCCCCCATCGACGGGCGCATCGGGACCGAGATCATGCCCGGCGTCTTCGCCCAGATCGGTATGGAGTACGGACACCGCTACGGGGGCACCAGCTTCGAGCTGTTCGCCCGCATCAGCGAGAAGAACCACGCCCACTCGACGCTGAACCCGCTGGCCGCCTACTCCAAGCGGATGACGCTCGAGGAGATCATGGGCGACTTCATGGTCGCCTACCCGAACACCCGACCCATGTGCTCGGCCAACTGTGACGGCGCCGCCGCCGCTGTGGTGGTGAGCGGGGCGAAGCTGCGGACGCTGTCGTTGGAGCAGCAGCGGCGGGCGGTCAAGGTCAGCGCGTCGGTGCTGACGACCGACCCGTGGGAGGAGTCGTGCCAGATCCTGCCCGACGTCAACACCCTCACCCGCAACGCCGCCACGACCGCCTACGAGCAGGCCGGGATCGGACCGTCCGACCTCGACCTGGTCGAGCTGCACGACTGCTTCGCCACCGCCGAGCTGGTCCACTACGACAACCTGATGCTGTGCGAGCAGGGGGGCGCCGTCGACTTCTTCGAGTCAGGGGCCACCTGGCGGGACGGCGCCATGCCGGTCAACGTGTCCGGCGGACTGGAGTCGAAGGGTCACCCCATCGGTGCCACCGGGATCGCCAACGTGTGGGAGGTCACCACCCACCTGCGGGGCGAGGCGGGACCCCGCCAGATCGAGGGGGCGACCGTGGGCCTGACCCACGTGATCGGTCTCGGATCGGCGTGCGGCGTGCACATCCTGGAGAAGTCGGCGGCCTGACCCGCCGGCAGCGGCCGAACAGGTCGTTTCAGCCCATGGCCAGCGCCGGCAGCGACTCGAGGACCGAGGACGCCCAGTCGCGGGCCCGGGCCACCTCGCCGTCGAGGAGCTCGTTGTGCTTGTCGACCAGGAAGCTGCGGGGCGCGGCCACCTCGGTGAACCCGTGGTGCCGGAGCCGCCGGCTGATGCCGAGCGAGGCCCGGCCGGTCAGGAGCTCCGGCCCGTCGAGCCGGGTGTCGAACGCCGCCGCCCGCGTGCCGTGGACCCGGTCGACCCGGTGGAACCACTCACGGAGGCCGGCACCGGCGGCGTCGATCCCCGGAGGCCGCTGGCCGACCGTGGGCGCCGCCGCCGGTGCCGCGGCGTCGGCCGCACCGCCCTGCCGAGTGGCCCGGTGGGACATGCCGTGCAGGTGGGTCGGCCCGCCGATCAGCACGAGTCCGGCGCCCATGGTGACCTCCGGCCCGGCCTCCTCGGCCGGGACGAGGTCGACCTCGCCGTACTCCCGCGCCACCGACGCCAGCTCCTCGGCCACCCGCAGGGTGTTGCCGTACAGGGACTCGTAGATGATCACCGTCCGCATGTCGAGCACCTCCTCGCATCCATCGTGCGAGCCCGACCGGGGCCGACGGTAGAGGCGAACGTCACCGCCGTCGGCCCCCTCGGGAGGTGACCCGGGGTCGGGGGGGTGACCGGGGGTCAGTGGGAGACGACGACCCCGAAGACCAGCCCGCCCAGGGCGAGCACCAGCGTTCCCGCGGTCATCAGCCCGAACGCGTGCCTGCCGGTCATGCCGTGCGGCTCCATCGACAGCTCGAGCCGACGCGACGTCCGCATGCCGGCCAGCCAGATGAGCGCCCCGGCCGCCACGATCACCAGGGCGATGACGCCGTTCGCCCCGTGGAGCGTCCATACTCGTCGTGCGAGCACCCCGACCGCCACCACGACGGCCAGACCGCTGCGCCCCCACGCCAGCTGGGTGCGCTCCGGGGCGAGGCCTTCGTCGGGGGTGGGGACGTCGGACACGCCGGGCCCGCCTACTTGGAGCCGATGACGGCCAGCACCACGGCGATGACCGAGATGACGCCGATCCCGATGGAGAGCACCAGGGTCATGGGTGACGACGGGAGGGGCTGCCTGCGCCGCATGGCCCGCTCATTGGCCTTCCACTGCCGGAAGCTGGTCAGGGCGACCAGCGCGCCGAGCGCGATCAGCGGGATGCCGAGGATCTGTCGCCCGCCCGAGATGTGGAATTCGGGCAGCAGCTGGGTGGCGGCCACGCCGGTGGCGATCAACGCCAGTGCCGTGCGGTTCCACGCCAGGAACGTCCGCTCGTTGGCGTAGGTGAAGCGGACGTCCGGCTCGATCTCCTCCGGCTCCGCCGCGCCCGTCGCCGGTGGACCCCCCGGGCCCTCGCTCATCGTCGCTCCACCGGACACAGACTAGTGACCCACCGGGGCCAGCTCGATGGTGGACAGGTCCTCGGCCAGGACGACCTCACCTCCGAACGCGCCCGCCGCCTGGTCGATCCACTCCTGTCCGGCGCCGGGCTGCACCGGCGGGACCATGTGGGTCAGCACCAGCGTGGCCACCCCGGCCCGCTCGGCGGTGGCCGCAGCGTCCGGCACCGACGAGTGGTAGTCCAGGACGTCGAGCAGCCGCGGCAGCCCCAAGGCCTCGATCTGGTCGCGCCGCACCACGGTGTGGACGAGGACGTCGGCGCCGGCGGCCAGCTGGTCGAGGCCCTCGCACGGCACGGTGTCGCCGGCGATCACCACGGAGCGTCCCCCGTCCTCGACCCGGTACCCGACGGTCGGGTGGACCGGTGCGTGGTCGGTGGGCGCGGCGAGCACCCGCACGTCCCCCTCCTCGAAGACCACGCCCCCGGTGACGTCGGTGGCCACGGTGTCCGGCCGCCAGTCCAGGTCGGCGTGATGGGCGAGTCGGTAGCCCATGTCGAGCTCGAGCATCGACTCGGTCGCCGCCACCAGGCCTGCCGTGCCGACCGGTCCGATCACCGTGAGGGGCGTGGGGGTGAACGACATCGCCCACCGGGTGGTGATCACGTCGTTGAGGTCGGTGGTGTGGTCGCTGTGCAGGTGGGTGAGGAACACCGCCCGGAACGCCGCCGCGCCCGACAGCTGGCTGGCGGCCCGCAGGAGGACCCCCCGCCCGGCGTCGAAGAGGAGGTCGCCGACCGACGTGCGCACCAGGGTCGACGGCCCGGCCCGGTCCGGTGCGGGGATCGGACTTCCGGTCCCCAGGGTCACTACCTGCATGTCCTCGACTCCTCGTGTCTGGTCGGGCGTTGTTCTGACAGACAGTATGACAGTAGAGGTCCACCGGCGCCGCCGGCCGGTGCCGCCCGAGCCGGGGCACCCTGGCTAGCCTGACCGGATGCCGTTCTACAAGGAGCAGGTCGTCCCCCGCCTCGTCGCCCTGACCTGCGGGGCGTCGGCCCTGGCCGGCCTGCGGGCGGCGACGGCGTCCGGCCTCGAGGGCCGCGTGGTGGAGATCGGCTTCGGGTCGGGCTACAACGTGCCCCACTACCCGCCCGGGGTCGACCGGGTGCTGGCTGTCGAGCCGTCCGCCACGGCCTGGGGCATGGCCGCCAAGCGGGTGGCGGCGTCCCCGGTGCCGGTCGAGCAGGTCGGCCTGGACGGACAGTCCCTGCCGATCGAGGACGCCAGTTGCGACGGCGCCATCGTCACGTTCGCCCTCTGCACCATCCCGGACGCCGAAGCGGCGCTGGCCGAGATCCGGAGGGTGCTCCGCCCCGGCGGCCGGTTCCACCTGCTGGAGCACGGCCTGGCCCCCGATGCCCGGGTGGCAGCGTTCCAGCACCGGGTGGAACCGCTGCAGCGGCGCGTCGCCGACGGCTGCCACCTCACCCGCGACCCGGTGGCGCTGGTGACCGCCGCCGGGTTCCGCGTCGAGGACGTGGACCAGAAGTACGGAAGCGGCCCGAAGGCGTGGGCCTACCTGACCCGGGCCGCCACCGTCCGGGTCTGACCCTGGCGAGGAGTGCCATGACCACCATCGAGGAGTTGGGCACCCGGATCGACGACCTGGCCCGTAGAGTCGACACCGCCGAGTCGACCCTGGCCCTGCACGGGCTGAAAGCCGGCTACGCGGACCTGGTCGACGCCCGGTTCGCCCGGGGCGAGGTGGTCGACCGGAGCCGGCTCGAGCAGTTGGCGGCCGCCGCTGCCGGTCTGTTCACCGAGGACGGGGTGTGGGACGGAGGACCCGCGCTGGGCGTCGCCCGGGGAAGGGCCGAGATCGCCGCCCGCCTGGCCGAGCCCACCCTCGTCTTCTCCCGTCACCTCTTCGTGCAGCCCCGGCTGACCGTCGCTGGCGACCGGGCGACCGGGCGGTGGCAGCTGCTCTGTCCGTGCACGGACGCCGACGGCCGGCCCCTGTGGATGTCCGGGTGGGAGGACGACACCTATGCGCGGGTCGACGGGACCTGGTTGCACGCCTCGATGACCCTGACGACGGTGTTCGTCGCACCCGCCGGCACCGACTGGTCCCGCATCCTGGCCTGAACGCGCCGGACCCCGCCGGTGGGCGGGGTCCGTGGGGGATGCGCCGGACGGCCCGCCGTCGGCGGGGTGCCCGTGTGGGGGATCAGGCCGGCGGACCGACCGCCAGTGTCACCGACGAGGTGTGGGAGGAGCCGGACTGGTCGGTCCACTGCAGGTGGATGACGTCGCCCGGATGGTGCACCCCGAGTGCGGTGCTCAGGTCGGTCGAGTTATTGATCGGCGTGTTGTCGAGACCGGTGATCGCGTCGCCCTGGACCAGGCCGGCGCCGGAGCCCGGCGATCCGGGGAGGGATCCGTCGACCACGGCGCCGGTGGTGCCGCTCTGCGACGATCCGCCCGACGTGGCGCTCGAGTCCTGGACCTGGATCCCGAGGAACCCGGTGGCTCCGATGTGGATGGTCGAGCTGGCCCGGCCCGCCTCGATGCTGCGTGCGACCGAGAGCGCGGTCGAGATCGGGATGGCGTAGGCCTGCGACACACCGGAGGATGCCGACGCGCCGGACGAGGCCGCGGTGTCCATGCCGACCACCTCGCCGTTGGCGTTGACCAGGGACCCGCCCGAGTCTCCGGGCTGGATGTCGCAGTTGGTCTCGATCAGCCCGGTGAGGTTCTCGGAGTTGCCGCCGCCCTGATCGCTGGCGGTGATCGACTGGCCCAGCGCGGTGACGGCGCCACCGGCTGAGCTCGGGGTGCCGCCGGCGCCCTGGGCGTTGCCGACGCCGACCACGCCCTGGCCCACCGTGGCACCGTTCTTGGCGATCGGCGCCGTGGCCAGCCCGCTGGCCCCGACCAGCTGGATCACCGCGATGTCCCCGGTGCGGTCGTAGCCGACGACGTTGGCCTTGTACGTCTGGCCGTTCCCGATGTCGGTGACGCTGATGCTGGTGGCACCGTCGATGACGTGGTTGTTGGTCAGCACCTCACCGTTGGACGTCAGCACCATCCCGGTGCCCGCCGCCTGCTCGTTCTGGTAGCTGAGGTTGGTGTTGATGTCGACCAGGGCCGGGGAGATCTTGGCGGCGATGCCCGTGATGTTCGACGGGGCACCGGCGCCGGTCGTCGAACCGCCCGAGGTACCGGACCCCGAGCCGCCGAGGTTGCCCGAGCCGAACGGGAAGCTGCCGGAGCCGGAGCCGGAGCCCGATCCGGTGCCGGAGCCGCTACTCGGGTTCGACGCGGTGGCCGACGTGGTGTCGGTCGGCCAGGTGGCGTGCCCGATGCCCGCCCCGAGGAGCAGTGCCAGCACAGCCACCAGCGATGCGACCACGGCCACCTGGCCCTTGTGGCGAGGGTCGAAGGTCATATCGCCACCGCCCTAGCACCTCCTCCCTGGAGAGAGATATGGCGCTTTGGCTGTATCCTGAGGATAGGCCCTTACCGTACTTGCGCAGGCGATGACCG
>Ga0209698_10007978_pt1 | contig 11001 bp, 7 predicted proteins | sample LitLauG_LLR_2012_FD_187203 | JGI IMG/M metagenome (GOLD analysis project Ga0209698, IMG submission 187203) | Freshwater sediment microbial communities from Pennsylvania, USA - Little Laurel Run_MetaG_LLR_2012 (SPAdes) (version 2) | ecosystem: Environmental > Aquatic > Freshwater > Creek >... | reverse complement strand
TGATCGAGGGACCAGGCGAGCGAGCGCTCGTAGCCCCCCCGCAGCCGCGTCAGGCCGCGTTCAAAGGCGAGCCAGGTGCGGCCCGGCAGGCGTTTGCGTTGTCCGCCGAGCAGCAGCGAACACATCATCGGCGTCGTGGTCAGCGAGATGACCAGCGAGATCAGAATGGCCACCGACAGCGTGACAGTGAACTCGCGGAAGATGGCGCCGACGATGCCGCCGACCAGCTGGAAGGGCACGAACACGGCGACCAGCGACAGGCTCATCGATACAACCGTAAAGCCCACCTGGCGGGCGCCGAGGAGCGCGGCTTCGTGGCGCGACATCCCGGCTTCGATGTGTCGCATGGTGTTTTCCATCACGACGATGGCGTCGTCGACCACGAAGCCGGTGGCAATGGTCAGGGCCATGAGCGAAAAATTGTCGAGATTGAAGCCCAGGAAATACATGCAACCGAAGGTTCCGGCCAGCGACACCGGCACCACGACGGCGGGGATGAGCGTGGCGCGTGGGCTGCGCAGAAACACGTAGACCACCAGAATGACCATCAGTACGGCGACGATCAGCGTGCCCTCGACCTGCCTGAGGGAGGCGCGGATGGTGACGGAGCGGTCCATCGTGACCACCAGATCGATCTTGGGGTCGATCGAGGCCTTGAGCATCGGCAGTTCGGCCTTCACCGCATCGACGACCTCGATGATGTTGGCGCCCGGCTGCTGGAAGATATCGATGGACACGGCCGGCTTGCCGTTGAACACGCCGTAGTTGCGCACGTTCTCTGTGGCCCCGTCGCGGATATCGGTGACCTGTGCCAGATCGCCGAGTCGGATGGTCGCGCTGCCGCGTCTGGCGATGATCAGCGAGCGATACTGGGCGGCATCGCGGGCATTGTCATTGGTGTAGATCTGGTAGTGCAGGCCGCCGTTTTCAATGGCGCCCTTGGGTGCATTGGCATTGGCGTTGGAGATCGCGGCGTTGATGTCCTGCATCGCCAGTCCGTACTTGGACAGGGCCAGCGGATTGAGTTCGATCCGCACGGCCGGCAGCGCGCTGCCGTTGACGTTCACTCCGCCCACGCCGGTGATCTGGGACAGACGCTGGGAGACCACCGCATCGGCCGCATCGTAGATCTGGCCCTGGGTCAGCACGTCGGAAGTCATGGCGAGCGACAGGATCGGGAAATTCGCCGTGTTGATCTTGCGGTATTGCGGGTTGCGGGTCAGTGCCGTGGGGCAGGTCCGCGTGGGCGGCGACGATGGCGGCCTGGACGTCGCGGGCGGCGCCGTTGATTTCCCGGTCGAGTCCGAAGGTCATCTGGATGTTGGTCGTGCCGACGTTGCTGGAGGAGGTCATGTCGTCGACATCGGCGATGGCCCCGAGGTGCCGCTCCAGGGGCGTCGCCACGCTGCTGGCCATGACCTCAGGGCTGGCGCCCGGCAGCGTTGCCGACACGAAGATCGCGGGCACATCGATCTTCGGCAGCGGTGCCACCGGCAGGATCCGGAACGCCGCCGCACCGGCCAGCGCCATGCCCAGCGTCAGCAGCGAAGTGGCGACGGGCCTGGCGATGAACGGGGCCGAGATGTTCACACCGGCTCGCTCGCGGGCCGCACGCCGGACGGCGGGCCGGCCCGTTCTGGCCGCGGCGCCTCGCCGCGCAGGCGCACGGCGAGGCGATCAAAGGCCAGGTAGATCACCGGGGTCGTGAACAGGGTCAGCACCTGGCTGACCAGCAGCCCGCCGACGATGCTGATGCCGAGCGGATGGCGCAGCTCCGAGCCGACGCCCGTGCCGAACATCAGCGGCAGCGCGCCGAAAATCGCCGCCACGGTCGTCATCAGAATCGGGCGAAACCGCAGCAGGCAGGCCTGGTAGATCGCTTCGCGCGGCGCCATGCCCTGATAGCGCTCGGCATCGATCGCGAAATCGATCATCAGGATGGCGTTCTTCTTGACGATGCCGATCAGCAGGATGATGCCGATCAGCGCGATGATGGTCAGGTCGTCCCCGGCGACGATCAATGCGAGCAGGGCGCCGATGCCGGCCGAGGGCAGCGTCGACAGGATCGTGACCGGATGGATGAAGCTCTCGTAAAGCACGCCCAGCACGATGTACATGACCAGCACGGCCGCCAGCAGCAGCAGCAGCTCATTGGTCAGGTTGTTGCGGAAGGCGAGCGCCGCGCCCTGGAAGGTGGTGCGGATGCTGGCCGGCAGGTTCAGCTGCTGCTCGACCTGTTCGATGGCGTCGACGGCGGCGCCCAGCGAGGCCCCGCTGGCCAGGTTGAAGGACACCGTCGATGCGGGGAACTGGGCCAGGTGATTGATCAGCAGCGGGCGTGATTCAATGTCCACTTTGGCAATCGCCGAGAGCGGCACCTGGCCGCCGGCGGCGGACGGCACATACAGGGAAGTCAGCGCATCGATCGACAGCTGCCTGGATGCGTCGGCTTCCAGGATCACCCGGTATTGGTTCGACTGGGTGAAGATCGTCGAGACGATGCGCTGGCCGAAGGCGTCGTACAGGGCATTGTCGACCGTGCCGACGCTGATGCCGAAGCGCGCCGCGCTGTCGCGATCAATGGTGACATAGGCGGCCAGTCCGTTGTCCTCCTGATTGCTGACCACGTCCGCAAGTTCGCTGCGCTGCCGCAGCGCGTTCACCAGCCTGGGCGTCCAGGCCGAGAGGACCGCGCCGTCGGCCGCCTCCAGCGTGAACTGGTACTGGGTCCGGCTGACGGTATCGTCGAGGGTCAGATCCTGCACCGGCTGCATGTAGAGCGTGACGCCGGGAATCGCGGCCGTCTCGCCCTGCAGCCTGCGTATGACGTCGGCCGCAGAGGCGGAGCGGAGGTTGCGTGCCTTGAGGTTGATGAGGAAGCGCCCGCTGTTGAGCGTCACGTTGCTGCCGTCCACGCCGATGAAGGAGGACAGGCTGGCGACGTCCGGGTCGGTGAGGATGGCGGCCGCCAGGGCCTGCTGGCGATCGGCCATGGCGGCGTATGAGATCGATTCACCCGCTTCGGAAATGCCCTGGATGATCCCGGTATCCTGCGTCGGGAAGAAGCCCTTGGGTATTACGATGTACAGCAGTGCCGTGACCAGCAGCGTGCCGACCGCCACACCCAGGGTCAGCGGCTGGTGATCGAGCACCCAGCTGAGGCGGCGGCCGTACCAGGCCACCAGCGCCGCGAACCAGCGGCCCGATTCGTGCCCGCCGGCGCGGCCGCCGGCCGGGCGCTGCTTCAGCAGCTTGGCGCACAGCATCGGCACCAGCGTCAGCGACACGACCGCCGAGATCAGAATCGTGACCGCCAGCGTGACGGCGAACTCGCGGAACAGCCGTCCGACGACGTCCTGCATGAACAGCAGCGGAATCAGCACGGCGATCAGCGAGACCGTCAGCGAGATGATCGTGAACCCGATCTGGCCCGCACCCTTGAGCGCAGCGTCGATCGGGCGCTCGCCCTGCTCGATGTAGCGGGAGATGTTTTCGATCATGACGATGGCGTCATCGACCACGAAGCCGGTGGCGATCGTCAGCGCCATCAGCGAGAGATTGTTGAGGCTGTAGTTGGCGAGGTACATGACCCCGAAGGTGCCGACCAGCGAGAGCGGCACCGAGAGGCTGGGAATGACGGTGGCCGGCACGTTGCGCAGGAACAGGAAAATCACCAGCACCACCAGTGCGACCGCCAGCGTGAGTTCGAACTCCACGTCGGTGATCGACGCCCTGATCGTGGTCGTGCGGTCGGTCAGCACGGCAATGTCCACGCCCGCGGGCAGCGCAGCCTGCAGGCTCGGCAGCAGGGCCTTGATGTCGTTGACCACTTCGACCACGTTGGCGGCGGGCTGGCGCTGCACGTTCACGATCAGGGCGGGCGTCCGGTTCATCCATCCGGCGAGCTTGGTGTTCTCGGCGCTGGCGACCAGGGACGCCACATCACTGAGGCGGACCGGCGCGCCGTTGCGGTAGGCGACCACGATCTTGCCGTATTCATCGGCGCTCTTGAGCTGATCGTTGGCATTGATCGTGTAGGCACGGGTCGGACCGTCGAAGGTCCCCTTGGGTCCGTTCTGATTGGCCACATTGATGGTGGTGCGCAGATCGTCGAGATTGAGCCCGTAGGCCGCGAGCGCCTGCGGGTTGGCCAGCACCCGTACGGCGGGCCGCTGGCCGCCGCTGATGCTGACGACGCCGACGCCCTTGATCTGGCTGATCCTCTGGGCGATGCGGGTATCGGCCAGATCCTCCACGTTCGTCAATGGCATGACCTTGGAGGTCACGCCAAGAGTCAATACCGGGGCGTCGGCGGGGTTGAACTTGGCGTAGATCGGGGGCGCCGGCAGGTCCTGGGGAATGAGATTCTGCGCGCCACTGATGGCGGCCTGCACTTCCTGCTCGGCAACGTCGATGGGCAAGGCAAGATCGAACTGCAGGGTAATGACCGAGGCGCCGGCCGAACTCGTCGAACCCATCTGGCTCAGGCCGGGCATCTGGCCAAACTGCTTCTCCAGGGGCGCGGTAATCGCCGAGGTGATCACCTCCGGACTCGCGCCCGGGTAGAAGGTCTGCACCTGGATGGTCGGATACGCCACTTCCGGCAATGCCGACAGGGGCAGCTGTGCAAAGGCGATGATGCCGACCACCAGGATGGCGATCATCAGCAGCGAGGTCGCCACCGGGCGGAGAATGAAGATTCGCGAGGGATTCATCGGCGGCGGCGCTCGCGCAGCGGACTTCAGGGCCGGGGGGCGGCGTCGGGTGGTGGTCCGCTGTGCCCCGAGGAACCATCGGTCGGGCGGTGTTTCCAGGGGCCGGTCTTCTTCCAGGCGCGAGCGCCCGCTCCGGCGCCGGCGGCGCCTGAACCCGAGTTCACGGCCGGAGCCGGCGCGGCCGAAGGCAACACCACGCGCGCGCCGTCGCGCAGCCGATCGCCGCCCTCCGTGACCACGACGTCACCCGTCTTCAGGCCGGCCGTCACGGCAACGCGTTCGCCATCGACGGTCCCGACGGTGATCGGATGGACCGACACGGTGCTGTCGCCGTTGACCAGATAGACGAATGTGCCGGCCACGCCGTTGGGCGCGCCATGCTGGACGGCCGCGACCGGAATGACAACCTGGTCCTTCAGCGTGTCCAGCAGCAGCTGGATGTTCACGAACTGATTGGGGAACAGCGCGTAGTCCGGGTTTTCGAATTGCGCGCGCAGCTTGACGGTGCCCGTTGTGGTATCGATCTCGTTGTCGATCGTGACCAGCTTGCCCTGGGCCAGCAGCGTGGTATTGGCCCGGTCGTACGCGTCGACCTCGAGGGGCTGGCCCGCGCGGAAGCGCTTCATGACGGCCGAGACGTTGTCTTCCGGCACCGGGAAGATGGCAGAGATCGGCTGCAGCTGCGTGACGACCACGATGCCATTGGCGTCCCCCGGTGTTACATAGTTGCCCTGATCCACCTGCCGCAGGCCGGTTCGCCCGGAAACCGGCGCCACGATGTGCGTGTATTGCACATTGAGCTTCGCCGTATTGATCTGCGCGAGATCAGCGACGATCGTGCCCTCGAGCTGGCCTACCAAGGCAGCCTGGGTGTCGACCTGCTGCTGGGCCACCAGCTCGGTCTTGGCCAGATCCTGGTAGCGCTTCAGATCGAGCTTCGCGTCGACCAGCTGCGCCTGATCCCGTTGCAGATTGCCCTGCGCCTGCTCGAGCGCCGCCTGGTAGGGCCGCGGATCGATCTGCGCCAGGAATTCTCCCTGGCGTACCACCTGCCCCTCCCGGAACGCCAGCTGCTGCAGCTGACCGCTGATCTGGGTCTTCACGGTCACGGTCGCCAGCGGGGTGATCGTGCCGAGGGCCGGCAGCTTCACCTGGATGTCGCCGTTCGCGGCGGTCGCGATGGCCACGGCCACGGGTCCGCCACCGCTGCCCCCGCGACCTGCGGGACCTCCGGGCCCGCCGGGGACCTGAATGCCCTTGCCGTGATGCACGATCCAGGCAATGGCGGCCACGATCAGCACGATGACCACGATGGCGATCAGACGACGCCGTCCGGATCGCGCCCCGGCGGACGGGTACGGCGTCGCCCGCATCGGTTCCGGGGTCGGCGAACTCGTGGGCTGCTCGTTCATTCCGGGGTCTCAACAGCAGTGGGTGGCATGCGTGCATCCGGCGGTCGTCGGCCGGTCCTCGAGGGTGCGGCGGCGATTTTATCTGCAAGTGCCGGCACTTTGCCGGTCAATCGCGAACGACGGCCGCGACGCATTCTGGCCGCCGGTCCCGCGGACCCGGATGTCGATGCGGCAATCGTGGGGTTTCAGTTGAAATGTCGAGCGGACTTGCTGACACGACGCGGCCGCCCGGCGCATTCATCATGGTCTACCGGGCTCCGAATTCAAGCGCCTGCCTGCGCGGCCCTGACCGAATAAGGAGTCCTCTGGATCATGAGCAAGGGAACAATCCGAGTGCTGGGGATGATGGCGGTCGCCATCGCTCTGCAGGGGTGCAAGGGCTCGTCGAGCACGGACGCATTGGCTGCAGCGGCGACGCCAACCCCAACCCCGGGGACCAACGCCACCGGCCTGTGGAGTGGGGGTGATTCAACCAGTGGTCTCGCCCTCACCGGCATCATCAACGCTGCCGGTCTGGCCTATTTCATCCGCAGCGACGGCGTGATCTTCACTGGGCAGCCGCAGGTTTCCACCGGCACGATCGCAGTGGCGCTCGATGGCTACACGAATTTCGGGTCGGCGTTTCCCGATGGATCGACCTCCGGTGTCGGTACCTTGAACGGTACGGTCACTACGGCCACGACGCTGGCCGGCACCGTCGCCTTCACGACCAGCGCGGGCACGTCCGTTCCAGGCAAATGGTCGCTGAACTACGACGCGCTCTCCACGATCGGCTCCTCCCTGGCGGCCATCAGCGGCAACTATACGGATGCCGTCAACGGCGCGACGGTGTCGATCACCGGCGGCGGGGTCATGACCAGCCAGGTACCGGCCAACGGCTGCGTGCTGAATGGCACGGTGTCCAGCGCAGATACCACCACCGACGTCTACGAAGTCAGCTACAGCTACGCCAGCTGCACCGGTGCCTACGCCGTCCTCAACGGCGTGCAATTCGGCGGCCTGGCTGCCCTGGACACCTCCGTGAGCCCGTCGCAGATCGTCATGGTCGTCAGCAGCCAGTCCGCGACCGGAAGCTATGCGCTCTATTCGGCACTGAACGCGACCTGACGCGGCGCGCGAGCGGTTACAACTGAAACACGGCGTGCGGACGCTGACACGAAATGGCAGGATCCCGCACTCACCATCCGGCCCACAGGAACCCCAAGGAAATCGCCATGAAGAACCTCACAGCATTGTTGCCGGCACTTCTGCTCACCGGAGCGCTGGGCGCTTCATCATTGCCGGCTGCGGCGGCTGCCGATCCCTCGGGGCCACCGCCGCCGCCCGCTGACGGCGGTGCCATGGGTCCCATGGGCGATCATCCGGGGCACGGCATGGCGCAGTGGCAGGGCCATGGGAATGAAGGGCATTGGCGCCAGGATCACCGCAGTCCGCTCATGCATCTGCTGCACAAGCTCGATCTCAGCGACGCGCAGAAGGGCCAGGTCAGGGCGATCTTCGAAAAATCCAGGACGGACATGGAGGCGCTCGGGGCCAAGGGCCGTGCGACGCATGAAAGCCTCGCGGGGCTGTCGCCGAAGGATCCGAGCTTCGGCACACTGGTCGAATCCGCCAAGGCCAACGCGGCCGCCCGCGTTCAGCTCTATGCCGATGAGTGGACAAGGATCTACGGCGTGCTGACACCGGCACAGCAGGCGAAGATTCCGGCAGTGCTGGCGGAGGAAAAGAGCGCGCGCGCTGCACACGAGGCCGAGTGGAAGGCGCACCACGAGGAATCGAAGGCTCATCCGGAGGCACCGCCGCCGCCTCATGAGGCCCAGTAAACCCCCGGTTCGCCGGCGCGTTGGATACCTTGATGGTGGGATACCTTGATTGTGGGTGAACAGGCGGAGCGGACCCATGTCTGATCGCAAATGGGCAGGCGCAGTGGCGGCAGGGTGTCTTGCCCTGTCGTTTCCCTGCTGGAGCCTGGCCGATCCGGGTGAGCATCGTGCCATCGATGCCTACCAGCGCGGGCTGTCCAGGGCCGTCGATCTCGAGCGGGCCGGGCAGTCGGCTCAGGCGGCGTTGACGGCGGCTCAGGCGGCCGAGGCGCTGGCCGCCGACGAGGAACTGCGGGTGGGGGCGCGCGTGGCGTGGCGCGCGGCCGCCGCCGCACGGACCCTGGCCGCGGCTGAACTGCGGCGCGGTGACGGCCGGCATCCGCGAGCGGGAGTAGCCGCCGCCGGGGATCCCTCCCTCGCGGAACTGCGGCGCTCGGCGTTGCGTGCCTTCCAGGAGGTGGCGCAGGAGCTGGCCAGGGATCGGGGGGCCGGTACCGTCGCGGCCGGCGTGCGTTATGCTGATGCCGTGCAGCCGGCGGGAGCCGTCCGCGACGCCCGCGTCATCACGTCAGTCCGCTTCTAGCAGACCCGCGAGAGGTCGACCCCCAAGGGGTTGACGCGCCGCCTATCCCCCTGGGGCACGCCCACGCATGACCCCATGGTACGCATTTTCCCGATTGCAGCCGTCGCCGGTTCACTCATAATCGGTTCCGCGCCAGCGGGTGTTCGCCCCGTGCGCGATGCAAATCGAGGTAGCCATGGCTGGTTCGGTGTCGAAAGTCGTCATTGCCGGGGCCGGGCTGGCTGGCTTTCAGGTCGGGGCATCCCTGCGTGAAATGGGCTACGAGGGGCGCATCGTCGTCGTGGGCGAGGAACCGTTCCTGCCGTATAACCGACCGCCGCTCTCGAAGGGCTACCTCATGGGGTCGACGGATGCCGACAAGCTGGCACTGCGTCCCGAACGCTTCTACGCCGACAAGAAGATTGAGGTGCACACCGGGCGCAGGATCGTGGCATTGGACCGCGGTCATCACCGGGCCGCGCTCGATGACGAGTCCGTGCTTGACTATGATCACTTCGTCTTCGCGGTCGGGGCGCGCAACCGCGCGTTGCCGGTGCGGGGTGCGGATCTGCGTGGCGTGTATTACCTGCGGACCCTGGCGGAAGCGCAGGCGCTCAGGCCGGCGCTCGCGGCGGCCCGGAACGCCGTGGTCATCGGCGCAGGATTCATCGGCCTGGAATTCGCCGCGGTTGCCGCGAAACTGGGCCTGTCGGTCACGGTGATCGAGGCGGCCGAGCGCCCCATGGCGCGCGCCCTGAGTCCGGACATGGCCGGGATCTTTACCCGTGTCCACGAACGAAGTGGCATCCGCTTCATGTTCAATTCGCAGGTGCTGCACCTCGATGGTCCCGCCGGCATGGTAAGCGCCGTCACCACCGTGGCGGGCGAGCGCGTACCGGCCGATATCGTCGTCATTGGCATCGGCGTGCAGCCGAACGTCGAAGTGGCCGCGGCGGCGGATCTGGAAGTGCGCAATGGCATCGTCGTCGACAGCCGGCTGCGGACATCCGATCCGGACGTGAGCGCTGCCGGGGACTGCGCGGCGCATCCGAACCGGTATGCGGAGGGCGCCGTGATCCGGCTGGAGTCGGTCCAGAACGCCACGGATCAGGGACGCTGCGTGGCCTCGGGCATCCTGGGCAAGGGCGTGGATTATGTCAGCATCCCCTGGTTCTGGAGCGACCAGGGCGAGTTGAAGCTGCAGATCGCGGGGCTGACGCAGGGCTTTGATCAGGTCGCCGTGCGCGGGGACGCTGCGGGTACCTCATGCTCGACCTTCTGCTTCAAGCAGGGCCAGTTGCTGGGGGTGGAATCCGTAAATCGGCCCGCGGACCACATGGTGGCCCGACGTCTGCTCACGCTGCACCTGCCGTTGACGGCGGCCCAGGCGGCGGATGAGCAGTTCGACCTCAAGGCCCACCTGGCCCGGGAAATGACGCCGGCAGCCTGAGCCGGTGGAGGCTTGGCACGGCACTCAGGGCGCGGCGCCCGAACCGCGGGCAGCGGCGGGGTCATCAATGTCCCAGGCCAATTCCGGTGCCGGGATGGCGATCACGCCCTGCACCTGATCCCGCAACAGCGCGCGCGCTCCCTGGTCGCCTTCAAGGCGCAGCAGATCGGCAAACCAGGGTCGGGGCAGCAGCGCCGGGACGCCCAGCGTGCCTGCGTAGGCGCTGGCCGCCCGGCGCTGCGGTGCGCTTCGCCATGCCTCCACGAGGCGCTGGAGATGGGCGGCGGACAACGCGGGCTGGTCGCACAGGACGATCAGCAGGCCGTCGCAGTCCTCCTGCAGCGCCCGGGTCCCCGCCCGCAGCGAGGCCCCCATGCCGAGCGCCCAGTCGGCACAATCGACGCGCTCCACGTTCAGGTCGGAGACCGCGGCGAAGGTGGCCTCCGCGTCGGCACCCACGACCACGGCGATCCGGGTGGGCCGTGTCGTCAGCGCGATCCGTGCTGCGCGGCGCACGAGCGGTTCGTGGTCGATCCGCAGCAGCTGCTTGCTGGTCCCGAGCCGGCGCGACGCACCTGCCGCCAGCAGGATGATCCCATGGTGCAGTGTCGTGGCATTCACCGTCGGCCCGCAAAGAACTGCTGCAGGCCGGCACTGATCGACAGCGCCAGGATTTCCGGTCCATGGCCGCCCAGGTTCAGTCCTACGGGAGCCTGGAGCCGCTCGGCCAGCGCGGCGCGCTGGCCTGCGTCCAGCTGCATGAGCAGTTCATCCCGCCGCGCGGGCGGCCCCAGGAGGCCGATGAATCGCTCGCTCCGCGCGCTCAGCGTCGCCAGCGCTTCCAGATCATTCGCTGCCGTGTGCGTCATGACGACAGCGGCTTCAAAGCTGCGGGTGCCCAGTTGCGCCAGGCCGGCTGCGGGCCGTGCCACGATGGCTTCGGACGCCTGCCGCGCATACGCACGCACCGCCGCCGGACGATGATCGATCAGCGTGATCTGGCAACCCAGGTCGCGGCCGATGCGGATCAAAGTCGGAC
>Ga0209698_10007977_pt1 | contig 11002 bp, 7 predicted proteins | sample LitLauG_LLR_2012_FD_187203 | JGI IMG/M metagenome (GOLD analysis project Ga0209698, IMG submission 187203) | Freshwater sediment microbial communities from Pennsylvania, USA - Little Laurel Run_MetaG_LLR_2012 (SPAdes) (version 2) | ecosystem: Environmental > Aquatic > Freshwater > Creek >... | reverse complement strand
GAGTATGCTCGATGCCGAAAGGAAACACGCCGCGAAGATCGGGTATTGATAGCCGTACTGCGACAGGAAGCCCGATACGCCCGGCCCCACCAGAAAACCAATACCGAACGCGATCCCGATCACGGCGAACGAATGCGCCCGGTTCTCCGGCGTCGTAATGTCCGCGATGTACGCCTGCGCCAGCGACAGGTTCCCCGCCGTGAGGCCATCGATCGCGCGCGACAGGAACACCAGCCAGAGCGTGTTCGAAAACGCCAGAATCAGAAACCCGATCAGCGTGCCGATCTGGCTCACAATCAGCAGTGGCTTCCGTCCCATACGGTCCGACAGGCGGCCCAGCATCGGTCCCCCAAACAGCTGGCACAGCGCGTAGGTGGAACCCAGCAGGCCGACCACGGCGGGCGACGCCCCCAGATGCTCGGCGTAAAAAGGCAGCAGCGGAAGCATGATCGTCAGGCCGAGAATATCGACCAGCACGATCAGAAAGATTGGGAGTAGCGGGGAACCCTTCACGGCCTCAGTGGCCCCGGGGCAACAGCGGCAAAGGCAAAATCAAGCGGCACAATTCAATCCTATCGTGTCGATCCGCGGCGGCTGAATTCCGCGCCGCGTGTCTGCATAAAGTGACAACACATGACGAAAATGAAAAACCCCGGCCAGTTGGGCCGGGGTCTTCTCAAAGCACAGAAAAACTACTCTTCGATTCGTTAGTGACCCGCGCTGAGCTGCTGCGAAGTGCTCGTGGAGGAGAAGGAACCCGCCGCCGCCGCACCGCCAACGCCCGCCGCCGTAGCCGCCGCAACACCCGCAACTACCGCAGCCGTCGTGCTGATGCCAACCGCGCCTGCTGCCGCCGCACCCGCTGCTGCTCCGCCAGCCGCTGCTCCACCCGCCGCCGCGCCAGCCGCTGCGGCATTGCAACCGCCCAGGTCCTTCGCGGTGGTGACGTTGATCACCTGCGTGGCCGGCTTGGCAGCCGTTGCGTTGGCAACCGTTGTGCCGGTAATCTGCACCCGGCGGCCTGCCTTCACGTTCCCGCCCCTCAGCTGCACGGTAACTTTGGAAGTTTCATCCGTCAGCAGCAAGGCGCCGCTCGAAGACGAAACGCAGCCCGCCATCTGGGAAGGCGCCGCCGCACCCGCATCCTGCGGACGCAGATTCAGCGCGCGACCCGGAGCGAGGTTGGCTACATTAATTCCCGCAGCGTTAAACACGTGGACGTTACCCGTCAGGGCAGCCACTTCAATATTTTTGTCCGCCAGCATCGAAACCGAAGCCGTGGTTGCGCCATCGGCGCGAATGCTCAGACCGTTCGCGGTGGCTGAGAAGCCCGTAAACCGCGCCGTGCCCTTTTCCATATCGACATGGTCCGCGAAAATCTTCGCGCGCGACTCTGAAGCCAGGCTGAACTGCGCCCCGTCCTTCATGCGTACCTGCGACATGCCCTTCTGCGTCTGTAAAGTGCTGCCGGCGAAAATGGTGGCATTGCCAGCGGTCTTCGCGTCATTGATCAGGATGCTGCCATCCGACATCGCAACGCCGATGCTCTGCGTCGCAGCGCCGAGCAGCGAAGCAGCTGCAATCAGCGATGCAACGAGAACAACCTTTTGGCTAAAACGAATCATGATTCCTCCAGCTTCCTTTTAGAGAGCCTGAATCTATAATGCCGGGCGGGGACGTTTCAAGTCAAGTAAACTCCATCACTTTTAGGGGCTGCAATCCGATAAGCCACGGTAATAATGCAGTGCCGGCTGCGTGTTCTCAGGCATTATCCCGCAAGGCGTGGCGTCAGCATCCAGCGCAACGTTCCATAAGGTACATAGCCGAGCCCTTCCACATCGATCCGCACCAGCGCGGATTTCTTCATATCCACCCGCAAACCCGGTGTATTCAACAGGTACGCCGCCAGATGCCCCATCAACGGCTCGTGTCCTGACAATAGCAGTGCCCGTTCTTTATTAAAATCCCGTAATTCCGCCCATACCGCTTCGGGATTGGAATGAGGAATCAGTGCGGGGGTCAGTACAGGTTCGTTTTTCAGGCCTAACTCCGCGATCGCCACCCTTGCCGTCTCCACGGCGCGCGCATAGGGACTTGACAGCACCAGTGGTTCCTCCAGTCCCGCGCGCCGCGCCAGGCGGATCACTTCCGCAGTCTTCTTTTTCCCCTCAGCCGTGAGTCTGCGGTCCGCGTCCGGATGCCCCGGCGGCGCATCCTCCGCAATGCCATGGCGCAACAAATAAAGTTCCATCGAAATCTCCATCTGCCTGAATCTTCAGTTGCTCAGTGATGCTTCGCGTCACCATACGACCGGCGGTCCCGCTTTCCGTGGTCGGGCGCTGTCTTTTTATCTTCGCAGCCGCTGCACTTTTCATCAGAATGTCATGGCAGAGGCCGCTATCATAGCGTTGATGCCGCGCTACGCCGCTGTTGATATAGGCAGCAATTCGGTCCGCATGGAGGTCGCCGAAGTCGAGCCTGGCGACGCTGCCTCCAACGGCGATGCGGGCGGCACTGTGCGCAGCACTGTGCGTGTCCTCGCGTCCGAGCGTCAGGTTACACGGCTTGGCGCCAGCGTGTTCCGCGCGGGCCGTATCAGCCAGGAAGCAATCGAGTCCATCTGTCAGGTTCTTGCCGGTATGGCTGTCGTCTGGAAACGGCTCGACGTCAATGGCATCCGCGCCGTTGCCACCGCCGCCGTACGCGACGCCGGCAATCAGCAGGAGTTCCTTTCGCGTGCCTCCGCTGCTCTCGGCACCGACGTTGAAATTATCTCCGGCCAGGAAGAAGCGCGCCTCATCCATCTCGGCGTGAAGAGCCGCTGGCCACACCCGCGCGAGCGCTTTCTGATCATCGATATCGGCGGCGGCAGCGCCGAAATCATTCTCAGTGAGGACGACCGCATGGTGCAGTCGTTTTCCAAACCCCTCGGCGCGCTCCGTCTGCAGGAGCTCTTCCTGCGCTCCGATCCTCCGCGTCCCGCCGACCTTCACCGTCTCGAAGAGTACATCGAAGAGCGCATCGGTTCCGCCGTTCGCCGGATCGGCCTTGCACGCATCGATCGCGTCGTCGGAACCTCGGCCACTGCCTCGGCCGTGGTGTGCGCAGTCAACCGCATCCCGCGTTCGCGGCGTGACGAATCGGACCGGAAACGCGCCACCACCGTCCGCATCCGTCAGCTTTATAAAACGATGTCCGCCATGAGCGCCGACGACCGCCAGACCATCACCGGCATCGGTCCCCGCCGCGCGGAAATCATTTTGCCCGGTACTGCCGTTCTGCTCCACGTCCTCGACGCCTTCCGCATGCCGGCCCTGTTCTATTCCAGCGCCGGCGTGCGCGACGGAATCATCGTCGACCTTGCCGCGCGCGGCCATGACCGCGGCCTCGCCCAGCTCACCCCCGAGCAGCGCAAGGTGGTGGAAGACATGGCTGAGCGCTACGGCGTTCCCCTCCGCCACGCGCGCAAATCGGTCCGCCTCGCCAGCGATCTCTTCCGCGGCCTGCAGCCAATCCACAAGCTGCCACCCAACTACGGACGCCTGCTCGAAGCCGCCGCCTGCCTCCACGATGTAGGTCATTTCGTCAGCGATACGCGCCATCACAAGCACTCTTATTATCTGGTGGCGAATTCCGATATGCCCGGTTTCACCCGCGCCGAGCGCGAAATCGTAGCCAATCTCTGCCGCTACCATCGCAAGGCCGTGCCCACGCCCGAGCACGCCAACCTGCAATTGCTCGACGCCGAAGGCCGCCGCGCCGTAACGCTCCTCAACCCTCTGCTCCGCATGGCGGACAGTCTCGACCGCAGCCGCGCCCAGCGCGTCCGCTCCCTGGAGTGCCGGATCCGGGACAACGACCTGCAGATTGCCCTCAGCGCCGCCCCCGATGCCGATATCGACCTCGAAGTCTGGGCCGCCGAGCGGCTCGCGGAAAACTTTCGTCTCGCTTATGGAAAGCCTGTTGCGATAGCCCGATCATGACGATTTCGGCCCCCAATTTCGCCGGTATTGCCACGCGAAGGTATGGCGCTCTGGTCCACGGCTTCGGCCTGCGCGATTCTGTTTGGCTCGCCGGAGTAACGCTGATCAGGCAAATCCATTCCGACATCGTGGTGGACGCGCTCGATGCGCAGCTGCCTGCAAGGAATGCCGGATCGGCTGACACCCGAACTGAGGTAGCGGATGGCGCTCGAAAAAACGAACCCAATCCCGGCCTGCGCGAACCGCGAAAAAACGAACCCAATCCCGGTGCGCGCGGCCTTGAACCGGGTCAGGCCGAACCCAGTCGGGAAGGTGACGCTCTGGTGGCGAACTGTCCGGATATCGTCATCGGCATCAAAACGGCTGATTGTGTCCCCATCCTGCTGGTCGACCCCGAAACCGGCTCCATTGCTTCAGTTCACGCGGGATGGCGCGGCACCGCGCGCGGGATCGTGGCAAAGACGATCCGCGAACTCGCGAGCCGCTGGGGGACGCGCCCGGAAAGTCTGCGTGCGGCCGTCGGACCGGCGATCGGTGGCTGTTGTTATGAAGTGGGTCCTGAAGTAGCGCGCCGTTTTGGTATCGAGGGTTCCGGATCGGTGCATCTGGACCTGGCCGAAATCAACCGCAGGCAACTGGAGGAAGCTGGAGTGGGGAATATCTGGCTGTCCGGGGAATGCACATTCTGTTCCCCGGAACGCTTTTATTCATTCCGGCGCGAGAAAGACAAGGCCGGACGGATGCTGGCTTATATAGGGTGGCAAAAACACGACGGGCGGGCCCTGTAGGCCCGCCCGGAACCTCGGCAGCCGTTGGATCGCGCAGTGCGGTTTTAGGCAGCGCTGGCAAAAAGATCGGCCGAATCTTCGACTTCGATCTCGTGACGATCCACCTGCTCCTGGCATTTAATGCAGAATGCGGCCCACGGTACTGCATTCACGCGCTTGGGAGAGATGTCCTCTTCGCAGTGCAGGCAAACGCCGTAAGAGCCGTCGGCAATGCGCGCCAGCGCGCGTCGAATCTGCCGCATCATGTTGGAGTCGCGATCCAGATTGCGGATCGCCAGCTCCCGCTCGCCCGCCAGTTGTACTTCATCGAGAGCGTCGGGCGCCTTCTCGATCACAATTTCGTCCCGGTTGCGCAAAGAGCCGGAAAGCTCCGCCTGCTTCGTCTCCAGGATTTTCTTGTATTTCTCCATTTCAACCTTGGTCATGTCTTGGTTCCTCGTCTTCGTCTTCTAACGTCCGCCGTGTTCTCGTTTCGTGTCTTCGTCTTCTTGCCCCGCATGGTAGAGACGAAAATCTATCAACAAAGTTTCACAAAATCTGAGTGCCGAAAGCTTAAATTTCGCTCATCTTTCGATTAACATCAGCACTGCCCTACACGCCTAGCAACTTCCGGGCCAAACCCGAATCCTCCAGGATTTGTATAGACTACATCAACCGGGAGTCGGCGTCCATTCCCCAAAGGTTAATTTGAGATGAAAATTAAGCCAATCCGGTACTATGCCCGGTCTATTCCCCCGCACAGCTTCCCCGATTTAGGGAGCCGCTTCCATATAGACGATCCATCCTGTGTTTTGGATGACTATTTCAAGTGCAAAAACGAGACACTCTGTTTCACGTCTGTACAGGACTGAACTGGTGCACTAGCTGAAAAGTTGCGACACCAGGAAAATTTCTCCTGAATTTTCTGCAGCACCTGGATGCTGGCGATCCATTTGCTGGTTCGCTGTTTGGCCGCTGATCGGGTAAACACAGGGCGCTCGGCCCGGCGGTTGGCCGCCACCCGAAGCATGAATATAACATGTGGGTCCCGATGCCTCGCGGGAATCCCCCGCATGGCCACAGGGCCGTGGTTTTACTGACAGGCAGGACCTTCAAAACTGGAAGTAAACAAACGGGATAGCCACGTCCGTGACGCCGAAAATGCTGATCGTAAAAAAAATCAGCGCCAGTGTGACCGCCCGCGCAGCCAGCGGCCAGCCCATCAGATGCTCAAACCAGTCGAACTTTTCCTCCACCGCCGCTACCGCCAGCGACAGCACCGCGAGCCCGGTATGCCATGGCATCAGCAGCGTCCGGCCGTGCCAGTTCCCGAACATCTGCCCGAGCACCTGCAGACTCTGGGTCAAGTCCTCCGCGCGGAAAAATACCCAGCCCACCAGCACCAGACCAAAGGTAAAGATCCAGCTGGCCACTGTCCAGCGGGTGGGTTGCTTTCGAAAACGGCCAATCAGCCTTTCTCCCGCCAGCAGGCCGCCGTGATAGCCGCCCCAGATCACAAAATTCCAGCTCGCCCCGTGCCATAGTCCGCCCAGCAGCATGGTGAGCATCAGGTTGCGGTAAGTGGCCACACTCCCGTGGCGGTTTCCCCCCAATGGCACATAGAGGTAATCGCGCAGCCATCTGGAAAGCGACATGTGCCAGCGCCGCCAGAAATCGGTGATGCTGGCCGCCAGATAAGGCCGCCGGAAGTTCTCGGGAAAGTGAAATCCCATGAACTTCGCCATGCCGATCGCCATGTCCGTATACCCGGCGAAGTCGAAGTAGATCTGCATCCCGAAGGCAAACACGCCGGACCACGCTGCCGCGGCGCCCGGATGCGCATCCACATGCGCGAAATACCCGTTCGCTACTTTGGCGAACTGATCGGCAAATGCCATTTTCTTGGCAAGGCCGAGGCTCATCTGGAAAATGCCGCGGGAAACGTCGTCGGTAGTGGGCGCCTTCCAGTGCAGCAGGTCGCGGAAAAAATCGCGCGCCCGCACAATGGGGCCGGCCACCAGTTGCGGGAAGAAGCAGATGAAGAGCGCGTAGTCCACCGGGTTCCGGATCGCCTCCTGCTCGCCCCGGTAGACGTCCACAATGTAGGACATGCTCTGGAACGTATGGAAGCTGATGCCGAGCGGCAAAACGATGTGCAGCATGAACCGGTTCGCGGGAAGCCCGGCCAGCAGCGACACGTTCGAAGCCAGAAAATTGTAGTATTTGAAGAAGCCCAGGAACCCAAGGTTCGCCCCTAAGCTTAAGATCAGAAAAAGCTTACGCCGCTTCGGGTCCGATTGTTCGATGAGCCGCCCCGCCGTGTAGTCGATCGCCGTCAGGGTCAGCAGCAGCGGGATGAAGTGCCAGTTCCACGTGCCGTAGAAGGCGTAGCTGGCCGCCAGCAGGATGTACTTTCGCGCCGGACGCGGGCTGCCATAGAACAGCACCAGCACGGCTGCGAGAAAGATAAAGAACTGGACTGTGTTGAAGAGCATCGGCCGGCTATTGGGCTTTCATCACTTATCGTGCGGGTGGTCGGGCAGCGACTGCCAGTTCGGCGCGGGCGGACCCAGCAGCCGGGCCACTTCTTCCGCCAGCAGCACGGAAAAGCGCGTGTCGCCTTTGTCGTTCATGTGCAGCCCGTCTTTAAACAGCTCACGGTGCTCCAGTTCATCGAAAATGTGTTCGTTCGCCAGCAGCACGTTCGGCTGTTTGGCGAAGTCACGGATGGTGCTGCTGAGCTTCTTCACCAGATTGTCCGGCCGCACGATCGCCCCGCGCGGCAGGCGTATGAAAATGATCTTCGTGCGTGAATTGCGATAGCGGTCGATAATCTTCCCCATCCACTGGCGCCGGAAAGCGGCCGTTCTGCCGTCCTGCGGCGACGGAGGCCGGGCGAGGAAATTCTGGATCGAATCGTGCTGGTCCTGCGTGGCATTCGGCGGGTACGTCACTTTGAACGTTGACCAGTCGATATCGAGGCCCTCCAGCGTGTTTGCACTCTCGACGTAATCCCAGGTCCAGTGCGGATAGCCGCCGCGCGCGAGCTTGACATAAGCCAGCCGCTTCTTCGGCTGTTCCAGGAACCCCTGGATATCGGCTTGGTACGTGTAGCCCTTCAGCAACGAGCTGCGCAGCGCTTCCCACCGCGCGCTCCAGGAGCGAAAAGAGAAAACCAGCTCGGGGATGTCGGTCAGGCGCAGCCGTGCGGCGGCGTAATGCATCACGCGCAGATCGTCGGCGTCGTCGTAGAACAGGTCTTCATCGTCGTAGTCGTTGACCGCCATGAGGATCGCGCGATACCGGCTGGCCATGGGGTCCAGATCGCGCAGCATGTAATACCAGACGCGCGCGTTGGTGCCCGCAAGGCCCGCATGGCGCAGATAATAGCCGGTCTTCGGCTCCACTTTGGCCGCCTCGCGCGGGTAGTAAGACATGCGCGAATCGCCGAAAGTCGCCACCAGGTTATCGCCATACTCCTGCTGCGCTTCCAGTTCGCGCCGCAGCACCATTTCGAACTGCCCGGCGGTGGAATCGGGCTCCAGAATCTTCTTGTAAGGGCCGACGCGAAAAATCAGGCCGTCCAGAAGGAGCAGCGCCAGCAGTGCGAAAAACAGCAACAGCGCAATTTCGCGCAGCGTGCGCAGACCGCTGCCGGCAGGGGCCGCCGGGCTTTCGAATGCTGACGAGGAATCAGGCTGCAAGAATCTTAGATTTTACAACGGCGGGGATTATACAAAGGCCAGGATTTTATAACCGAGAAGAGATCCACGGACGCTTCAATAAACGACCACGCCATCCAGATCGATATAAAAATCCGTCGCCGCCGCGCTCTTTTCCGGCAGCGCCTCGATGGTGACCACGTGGCGGCCCGGCGTGAGCCCCCGCACTTCGCTATGGGACTGCCACACGACCTTCGGGTCGTAAAGATCGAATTGCGCCACCTTCTCCCCATCCACCCGGACCTCCGCGCGTCCGCGGTTGAATGCCGAGGCGTGGATATAGTCGAACCCGGTGCCGTTCATGGCGAAGCAGGCCACTGCCCCGGGCACGTTGGAAAAGGCGATGGTGTGCTCGTAGGGCTCGGTGAACTTCCCTGTTCTCTGCCACTTGCCGCCGAAGGCGATGCGCCGGTCGGTTTCATCGTAAGTCCCGGGCGGCAGAGCTTCCCCCGGAACGCAGGTGGCCGCGACGATGGGAAATTCCTGCAGCGCGCTCGGGCAATCGGGCCGCAGCTTCATCGCGATGAAGGGGTCGGCGACGAATTCGGCCACGCCGCAGGCCGAGATCAGTTGCGTCACGGCGTCCTGGCGGTCCGTATTGCGCCGGTCCACCACCATTTCGCCAATCCCGTCGCGCGCAAAGACCTGGTAAACGTCAGCGGCCCGCGGCGCGAACTGCACCTGCATGTTGAACGAATAATTGTGCCAGTTGTTGGCGTAAGCAGGCGCGATGAGGCCGGTGGTTTCAGAGCTGTCGGTAAAAACTACCGGTTTCGTCGTGTTGTGCCGGTTGATCCAGTCCACCACTTCGCGGGTCAGGCCCTCGGCGCCTTCCGCGGTATGCAGATAAGCCTCCCGCCCCGCGGCGGAAAACAGCGGCGCGGAATAAAAGCCTCTGTGGTACCAGTCCGCGCAGGGCAAAAACCAGACGTTGAAATATGCGGCCGCCAGACCCGCTGCCACGGCCGCCCGATAAACCATCGGTTGCCGGTCCCGCACCCACGCCAGCGCCGCGGCCGCCCCCAGCAAGAGCGGCGGCAGCGCGAAATAAAAATACCGCGCGTTGGATTGCGTCTCGGCGATGATCAGCGCGCTCACGCCGCCAATGAGGATAGCGGTGCATGCCTGAAAGCTCTTCTGCCGCGACCGCAGCGCGAAGAAACCGGCCACGGTGAGCGGCAGGAAGAGCAAATACTGAAAGCCGAGTCCGCCCGGCTGGCCTTCATGGTAAGAATCCGTGTGGAACGTGAGCTGGTACGGCGTGCGCCACGTCACCGGATGGTTGTAGCGCGTATCCACCACGTCGCGCCCGTTGAGCAGCGGCGATTTGAACATCGCGGTCTCGAACGGGAACAGCGGATTGCCCGTGAGCCGCCAGGCCTTCACGTATGGGATCGAACCGAGCAAAATCAGCACAATCATCGCCGCGAACGCTGCCCTCCGGGTTACCGGCTGCGGCCCGCGGCGGCTGCGCCACACTTCCCACCCGAGGCACACCAGCCCGATCAGCCCCGCCGCCACGGCGCCCAGCTTCAGTCCAATGGACGTCCCGAACAGCACGCCCGTCAGCATCAGATAGCGCGTCGCATGGGTCTCCCGGAACCGCCACAGCGCGATCAGGCCACCCAGCACCATCGCGGCCACGAAGTTTTCCACCATCAGCGACCCGGTGACCATGTAGACCATCGGCGTCGAGACGAAAGTCACCGCCAGCAGCAGCGCCACGGGACGCGAAACAAACCGGCGCGCGCCGCCGAACATCAGCGCCGCGATCGCAACCAGCATCGCGAAGTTCAGCAGCCGCGCTGCATACTCGCCGCCAATGATGTAGAGGACGGCATAGCAGAAATCCCCGCCGATCGGCATCAGCGCCCAGATGACTTTGTGAAAATCGATCGTATAGGCGTGGTGCAGCGCCATGCTAACGGCGATGTTGAAATGCATCGCCAGGCCATCCGTGCTGGCCTCCGGCTTGAGCACCGTCAGCCAGCTGGCGATGAGGATGAACGCCAGCCCCGCCGATGCCGCGTATTCGGGGACCGCGGGCACGCGCACAGGCCGGAGAAAATCCAGCCACTCCAGCGCGAGCCCTCGCGTTTGACGGTAGCCCGCCGCCATCGGCATCGCCAGCGCCGCAAGATACACGCCGGGGTAGTGAATCGGTAAGGTCGCGGTGGCGTACAGGGCGGCAATCCAGAGCGAAGTACCCGCGAGGAACGCAAGTGGGCCCTCCATCTCGCCCCGTAACACCAACCTCCCCAGCACGGTCGCGGAAAAGACGAAGAGCAGCACGGCCGCCGCCGGCGCAAAGCCCACGGCATAGATGGTGCAGGCCACGACTGCGGCGCTCAGCGCGGGCAGAAGCCAGCGGCGCGCATAGAGTCCCGCGAACGTGAGGGCCATAAACGCCAGCGTGTAATTGCGGAAACGGACTTCGCCATCGGGAATCCAGCGCACCTGCCGCAAAATACGCACGTCGCGAAAGCCGTAGTATTCCGCCGCCAGCGGCGCCAGCAGCAGCGCCCAAAGC
>Ga0209698_10007976_pt1 | contig 11003 bp, 14 predicted proteins | sample LitLauG_LLR_2012_FD_187203 | JGI IMG/M metagenome (GOLD analysis project Ga0209698, IMG submission 187203) | Freshwater sediment microbial communities from Pennsylvania, USA - Little Laurel Run_MetaG_LLR_2012 (SPAdes) (version 2) | ecosystem: Environmental > Aquatic > Freshwater > Creek >... | reverse complement strand
CCTGCGAGGAATCGTCGGGTTGCTGCCGGGCCCCGATGGAGAAGTCGAACCTGCGAGACAGTCGGACTCCTGGGTCCGGCGCGCGGTCTGACACAGGTCCCTGAAATGTTCGACCGATTAAAGTCCCAGATGGCCCGCCTGGCTGGCGGGCGTAGCAGCGCGGTTCGCGGTTCAAATCCGCACCCCGACCATCGAATCAGTTCTCAGTTGCGAGCTCCCAACCCGGCAGTCCGGCTTGCCTTCGCGGCGGTATACTTCTCGGGCTGATCCTGTCATGAAGAAAAATGTCTGGCGAGCGGTGATCGAGGTCGGCTTCATCCTCTTTCTGTTTTATGCGAACCTCCTGATGGGAGAGTTTGAGCATTCGGGCATGGGACAGAAAAAGGGCCTGGCGTGGGCGATCTCGGATGTTTTCACGGCCGCTAATTTTGCGATTGCCATTGCAGCCGGGTTGATCGGCTACGTGCTATTTGAGTTTCTGCGCAAGCGGTTCTAGGTGCACGCAGAACTCCGCCGATCAGCTTCGGGTCTGCCGCTCGAAGTGAAGGCCAACCCCCAAGGCAAGGATCAACGCCGCGACCGCGAACAGAGTCAATCCGGGCGTGGCGTTTGGTTCCTCAATGATGACCTTGCGCGCCATGGCGATGAGCGCAACCTCCAGGACTACGCGTACGTGAAGGACGTCTTTCTTTAAGTAGGCTTTTAGCGTCTCCAGCAACTCCACTCCGATCAGGACTAACAGGAAGTAACCGAAGATGTCGAGCAGGCCCTGCACTGGAATCAGAAAGCGGGGCGGTTCCCAGACTTCATGCCCGATCAGCACCGCCAGGTGCAACGTGGAAAGCACGACCACCACGACGAGCATTAGGGCAAGCACCAGGACCAGAAACTTTTGGGTTTTGGCAAGCAGCGTCTCTAACACGATCTCCCTCCGCGCCGGTGCTGGTTTTCCCTCTGCTCAAAATGAAGGCCGATCAAGCACAGAGAGTCTACACCAGGGTCGAGCGATCAGTTGCTTTCCGAATTGGGCCGCATCAGGGTGTAAAGGCACCCTTTCGTAACTGCCGATTGCACAATTTCCGATGCATTATTCACACTTCCGCAATATCTGGGAAGTAAACTCTAGGCATGGCGTCCTCTCGGTCGTTAAGGGGCATACCGCTGCAGGTGGCTGCCGTTTGTTATCGCAAGCGCGGCGACGAGGTTGAGTTCCTGCTGGTGAACACCAATGGCGGGAAGTGGACGTTTCCCAAGGGTTCGACCGAGCCGAGACTTTCCCATAGCCAGGCAGCGGAGCACGAAGCGATTGAAGAGGCGGGCGCGGTGGGAGTGATCGAGCCTCACCATTTTCATCTCTACCTGCACAGCAAGGGCGTGTTCTGGCAGCCTGGCGGGGTGCGGGAATTTGTGGTGAAGGCATTTCTGCTGGAAGTGAACGAGTTGCGTCCGCCGCTGGAAGAAGTTCGCCGGCCGGCGTGGTTCACCGCAGAAGATGCCAAGCGCAAGCTAGCCAAGGGGCGCGAAGTGAAGTACGCCCGCGAACTGGAGGCTGTGATTGATCGCGCGCTGGCGCGGATCAAGTTTCGCGGCCAGATGATCACTTCGCCGCGAACCGGGGCCCGGCGCCAGGCGTGGGCGTAGAGCTCAATTGCTGATTGCCAATTCGCGGCTGCACCGCTCGTCATCCTTTCGCGCACTTGTGAGACGATAATCCCAGCCCATGATTCAGCTCTCCGCGGCCGGAAAGCGCTTCGGCCACAAACTTCTATTCGAAAACGCCGACTGGCTGATCACGCCGCGCGACCGCGTGGGGCTGGTGGGCGCGAACGGGACGGGCAAGTCCACGGTGATGAAGATTCTCGCCGGGCTGGACACGCTTGACGATGGCACGCTGAGCGTCGCCAAAGGCACCAGTGCGGGTTATCTGCCACAGGATGGGCTGTCGCTTTCCGGGCGTACGGTTTTCGAAGAATGCATGTCGGTATTCAGCGGGCTGAAGGCGATCGAACTGGAACTGGAGCAACTGACGCACAAGATCGCCGAGCTCGACCATGAGAGCGCTGAGTATGCAGGGGTTGCCGACCGCTATCACAGCCTGGAGCATGAGTTTCAGACCGGCGGCGGATATTCTCTGGACGCTGAAGTGGGACGCGTGCTGATGGGCCTGGGGTTCAGCAAGCAGGATTGGTCGCGGCGCACAGAGGAGTTCTCCGGCGGATGGCAGATGCGGCTGGCGCTGGCGAAGTTGCTGTTGCAGAAACCCAATCTGCTGCTGCTGGATGAACCCACCAACCACCTTGATCTGGAGGCGCGCAACTGGCTGGAAGAATATCTGCGAAATTATCCCGGCGCTTTTGTGCTGATCTCGCATGACCGTTATTTTCTGGACGTGACGGTATCGAAGATCGTGGAAATCTGGAACAAGCGGCTGTGGTTTTACACCGGCAACTACGACAAGTTTCTTTCGCAGAAGACCCAGCGCAACGAGAATCTGCTGGCCGCGTATAAGAACCAGCGCGAGCGGATCGAGCAACTGGAAATTTTTATCACGCGGTTTCGCTACCAGGCGACCAAGGCAAAGCAGGTGCAGAGCCGGATCAAAGAACTGGAACGGATGGAACGGATCGAGGTTCCGCCCGAGGAAAAAACGATCCGTTTCACATTCCCGCAACCCAAGCCGAGCGGGCGCATTGTGGCCGAGTTTGAAAATGTGGCGAAGGCCTATGGAGACAAGAGCGTTTTCGACAAGGTCAGCTTCATGATCGAGCGCGGCGACCGCATTGCTCTGGTGGGGGTAAATGGAGCGGGGAAATCGACGCTGATCAAGCTATTGGCTCATACCGAGCCGCCGACTGGAGGCGCTTACAAGACCGGGCACAACGTCGAGGCTGATTACTTTGCGCAGGACCAATATAAAGAGCTGAATCCTGACGGGCGCCTACTGGACGATTTGGGCGACGCCTCGCCGCGCTCGACCCAGACCGAGTTGCGCAACCTGCTGGGCTGCTTCTTGTTTCAGGATGAAGACGTGTTCAAAAAGATCGGAGTGCTCAGCGGCGGGGAGCGTGGCCGCTATGCGCTGCTGCGACTGCTCCTGCATCCCGCGAATTTTCTTCTGTTGGATGAACCCACCAACCACCTGGATCTGCGCGCCAAAGATGTTCTGCTCGATGCGCTGATGAAGTACACCGGGACCGTGGTTTTTGTTTCGCACGACCGCTACTTTATTGACAAGCTGGCGACCAAAGTCTTTGAGGTCGGCGACGGTAAGGTGGAGATCTATCCCGGCAATTACGAAGACTACCTGTGGAGGAAAGAAGGCAAGGGAGATCTCATGCTGACGTCGGAGGTAGTGCGGAAAACCGTGGCTGCGCCTGCTCCCGCAATTGAGAACAACGGACACGCGCCGGAAGGGTCGACGGCGACGGCCCAACCTGCAGTCGCGAAAAAGCGGGTCAATCCCATCAAGCGGAAGCAGATGCAGGACCGCGTGCGGGAAGTCGAAGAGCAGATTTCACGGCTGGAGGCGGGCATAGCGCACTGCGAGACAGAACTCCAGAACTTTGTGAGTGCGGAGCAGAGCCAGCGTCAAGGCACGGAACTGGAGCAACACAAGTCCGCACATGCGGCACTGGTGGCGGAGTGGGAAGATTTGGCTGCGGAGTTGGAGGAGTCGGAGTAAGCCTATTGGTTCGAATCCGGCTCGGAATTCAAGTCTTGCTTCAGGATGCGGAGCTTCTGCTCCTGGTCCGGGTTGGAGGCCTCCGGCGCAGGAATCAGCGCGTTGTCCTTTTCGATGCGGAAATGGATTGGGTCGCCGACCTGCAGCTTCTTGTCCCCGCCGCATTCACCCGGCGTGCTCGAGAACAAGTGCGGGTGTTTGCCGCAATCGAGCACATAGGTCTTGTTCTGGGTTTGTACCGTGTAAGTTCGGGTGATCACGATGACCCGCTGGGAGTGGCTGGTACCGTTGGGACCGGCGACGGTCGTTTGCCGGGGGACTTGGTTGATGCCGGTGGCGGTTATTGTTCCCTGCTCCGGGTAGGACTTCGGGTTATCGCCGGCAAGCGCAGGGGCTGTCAGCAGCAACGACAGTTGTAACAGCGTCGCGGAACACAGCCACGGCATGCGCAATGTTGCGGAGTGCTTCATGTGCCTCGTCACTTGCCCGCCCCGGCTGCAGGTGTTTCCGGTTTGCCGGGCTTTAGTTCTTCGCGCAATATGCGGAGTTTCTGTTCTCCCGAGGACTCCACGGACGGAGCGACCGGGATGTATGCCTTGTCTTTTTCGATGCGGAAATGCAGCTCGTCGCCAATTTGCAGCTTTTTCACTCCGCCACACTCCGGCGGAGTGCCGGAGAACAGCGCGTGCTTACCGCAATCGAGCTCGTATATTTTCGTGTCGGTTGAAATCCTGTAAGTACGGGAACGCGTCACCTGATTGATGCCGGTGCCCACGATCTTGCCGACCATGGGATAGAGGGCCGGTTGTGCCAGGGAGGCACTCACGAGTGTTACCATCAACAGACTACAAAGCAGGAACCTAGTCATGTCATGTTCCGGTGATGAGGATCATATGAATCCGAGCCAATGGTGAGCGGAATCATAGCACTGTCCGCCTCGCAAACGCTTTGTTCACATGGCCGGGTAGCCCGGCTTTTAGATGGCCAAAGAAAAGGCGGGCGAGTCTGGAAGCCGTCCCGTATGGACACTCGCAAGAAAACTTCCGTAATCTATCCCGATTACTTACCCTGTGTGATAGTCAGCATGGCCTCGGGGAAATTGTGCCCCCATGGCGCGAAATTCGCGGCGAGAACCTGCGCCGCGGAATTCACAAATCTACCGCCGAGCGCCGGCACGAAGACGCGGCGGGAAATCAAAGGAAGGTCTCCCCATGCTGCAGTCTTCGGATAGTTTCAAACAGAATTCGCCGTCGTCGAACCCCGTCACACCGACCAAAATGGGTGGCGCGCCCGGCGACCAGGCCACGATTGGCCGGACGCTGGTCATCAAAGGCGAAATCACCGGTTCGGAATCACTCTACGTGGACGGAAGCATTGAGGGCAGCATCAACCTGGCCGAGCATCGCGTTACGGTTGGCCGCAACGGCACCATTAAGGCAAACATCACCGCAAAAGAAGTGGTCGTGATGGGCAAAGTGACGGGCAACATCGATTGCACCGACCGCGTGGATATTCGCAGCGAGGGTGTGGTGAACGGCGACGTGGCCACTCAGCGCATCAGCGTGGAAGATGGCGCCATCCTGAAGGGCGGCATTCAGGTGCGCAGCGCGGATCTGAAGCACGACAAGAAGGACGGCAAGTTTCCGCAGGAAATGGCCAAACCGATGGCTTCCAGCGTCGGAGTTTAAGACAGATCTTCAAGGTGAAAATTTACGGCACGCCTCGCGGCGTGCCGTTTGTGTTTTAGTGTCCGGGAGACTGACTGAGCATTGCACGGCCAGGTGGTTAGTTGCCGTTCTTACTGCCCTCTGACGGCTCCAGTTTGAGCGCCGCAGAGTTCATGCAGTAACGTGCGCCGGTCGGCGCCGGGCCATCTGGAAACACGTGGCCCAGATGAGCGTCACAGCGGGAGCAGCGCACCTCGGTTCTGGTCATGCCGTGGGTGCGGTCGACGATTTCGCTGACCTTGCTCTTGTCCACCGGGGCGCAGAAGCTGGGCCATCCGGTTCCGGAATCGAACTTCATGGCCGAACCGAACAGCGGCTCGCCGCAGCAGACGCACTTATAGGTTCCCTGGGTGTGGCTGTTCCAGTACTCGCCGGTGAAAGCGGGCTCGGTTCCGCCCTGGCGCGCCACGCGATACTGGTCGGGCGTAAGTTGTTGCTTCCATTCCTGCTCGGTCTTGATGATCTTCTCTGTCACAGTAACTTCCTTTCCTTGCTGCCGGGAGGGTTTGCTCACGCTGGCAGCCACTCGATTAGATGGATTCGCCGTCAAAAAGTCACAGAACCCAAAGCCCTGTGAGGTGTGTCACAACCGCCGCGTGATATGGGTCCTTTCGCTAACTGCTCTGCCGCACCATGATAGACCTAACGCAGGCAGAACCCCCTTGGGGCGTAGGTCGCCGGCCCGGCACTGCGCCCCAATGTGCACGATCAACATGACGGAATTTCTGAGCCCGCATTTCACCAAACAGGAACTGGCCTGCCACCATTGCGGCCGGTTGCTGGTCCGTCCGGAACTGCTGGCGGGGCTAGAAACGCTGCGCCTGCGCGCCGGAGCACCGGTCATGGTGCAGGACGGCTACCGTTGCCCGGAGCACAATCTGCAGGTGGGAGGCGTTCGCGACAGCCAGCACTGCCTGGGAATGGCTGCGGACGTGAACATCTGCGGCTGCACACTGCAAAACATGTTTGACCTGGCGAACTCGGTGCCCGAGTTCACCCGGGGAGGGATCGGGGTTTATGACGGCGGGTTCATTCATGTGGACGTGCGAGGCACGATGGCAAGGTGGGCGCGGGTCAAGGGTGTTTACGTTGGGATTGAACAGCTGGTGAGGCTTCCGCAACTGGTGGCGCAGGATCGCAAGCCGGTTCAGCCGGTCTCGAGTGATGAGGGTTCGGATGCGGTACGTGCGGGGTAATGGCTGTGAGCCAGCCTAGGCGCCTACTTTGCGGTACTCGCCGCGGAAGAACACCAGCGCACTCCCCTGCCGAACCACCGCATCTTCCACAGTGGCTACAAAGATCGTATGGTCGCCGGCTTCCTGTGCCGAATGCAGGCGGCACTCAAGATAGGCTAGCGCTCCGCACAGCACCGGCGTGCCGTGGCGGGTCCGTTCAAAGCGGGCGCCAGCTTTCTCTTCGGCGTCAATGTGCAAGCGGTCAGGATCGGCGTAATAACGCGAAATGCTTTCCTGATCAACCGCCAGAACGTTGATGCCAAAGCGCTGTTTTTCGGTCAGGAGTTCGTGTGTAGCCGTACTTTGGTCAACGCAGACCAACACCAGGGGCGGCTCGAGAGAAACTGAGGCGAATGCGTTGGCGGTCATGCCATGCACCATGCCTCCATTCTCCAACGTGATGATGGTGACACCGGTGGCGAAGCAGCCCATGGCGTTGCGGAATTCGTCGGCGGACAGTGTCATGGCGCTGGTGGCGCGGTTGGCAGGAACGGGAAACCTACATTAGCACGCCGGAGCTTGCCGTCCGCTGGGTTGAGTCATGTATGATGCGGCGAAGCGCAGACCGCTGCGCAGACTGCCTTGACTCCAAACGCGATCGCGCCCGCCGCCCCTGACATTGAAGAATTGCAATCGCGCGCGCCCATTTCACGGGCGGCCGCTTTGCGCTGGATCGGTTGCGCCAATGAAGACCTTCCGGCTCTGCTGGCCGCGGCGCGGGCGACGTGCGACCGCTTCAAGCCCGGAGTCATAACCTATTCGCGCAAGATATTCATACCGCTGACCAATCTCTGCCGCGATTACTGCGGATACTGCACATTCCGCCGGGATCCGGGCCAGCCGGGAGCTCATACCATGACGCCGGACGAAGTCATGGCAGTCGTGCGCGCGGGCGAAAAACTGGGTTGCACCGAAGCGCTGTTCAGCCTGGGCGATAAGCCGGAGATTCTGTTTCCCGAGATGCGCGAGACGCTGCGGCACCTGGGGTACAAATCAACGCTGCAATATCTGGAAGCGATGTGTGAGGTAGTGCTGCGCGACAGCACGCTGCTGCCGCATCCGAATCCCGGCCTCATGAGCGCAGAGTGGATTGAGCGTCTGGCACGGGTTTCACCGAGTATGGGACTCATGTTGGAGACGACCAATGCTACCTTGTTGCGGGCTGGCGCCGCGCACGATAACGCCCCGGACAAGGAGCCAGCACGACGCCTGCGAGTGATGGAAGACGCCGGGCGGCAAGGCGTGCCGTTCACGACCGGGTTGCTGATTGGCATCGGCGAGTCGCTGGCAGATCGCGTCGACACTCTGTTGGCGATCCGTGAACTGCATGAGCGTTACGGACATATTCAGGAGGTGATTGTGCAGAACTTCCGGTCGAAGCCCGATATCCCGATGGCACATTGGCCGGAACCTTCGCACGGCGAGATGCTGCGCACCATTGCTGTGGCCCGGCTGCTGATGCCCAAGGTGAATCTGCAAGCACCGCCCAATCTTTCGATGGAGAACTACGACGAACTGCTGGAGGCTGGGATTAACGACTGGGGCGGCGTTTCGCCGTTGACGCCCGATTACATCAATCCGGAAAAGCCGTGGCCGCATGTCGAAGAACTGCGGCGGCGTACCGAGGCTCGGGGATACAAATTGCGGAACCGGCTGACCGTGTATCCGGAATTTGTGCCGAGGTCGGTAACGCGCTCGCCGCTCTTGGCGCAGCGTCTTGCCAATGCATCGGCCGCAGACGGTCTGGCGAGGGCAGCGGCATGATCTGCGTGCTCACCGGAGGGACAGGCGGCGCGAAGTTCGTGGACGGACTGCGCCAGGTGTTCCCGCAAGAGCAGATTACGGCCATTGTGAATACCGGTGACGATCTGCAGTGGTGGGGTCTTTATGTGTCGCCGGACGTTGATTCCATCGTGTATTGCCTGGCGCGAGTGCTGAGCCGCGAGCGCGGCTGGGGCCGTCATGGCGACACCTTCCAATGCCTGGGCACCATGAAGCAACTGGGTGAGCCGGCATGGTTTCAAGTGGGAGACCGCGATCTGGCAGTGCATCTGCTGCGCTCTCAACTGCTGGCCGAAGGCAAGACCCTGGAGGAGGCCACTTCGGTCATCGCGGCCCGGCTGAATGTAAAAGCGCGGGTGCTGCCGATGAGCAACCAGCGCGTGGAAACGCGTGTAGATACGCCGGCGGGCGACTTGAGTTTCGAAGAATACTTCGTGCAACGGTGGTTTCAGGATCCGGTCCGCTCAGTGCGCTTCGAAGGCGCGAGCGATGCCCGGCCAGCGCCCGGAGTCTTGGAGGCAATTGCGACGGCAGACGCGGTGCTGATTGCGCCAAGCAATCCCGTAACCAGCATCGGGCCGATTCTGGCGGTGCCCGGCATTCGAGAGGCGCTGCGGGCGGTGAGTGAAAAAGTGGCCGCCGTGAGCCCGATCGTTGGCAACGCCGCAGTGGCTGGGCCTGCGGGAACGCTGATGGAGGCACACGGGCTGCCCTGTTCGATTGCGGGCGTGGCCCAGGCGTACAAAGGCTTCTTGAGCACACTGGTGGTGGACGCGACCGATGCGGCTGCCGCAGCCGAGTTGCGGAGGACAGGATTGCGGGTAGAGTGCGCCCAGACCATCATGCGCACGGATGCGGACCGGGCGGCTCTCTGCCACTTTGTGCTCTCCACGGTCTTCGCAGATCTTCTACCCGATGGGGGAGCACAGGATCAGCCATGATCCTTGTTCCGGTCAAGAATCTGGCACACGCGAAGCAACGCCTCAGCAGCGTGATGAACCAGCCTGAGCGGACCCAACTGGCGCAGGCCATGTTGCATGACGTGCTGGAAGCAATCGCGAACTGGGGCGTCCTGCCTTGTACGGTGGTGACCGCCGATTCTTACGCTTGTGAACTGGCCGATCAGCTGGGAATGGAAGTAATTCCAGATCCGGAGAATCCGGGGGAGACCGGAGCAATCGAAATGGCGACGAGGATTTGCGTCGAGCGAGGCTGCTCGTCGACGCTGGTGTTCCCTGCTGACATTCCGCTGCTCCGGCCGGAGGAGATGAGCGAGATCGTGAAACATGCTCCGGCACGCGGCACTCTACTGGTTCCGGCGGGCGATGGACGCGGCACCAACGCCGCATTCCGCAGTCCGGCAGACTTGTTTCCGCTGCGCTTCGGCAATGACAGCTTCAGGCCGCATTTGGCGGCTGCGCGCGCCGTCAACCTGCCTTGCGTGGTAATCGAACTTCCGGGCGTCGCCGTGGATGTGGATCGTCCTGACGACCTTTTCCAGCTTGCCGCGCTGCCGGGCGACACCCGCGCACAGCAGTTCGTGCGCGCACATCTTCGTGGCTGGGAACTTCTTCCCACCGGCTCAGGGCCGTCATGAGCACCGACGCCCAACAAGGCGAAATTCGTATCATTCCTGTAACGTTCACCGGTGAAGTGGGAGCCGAAGATGACCTCGCAGCGGTGTTACTTTCAAATTTACGGCGGCAGCGGCGCAAGCTGCAGCGAGGCGACATTGTGGTCATCAAACACAAGATCATTTCTAAAGCAGAGGGCCGGACCGTAGATCTGGCCACGGTGAAGCCATCAGCGGAATCTGTCGAATGGGGAGCGAAATACTCGCTGGATGCGCGGGTTACCGAACTCGCACTGCGGGAAGCGCGGGCGGTACTGCGCCGCGAACACGGCGTTCTGATCACTGAGACTCATCATGGATTCATCTGCGCCAACAGCGGAGTTGACGTTTCCAATGTGGACGGCGGACGTACTGCTCTGCTGCTGCCGGATAATCCGGACCACTCGGCGGCACACCTGCATCGCGAATTGAAGAAGCGCACCGGGCTCGCGATTCCGGTACTCATCACAGATAGTTTTGGCAGACCCTGGCGCGAGGGGTTGTGCGAGTTTGCAATTGGAGTTGCCGGGATGAAAGCGCTGCGCGACGACCGGCGCCGTTCCGACCCACATGGCTACAAGCTGCGCGTCAGTCTGGAAGCGATCGCGGATGAGGTCGCCTGCGCGGCGGGATTAGTCTGCGGTAAGCTAAACCGCACGCCGGCATGTATCGTCCGTGGATTTCGGTTTGAAGCCGCAACTGGTGGCGTTCGGTCGCTGCTACGTCCGGCGCAAAACGACCTGTTCCGTTAATCCCGGAGTTCGTTACACTGGTGCCACGCTGATGACGATGAGCCGGACAGCGCTCGATTAACCACGAAGGTGCACGAAGGAAATTCTTAATGATCCCCGATCTCGAACGCTTCGCCGATATCGAGTGGAACCAGGCCGCGGAGAGCACTTCTCCTGCGGTGCGCGGCGCGCTGGAACACGTCCTGGAAACACTGGATGGCGCCGCGCTCTCAC
>Ga0209698_10007975_pt1 | contig 11003 bp, 8 predicted proteins | sample LitLauG_LLR_2012_FD_187203 | JGI IMG/M metagenome (GOLD analysis project Ga0209698, IMG submission 187203) | Freshwater sediment microbial communities from Pennsylvania, USA - Little Laurel Run_MetaG_LLR_2012 (SPAdes) (version 2) | ecosystem: Environmental > Aquatic > Freshwater > Creek >... | reverse complement strand
CAACAACCTGCGCGCCCAGGACCACGTGCTCCCGCGCACCCTCGACTCCATGGACCCCAACCTGCGCGTGGTGCTCTCCACCGTGCACCGGGTGCTGCCAGTGGTTCCCGGGCGCTACGGGATCGGCGGCGACTTGAAACCGCAATTCAAGGACCAGCGCGGGCAGGTGGCTTTCGACGGGAACATTCTCGCCATCCTTGCCACCTGCCAGTACGCCGCGGCCACGGGGGACCGGGCCTTCTTCGCCGCCCACAAGGCCAAGCTCAAAGACGCGCTCGCCTTCTACGCCCCTTATTTCAAGAACGGCCTGTTGCAGCAGCCGGAGTTCTCCGACTGGCAGGACAGCGTCAAGCGGCAGGGCGCAACGTTCTATTCCAACATGCTCTACGTCACGGTGAGCTCGCTGCTCGCGGACGATCCGTACTTCGGCATCGACAAGGGGGCGCTCGCCTCGATGCGGGCGAAGATCGACGAGACGTTCAAGGATCCGGCCACGGGCCTTTACCGCCAGACCCAAGGTGGCCCTCAGCTCGGGTTGGACGCGAATCTCTTGGCGCTGGACCTCGGCTACATCCCCAAGGCCTCGCCCGAAGCCAAAGCGCTCTTCGACGCGCTCCGCAAGAGCCCCCTGTGGACCGGCGCCAATGGGCCGGGCTTCACCACCTATCCGGCCTATCCGTCCTCGGAAAAGTCGACCATGGACAAGTTTGTCGGCCTGGGCGGGTACCACGACACGCTGTACTGGAGTTGGTTGATGGCCCTCTCCGCCAAGGTGGCCTTCCAAATGGGTGAGCCGGCCGAAGCCAACGCGATTCTGGGGCGCCTGGAGAAGTCGGCGGTGAAGAGCGGCAACGTCGGCGAGGTGTACGCACCCAAGAAGGGCCTGCCTCCGAAGAAATCGATCCTCTACGAATCCGAACACCCCTTCACCTGGGGCAGCGCTTTCGTGGTGGACGCGGTGAGCACCGTGCGCGGAGCGTCGGTCCCGCCGCCCGCGCTTCCCTGAAGGCCTAAAGGCGCTCGACCAAGGTGTAGGTGGCCTGCAAGTCGTGTTGCAGGTCGGTGTCGGAGTCCCAGTTCAGCGCCCGGGCCATCGCCTGGACGGCGGGGAGGTCGTCCCGGTCGAAAGCGAGCACGCGAAAGCCATTGCGCTCGAACGCCTCCTGCGCGAAGGGCGAGCGCCCGTCGGCCCAGGGGACATAGGGCTTGTCGGGTGAATTGGGCCCGGGGCAGATGTTGTAGATGAGGAAGCGTCCGCCGGGATCGAGCATGGCGTGGACAGTGGCGAGGAATGCTTCGTCCGAGACGCCCAGGTGGACCAGGTGCTTGGGGTCCGCGGGCCTCTCGGGGTGGATGTAGCCCCGCTTGAGCACGTTCTTCGACAGCACCAGCGCATAGTGCTGGCCGGCCGCTTGAACCAGGGCGGCGTCGGACGGGAAAAAGCCGTGGAGGAGCGACACCCGGCCGCCGCCGGGCACAGGGCCCTGGTCGCCCGGGTACGCGTAGAGCGCGCGGGAGCGAGCGTCCACGTCCACGGCGTGGACGTCCGCGCCCAGGGCCGCGAGCATCTTCAAGTGCCCAATGCTTCCGTAGCCGAAGTCAAAGATGCGCTTGCCGCGCGGCTCAAAGGACGCCGGTTCGGCCACTTCCAGCGCCCGCGCGTAGGCCAGCGGAGATCCCCAGCGGGCTTCGTAATAGAACTCGGCGTCGACGGTGGATGCCGTCCAACCGGCATCCGGAGCGCCGGCCCGCTCCAGCTCGTTTTCCCACCGGTCCGTAGCCACGTCGTGAAAGAGAGTGCGAGGCGCAACGTCCTGCAGCGTCGCCGCGGCCTCGAGGAACCGAGCGACCCAGCCAGGTGCCACCTGGGGGCGAAGAGCGTTGGCCTGCCGGCGCATGCGCCCCACCACGCTGGGCGCGCACGCGCACGTGAGCGCCACCGCGAAGAGGCAGGCGCGCTTCACCGGCGGCGCCTGGGCGAGCGGGCGGGCCGTAGGGCCTCGCCAGCGGTGGCGTGGGCGTCGCGGATGAGGCGCTCGACTCGCTTCCAGGGGAGCTTTCGGTCGAGCCGGGCGCCGACCCAGCCCAAGCGCCCCACGTACGGCGGGACGAAGAAGCACTCCGGGTCCACCGTCACCAGCGTGTCCTGGGCCCCGGGCGGCGCGGCGCAGCACAGCGCCAAGCGCCCGTCTTGGTGGTGGTTGTCGAAGATGCTCAGAAAGGACCGCTTGCCGCGGATGAAGAAGGTCGGTGAGCCGTGGCTGTCCCGCTCGGTCACGTCAGGCAGCGCCATGCACAGGGCCCGGATCTTGAGGAGGGCCGGATGGTCCGGCCGGATCACCAGGGGCCTAAGCCGTCGTCCGGAGACACCGCCAACAGATTCCACACCCCGCCGGCGCCTACCTGCCAGGTGTGGAAATAGGTGTTGATCACGCCGTCGGAGTCGAGGTCGCCGTAGGCAAACACCGTGAAAGTAGGAATCGGCACGTTGGTGGTGGAGACGAAGTACGAGTACCGGACGAAGAGTTCAGGCGAGAACGCTAGAGCGTTCCAGCCGGGGAGCTTGGCGTTGAATCGCCTCGGCGGCGAGCCGGCGGGTAAGAGCGGGGGATTCACCGGCGCTGCCGACATGTCCGGCAGGGCGTTGGCGTTTTGGAAGTAGTCCTTCACCGACTCTTCGATGGCGGCCACCAGGAGCACGCGCTCGGTGCGCTCGGCGCGCCACACGAACAGCTTGTAGCCGGGGATGGCGATCGCCGACAGCAGGCCGATGATCGAGACCACGATCATCAATTCGATCAGCGTGAATCCAGGGTTGCGCTTCATCGCTTGTCTCCGGGTGAGGGCAGGAGCATCACTTGACCCGCCGCCATGCTGACGCTCATCACTTGGCCGCCTGCCGCCGCGCGGCGCTTGAGTTGGTCCAGGTCCTGCTCGGACAACGCATGCCCTTGCCGGGCTTGGAAAACTTCGACGCCGGTCTTGGGGTCCCGAGCGCCGAAAGTGCCCGTCGGAGCGTCGGGGAGAATGGCGTCGGTCATCGCCTGTTGCTGCTGCAGGTAGAGCATGCCGTGAAATCCCGCAGCCGCCAGGGCGCAGGCCACCAGGCCGATCCAGAGCATGGTCGATCGAAGGCGGCGTGGCGCCTTGGCCGCCGAGGCCTGGTTTCGAGTGACCTTGGCCTCCACCGCCTCGTACTTCTTGGCGATGCGGTCGGCGGCTTCGAGCGCCTTGCCGTGGCGCAGCGCCTTGGACAACTCCGCCAGCTGGGCCGCGCTGCGGGTGATGCCGACCCGCAGCATCTTCCAGAGCCGGCGCTGCTCATCTGACTCGGGCATGAAGGTCGCCAGCCCCTGGCCGGCGGCGTTCACCTCGCCGATCAGGCCATCGAGCGCCACCATCTGGACGGCGGCTTCGCTGGTGGCGGAAGGCGGCTTGGTCGCCAGTGCCACCCAAGCGCGCCACAGCGCGGCGGCAGCCCCGTGGAACAGCGCCGGATCCGCCAGGCCGGTCGGGAGCATCTTGGCAATGGAGCGAGTGATTTCCTGCCACGCGGTGGGCACCGACGCTGTCCCCTGCAACATCTGGGTGGCGGCGTCCAACGGAGGGACGGTGCCGGGCCACAGGAACGCCTCGTTGGGTGGCGGCACGTCAGCTCCGTCCGCCGGGTGAGGTAGGCCAGGCCGCTTGCTGGGTGGCTTCCTGCTTTTGGCGGGCCATGGCGGTCAGCGTAGCGACGGGCTCCGCCAGCTGGGCTGCGGATGGCGCTTCGTTGAGGGCGTGGATCACTTCTTCCAGCCGGTGGAGGTCATCGACCTGCTGGGCGCGCAGGGACTCGATCGACTTGGCAAAGACGTTGTAGAGATCCTTGAGTTCATCTCCGTCGCGCAGGGGCCGCGTACTCGGGTAGCGGCCCTTGGCCAGGGTGGCTGCGTAGCGGCTCATCGCAAAGACCGGCCCGGCCAGGCGGTGGCTGAGGAAAGTGCCGGCGATGGTCCACACCACCCCGACCGCCAACGACAGCCAGCCCGCGGCGGACCAAAGGACGCCGTCCTGTCGCTCCAACTCCGCCGACACGGCTGCCGAGACCGGCAGCGTTTGCCGGCCAATCAACGTGACCTCGTGAAGGGCTCCTGCGCACAGGAGCGTCGCCACCACGCCGGCGATGCCGAGGGTGATGCCGAAGCGAAACTGGAGGGCGGGGTCGACCAGGAAGATGTGCCGCGAGTGTGACGCCAAGGCTTGTTCCCCCAAAGAAAGGGAAGCGAGTCCAACACTGAGCAGCTCGGCTGTCCACAACTCGGCACACCGCGGCAGATCGGCCCCAAAAACTGACAGAGGGACCAAGCGGGTCGATAGTCCCGTCCCGGGACCCCGACATGAACCGAATTCAGGCTTGCATCCTCACCGCCCTCGGCGTGAGCCACCTCGCGCTGGCGCAGACCGCCCTGCCTCGCATTGATCTGCAGCGTTTGGCGCTGGACCCCTCCGCGCTGGGCTCGCTGGTAGTGGGCGACGGCCAGGTGCTCGAGCAGGGACACTACCGGCTCGGCCTGGCCGGGCAGTACGAGAGGGCGCCGCTGGTCCTTTACGCCAACGGCCAAAGCGTGGGCGACATCGTGGCCAACCGCGCCACCGGGTATGTGCTGGCGGCCTTGGGTGTGCTCCCCAACCTCGAACTTCATCTGCAGCTTCCGGTGATCGCGTTTCAGAACGGCGACGATCTGACCGGCTATGGCGTTTCCGCCGTCGCGCACTCCGGCCTGGACACCGGGTGGGCCGGGGTTCGCTATCAACTGTTGTCGTCATCCCGCTCGCCGGTCGACTTGGGCGTGCACCTGGCGGTGGGAGTGCCAGTCGGCACGGACAGCGCCCTGGGCAACGGTGGCCTGGCGTTCGACCCCCGGGTGATGGTGTCTCACCCCTTTGAAGAATTCCTGCTGTCCGGGCAAGTCAGCGCGCTGTTCCGGCAGAAGACGGCCGTGGGCCCAAACACCCTGGGCGACCAGGTGGGTGCGGACCTGTCGTTGGCCTGGATCGGCGCCTCGGCGCGCCCCGAGCTGGTGGCGCGCCTGGCCGTTCCCCTCGCCGACTACTCGCCGTCGGTGGAGGTGTTGGCGGGGGCTCGGCTGCCGATCAGCCGCTACGTCGAAGGGTTCGCGCTCGCCGGTCCGGGCTTCGGGACCCTGCCGGGAACGCCGGCCTTTCGCGCCTTGGTCGGAGTCGCGCTCCATGATCCGCGTAGCGCACCCGAGCCGGCCGCCCCGGCTCCGGCGCCCATAGACCCCTGCGCCCCCGGGCAAGCGCACACCCCCGCGCAATGCCCGGACCTCGACGACGATGGAGACGGCATTCGCAACGCCGACGACAAGTGCCCGTTGGAGAAGGGCGTCGCCCACTACCATGGCTGCCCCATCCCCGACCGGGACCACGACGGTGTGCCAGACGATGTGGACCGCTGCCCTGATGAGCCAGGGCCCAAAGAGCGCCAGGGCTGCCCCTTCCACGATCGGGACGGGGACGGAATCGAAGACGCCATCGACGCCTGCCCGGATCAACCGGGCCCACCCGAGACGCGCGGTTGCCCGATCAAGGACACCGACGGCGACGGCATTCCCGACCATTTGGACAACTGCCCCAATGAGCCCGGCCCGGCCAGCAACCAGGGCTGTCCGGTGAAGAAGAAGCAGCTCGTCGTCATCACCAGCGAGCGACTGCAAATCAAGGACGCGGTCTACTTCGACACCAACCAGGCCAGCATCCAGGCGCGCTCCTACCCGCTGCTCAACCAGATCGCGACCGTGATCAAGGACCACCCCAACATCACCCTGATTCGCATTGAGGGCCACACCGACAACACCGGCGCCGCGGATACCAACCGCAAACTGTCCCAAGCCCGGGCGGAAGCGGTGTGTCGCTACATCGCCGCCCACGGGGTGGAAGCCGAGCGGATGCAGCCCAAGGGCTTTGGGCCGGATTTCCCCATTGCCCCCAATGACACTGCCAAGGGCCGCGCTCTCAACCGTCGGGTGGAGTTCAACCTCGTCAACCCCACACCGCACCACATCGAAGCCATCCCGCAAGAGGAGCAAGATGGAGGCAAGAAGCCATGAGACCTCTTGGACGTCTGTTGGGCGCGCTCGCGCTGCTTGCCCTGCCTCGCTGTAGTCCCCCCGCCGAAGCGCCCACTCTGGGGCAATCGCGGCAAGCCCTTTTCAACAACGGCGGCTTCGAGAGCGGCACCTTCGCGCCGGACTGGACGGTCAGCACCTTCCTCTTCACCACCAATATCTCCAACCCTCCTTGGCCTCCGGTGACCAACGGCAGCCTCAACCTCGCGGCCGGAGGCTTGAACCTGTCCAGCGTGGTGACCAACGCGGTTCCTCAGTCGCAGCCGTTGGCCGGGTTGACTGCCGGGGCAGGCGTGCCGATGTGGCCGCTGATCGGGCAGTCGTCGGCGGTCATCAACCAGATGGGCAAGAACGAGAACGCCAACTCGCTCAAGCAGGACTACACCACGACCAACGCGGACGTGGACCCGGTGGACGGGCAGATTCACGTGCGGTTTGCTTTGGCTCCCGCGCTTCAGGCGGCCGGACACGCCCAGGAACAGCAACCGTACTTCTTCGTCATCTTGCGCAACCTGACCGCGCCCCGGGCAGGGGACCTTTGGTCGGACTTCAACTTCTCGAATCAACCCGGCACGCCCTGGAAGACCCAGGGCACGGGCGCAACGGCCATCCTCTTCACCGACTGGCAGGTGTTCGACATCGCGCCGGGCAACATCGCCCTGCAGGTGGGGGACACCTTGGAGCTGGAAATCTACGCGTCGGGTTGCCAGCCGGGTGGGCACTGGGGCGAGGTCTACGTCGACGGCTTTGGCTCAACTTTTCCCGGCCTGTCGGTCAAGAAGTCCGCCCCGGCCTCGATCAACCTGGACAGCGACCTGACCTACACCTTCGTGGTGGAGAACAACACCGGAGCGGTGGCCACCAATGTGACCGCGGACGAAGTCTTGCCTGCCGACACGACCTACGTCTCCACCAATGCGCCGGGCGGGGTGTGCACCAATCCGTCCGTCGGAGCCACCGGGACGGTCACCTGCAACTTTGGCTTGGTGAACCCGGGGGGCAGCGTCACCTTCCAAGTGACGGTCCACGCATTCGCCCCCACCGCGAAAGGAACCGCGAGCGCTGCGACCGCGAATACGCTGACCGACGGCACGCAGGCCTGGGCCGTCAACGCCTGGACCGGGTACTTTGCCTACCTCATTGGTGGAACTGGGGCAGGGCAAAGCAGCGCCATTGCCAGCAACACCGCCACGCAGTTCACGGTCAGCTCCAACTGGACGACGACTCCGGACAACTCCACCCAATACGCCATCATCAATCCGCCCGCGGCCACCGGCACTGCCACGGGCGGGGCCAACGCCCGCTTGACCGACAATACGCAGGCCTGGACCGCCAATCAGTGGAGCGGGTACACCGCGTACCTCCTGTCGGGGGCGGGCGCGGGCCAGTCGCGTCTCATCAGCAGCAACACCGGCACGCAGCTCAACATCAAGCCCAACTGGACCACCAACCCTGTGGCCGGGGACGCCTACGCGATCAGCCAACCTGCCCAGGTGAGCAACGGGAATTACGGCGTGCAAAGCGACCAAAATTCCCGCCTGCTCGGGCCTCGGGTGATCACGTCCATCACCGGGGGCATCAACTACGCCGACTTGGCCATCACCAAGACCGATGGCGTGGGCGGACTGGTCTGGGGCGGGCCGGTCACCTACACCCTGACCGTCACCAATGGCGGCCCCGCGCCCGTGAATGGCGCCACTGTGACCGATATCTTCCCGGCGCAGATCGCCGCCGGTGCCCCGTGGACGTGTGTGGGCTCGAACGGCGGCACCTGCACTACCGCCAGCGGCACCGGCAACATCAACAACACCGTCAACCTGCCTGTGAATGGCGTGGCAACCTTCACCATCAACGCAACCGTGGTGGCGGGCTCGGGCAACGGCTCGGTGAGCAATACCGCCACGGTGGCCCCGCCCAGTTCCATTACCGACAGCAACCCGGCCAATAACTCGTCCATCGTCACCAACGGCATCGGCACGCTCTACGCATTGACCCTGACCAAGGCGGTAGATACGGGTTTGGGCACGGTCACGTCGGCTCCGCCCGCCATTTCCTGCGGCGTGGGCTGCACCACCCAGAGCGCCAACTACTTGGACGGGACGGTGGTGGCGCTGAACGCCGTGGCGCGCGCCGGCGACACGTTCGTGGGGTGGGGAGGCGACTGCAGCGGTTCCGCTTTGAGCTGCAACGTGACGATGAACCCGGCTCGAAACGTCACCGCCGACTTCCGCGGCCCCAACATCGTAGGGTCGGCGCCAGGAGGAAACGGGACGGTGAGCTGCGTCCCTGGCAACGTGGCCCAAGGCGCGAGTTCCACCTGCACGGTGGCGCCTGCTGTCGGCTACGCAGTCGTGTCGTTGACCGACAATGGCACCAACGTCACCGGTGCGATCTCGGGCGGCGTGTACAACTTGTCCAACATCGTCCTCGACCACGCGGTGGTGGGGACCTTCAACCTGATTCCGACCATCACTGCCCCGGTCAACGGTTCGACCGTGAACGTGAATACGCCCCTCTTCTCCGGGTTCGCCCAGCCCGGCGCAGTGGTCACGGTGACCGATGCCGTTGCAGGTGCCCTTTGCACTGCCCCCGCGGCGAACGCCGTGACCGGCGCATGGTCGTGCACCTCGACCGTTGCTTTGGCGGACGGCTCGCACACGGTGACGGCCGCGGCGGCGGGCCTGGCCACTCCTTCGGCTCCCGACACCTTCTTTGTGCTGACGGCGGCCCCGCCGCCTCCCACCATCACCGCTCCGGCAAACGGCGCGGTGGTGGCCGTCAATCCTCCGCTGATCACCGGGACGGCCGAGCCCGGCGCCACGGTCAACGTGTCGGTGGACGGGGTATTGGTCTGCACGGTAACCGCCAGCATCACGGGCGGTTGGTCCTGTACGCCGCCCACCGCTTTCGCCACCGGAACGCACACCATCAGTGCGACGGCCACCAACGGCATCGGCACCAGCGGGGCAGCGACGTCCACCTTTGTCGTCGCTCCTCCTGACGCCGGTCCTCCTGACGCTGGCTCAACGGATGCCGGCGCGCCGGACGCGGGCCCGGGCGATGCCGGGCCCACCGACGCGGGCGCCGCTGACGCTGGGCCTGTCGATGCGGGGGTTCCCGATGCGGGGCCGCCGGATGCCGGAGGGTTCGACGGGGGGCCGCGCGACGCCGGCCCTCGCGCCGATGCGGGACAGACGGACGCGGGAGAGCTGCAGCTCGAGTTCCGAGGCGGCGGCTGCGGATGCGCCACCGGGTCCGGGCAAGCGCTGGCGGCCGGCCTTTCGCTGGTGGCGCTGGCGTGGCGCGGAACGCGCCGGATGAAGCGCCGCGGGGCTACTTGGGCTTAGCCGCGCCCTTGGCGAACTCCGCCAGCTTTTGGTTGCACTCGTTCATCACCGCTTGAATCTGGTCGGTCTTGGCCTTGAGCTCCGCCGGATCGCTGGGGGTCCCCGGAGCTTTGGCGCTCAGTGCCTGCAGGTACTTGACCGCGGCGATCCGCTTGTTGGCCCAGGCCTCCGCGCGCTTGGGATTCAACTTGAGCAGCTCATCGTAGCGCGCCAGCGCCTTGTCCAGCTGCGCAGGCACCGGCGCTGCAATCCCTTGGCGCGCGCCTCCCAGCTGCGACGAAATCTCGGCCAACCAGTTCAGGGCCTCTTCGTTCTTGGGGTCGACCTTCATCACCTCGCCGAAGTACTGCTCGGCCTTGTCCGGCAGGTTGCCCGGGTCCAGGTACATGCCCGCGATGTTTGAATAGGCCTCGGCCTTGCCCGCCGGCGTGGTGGCCAGCTCCACCGTCTTGAGGAGCAACTGGGCTGCCTTGTCGTAATTTCCCGCTTTCATGAAGGCGAAGGCGCCCTTCTTCCACAGTTCGGGATCGGTGCTGGGATGGGCTTGCAGCGACAGGTCGTACTCGCCGGCGGCAGCCTTGAAATCCTGCTTCTCGAACAGGGCGTCGGCCGCTTTGAGATGCTCGTCCTTGGGGGCGCTCGCAGGGCAGCCGATGAGCAGGCCGAAGATCAGCACTCGAAATCGAATGGTCATGAACGCCCCCCTATCACACCTGCGGCCTACTCGGTCGCGGAGAGAAGCCCGTAACGGCGCGCGAACCAATAGGCGTGCAAATAGTCGGTGCCGGGGGAGTCCGCGGTGGAGAGCTGTTGGTACTCGTAGGTGCTGTCCTTCCAGTCGTATTCGTCGCCGCCCACTTCGAAGAGCGGTAGGCCGCGCAAGCCCGACGTTCGGTTGTTGACCGTCCAGTCGTTCTTCCAAGGTACGGAAGGAAAGGGCGACATCACGAATTCCGGATTGACTCGAGCGTCGACGTTGGCGACGAGCTTGGGGTAGGGAATCTCGCGCAGCCGCCAGCGGGCATCCGCCAAAGCGCTCGGGTCCGGCGCCGCGGCCAGGCCCGCGTAGGCCAATTCGAGCACGCCCAAGCGCTGACCTCCCAACTGATTCCAGGTGGCCAGGGTGCTGGCCTGCAACGCGGTCTGGGTGGCGCCGCCGCCGAGCGGCATGGCCTGCGACAGCAAAGCCATGGTGCTGTAACCGACGAAGGACAGGTGGGTGCCGCTCCAGTCCACCAGGAACGGGAGGTTTTGGTAGCTGAGCAGGTTGACGCCGCTGCCGCCCGACACCCACCCCGACCACAGCACCCACGCCGCTTCCGCCTTGATGCGCCAGGTGGCGTCACCGGTGACGAGCGCGGCCAGCCAGGTGGAGTAGAGGCTGTTCTCGCTGGTGCTCTTGGTGGCGATAGGGACTTGCGTGGCCAGGGTGACGGTGTTGGCCTGCAGGTGCGCGCAAACCGCCTGGTAGGCGGGATCGCCGCTCTTGCAGAGCGTCAGCCAGCCCGCGAGGTAGCCATAGAAC
>Ga0209698_10007974_pt1 | contig 11003 bp, 7 predicted proteins | sample LitLauG_LLR_2012_FD_187203 | JGI IMG/M metagenome (GOLD analysis project Ga0209698, IMG submission 187203) | Freshwater sediment microbial communities from Pennsylvania, USA - Little Laurel Run_MetaG_LLR_2012 (SPAdes) (version 2) | ecosystem: Environmental > Aquatic > Freshwater > Creek >... | reverse complement strand
GACTGGCACACCAAAGTGCGGTGTCGAGGAGAATGGCCTGCGCGAGAAAATCTTGTGCTTGGAATCCTCCACGGAAAACAGGTTCGCGAAGGGGAGGAGAGACTCGGACCGTCCCAGCAGCAGGTGTCCGTCCGGTTTGAGCGCGTAGTGAAAAGTCTCGATCACCCTGTTTTGGAGCGCCGACCCCATGTAGATCAGCACGTTCCGGCAACTGATGAGATCCAGTTTGGAAAACGGAGGATCCTTGGCCAGGTCGTGCCGGGCAAAAACGCAGACGTCGCGGAGCGATTTGACGATTTGATAGCCGCTCTCGATTTTGCCGAAGAAGCGTCTCAGGCGCTCCGGGGAAACGTCCGGGACTACGGAATCGGGGTAGATTCCAGAGCGCGCCTGCTCGATCGCGCGATCGCTGGTGTCCGTGCCAAAAATCTGAATCGTGACGTGATTGCGCCGCTCCCCTAACTGCTCGAACAACAGAATCGCAACGGTATAGACTTCTTCTCCGCTGGAGCAGCCCGGCACCCAGATACGAATCTGCGCCGGCCCCTCGTCGGGCGGCATTTTGGCGAACACTGTCTGGTGCAGTGCCTCCAGGCTCTCCGGGTCGCGAAAGAAACCCGTGACGTGTATAAAGAGGTCCTCGTAGAGGGCATTGAGCTCGGTCCGATCCTTGGCCAGCAATAGACTATACTGTTCCGGCGTGTCCAGTTTTCGAAGAGCCATTCGCCGTGCAATCCGCCGGGTGATGGTGGCTGGCTTATACCACCGGAAATCGACCCCGGTTGCGTTTCGCAGCAGCGTGGTAATCTTGTGGAAACCATCCTCCGGCGGTCCCTCGACAGCCCGCACGTTGCGAAAGTAGGGATGCGTGCTGATCCTCGCCAGTTCCGCCGCGATGCCTTCCGGAGGCAGCACCAAATCGACACAGCCGGCCGCGATCGCGCTCAGGGGCATGCTCGCATATTGGGCCGACTCCTCCGTCTGCGCGAAGGTGATGCCGCCTTGCGCTTTGATGGCCTTCAAACCCTGCGTGCCATCGGAAGCCGTGCCCGAGAGAATGACGCCGATGGCAGTGCTCCCCGCGTCGTCCGCGAGCGCGCGAAAGAAGTGGTCGATCGGGAGATTCCTGATAATATGTGAGGTCCGGGGTGTCAGCGCCAAGACCCCCTTCGAGATCGTCATGAGCCGGTTGGGCGGAATTACGTAGACGTGGTTGGGTTGTACCGCCATGCCCTCTCTGACTTCCCGGACTGGCATCACCGTCGCCCTTTGGAGCAGGCTGGTCAAAACGCTCTCATGCTGCGGGTCCATGTGCTGGATCAGCACGAAAGCCATACCGGTGTCGGCACGCAACGCCGTGAGCAGCGCCCGGAGTGCCTCCAGACCTCCAGCCGAGGCCCCTACGCCAACAATCGAGAAGGGCATCGCGGGTGGCAAGGCACCGGCGCCGGCAAGTTCACTGGTGGCATCGCTCGACTGGGGCGGCCCGGACCCTCCGCTCTCCCGGTTATGGACGTTGCGCCCTTCTTGGGTATTCCTTCGCTTGCCTGATGATTGCTTTTTTGCCATGGTCCCTTCCTGCCATGAGGACCACCTTGCTTAGCGATTCTCGCCTGCGTAGAATAGCACAATCGTCGAGTGTCTGGGACGGTCCTCCCGGCGGTCTCAGCGGTCACCGCTGCCGCTACCTGACGATGCGCCGTCGGATTTCTCAACACTCGAGTTGAGTGTTCCAATGGATCTTCAAGCACCTCTGACTAGACTTATGATCCGAAACACGTCGCCGTCGGTAGACTTCCGATAGCCAGACTGCGGAACCCTTCCACGCCCGCCCTTTGTGAGAACCTTCGCCGGCGTAGAGCCCACGTCCCAGTACTTTTATACTGATGGAAACTCCCACTCGTCAGGAGATGCCCTGACATCCTCTTGATCTCTCATTCGTGTCGATGACACAAGGCTGGCTCCTGTTGGAGAGAGGCGCCCGGTAATATTATTGTTATGAATCGGAAAGAGTCTAAGTAAATACCGTTGAGAATTGCCCTTCATGTCTACTAGGCCACGACCTAGTAGGCAACGAACCCGAAGTTCATCTACCATGTTCTTAAAGAAAGGGTGTTCTTTGTCACCTATGGAAACGCCTGCACCTACCTCCGATAAACGCAAACCGAAGTCTTCGACGCGCGCCCTTGTCGCGGAGGTAAGTCAGCAGGGAAATATCAGAATGCGGCACGCATGGCCTTTTGTCGTGGCCACCGGAAGAGATCGGCAAGAGGTTTTGGAAGAGTCATTCCACCCCTTTGATGTCGCCAGACTGATTCGAGAGTTGCGGGTTGAGCTTGCGGCACTGAATCGTGCGATTGAGCAGGCAGAGGCAAGAGTGGAACCTCTTCCCAGGAAGTCTTTGGGACTCGTTTTGGTGACCGGCTGTGGTGACCGGCCGTTAGCTCCAAGAGACTCCGGGAATATCTGCACTAAGCAGCCAGGAGTGTGATGACTTCACCAGCGTTTTCCAGTTTCGCAGCGCCAACGTATCCCTTGCCGTTTGAGGATGCATTGGCGCATTTACGGGACTCCGCCATTCTGGAGTTCCGGAAAGGCCAGATCGTCTACAGTGCGGATCGGCCTTCCGAGAGTATTTATCTGGTAACTGCGGGTAAGGTGAAGCTCTCGTGGATGGCGGAAGGCGGCCGTGAGGTAGTGTTGGAAATCCTGGGGCCCCAGGAATTGTTTGGTGAGTCGGCCTTCCTCAAACTTCCCCGCCGCTCCGAGCAGGCTACTGCCCTGGAAGCCGCCAGGCTGCGAGTCTGGCCTCTCTCCGCCATCGAAGATCTCGTCACGAAGCAACCGCTCTTCGCCTTGGCATTGCTGCAGATCCTCGCACAGCGAGCTGTCGATTTGGCCCGCAGCATCGAGAGCTTTTCTTTCGACAATATCGAGCGGCGGCTCGCCCGCGCACTCATCCGTTTCTCCGAACGGCTCGGCACTCCGGACACAGACGGTTCCCTCCGGATGATGCCGCTTACCCACGATCTGCTGTCGCGGCATGTCGGCACCTCGCGCGAACTCGTCACGCTATATATGAATCGGTTCCGGACGCAAGGTTACCTCCGCTATTCCCGTCGAGGGATCGCCCTCTATCGAGATGCGTTGGCCGCCCACATCGCCGGAACGTCACGGTCAGCCGCTGTGGGTTCTCCTGAAGGCAAGGCGACAGCCTAGCTTCCCTGCGTCACTTAGAGTGCGTGCGCCCCAAATCGAGCTCGTGGATCGAAAACGGTCGCCGGCGGATTCGAGTCCAGCACCGTCGGGGCGTGGAGAAAGGGGACGGAAGCGATATGAATAGCGGCACGAAGCGCCGATCCAGAGTGCCAAATGAGAAGCCGGTCTTCGACCCCAACGCCTTTCTGGCCTCGGTCGGCGAAGGAATCACCATCGCCACCTATCGCAAAAGCTGCGTGGTCTTTGCACAAGCGGACCGGGCGGACGCCATCTTTTACCTCCAAAGCGGCAAGCTCAAGCTCAGCGTCGTTTCCAACGCCGGCAAAGAAGCCGTCATCGCCATTCTCGGTCCGGGCGATTTCTTCGGCGAAGCGTGCCTGGCGGGGCAACTGGTCCGGAGGTGCACCGCGGCCGCCCTGTCGGAGTGCTCGGTTGTGCGGCTGGACAAAGCGGCCGCCCTCCGGGTGCTTCACCGGGAGCCCAAGTTCTCCCGGCTATTCCTGCAGTACGTGCTCTCACGCAACATTCGAATCGAAGAGGATCTGATTGACCAGTTGTTCAATTCCAGTGAGAAGCGGCTGGCCCGCATCCTCCTGCTGCTAGCCAACTTCGGCAAGGACAGTGCACCCGAGCCGGTCATCGCGAACATCAGCCAGGAAACCCTGGCGGAGATTGTGGGCACCACACGCTCCCGCGTGAGCTTCTTCATGAACCGGTTCCGTAAGCTCGGCTTCATCGATTACAACGATACAATCCGGGTTCACAGCTCTCTCCTGAATGTCGTTCCGCACAATTGACGCGATATCGCCCTGCCCGCCCTCCGCTGCCGCCCGCTATCGCTTCCTGCCAGTTTTCTTCGGTGTTCCGCCGCTTACCACCGCGGAGCCCTTCCTTCCGCGCGTGTTGGCGCTCTTCTCCATGCGCAACCGCCACGCCGTGCGCAGCGCGCCGGCCAGCAGATCCTCGTTGGCCTTGGCCAGCCGAATATGAGTCGCTCCCATCCTTCCCCAGCCACCCGCCACGGGGATAAAAACTTCCGGCAACTCCGCCACGAATAGCGCCTGCTGCTCCGGCGTGAGCATCAGGTTCCCATATCCTTGGTCTTGCGAAGCCAGCGTGGCGAAAATCCTGCCGCCTACACGGAAATCGGGTGAGCCCATGTGAGAGCCTTCTTCGGCGCCCGCCAGGTTCAGTGCAATCCTGCGAAAATCGGTTGCGTTCATCGCTCGTCGCTCCCGTTCCGCCTGAAAGTATCCCACACGCTTGCCGGCTCGCGGGCAAACGCCGCGCTGGATGCCATCCTGCCCCGCACGCCGCAGTCGGTCTGCGAACTTGGTGATACGATAGGCATCTACAGGTCTCCTATGAAATTCGCATGGGGTTTCTTCGCATTGGCTTGCGTTTCCCTCTTCCCGTCCTCGGCAACGGCCCAAACAGCGGAGGGTGAATCAACTCCAGGAATCTCGCTCAGCGTTCCGCCGGGAGCGCCGCTTCGCCTGTATCTGACCGGGCGTGTGTCCAAACGGTTGGGTGCGCCGGTGCAGGCAAAAGTGCTGGAACCTCTCTTTGCGTTCGACCGGGAGGTAGTCCCCGCCGGAACGGTGGTTCAAGGCGAGGTGAGCCGGGTTCAACCGGTCGACAAATGGCAGCGCGTACGAGCCATCCTCAATGGGGATTTCACGCCCCTTCGTACGGCTCAAGTATCGTTTACTACGCTGGCTCTGCCGGACGGGCGCAAGCTTCCCACGCATACCGAACAGACCGTGGGATTGAACTCCATTTATATCGAGCCTTCGGCAAAGAAGAAGAAAAACCAGAAGCCTCAGAAGACCCAGCCACAGAACCCGAATGGTGGAATCTTGGGAACCGCCAGGCAGACGGTGATGGACAGGATCAACGGGGCGATCGATGCGCGTAGCCGGGGAATTGCCGGCATCGTGCGCGGGCCCAACAAGAAGGAAAAACTCATCGATTTCCTCTGGGCGAAGCTTCCGTATCATCCCCAGTATGTGCGCCGTGGCACACGCTTCGACGCGGCGTTGCTCGACCCGCTGCCATTTGGCTTCGAAGCCATCAAACCGGCGGATCTGGTCGAAATCGGCTCGCAGCCCGCCCCGGATAGCGTTGCTCGCGTGCGGCTGCTCACGGCGTTGGATTCCGCCTCGGCGAAGCTCGGTCAAACCGTAGAGGCCGTGGTGGCCGTCCCGCTGTATTCTCCGGACCACAAATTGTTAATGCCCGAAGGCACCCGCCTCACCGGCGCCGTGGTGGTCGCCAAAAAGGCGCGATCCTTTCATCGCCCCGGACAGCTTCGCTTCAACTTTCAGAAGGTCGACCTGCCCCAGGAAGTCATGGATCTGAGGCCGGCCGCTCCAGCCGCGCCGCCCCTCCGTACGCAAGCCACGCTGGAAGCAGCCGAGGGAAGCGGTCCGGCGCCCCTCAAGGTCGATCCGGAAGGCGGTGTCGAGGCCAAGGAATCGAAGACCCGCTTCATTGCGCCGGTTATTTCGCTGATGCTGGCCAGCCGCGCCGCCGACAACGATGCCGGACACCACCACGAGACCAGCGCCGCCGGTGGTGAAACCAACATTTCGGGCCGGACCCTGGGGGGCGGCTTGGGACTAGGCCTGTTGGGAGCCGTCGTGTCGCAGAGTTCCCGCTACGTGGGGATGGCATTCGGCTATTACGGATTAGCGTGGTCGGTGTATTCGAGTGTGATCGCTCGCGGCGGTGAGGTACAGTTCGACAAAAACGCCATGATGGATATCAAGTTCGGGACGCGGACACCGCCTCCGGGGTCGAAGTTCCGGGTGGTAGTGGCATCCGCCGGGCCGTAACCAGGGTTCCCGGCCACTGCGGGAACCAGCCCGTTCATCGCCTGGCTACGTCCGTTAACCCTTCTCTGTTCCCTATCCGTCTGATAGACTCAGTCCCATGAACGTGTCCGAGCCCTGGATCCGGCGGCCCATCGCCACCAGCCTGCTGATGCTCGGCATCGCCATGTTCGGAGTGATCGCCTATCGCGCGCTGTCGGTGAGCGATCTGCCGCAGATCGATATGCCCACCATCCTGGTGCAGGCGGGTCTGCCCGGCGCCAATGCCGACACCATGGCGTCTTCGGTGGCCACGGTGCTGGAACGGCAGTTCACCACCATCGCCGGCGTGGATTCCATGATCTCCTCCAGCCGGCAGGGTGGGACCGATATCACGCTCCAGTTCGACTTGAGCCGCGATATCGACGCCGCTTCGGTCGACGTGGAAACCGCCATCGCGGCCGCCACGCCTCTGCTGCCCCCAGGCATGCCTACCCCACCTACCTTCCGGAAGCAAAACCCCGGCGATCAGCACATCATTACGCTCGCCGTGGCCTCGCCCACCATGCGCCTTTCGGACCTGGAGGACTACGCCGAGTCGACTGTCGTGCCGCGGATCTCCATGGTTTCCGGCGTGGCGCAGGTGCAGATCTTCGGCGCCGCCAAGTACGCCGTGCGCGTGCAGGTGGACCCCAGCAAACTCGCAGCCCGCCGCATCGGTCTGAACGAAGTCGCCAGTGCGCTCCAGAACTGGAACGTAAACCTCCCCACCGGCACACTCTACGGCCCGCACACCTCGTTCAACGTCGAGGCCAACGGCCAACTCAGCCGCGCCCTGGAGTACCGGCCCTTGATTGTGACCTACCGCAACGGGGCGCCCGTGCGATTGGGCGAAGTGGCCCACGTGATCGATAGCGTGGAAGACGACAAGCAGGTCGCATTCTTGTACGGAGGCGAGTTCGGCTCGGCCGGCACTCCGGCGATCCTGATGGGTGTGGCCCGCCAGCCAGGTGGCAATACCATCCAGGTGATCGATGCCATCCGCCGTCTGATCCCCTCGTTCCGCCAGCAGCTTCCGCCCAGCGTCCACCTCATTATTCGCGGCGACCGCGGCCAGGTCATTCGCGAGGCTTTCCAGGACATTCAGTTCACCATGGCCGCCACTCTCGGCCTCGTCGTCCTGGTGATTTTCCTGTTCCTGCGCAATTTTTCGGCGACGCTGATTCCTGCCATGGCCCTGCCCTTTTCCATTCTGGGCACGTTCTCGGTGATGTACCTGCTCGGTTTCACCTTGAACAATATCTCCATGATGGCCCTGATTCTATCGATTGGGTTCGTGGTGGACGATGCCATTGTGATGGTGGAAAATATCGCGCGTCATATCGAAAACGGCGAGAAGCCGCTGGCCGCGGCCTACAGCGCATCCCGCGAGATCGGGTTCACGATCGTTTCCATGACGCTGTCCCTGGCCGCGGTCTTCATTCCTATCCTCTTTATGCAGGGCATTCTGGGCCGCCTGTTCCGCGAATTCGCCGTTACCATCTGCGCGGCGATTCTGATTTCGGGCCTGGTCTCGATCACTCTGACCCCCATGTTGTGCAGCCGCCTGCTGCGCGAGTCGAAACCGCAAACCCACGGGTTCCTCTATCGCGGCATCGAGCGTGCCTTCCAGGGAATGCGTGGCGCCTACGGGCAAAGTCTGGGTTGGGTGCTGCATCACCGGCCGGTCATGTTGGTCATGTTCCTGGCAGTGGCGGGAGCCACTGCGTATCTTTACGTGGTCGTGCCCAAAGGCTTCCTCCCCGAAACGGATAACGATCAGTTCAATATCAACCTGCAGTCGCAGCAGGGCACCTCGTATTACCAGATGAGCGACTACAGCCAGCGCCTGTCTCAGATCGTGGTAACCGACCCCGACGTGATCAGTCTGTACACGCGCATCGGCGGGAACGCCGGCTCCGCCAACACCAGCAGTCTGACGCTGAATCTGAAACCGCGGCGCCAGCGCCGCGCGACTGTGGTGGACGTCATGAACCGCGTGCGGCCGAGGATCTCCAACCTGCCCGGACTCCGCATCTCCATGTCCGTCCCGCAGTCCGTCCGCTTCAGTGGCCGGAATTCGACCGCCACTTACGATTACACGCTCTATTCCGCGGACACCGACGCGCTGTACCGCGCCGAACCCCAATTGGAGCAGGCCATCACACGCATCCCGGGCCTGGTGGACGTGACCAGCGATCTCCAAATCAAGAACCCGCAGATCCGCATCACCGTCGACCGCGACCGCGCCGCCGCGCTCGATCTGGACTGGAACGACATCGCCGATATGTTGTACGACGCGTTTGGTCCGCAATTGGTCTCCACCATTTACGGAACCAACAATCAGTATCGCGTCCTGCTGGAAGTGCTGCCGCAATACCAGCGATTCGAGGATTCGCTAAAGCTGCTCTACTTGAAATCGCACGGAGGCCAACTGGTTCCGCTGGATGCGATCGCGCACTTGGACACGGATGCCGGCCCAAACGGGATTGCCCACTCCGGGCAGTTGCCCTCGGTCACTATCTCGTTCGGGCTGCGGCCGGGTGTCTCATTGGGCCAGGCAACGGATGCGATCGAGGAAACGGCCCGGGCGAATCTGCCGGCCGGCATTACCGGTACCTTCCAGGGCTCGGCCAAGGTCTTCCAGGATTCCCTGCGCAACATGGGACTGCTGCTGCTGATCGCCATCCTGGTGGTCTACATCGTGCTCGGTATTCTTTACGAGAGCTACATCCATCCGCTCACGATTCTTTCGGGACTGCCGTCCGCCGGCTTCGGAGCGCTGTTGACGCTGGTGCTGTTCAAAATCGAGCTCAGCATCTACAGCTTCGTGGGGCTGATATTGCTGATCGGCATCGTCAAGAAAAACGCCATCATGCAGATCGATTTCGCGTTGGAAGCCGAGCGCAAGGAAGGCAAGTCTCCCTTGGAGGCGATTCACGAAGGCTGCCTGATTCGTTTCCGGCCCATCATGATGACCACCATGGCGGCCTTGCTGGGCGGGATCCCCGTAGCGCTGGGATGGGGCGCCGGCGGAGAGGCGCGCAAGCCCCTGGGCATGGCCGTCGTAGGCGGTCTCGCGTTTTCCCAAATGATGACACTGTATCTGACGCCCGTGGTTTATACCTACATGGCGGCCCTGTTGCGCCGGTGGCGGCCGCTCCCCGGATTGCGCCAGCCTCTCCAGCCGGCCCTCGAAGCCGGGGATTGACGCCTGGCGAACGCACCCCGTTCCACTGTTCCTGCCGATCGAGCACCGCAAGTGGGGGGAGGCTGGAAGGGCTTTGTAGCGTGGCTGCATTGCCCCACCTCATCAGGACGCCTACTTGCAGGCGATCACGTTTCCCGAAGGGTCTTTGCAGGTGCCGGTGTGTTGCACACCGGACCCCTTGGTCCAAGTGGTCGAGCCCTGATAGGAGTTGCCGTTAGCTCCCGTGGCCTCGGTGTTGCGCGTGGACGTACCGTTACCCGGCGCTGTGCGCGAGTAGGTTTCCGTGCTCTGCAAGGATCCCCCCTGAGCGGATTGTGCGGAAATGGTCCCCTGGTGGGACGCCGCGCCATTGCTGGAAACAGAAGTCGTGCTAGTGCGACGGGCGGTCCCGCCGTTTGGTCCCTGGACTGCGCCCGCGGTGGTTCGGGTGGCATTCCCTTGCCCGTCCGTGGTGAGCACATGACCCCGGGCTGCCACTCCACCCTCCGGCCCCTTGGCGGCGGTCCCTACCGCTGTCGTGACGCCTCCATTCGCGTTGCGTTTGATTACTCTCCCATGCAAGAGTCCCCTCGCATCCGCCTGGACTGTGATCAAGCCAAACAGCATTGCACTCGATAAGATCAGCTTTGCGTTCTTAAGCATTGTCATCCCCTTTTCTCATTGTCTGGATCTTCCATGTGCCAACTGCCCTGGCACCTTCGGCTAAGCCTTAAGCATTTCCCTCTCCGAAGACTCAACTCGTTGTTTCTTCTATGCCTTGCTTGCAAATCGTGGCCACAATCCTTGGCTGAAAACCACCACTTGGTAACAATTTCAACCGGTTTCCGGCTGCATGGCGGCAGCCCAGGGACACGGCGGGCCAATCGCGATGGCGCACACTGTTAGCGGCCGTACAGTTCCTGGGATGGTCACGCCGGCGGCGCGGCGGCGTGACCGGCGCTTTGTAGTGCCGCCCAAGGGCCGGGACCTTCGGGAGCGGGAGCTGTCTCGCCGTTGCGGCGAATGGCGCGCAGCAAGTCCAGCGCTTCAGGCAGCGCGAACTGTTCACCCACGAACGCCGCGATGAACCGGCCGCCGCGGATCTCGCCGCGCAATTCCATGCGGCGTAACGCGACCAGCACGTCGCGCCAGGCGGGAGCTAACGGCTCGCGATGAGCCGCATCGCGGAACACGACGCCCCAGCGCTGCAGCAATTGACGCGCGAAGGCATCGGCATTCCCATCGGGCGGCGCTTCGGTGTGGCGCAGCAGGGCCCAGCGGCCCGGAGCGTGCCGCGGGCGCGCCGAGCGGCCCCGGCCTTCGCCGCGGCGGCGCTTGGGGTCGAGCAGCGCGCGCAGGTTCTCAAAGCCATCCGCTGTCACCAGTCCGGCGGCCACCAGTTCCCAAAGCGCGTCTTCCACTTCGCTCGCCAAGCGGCTCGTGGCGCGCAGCAGGTCGGCAAAAAACGAGGCGCCGCGCGTTTCCAGAACCGCCAGCACGTCGCGCGCCGGATGCGACAGCGAATCCTTCGGCGAGGGCTGCGGGGTGGCCAGCAGCCACGAAGCGTCTTCGCGCAGGAAAATGGCGAGCGGCGCTACGCGGGTTGGGCGAACCCGGCGTCCATCCTCGCCTTCCCGTTCGAAGGCCGGATGCGGCGAAAGGCGGCCCCAGCTTACTTCCCCCGAGAGGCACAACTGGTCGAGGTATTCGGGCTGGTACTGGGCCACGCGGCGCGGCAGGAC
>Ga0209698_10007972_pt1 | contig 11005 bp, 6 predicted proteins | sample LitLauG_LLR_2012_FD_187203 | JGI IMG/M metagenome (GOLD analysis project Ga0209698, IMG submission 187203) | Freshwater sediment microbial communities from Pennsylvania, USA - Little Laurel Run_MetaG_LLR_2012 (SPAdes) (version 2) | ecosystem: Environmental > Aquatic > Freshwater > Creek >... | reverse complement strand
GACGAGCGCCTTGAAGCGCTTGACGAGTTCGGCTTGATCTTCGGCGGTCAATTCGGAGTCAACGATGTCCTTGTGATATTTCTCGTGTTTGAATTCGTGGATGACGGTTTCAAACGGTTCGTGATCTTCGCCTTCTTTCTTCTGCACGCCGAGGACGACGTCGCCATACATCTGGATGAAACGGCGGTAGCAATCCCACGCGAAGCGCGGATTCTTGGTCGCTTCCGCAAGGGCGAGCACTGACGAGTCGTTCAAGCCGAGGTTCAAAATTGTATCCATCATGCCCGGCATCGAATCGCGCGCGCCGGAGCGCACCGCAACAAGCAACGGCATGCCGGTGGTGGCGCCGAACTTGGTGCCCATGATTTTTTCCATGTTGGCAACGCCGGCTTCCATCTGGCCCTGGAGTTCCTTCGGATAAGTTTTCTTGTGCGCGTAGAAGTAGGTGCAGACTTCCGTGGTGATGGTGAAACCGGGAGGCACGGGCAAACCGATGCGGGTCATTTCCGCGAGGTTCGCGCCTTTGCCGCCGAGCAATGGCTTCATGGAGCCGTCGCCGTCGGCTTTTTTGTTGCCCCAAGTGTAAACGTATTTGTTGGATTTAGCTTTTGCCATAAATTGAATTTAGTACGTAATTGTGTATTTGAAACGAGCGGTGAAAATATCAGACGCGCCAAAAGAGTCAATGAATCACACGGCAAAAACGCATGGCGGATGGAAAACGCCATTATTCGCATCGGCCTCACCGCCGCTTCGCATGGTCTAAAAAATTGAATCCGACACCGGCAGATCTGTGGGCTACGGCTATGGGCGAAGGATTTTAAACGGGCTGGGCGCTACAAATAAACCAACCGAAAATACATTTGCGGAGCCGTCTGCTCCGCCAGCCTGACCACAACTGAGACGTTGGATCCATAGCCGAAAGTGTAAGGAATCCAGTTTTGCAAATCCTCGGACGATTCCACCTCCCACCAGCCGGTTTCGCTGCTGGTGGCGCTGAGGGAGATTGCATACGCCTGGCCGTTTGCATCAGTGAGGGTTTGAGTTTGCAGCGTGGGCGGAACCGGAAATGGGACAGTGTAGGAAACTTCCTCCGAAAGCTCACTCTCATCACCCAGAGCATCTACGGCCGAAACCGCAAAAAAATAAGTTGCGCCATCGTTCACACAGTAAATTTGTGTGCTTGTATCATTCCCCAAGTTGACGATGTAAGGATAAAAACCGCTGGCGTTTCCGTAATACACGTTATAGCCGACCACGTCCGCATTGGTGCTTGGATTCCAGGCGAGCATAACGTTTTGCGACGCCACCAGACGACTTGGACCGGCTTCCAGCAGGCAACTCAACAGCACGGTGGCCAGCCATAGCCGCCATCCATTGCGATTTAATTTTTCCAACAGCGCCGTCATTTCGTGATGGCGCTCGACCCACTCATGCCGACAGACAGAACGACCGCCAAAGCTAAGCCGGATTGAAATTTAATGGTTGCAGTTTTCAAAATATTGGAGCTTAAAAATTTTATGAGCAGACAAATGTATTCGTCTCAGATTATTCACATTGCCGCCCACCAAGTCCACAAGAATAGACGGGGAATCCACTCCGGTCTCAAATAACGCATCATCGAATCAAGATGCGTTGATTTTTAATTTGAATTTTTGTTGCCATTGCTTACTTTGACGGGATGTCGAACAACGCCGATCTCCTGCAAAAAGCGCTCCGCGAACGCATTGTCATCATTGACGGCGCGATGGGCACGACCATCCGCACTTATGGACTTGGTGAGACAGAGATTCGCGGTGAACGGTTCAAAGATTCTAAAAAGGATTTGAAGAATAACGGCGACCTATATTCGCTCACGCAAGCAGGAACGATCTGCGACATCCACCGCCGCTTTCTTGAGGCTGGCGCGGACATCATCGAGACGAATACGTTTTCTGCGACAAGCATCGGTCAGAGCGAATTTTTCGTGGACGACCCGCGCGAACACGGCGGCCGCAAAGATCCAGCGTTCTATCAAGGCGTCATCGAGAACAATTTCCTCAATGACCTCGCGTGGGAAATCAACGAGCAATCCGCCAAGCAATGCCGCGAATGGTGCGACCGCATTGCGAACAAGACCGGTCGTCCGCGCTTCGTCGCCGGCGCGGTCGGGCCGCTGACGGTGTCGCTCTCGAATTCACCGGATGCAGATGACGCCGGCTTTCGCGTCTGCACCTTCGATCAAGTGAAGACCGCTTACACGCATCAGATTCGCGGCCTTATCGCGGGTGGCTCCGATATTTTGCTTGTCGAAACCATTTTCGATTCGCTCAACGCCAAGGCAGCGCTCGTCGCGATTCAGGAAGTCTTCGAGCAGGATAAAAAAATTCTGCCCATTATGATTTCCGCCGCCGTCGGTCGTGGCGGTGAGACGATGATTTCCGCGCAGACCATCGAGGCGTATTGGAACGCGATGAAGCATGTTAAACCGATTGCCATCGGCCTGAACTGCTCGCTCGGCCCGGATTTGATGAGGCCGTTTCTCGCGGAACTGGCGGAGAAATCTAACACCGCAATCTCGTGCTACCCGAATGCGGGTTTGCCAAATCCGCTTTCGCCAACGGGCTTTGATTTGAAGCCTGAAGACATGGGCAATTTTCTCGGCGAGTTTGCCAACAGCGGTTTGATCAACATCGCTGGCGGCTGCTGCGGCAACACGCCCGAGCACATTGCCGCGATTGCGAAGGCGCTGGAAAACAAAACTCCACGCCAGGCGAAAACTGAAACCAAGTTTTCCACTGGCGCGGCAATTCCCTTGCGCTTGAGCGGCTCGCAGCCGTTCACGCAACAGATTGGCCAGTTCATCATGATCGGCGAGCGCACGAACGTCGCCGGTTCGCCCAAGTTCGCCAAGCTCATTAAGGAAAACAAATATGAGGAAGCCGTCGCCGTTGCGCGACAACAGGTCGAGAACGGCGCGAACATCATCGATATCTGCATGGACGAAGGGATGATTGACGGCGTCGCTGCGATGACGCGATTCCTGCAATTGCTCGGCAGCGAACCGGAAGTCGCCAAAGTGCCGTTCATGGTGGACTCGTCGAAATGGGAAGTCATCGAAGCCGGCCTGAAGTGCGTTCAGGGCAAAGGCATCGTGAACTCGATTTCGATGAAAGGTGGTGAGGCACTTTTCCGCGAACACGCGCGCAAGGTTTTGAAATACGGCGCAGCGGTCGTCGTCATGGCATTTGACGAACAAGGCCAGGCTGCGAGCTATGCGGAGAAGATTCGCATCTGCGAACGTGCCTACAAAATTCTCGTGGACGAAGTTTGTTTTCCGCCCGAGGACATCATTTTCGACCCGAACATCCTCACCGTCGGCACGGGCATCGAGGAACACAACAATTACGCCGTGGACTTCATCGAAGCCACACGCTGGATCAAAAAAAACCTGCCGCATGCGAAAGTCAGCGGCGGTTTGTCGAACGTCTCGTTCAGTTTTCGCGGCAACAATCCTGTGCGAGAAGCCATGCACAGCGCGTTCCTCTTCCACGCGATCAAGGCCGGCATGGACATGGCCATCGTGAACGCGGGCATGTTAGAAGTTTACGAAGAGATCGAGCCAGAGTTGAAGGAACTCGTCGAAGACGTGTTGCTGAATCGCCGTACTGATGCGACGGAACGCCTAGTCAATTTTGGCGAAAAACTCAAAGCTGCCAGCGCGGGCACAACTGTCGCTGATAAGAAAATCGAGGAAGAGTGGCGCAAAGGGACGGTCGAAGAACGTCTCTCACATTCACTCGTGAAGGGCATCGATCTCTATGTTGACGCTGACACCGAGGAAGCGCTTAAGAAATACGGTAAGCCTCTCACAGTCATCGAAGGCCCGTTGATGGCCGGTATGAGCGTGGTCGGCGATTTGTTCGGCGCGGGCAAAATGTTTTTGCCGCAAGTCGTGAAGTCCGCGCGCGTGATGAAAAAATCCGTCGCGTATCTCACCCCGTTCATGGAGGCCGAAAAGGCGGCGATGGTCGCGCGCGGCGAAGTTGTGAAAGCACAGGGCAAGATTGTTTTGGCGACTGTCAAAGGCGATGTGCATGACATCGGTAAGAACATCGTCGGCGTCGTGCTTGCCTGCAATAACTACGAGGTTATTGACATGGGCGTCATGGTGCCGTGCGAAAAAATCCTGGAGCGTGCGAAACTGGAGAAGGCCGACATCATCGGCCTGAGCGGACTCATCACTCCCTCGCTTGATGAAATGGTTCACGTCGCGCGTGAGATGGAACGCACCGGTTTCAAAGTGCCACTGCTTATCGGGGGCGCTACGACCAGCCGCGCGCACACCGCAGTGAAGGTTGCCCAGCATTACAGCGAGCCGGTCGTCCACGTGCTCGACGCGAGCCGCGCCGTGCCCGTGACCAGTAGTTTGTTGAGCAAAGACGGCAAAGCAGCGTTCGTGAAACAGCTGCGTGCTGATTACGAAAAGTTGCGTGAACAACACGCGGGTTCAGCGGTGAAACTACTTTCGCTCGAAGCCGCTCGCGCCAACGCGCCGAAGTTGAAGCATGAAGACGCGCCAAAACCGGAATTCACCGGCGTGCGCACACTATCTTCAGGTGAATTCAATCCCGGCAAATGCGATTGCGGTTCATCGCACGGACACGCCGGGGCGTTCAGCGTTTCTATCGAGGATCTCGTGCCGTTCATTGACTGGACGCCATTCTTTCACACGTGGGAACTGCGCGGCGTGTATCCGAAGATTCTCCAGCACGAAAAACACGGTGAGGAAGCCACCAAGCTGTTTGCCGACGCGCAAAAGATGCTCGCAGAATTTGTCGCCAACAAATCGCTTAAACTTCAGGCGGTTTACGGCCTGTTCCCCGCGAACGCCGTTGGCGACGACGTGGAGGTTTACACGAACGGTTCGCGCAAACATTTGCGGACGAAATTCCATTTCCTGCGTCAGCAAATTGAAAAAGGTGACGGCACGCCGAATTATTGCCTTGCCGACTTCATTGCGCCGAAAGCTACTGCACAGCCCGACCACATCGGCGCGTTCGCCGTAACAAGTGGCCACGGTTTGAAAGAAATCGTCGAGAAGTTCAAAGCCGACCATGACGACTACAACGCGATTCTCGCCGAGGCCATCGCTGATCGTCTGGCCGAAGCGTTCGCCGAATATCTCCACAAGCGCGTTCGCGACGAATGGGGTTTTGGCAAATTGGAAAAACTAACGACGGCGGATTTGATCGAGGAAAAATATCGCGGCATCCGCCCGGCGGCTGGTTATCCCGCGTCGCCGGATCATACGGAAAAAGAAATTCTCTGGGACTTGCTCGACGTGGAAAAACACACTGGCATCAAGCTCACGGAAAGTTTTGCCATGTGGCCCGGCAGCTCGGTAAGCGGGCTTTACTTCGCGCATCCCGAATCAAAGTATTTCGCCGTTGGCAAACTCGGCAAGGATCAAGTTGAAGATTTCGCCAAACGCAAAGGCAAAACGACAACCGAGATGGAACGCTGGCTCGGGCCGTGGCTAAATTACAACGCCGGCTGACCCACCAATACCAGGGGTGGACTTTGCATAAAATTTTCACCCAAGATAGGCGCGCAATGTTCAAAAAATCAAACCTCGCGCTGCTGCTGGCCGTCGCCATTTTCTGCGGCTGCAAAAGCGTCACCCATTCGACAATGCATAGCTTCAGCCATTTTGTCGGCCTGGATAATTTTGTAAATTTCATCCGTTCGCAAAATGAAAATGGCCAGACAGTATTGCTCTCACCGGAGATCCGATCCCAAATTCTTTGGAATGAACTGATTGTCTCCTGGAATGCCGCCGCACCGGCCGGAACTTATTTAAAAATCGAGGCGCGCGCGATTTTGCCCGATCACCGCACAAAATTTTACACGGTGGCCAACTGGTCGCCGGACAATCGCGTTTTTTTACGCACGAGCATTCGTGGCCAGCGAGATGCCGACGGCACCATGGACACAGACACGCTGATTTTGAATGATTTTGCCCGCGCAGCGCAAATCCGCGTGACGCTTGGCGGAACAAATGGCCTGATGCCTGGGCTCAAATTTTTGGGGCTGTCTTTTGCCAACACGAAAGCGGCCCCAGCCGCGCGCCCACCCAACCGCGCGGCGTGGGGCAAAATCATTGCCACGCCGGAACATTCGCAGCACGGTTATCCCAATGAAAAAGGCTGGTGCAGCCCAACGTCGCTTTCGATGGTCTTGTCGCGCTGGGGTCAGATCTTGCAACGCCCGGAAATGGATCTCACGGTGCCACAGGTCGCAGCGAGCGTCTATGACACGGACTTTGCGGGCACCGGCAACTGGCCGTTCAACACCGCATTCGCCGGCAGTTTTCCCGGCATGAGAGCCTACGTCACGCGGCTGGATGATTTGAGAGAAGTGGAGGACTGGATTGTGGCTGGAATTCCGGTGGTGCTGTCGGCGCGCTGGGACTGGTTGCTGCCGGGCCGGCCGGTGGATCACGACGGACATTTGATTGTCTGCATCGGCTTCACAAAAAACGGCGATGTCGTTATCAATGATCCAGCGACGCGTCTGGAAAAAGGTGAAGCGGTTCGCCGCATCTACAAACGCGAAAACGTAATCCGCTCCTGGACCAAATCGCACAACGCGGTCTATTTGATTTATCTCGCCGGCGAGTCGATTCCCGTCAACTGTTACGGCCATTGGTGAAACGACACCGCGACATTCGCAGGCTTGTTTTTCGCCCAGCACGGCGTAGATTTCCCGTATGAAACAAGACGTGGTGAAAGTTGAGATCCGGGGAATCCTGCCCGCCAACAGCGGCTGCGCGTTGTTTGTCGGCAATGAGGAGAAAGTTTTCGTCATCAATGTCGAACCGCAGATGGGCGCGGTCATCGGGATGTTTCTCCGTGACACGCCGAAGGAACGGCCGCTCACGCACGATCTCATCAACCGGATGTTTCAGGGCTTTGGCATCAACGTCGAGCGGGTCATCATCACCGACCTCAAAAATTCCACTTATTTCGCGCGGATTGTTTTACAGCAGCAAAATGAACTCGCGCGGAAAATTGTCGAGCTGGACGCGCGGCCCAGCGATTGTCTGGCGATCGCCGCCGCGCACAAAAAACCGATTTTCGTCTCCGCCCCCTTATTCGAGCAGGTCGAGGACATGAGCGAAGTCCTGGACAAGATGAATGAATCCGGCAGCGAATCCGAATAAAATGGCCGCTGTCAAATCTCCAGCCGTGGCGTTTGTCTGTGGTGATGATGACTTCGCCGTAAAAACGCGCGCCAAACAAATATTTCAATCCTGGAGCGCCGAACTCGGCGGCATGGACCACGAAATCATTGAAGCAACGGTGGGCAACAGCGGCGAGGCACTGGCGGCGATTGGCAAGCTGCGGGAGTCGCTCCAAACGCTGCCGTTTTTCGGCAGCGGCAAAGTTGTCTGGCTGCGCGACTGCAATTTTCTTGGCGAAGAACGTGCCGCGTCCGCCGCCGCCGTGACCGAAACGCTCGCCGGGCTGGCGGAGGAACTGAAAACCTTCGTCTGGCAAAACGTGCGGCTGCTCGTTAGTGCGGGCAAGGTGGACAAGCGGAAAGTATTTTTCAAGACGCTGGACAAGCTGGGCAACACGGAAATCTTTTCCGCCTGGTCGGCGGACGACCGGGATTGGGCAGATCGCGCGGACGCCGCCGCACGAACGGCTACCCGTGCCCGCCAAAAAGAAATTTCCGAGGACGCGCTGGCGGAGTTGATCAACCGCGTCGGTCCGAATGCACGGCAGCTTGACACGGAAATTGAAAAGCTTTGCCTGTTTGTCGGCGACCGTGAGAAAATTGCAATGGCGGACGTGGCTGCGATCTGTTCCCGCAACAAAACCGCGCGGGCGTTTGCGCTCGGCGACGCGCTGGGCGACCGCAATCTGCCCGCCCTGCTCCGCCGGCTGGACGAGGAGCTTTGGGAAACAAAATTTGAAAAGGACAAATCCGAGATCGGCCTGCTCTACGGACTCATCGGCAAAGTGCGCGCGATGCTGCTGCTCAAGGAAATGCTGCGCGAGGGCTGGGTCAAGGAAGTGCGGGATTACAATCAATTCAAGGCTCAACTTGAGCGCGTTCCGGCCGATAAGCTACCTGGCGACCGGCGGTTCAATCCGCTGGCCTTGAATCCTTATGTGCTTTACAAAGCCCTGCCGCAGGTCAAAAAATACTCGGCGGCGGAACTAGTTCAGGCAATGGACGTGTTGCTGCGTTGCAACCAACGGCTCGTATCCAGCAGTCTGGACGAGGCGCTGGTGTTGCAACAGGCGCTCGTACAAATTGTAATGCCTGCGACCGCCACCGCATAAAATTTAATCAAGGAAGCAACCATGGCCGCAGCGAATCTATCAGTATTAGTCGGAAAAAACTTTGCCTGCGTCAAAATCGGCGGCCGGGCCAACTTTTCTTCCAGCCCGGATTTTAAAACCTTGTTGAGCGGGCTGGCCCAAAAAGGCTTCGACCATTTCATCATCGATCTGAGCGAATGTGTTCTGATGGACAGCACCTTTCTGGGCGTGCTGGCGGGCTTCGGCATCAAATTGAATCCCAAGGGCGCCCCCGCCGAGCGCGGCATTGAACTGTTGAATGCCAGCCCGCGCGTGGCCGAGTTGCTGGAAAACCTCGGGGCGCTGCACCTGTTCAAAATGACAGCGGCACCGTTGCAATTGCCCGCGGATGTCAAAACCTGCACGCCGGAATCCATCAATCCGACGCATGAGGAAATCACCCGGACCAGCTTGGAAGCACATCAGACGTTGATGTCGATGAGCCCCGAAAATGTGGCGCGCTTCAAGGACGTGGCGCAGTTTCTGGCCGAGGATTTGCGCAGCCTCGAAAAATCCTCCTGACCTTCCTGAAAATAAAAAAGCGGCGGTGTGAAACCGCCGCTTTTGAGATTCAACTTTCGTTCAGCTCGCCGGCATGGGCGCGGGCGATCCCAGCCCAGGCAGTTTCGGCGGCACGGGCTTGGGCGGATTCTCCGGCAGCGGCGTGCCCGCCGGCGCGCCCATCATCGGCTCGATATGAGCCGGCGGCTTGGGCGGCGGCGTGAACGTTCCGCTATTAACAATTTCAGTGACCTGCACGCCATCGAGCGTTTCATATTCCAACAAGCCGTTGGCAATCTGCTCCAGTTTGTCGCGATGAGTTTCGATGAGCTGCTTCGCCGTCGCAAACGCTTCGTCGGTGATGCGCTTCACTTCCGCGTCAATCATCTGCGCGGTTTCTTCGCTGTAATCTTTCGTGCGCATCATGTCGCGGCCGAGGAAAACATATTCCTGACTTTCCCCGTAAAGAACTTTGCCAAGCTTATCACTCATGCCCCAATGCATGACCATCGCCTTGGCCAATTGAGTCGCCTGCTGAATATCCATTGAAGCGCCGCTGGAAATATCGTCGGTGACATACTCCTCGGCGATTCTACCGGCCATCGTCATGATGATCGTGTCAATCGCCTGTTTTTTGCGCATGCTCAAAATATCTTCCTTGGGCAAGGACATCGTGACACCCAGCGCGCGGCCACGAGGAATGATCGTGACCTTGTGCAACGGGTGCGTGTGTTTGAGTAACACATTTACGAGTGCATGACCGGCTTCATGCCAGGCTGTCGCACGCTTTTCATCGTCGGACATCGCCATGCTGCGCCGTTCACGGCCCCAACGGACTTTGTCACGCGCTTCTTCCAACTCACCGATATCAATGGATTTTTTGCCGGTACGCGCCGCCAGCAACGCGGCTTCATTCAAAAGATTTGCCAGTTCCGCACCGGAATAACCCGGGGTGCCGCGGGCGATGATGGACAAATCCACATTCGGCGCGAGTTTCACGTTTTTGGCGTGAACTTTCAAAATGGCTTCGCGACCGCGGACGTCCGGCAGATTTACCGTGACTTGACGGTCAAACCGTCCGGGGCGTAACAGTGCCGGATCCAGCACGTCCGGCCGGTTCGTCGCCGCTATGATGATGATGCCTTCCTGCGTGTCAAAGCCGTCCATCTCGACCAGCAGCGCGTTCAAAGTCTGTTCACGCTCGTCGTTGCCGCCACCAAGACCATGCCCGCGCGAACGGCCGACGGCGTCAATTTCATCAATGAAAATCAAGCACGGCGTACTTTTACGCGCCTGCTCAAACATGTCGCGCACGCGGCTGGCACCGACGCCAACGAACATCTCGACAAAATCCGACCCGCTGATGCTAAAAAAGCTCGCATCGGCCTCGCCGGCGATGGCTTTGGCCAAAAGCGTTTTGCCCGTGCCGGGCGGGCCGATCATCAAAACGCCTTTGGGAATACGACCACCCAGACGCTGAAATTTTTTGGGGTCTTTTAGAAATTCGACGAGTTCGGAAACTTCCTCCATCGCTTCCTCGACACCAGCCACATCCTTGAAGGTTGTTTTGTTGCGATCTTTGGCAAGCATGCGCGCTTTACTTTTACCAAAACTTAAAGCTCCTTTGCCCGCAGCTTTGATCTGCCGGATGAAGAAAAACCAGAACAGGACGCCGAGAATCAAAAACGGTGCAATGCCCCAGACCAGTTGCGTCAGCATCACGTTCGGCGCGCCGGCTTCGATCTTGTCCGACACGAGCAATTGATCGAGCATTTTTTGCGTGAGAAAAACATTGGCTGCGACGAAGGGAATCTCCTCGTGCGGAACAGCGATTTTACCGTCCTTGTCCAGCTTGTAATAAGTGCCCGTGATGGGCGTCAACGAAGACGTCTGACCACCCAGATTGATTGAGGCGTGTGCGATCTGATTCGACTGAAACATGCCCAGAAACTCCGATTGCGTTTTTGACACCACGTTTGTCGCCATGCGGCTTTTCATCATGAACAGGGCCACGCATGCCGCGATGATGGCCGTCCACGCCAACAAAGTGTAGGTCGGAATCTTGTTGGAGCCGCCCGGTTTCTTCGCGCCCGGGCCGCCGGCATTATTCGAATTGGAATTATCGTCAAACATCTTCGCGCCCAGCCTAC
>Ga0209698_10007970_pt1 | contig 11007 bp, 4 predicted proteins | sample LitLauG_LLR_2012_FD_187203 | JGI IMG/M metagenome (GOLD analysis project Ga0209698, IMG submission 187203) | Freshwater sediment microbial communities from Pennsylvania, USA - Little Laurel Run_MetaG_LLR_2012 (SPAdes) (version 2) | ecosystem: Environmental > Aquatic > Freshwater > Creek >... | reverse complement strand
GTCGTATGCCTTGCGGGTCATGCGCTTGAGCTGTCGATCTCGGAAGTCCCACAACTTCGCCGCGGTGAACGAGAGCAGCGCCAACGCGCCAGGCTGGTCGGCCACCGCGGAAACCATGGATTGAGACAGGGAGACGTCCTCGAAGGAGTAACCGAAGCGACGCGCCGGTTCGGTCAGAATGCGGAGAAGGTCGTCGGGCGCGGGCGTGCCCATCAATTGTAAACGCGTCGAGAGCCGTTCGCGGAAAGGGCCAAATTGCTGAATGCGGATTAGGAAATCGTCCCGCAGCGTCAGCACGACCCTTACGGCCCCGGCCGGATCTTCAGCCAGCCGGACCAGGGCCTCGGCGAAGGCCTGGCGCTCGCCGGGATCTAGACAGAGGGTCACCAGTTCCTCGAATTGGTCCACAACCAGAACGACGCAACCCCGGTCGGAGGCCTTTCCATTCCCCGCCAGCGGGAGCTTGCCTCTCAGGGTCTCGAGCGGCGTGGCTCCTGGGCGCATGACGATAGAAATCCAGTCCGGGGGCAGGAGCGGGAGGACACCCGCCTGGACGAAGGAACTCTTCCCCGATCCCGAAGGGCCGACCACGGCCAACAACGACTGAACGCGAAGACGGTTCGCAAACGCTTGGGCTTCGCGTTCGCGTCCAAAAAAGGTCTCCGTGTCCCTTTCTGTAAACGCGGATAGGCCCCGGTATGGGCTCGCTTGCCTTTCGGCATCCGCCGTGCACCCCTCCGTCGTCGCCATGCCGTGGGCTTGCAGCCATTCCCAGGGCGCCGGGTCGTGCCGCTCGTAGCGGATGGGCCAACTCACCAGGCGCGCTCCATGGTGACCGGGGCCCTCGAGCAAGAAGGGCTCCTCCGCCGCCTCGGGGAGGGGGGCAACCATCTGCACCAATGGCCAGAGGTTCACCACCACACCGCCGTCCGCATCCACCAAGACAGGCTTGCCGGGCTCGAGCGGCTGGGGCGCTTGGGTCGTCAAGCGCTGCAAGCGCCTGGTACCCATCCACACTTCCGGCTCCGTCCGCCCGACCACGCAGCGGTAACTGGTCAGGAAGGCGAGCGCCCTGAGAACCGCGGCCAGCTTCGCCATGCGGGGCACGAGCGACAGGCGCCCTGCCTCGTCCGGCAGGTCGGGAACGGCCACGTCCGCCGCCAGCACGACAAGCGCCTCCAGAGCGGCCCGTGAGAGCTCATCTGTCGGATGCAGCATGGCGACCATCTCTGGGAGCGGATGGAGCTGCGGCTGCTGGGCGAAGCCGTGACAGCAGTCCCGGGCAAGCTCGACCCATTCCGCATCTGAGAGGCCCGATTGGCGGAGCTTGTTCAACCCAGAACCGGCATCGGGCACCGCCCCTGGCCCTGCTTTGGCTCGAGCGGCGATGGCAACCGCCCCGAGATAGCGAACGACCGTGTGAACGACGAGCGAGATGGCCAGGTGGGCCTTGCGTACAGACTGGGCGGCCTCCAGCTGAGATACCGCCTCCGCGATGGGTTGCGGTGCCTCGGTGAGGAAGACGTCCTGCAGGGTGGATTCCAGTACAGGGAGTGGCGGCGGGTCGTTCGATAGGCCGGCCGCGAGGCGAAACGCCGTTGCAAACTCCAGAGCCGTCCCAAAGCGGTCGTCAGGACTCTTCGCCGTGGCTTTGGCCAACACCGAGTGCAACTGCGCGGTCATCCCTTCCGCTCGCTCCGGCAGCCCGGAGGTAGCATGAGCCCTGGCAATGGCTCGCACCGACTTGCCTTCGAATGGAGGCCGCCCCGTGAGGCACTGGAAAGCCAGAATCCCGAGAGAATAGATGTCGGCGCGCCGGTCGACGGTCCCCGCGCGCACCCACTGCTCCGGCGCCATATAGAGAGGCGAACCCACGACTCCGGCCCCTTGCGTCAACTCCACTGACTCGGCACGCTCCAAGGCTTGCTCAAGTGACTCGTGGGAATCCGGCCTCGACGGGGGCGTTGACGCTGGCGGATCTTGTTCGACCGACTTCGCGATACCGAGATCCAGCAGCTTGGGGAGCATTTGCCCCGACCGCGTCAGCACCATGACATTGCCGGGTTTCAGGTCGCGATGAACAATGCCCTGCTCATGTGCCGTGTGAGCGACCTCACAAAGACGCTCTAAGAAAGGGACGAGCTTGACCACAGGCAAGCTGCCTCGCGCACGCAAGACCTCATCCAACGGCGACCCGCGGACGCGCTCCATGGCGATCCACAGAACCCCGTCTGGCTCGACGCCAAACGCGTAGACGTGGGCGGCGTAGGGGTGGTCCAGTCGAGACGCGAGACGGGCCTCGCGCAGGAAGCGGACGGCGCCGGGATCGCCCCCCTGGAATCGCGAGCGGGAAATCTTGACCACGGCGTCTCGACCCAGCAGAGGTTGCTCGGCGAGAAAGACCTCGCCGAAGCCACCGCTGCCCAGTCGTTCGGTGACAACAAAATCGCCCAGCGCTCGCCCCAACAGCGAGTGCGTCGGCGCGTTGGAAGTGCTCATAGGCCGCGCTTCAAGTGGCGGACGACGGAGCGAACGACCCGCTGGCCGTGAGCGAGCAGGGTGAGGGTTGGATGGCGATCGCCGGCAGAGGGCATGGCGGCGCTGTCGGCCACCCACACGTTCTCCAGCGCCCGGACTCGACCAAAGGGGTCACAGACCGCATCAGAAGTGCGCCCCATGGCGCACGTCCCGGCTTCGTGAAAGAGCACGTCCTGATCACCCGGGTCCCGAATAAAAATCAGCTCGCCCCCAGGCGCCGCCAGGGCATCCGCCGCGCGCACGCAGGCCTCCTTCATCTGCAGGAGCGTGCGCTGGTCTTCAGCGTTGGCGCGAAGGTGAATGATCGGCAAGGGGCGACCGCGCGCGCCTATCTTGAAGGGGTGGAGGGTAACCTCCTGCCCCGGTCGCGGGGAGCGGTCGCCGAGCGCGACGATCAGGGTGACCTGCGCCCCGTCGCCGGGCGACACCCCCAGCGCCGGACCCCATTCGGCTCGCACTGCTCCCAAGGCAGGCAACGGCTCAATTTCCAAGATGAACCTTCGCCCCGCCCCCTTGCGGTGCGGCCAACTCACGGTGACGTCGCCCCACATCGGCGCCGGAGCGTCGGAGCGCTGAGGCTGAACGAGCGCGGCGGACACGCTGAGGTGCGAAACCAGATTCTGCCCCAGTTGGGGTGCCACGGGTAGGAGGCCGCTGTCCAAAAGTATTCTCGTCGTCTCGACGCATGAGGCAGCCAACACGACATTGCGTATCGGCCAGACCCGCTCCTGCCCTCGCTGCCCCCGCACAAGCACGGCGTGCGCACGTCCGCTGGAGTGCTGCAATCGAATGGCAGCACCTCGCACCACATCCTTCGCAGATCGCAACTGCAGCGCATTCCAGACCCGCCCAGCATGGAACGCCTCCAGCTTGGGACGCACCTGCGCTCTGAGCTGCCTGCCTAAGTCTCGATATCGCGCGTCAATCGCGCCGTGCCTGGCACCGAGGGCTCGCTCCACTCTGTTGTAGTCAGGATCAAGAGTTTTTCGGCCGTACGGCCACCCACCCTCCCTCAGGGCGTCCTCAGAAAAGCGCCCGCACCAGCCGCCCCACACGAGCGAACGCCCGCCTACAGCGCGAATGAGCGGAAGTCGGGTCCCGGAGGGATGCATCTCGTACATATTGCCCACATCTCGCCACAGCGATGCCCGTGCAGCCGCCGGGGAGAGTCGCCCACCACACTCCAGGACGGTAGTACGACCCCCGCTGCGCCGGACGCCCTCAGCCACCATCAACCCAGCCGGCCCCGCCCCAATGACCAAGACATCCGCCGGCTCCCGGGCCATAGACGCCAAAGTACTCTAGGCCACTGGCCAATCCAACTCAGTGGAAACAACGGGAGCCGCCCCAAGCCCTGCCACGGGCCGGCGGCGGCTCCACAGACCCAGAGGGCCTAAAGCGATGAGCGCACTCCTACCGCTTACTATTGTCGCACTCTGGGCGTGTACCACCACTCGCCTTGCGCAGCTCCTTGGGAGTGAGGATGCGAACAACCACATTCTTCGGCTTGGGTGCCTTCACGTGAGTCTCCTTGGAAAATCCTGCGTTGACTCCAGGATCCAATGCAGGCGCAATGCCAGCACGCAACCCCCGAAATTCCTGCGTAATGTGGATCGCGCAACCACCGGCGTCATTGCCAGCCGGAACCTAGAAGCGCGATCGATGCTCGAGTCGCGCAGCTTGGCAAGGCTGAGACACGCGGGATTGGGTCATGTTTGACGCCTTGACGGTCACCTCGGTCGGAACGCACACGTCAGGCGAAGCTGAGCTTCTGCTCGACGCCTTGGGCGGCGCTGAGGCCGCGCTGGAACGGCTGTGCGAGCTGACCGGCGTCGAGGCGACGAATCTGGGACCCGTCGACGCCTGGCGGGCCAGGGTGGAGGTGGACGGCACGCCGGTGCTCATCTCCGCCCAAGGCGAGACCTGGTCCATCCATGCCGAAGCGGGGGTGGACCTGGGCGACGCCATGTCCGTCGCCCGGCGGCTCCACGGCCTGCTCGGCGCCGCGGCGGAGGGCTGGGACCTGGATCGCTGAGGCCGGTTGATTCTGGAATCAATTCTCGTCTACACGTCACTCGCCCATGCCCGTCAGGAGAATCGCGAGCGCCGTTTTGCTTCTGGCCTGCGCCTGTCGGCCCAGCGCGAGCGCTCCCTTTGCCGACGCGGGGGCCCGCGATGCCGGCCCAGGTGCGGATGCCGGGGCGTCGACCCCCGATGCGGGGACTGCCGCCCTCTTCAACATCTCGGGCAACCCGGCCGGGTTTACCCTGACCGGCGGTGGCACGACGCTGTTGCAATCCTTCGATGGCGGCACCGACGCCTATGCCGCGCTCGCGGTGCGGCACTCGACCGCCACCTACCAGATGGCGTTCGGCAGCTTTCTCATCACCGACGACACCGCTCCCTGGAACCCCGCCAACGCCTTTCGATTGACGCCTCGGCCGGACGGGACGGCGACTGGAGTCTGGTCGGGCGACGGGGGCACGGCCCTGGCCACGCTCGACGTATCGCTCCCCGATGCCGGGGTTGTCCTGTTGACCGTGACGGCCTCCGACCCGACCGTCGATCGGATTTCGCTCTCGTTTGACTGCGCGCCGTCCGACCACTTCCTGGGCTTCGGTGAGCAGTCGGACGCCATCGACCACTACGGCCACAAGGTGCCCATCTGGACCAGCGAGCACGGCGTCGGCAAGTCATCCAGCGACGATCCGCCCGCGCTCTGGTTCGTCCAAGGCGCGCGGCACAGTAGCAACATGGGGCTGCCCACCTGGCTCTCTCAGCGGGGGTACATCGCCGCGCTCGACTCGCCCCGCCGGTCGATTTTCGAGCTTTGCTCGGTGCGCAGTGACGCCTTTCGAATCGAGGCCTGGGGCAACGCCTTGCGCCTGTGGCTCTTCTATGGACCGGAACCCGCCACCGCGTTGACCCGGGCCACTGCGGGCCTGTTCGGCCGCCCGGTGCGGCCCCCGCCCTTGGCCTTCGCGCCCTGGAACGACGCAATCCAAGGGCCGGGCAATGTGTACCAGGTGGCCGAGTTGCTCCGAGACGCAGGCGTGCCGTCGTCGGTCATCTGGACCGAGGACTTTCGCGGCGGCGGCAACGTGGTGGGCGGCTACAGCATCTCGCAGAATTGGGACCTGGACTCGCAGCTCTACCCGGACGCGGGGGCCATTGCCGCCGACCTCCACGACGCCGGCTTCGCTTGGTTCGCCTATTTCAACTCCTTCATCACCCAGGGCGCGGACGTCTACCCCGAGGCCACCGACGGCGGCTGGCTCGTTCAGGCGCCGAGCGGCGGCGACTACCTCTTCACCGGCTACACCGGCGGGCTGTCAGGATTGGCCGACCTGTCCAACCCTCAAGCGGTCGAAGGCGTGAAGGCGCACATGCGGCGCGCGCTGGACGTCGGCTTCGACGGCTGGATGGCCGATTTCGGGGAGTGGCTTCCCGCGGACGCAGTGCTGGCCTCTGGCGAGGACCCCCTGCAGGCGCACAACCTCTATCCCCTGCGGTGGTCGCAGCTCAACGCCGCCGTCCTGGCCGAGCGCGCCGGCGACGGTCGCCAGCGACTCTTTTTCGCGCGCTCGGGCTGGTTCGGCACCCCGACCGCGGCGCCGGTCTTTTGGCCCGCCGACCAACGCACCGACTTCGAGACGGACGACGGCATGCCCACGGTGGTGCCCTTGGCCCTGGGCGCGGGCCTGACCGGCGTTTCCACTTTTGGAAGTGACATCGCCGGCTATGTCAGCGCGACCAATCCGACGTCGACCAAGGAACTCTTCTTCCGCTGGACCGAGCTGGGGGCGCTGTCGCCGGTGATGCGGACCCACCACGGAATGGACGTGCAGAACAATTGGTCGTTCGCCAAGGACGCCGAAACCCTGGCCCACTTCGGACGCTGGGCCCGCTTCCACATGCAGCTGTTTCCCTACTTGGACGGCGCCTCGGCCATCGCGGAGAGCACCGGGATTCCGCTGATGCGCGCCTTGGTGCTGGCGTTCCCCTTGGACCCGCCGAGCTGGGCGATTGACGACCAATACTTGCTGGGGCCGTCGCTCTTGGTCGCGCCAGTGCTGGTCCAGGGCGCCACCACTCGGCTGGTGCACCTGCCCCCCGGCCGCTGGTTCCCCCTCTCAGGGGGCGCATCCGTCATCGGGCCGCTGGACCAGGTGGCGTCGGCGCCGCTGACGGAGATTCCGCTGTTCGCTCGCGCGGGAAGCATTATTCCGGCGCTGCCTGACGGCGTCCAAACCGTTCTGCCGGCGGGGCCCGGCATCACCTCGCTCGACCAAGTCTCCAACCAACGCGAAGTGTGGCTCTTCGCTGGAGCGCCGGGGAGCTTTACCGAGCGCGACGGGACGACCTACTCGCTCGTCCAGAGCGGTCCGCAAACCGGGTTCAACGAAGGGGGGACCCCGCTGCCCCAGTGCACCTCGCCGGCGCAGCGAGGGTGCGTGGATTCCTCTATCTCTCCTCCACGCGTTCATTTGGCTCACGGCGGGCCGCTGTCGTTTTCCGGTTACACCTTGTCCATTTCGGGACCCGCCCGCACGGTGGATGTGCTCGTGACGCAGTAAGCAGCCGGTCGTCCACACAACTGTGGACAGTCTGCAACACCTGGCCGCGGCAAGTCCTCGCAACCCCAAGGCCCAGCGAGGCATGTGCCTTGCTCTGTGGACTGCCATGCCCACCCTCACTTGCCGCCTCCCTGCTGGCCTGGCGACGTCGCTCGCGTTGGCGCTCGCCGCGGTCCCGGCGCGAGCGCAGCTCATCGTGCCTCCCTTGGTCGCCGCGGGGGGGCACCAAGGCGACCCGCTCATTCGCGCCGGCTACCTCGACGTCACGCTCTACGGCGCGGACTCCACCGGCGCGCGGGATTCCACCGCCGCGCTCCAAAGTGCCATCAACGACGGGCGCGACTTCTCCCTCGCCACCTACCTTCCCCCTGGCACCTACCTCATCTCCGACACCTTGGTCGGCGACGAGCACTGGGGCAATTGCGTGGCCAGCGTGGCCACTGGCACCTTCTATCCCTGGGGCTCACCCCGGGCCCCCAGCCTGGTCGGTCCCGCCTCTGGGCCTCGGCCCCTCTTGTTGCTGGCGCCATCGAGCCCCGGCTTCAACGATTCGGCGAACCCGAAGGCAATGATTCACTTCTTCAATGACGGCCTCCAGGCCGACGGCACCCCGGCGCCCGAGTACGTCACCTACCCCATCGACTCCAAGGCCGCGGCTGCGGACTGCTTCATGTTCTCCGCCATTCGCGACGTCGACCTTTCGGTGGGCCAGGGCAATTCGGGAGCAGTCGGGATTCAGTTTTACGCCGCCCAATACAGCTACCTGCAGAACATTTCGGTCGACGCAACCGGCGGGTACGCGGGAATCGAAGGCACCTCCGACACCGAGGTCTGGGTGAACCTCAGCGTCACCGGTGGCCAATACGGCGTTCGCCTCGACGAGCAGGGGGGAGACAACGCCATCGCCGGGCTGACGCTCAAGAACCAGACCGTGGCCGGCCTCTACAACTTCGGAAGTCTGGGTGCGACGACCATCACCGGCTTCGACATTCAAGAGGCGTCCGCGCCGGCAGCCATGGTGGGCGACGCGGTGTGGCAGGGCTACCCGTCTGGTCCGCAGACCTCGTCGGTCTCGCTCATCGACGGCTACCTATCGGTCGCCGGCGGCAATCAGCCCGCCCTCCAGAATGTCGACGGCATCAGCCTCTACTTGAACGACGTCTACGTGCGCGCCCCGGCGGTGCTGGTGCAGAACCGCGGCGTGCCCACCTTGACCGCCAGCGGCGGGGTGGACCTGATTGCCGAGTACGGTCACCCGGACAGTCGAAGCACCGGGGCCGGCGGCCGCGCACCTTTGACGTCCGTCAGCGTCGTCAACGGCGTGAGCAGCCAGCAAGACACGGTCGCCGTCCAAGCCAACGTCGGCGGCTACCCGAGCGACCTGGTCCTTCGCCACCTCCCCGGGCCTCTGCCCTGGATGAACGACCCGGGCACGGTGTGGGTCACGGCCATGGGGGCCGACCCGACGGGCTACACAGATTCCACCGCCGCCATTCAGAAGGCCATCAACGCCAGCGACAGAGTCTTCTTGCCCCGCGGGGACTACGTCATCTCCGGAACCTTGTCCCTGAACCCCAACACCCAATTCTTCGGAGTCCCGGGGCTTCGCAGCCGCATCATGGCGCCCTACTGGACCCCAACCGACGGGCAAATCCACCCCCTGGTCAGCACCGCCAACAGCGCCACCGGGAAGACTGTCGTAAGCGACATTTCCATCGAGCTGGATGTCTACCCGTCGACCAACTCCCCCAACGTGACCTACGCGCAGACCTTCCTCAACGCCATCGATTGGCAGACCGGGGCAAGCTCGATCCAAAACCAACTGAGCATTTCGCTCGACTGGGTCGCGGGACCTGACGTTTCGAGCGCGCCGAGGAAAATCATTCACGTCATGAACAACGGCGGCGGCCGCTGGTACGGCACTCAGATGCAGCTCTGTTGCGCCAACGGCAACCGGTCCAACAACCCGGAGTTCCGAACGCTGATGGTGGACGGGACCCAGGCCCAAGGCGCGCTGGCGCCCTTGACCATTTACGGCTCCAACCCCGAGCACGCGAGCCAATCGTTCCTGCAACTGTCTGCCGCTTCGAACGTGCGCTTCTTGGGCATCAAGTCCGAAACCATCGCCCTGGCCGACGTCTCCAATTCGGACAACGTGATGTTCGCCGGCATCAACGGCGATGCCGAGCCGACCCTGGGACTCACCCACGTCACCAATTTGGTCATCGCCAATCAGGGCTACTACTCCGGCGCGGTCAATACCGCGAACGTGCCGGATATCGACTTCAACGGAACCCTCTATTCCTTCAACGACAGCTACAGCCTCTTCAAGGTGGGCGACTTCCGGGGTGGATTCAACGGCACCTTCAACGGCGTCGTCCATCGCAGCCCCTTCCCCTACTGCGGCGACGGCGTCTGCGACGGCGCCGAAACGGGCGGCAACTGCCCCGCGGATTGCGGCGGCGCCCCGGTTGATGCCGGCACGCCGGACGCGGGGGCAGGCCGTCCCGCCTGGAACGCTTGCCGGCTGAGCGCGCCCATCGTCGTGGATGGCAGCGCCTCCGACTGGTCCGCGGTGCCGAGCTTCTTCGTGCCCTACACACGCTCGGTCGTCACCAGCAGCATTCCCACCTTGGCCACCAGCAACGCGGACAACAGCGCGAACGTGCGCGCCGCCTGGGACGCCACAAACCTCTACGTCCTCGTCGAAGTGACCGACAACGCAGTGATCGATGCGCCCGGCACAGCGCTGTACAACGAGGACAGCACCGAGCTTTACCTGGACGGAACGCACTCGCGCGCGGCCAGTTATGGCGCTGGCGACTACCAGCTCATCGTCACGGCAGGAAACCGAGCGGACCCGGCCATGGAGAGCGCCACCGGGTTTGCCCACGCGACTGCCCGGACGGCGACCGGCTACACGGTGGAGTACGCGGTTCCCTGGGCCGCGCTGGGCGCTCGAGACTCCGGCGTCGTGGGCTTCGACCTGGCGGTCAACGACAACGACGACGGCGGGAGCCGCAAGAGCCAACTGATGTGGAGCGGCGACGGGACGGCGTACCTCGACCCCCGCCAATTCGGCGACTTGACCATCGACCCGTCGGCCTGCGGAGCACCTGCTGCCGCCGATGCCGGAACGGCTGCACCGGACGCCGGAGAGGCAGGCGATGGCGGCGCGCGGCCCGGAACGGGGGGCGCGCCCGGCAAGACGGGACCCCTCGTCGGCGGCTGTGGCTGCTCGGCAAACGGGTCGCCCTTCGCGGGCCTCGTTCTGCTCTGGGTGCTCCGCCGGAAATACCTCATCGTCGACCGTCGCACTCGGGAGTAGTCATCTTCGTCGCGTGTCGACTCGAAGAGCGAAGCCGCGGACGCCGGCGCATGGGGAAGTACACCGAAGCGACCGGGCCGGATGGCTGCGCGCCGCCGTGCTGGGGTCGGATGATGCCATCGTCTCCACCGCGAGCCTGATGATTGGCGTCGCTGCCTCCTCCGCCTCCAAGGAGGCGGTTCTGGTCGCTGGCGTCGCCGGCCTGGTCGCAGGGTCAATGTCGATGGCCGTCGGCGAATTCGTTTCGGTCAGCTCGCAGCGCGACGCGGAGCAGGCGGACATCAAGCGCGAGACGGCGGAGCTCAAGGATGAACCGCAAGCCGAGCTGCGGGAGTTGGCGATGATTTACGTGAAGCGGGGCCTGGCCCAGGACCTGGCCATGAAAGTCGCGGAGCAACTCAGCGCAGGGGACCGCCTGGGGGCGCACTTGCGCGATGAACTGGGCATCGACCGGAGGTTCCTGGCGCGCCCGCTCCAGGCGGCCTGGATTTCGGCGGCGAGCTTCGCCTTGTTCGCCCTTTTCCCCATCGGGGCCTTCTTGGTCGCCCCCGCGCCCCTGCATAT
>Ga0209698_10007969_pt1 | contig 11007 bp, 7 predicted proteins | sample LitLauG_LLR_2012_FD_187203 | JGI IMG/M metagenome (GOLD analysis project Ga0209698, IMG submission 187203) | Freshwater sediment microbial communities from Pennsylvania, USA - Little Laurel Run_MetaG_LLR_2012 (SPAdes) (version 2) | ecosystem: Environmental > Aquatic > Freshwater > Creek >... | reverse complement strand
CGTGCGGGCAACGGCCAGGCAGCGGGCCTCGTCGGCGACGGTGAGCCCGTATCCGCTCTTGATCTCGACCGTGGTGGTGCCGCTGCGCGCCATCTCCGCGACCAGACGCGCCACCGAGGCCGCTAGCTGGTCGTCGGTGGCGGCGCGGGTGGCTTGAACGGTGCTGGCGATGCCGCCGGCGGAGTAACTGGCGCCGCTCATCCGGGCCGCGAACTCCAGGGCCCGGTCGCCGCCGAAGACCAGGTGCGCGTGGCTGTCCACGAACCCTGGGATCACGCTGCGCCCGCCCAGGTCCGCTGTCCGGTCTGACGCCGGTGCGTCGGCGGCTGGGCCGACCCAGGCCACCTGGCCGGCGCTCATGACCAGCGCGGCGTCGGTCAGCACACCCAGGGCCGACCCGTCGCCGGTGCCCGGGTCGCAGGTGACGAGCTCGCCGATGCCGGTGAGCAGGATGCTCGTGGTGTCGGTCAACGGGTCACTGCCCCGATGGCGTCGGCGAGGGCTCGTCCGGTGTCAGCGACCGCGGTGTGTATCCCGTCGGCGACCACCACCGTCCCTCCGGACACCACGTGGGTCACGTCGGCGGCACTGGCGGCGAACACGGCTGTCTCAAGGGTGGGCCCGCAGCCGGCGGTGCGGACCGAGTCCAGCCGCACCGTGACCAGGTCGGCGTAGGCGCCGACGGCGATCACCCCTGCCTGCGGCCAGCCCAGCGCGTCGTGGCCGGTTCGGGTGGCTGCGGTGAGCAGCTCGGTGGCGGTGAAGTGTCCGCGTCGACGGCTGGCCAGCCGCTCGTCGAGCTCGACGCCGCGGGCCTCCTCCAGCAGGTCGATGACCGCGTGCGAGTCCGAGCCCAGTGACAGCGACGCGCCGCGGTCGACCAGCTCACGGACCGGGCCGATGCCGTCGGCGAGGTCCCGTTCCGTGGTCGGACACATGCACACACCAGTGCCGCTGCCCCCGAGCAGGCCGACGTCGACAGCGCTCAGGTGTGTCGCGTGGACCGCGGTGGCGCGCGGGCCGAGGGCACCGCTGTCGGCGAGGACCTGGGTCGGGGTTCGCCCGTAGGCGGCCAGGCAGGCGTCGTTCTCGGCCTCCTGCTCGGACAGGTGCATGTGCAGGGGTGCGCCGCGGGAGGCCGCCCACTGGGCGACGGTGGCGATCTCGTCGGCGGGCACTGCCCGCACCGAGTGCACGGCGGCGCCCACCCGCACGTCGGAGAAGCTGTTCATCTGCTCGGCCAACAGGTCCGCGCGTCGCGCCCACTGCGCCGCAGAACCGTCACCGAAACGGGTCTGGACTCCTTCCAGCGGGCTGCCGATGCCGCCGCTGAGGTAGCAGGTGTCGAGCAGGGTCAGCCGTAGGCCGGCCTGCCGGGCGGACTCGGCCAGTGCCGCAGCCATTGCGTTGGGGTCGTCGTAGGCGCCGCCGCCGAGGCGGTGGTGCAGGTAGTGGAACTCCCCGACGCAGGTCACCCCGGCCAGGACCATCTCCGCATACACCGCTCGGGCCAGCGCCAGGTAGGTGTCCGGGTCCAGCTGCCCGGCGACGGAGTACATCTGCTCGCGCCAGGTCCAGAACGATCCCTGCTCGGTCTGGGTGCGGGCCCGCAGGGCGCGGTGGAAGGCGTGGGAGTGCACGTTCGCCAGCCCGGGCACGGTGAGCCCGGGCAGCCGGGTCGCGGCCGCCACCGCCTGGGCCTTGGCTGCGACCGCTGAAGGGGTCACCGAGATGATCCGGTCGCCACTGACCTCGACCAGGACGTCGTCGGACACCGTTGGCCCCCCCAGCCACGCGTGCGCGCACAGGTAGCTGCGGTTCACGGTGCGCCGGCCCCGGGCGCCGCCCACTCGCGCATCGCCAGCGTCAGCGCCGCCACCCCCGCATGACAGTCGGCGCGGTCGGCCGTCTCGGCGGGGGAGTGCGACACCCCGGTCGGGTTCCGGACGAACAGCATCGCCGTCGGGACCCGCGCCGACAAGATGCCGGCGTCGTGCCCGGCGCCGGTCGCCAGGGTGGGGACCGGCCCGAACAGTGGTCGAAGGGCGCCGGCCAGCCGGGCCTGCGGGGCCGCCCCGAACTCGACCACTGGCGTCGAGGACTCCATGGTCACCTCGACGCTGGTGCCCTCCGGGCGTGAGCCGTCGACCGCCGCTGCGGTGATCGCCGCGACGAGCTCGGCCAGACCTGCCTGGTCCGCGGTACGCGCATCCAGCCAGGCCCTGACCTGCGCCGGGATGGCGTTGGTGGCCCCAGGTTCGACCACGACCCGGCCGAAGGTGGCCAGCCCGGCCGCCTCGGCGGCCTCGGTGCGGGCCGCAAGAACGGTTCGGGCGAAGCCCAGCATCGGGTCGTGGCGGTCCGCCAGTGCGGTGGTGCCGGCGTGGTTGGGCTCGCCGGTGAAGGTGAACCGCCAGCGCCCGTGCGGCCAGATCGCCGATGCCACCGCGATCGGGGCGTCGAGGCCGGCCAGCGCGCGGCCCTGCTCGATATGCAGCTCGACGAAGACCCCGACCCGGTCCAGTGCCTCGTCGTCGCGCCCCAGGGTGCCGGGGTCCAGGCCGGCGGCGCGCAGGGCGGCGGCAACGCTGACCCCGTCGGCGTCGGTCAGCCCCCGCGCCTTGTCGGGGTCCAGTACGCCGGTGGCCAGCCGGGACCCGACGCAGGCGAGCCCGAAGCGGGCGCCCTCCTCGTCGGCGAAGCACGCCACCGCCACCGGTCTGGTCGGCGCCATGGACGCGGCGCGCAGCTCCTCGACCGCGGCCAGGGCACACACGACACCGAGCGGACCGTCGTAGGCGCCGCCGTCGGGGACCGAGTCCAGGTGGGAGCCGGTCACGAAGGCCCCGGTCGGCTCGCCGGTCCAGCCGTCGGGCAGCCACCAGGCCCACAGGTTGTGGTTGCGGTCCGCTGACACCTGCATGCCTCGCTCCTGCGCGGCGGAGGTGAACCACTCGCGGCACTCAAGGTCCGCGGCGTTCCAGGCGTGCCTGCGGTAGCCGCCGCTGCCGTGGTGGCGTCCGATCGGCAGCAGCGACTCCCACAGGGAGTCGAAGGCGACGCTCATCCTTCGCTCATCGGAACCCGGACCCCCCGCTCGGCAGCGACCTGCGCGGCCAGCTCGTAGCCGGCGTCGACGTGACGGATGACACCCATTCCCGGGTCGTTGGTCAGCACCCGTTCCAGCTTCGCCGCGGCCAGGGCCGTGCCGTCGGCGACGCTGACCTGGCCGGCGTGGATGGAGCGGCCGATCCCCACGCCACCGCCGTGGTGGATGGACACCCAGGAGGCACCTGAGGCGGTGTTGACCAGCGCGTTGAGCAGCGGCCAGTCCGCGATCGCGTCCGAGCCGTCGGCCATCGCCTCAGTCTCCCGGTAGGGGGAGGCCACCGACCCGCAGTCGAGGTGGTCGCGCCCGATCGCGATCGGTGCCGAGATCGTGCCATCGGCGACCATCTCGTTGATCCGCAGCCCCGCCAGGTGCCGTTCGCCGTAGCCGAGCCAGCAGATCCGGGCCGGCAGACCCTGGAAGGCCACCTTCTCCTGGGCCTGCCGGATCCAGCGCTCCAACGGCTCGTTGTCCGGGAACAGTTCCAGCATCGCCGCGTCGGTCGCGGCGATGTCGGCGCTGTCGCCGGACAATGCCGCCCACCGGAACGGGCCTTTGCCCTCGCAGAACAGCGGGCGGATGTAGGCGGGGACGAATCCGGGGAAGTCGAAGGCGCGACCGTAGCCGGCCAGCTGCGCCTCGCCGCGGATGGAGTTGCCGTAGTCGAACACCTCGGCGCCGGCGTCCATGAACCCGACCATGGCCTCCACGTGGGTCGCCATGGCGGCCCGGGCCCGCTCGGTGAACTCCTCCGGCTTGGCCTCGGCGTAGGCGTGCCAGTCGGCCACCTCGACCCCGACCGGCAGGTAGGACAGCGGGTCGTGGGCCGAGGTCTGGTCCGTGACGATGTCGACGGCCACGCCCGCGCGCAGCAGCTCGGGCAGGACGGTGGCGCAGTTGCCCACCAGACCCACCGACAGCGCGCGGCGCTCAGCCTTGGCCGCGAGCACCCGCCGCAGGGCGTGGGCCTGGTCGTCGGTCCACTCGTCGAGGTACCGCTGCTCGACCCGACGCTGCAGCCGGCTGGGGTCGACGTCCACCAGCAGGCACACCCCGTCGTTCATGGTGACGGCCAGCGGCTGCGCGCCGCCCATGCCGCCGGCGCCGCCGGTCACGGTCAGTGTGCCGGCCAGGGTGCCCCCGAATCGCTTCGCCGCGACAGCGGCGAACGTCTCGTAGGTGCCCTGGAGGATCCCCTGGGTGCCGATGTAGATCCACGACCCGGCAGTCATCTGCCCGTACATCGTCAGCCCGAGGTGCTCCAGCCGGCGAAACTCCGGCCAGGTAGCCCAGTCCCCGACCAGGTTGGAGTTCGCGAGCAGCACCCTCGGTGCCCACTCGTGGGTACGCATGACACCCACCGGCTTGCCGGACTGGACCAGCAGGGTCTCGTCACCTTCGAGGGTCTGCAGCGTGCGCACGATCGCGTCGTAGGCGGCCCAGCTGCGCGCCGCCTTTCCGGTGCCGCCGTACACGACCAGGTCGTCGGGGCGCTCGGCCACGTCGGGGTCCAGGTTGTTCATGAGCATCCGCATGGCGGCCTCCTGCTGCCATCCCTTGCAGGACAGCGTGCTGCCCCGAGGGCTGCGGACGGGGCGTGCTCCTAAGACGTCGGTCATGGCGGGTTCCTTCTGGTCGCGCGGTCGTGGACGAGGGAGTCGAACGGGTGTGGTCGGTCAGTCCAGCGGGCCGGCGAAACGCTGCGCGGCCTCCAGCAGCTCTCCGCCGCGTACCAGCGCGACGGCGGCCTCGATCTCCGGGGCGAGCCAGCGGTCCGGCCCCGGGCCGGCCACCTTCCCCCGCAGCACCGCCACCGCTGCGCCGGTGGCCGCCGCCGGCGCCAGCGGCGCCCGAAAGTCCAGCGCACGGGCCGCAGTCAGGATCTCGATCGCCAGCACCCTGGTGAGGGCGTCGACGCTGCGCCGCAGCTTGCGGGCCGCCGACCAGCCCATCGCCACGTGGTCCTCCTGCATCGCCGAGGAGGGGATCGAGTCGACGCTGGCCGGTGCGGCGAGGCGCTTCAGCTCGCTGACCAGTGCCGCCTGGGTGTACTGGGCGATCATGTGGCCGGAGTCCACACCGGGGTCGCCCGCCAGGAACGCCGGCAGCCCGTGGGAGCGGGCAACATCGAGCATCCGGTCGGTGCGGCGCTCGCTCATCGAGGCCAGGTCGGCGGCGGCGATGGCCAAGAAGTCCAGCACGTACCCCACCGGGGCGCCGTGGAAGTTGCCGTTGGAGGCAACCCGGCCGTCAGCCAGGACCACCGGGTTGTCGATCGCGCTGGCCAGCTCGCGGGACGCGACGAGCTCGGCATGGGCCAACGTGTCCCGTACGGCGCCGGCCACCTGGGGGGCGCAGCGAAGGGAGTAGGCGTCCTGCACCGTCGAGCAGTCGACGCGGTGCGAGTCCATGATCGCCGACCCCTGCAGCAGCCGACGCAGGTTGGCCGCCGAGGCGGCCTGCCCCGGGTGCGGACGCAGCGCAGCCAGGTCGGCGGCGAACACCGCATCGGTGCCCAGCAGCGCCTCGACGCTCATGGCCGCCGACAGGTCGGCGTGCCTGACCAGCGACCGCAGGTCATGGCAGGCCAGCAGCAGCATGCCGAGCATCCCGTCGGTGCCGTTGATCAGGGCCAGGCCCTCCTTGGCCCCCAGCTCGCGGGCAGTGATCCCGGCATCGGCGAGGGCCTCGGCGGCCGGACGCAACGCCCCGGAGCTGTCGCGCACAACACCCTCACCCATCACGGCCAAGGCGCAGTGCGCCAACGGCGCCAAGTCCCCGGAGCACCCCAGCGAGCCGTACTCGTGCACCACCGGAGTGATGCCGGCGTTCAGCATCGCGGCGTAGGCGGCCGCGGTGTCCGGGTGCACCCCGGTGTGCCCGGTCGCCAGGGTGTGCAGGCGCAGCAGCATCAGCGCCCGCACCACCTCGCGCTCCACCTCCGGCCCTGAACCGGCGGCGTGCGAGCGCACCAGCGAGCGTTGAAGCTGGGACCGCAGCTGCGGGTCGATGTACCGACTGGCCAGCGCCCCGAACCCGGTGGACACCCCGTACACCGGCTCACCGGAGGCCGCGAGGTCATCGATGACCGCACGGGCCTTGACCAGCGCGGACACCGCCTCGTCGGTCAGCTCGACGGTCGCGCCGGACCGGGCCACCGCGACCACCTCCGACGGGTCCAGTGGTGCAGGGCTGATCTGTACGGCGGCGGGTGCGGAAGTCATGTGCCCATTGCATCGACCCGGGCCGTTCCCGTCTCGCCCCCCACATGAGATTGTGTCTGGGATCCCAGACTTCAGCGAACGTGGGAGTGCGAGTTGGTGGCTTCCGGCAGCCAGGTCCCGGCGGTGTCCCACGCACTGGCGGTGCTCCGTCTGCTCGCCACCCGGGCGACGGCGACGCCGGCGGCGTCGGTCGCGCGCGAACTGGGCCTGCCCAGGTCGACCACGTATCACCTGTTGGGTGTGCTGGAGCGCGAAGGTTTCGTCGTGCACCTGCCGGAGGCGCGCGCCTACGGCCTCGGGGTGTCGGTCTTCGAGCTCGGCTCTGCGTACCTGCGCCACGACCCGCTGGAGCGGCTTGCCCGGCCGCTGCTGCTCCGTCTCGTCGACCGGGTCGCGGTCACCGCCCACCTGGGGATCCTGCACGGTGCGCAGACCCTGTACCTGATCAAGGAGAACCCTCGAGGGGCAGTGCCGCTGGTCACCGACGTCGGGGTGCGTCTGCCGGCGCACCTGACCGCGGTGGGCCGGGCGATGCTGTCGCAGCTGCCGCGCTCCCAGGTGCGGGCCCTGTATCCCGGCCTCGGCTCTTTCGTCGACCGCACCGGAGCGGGCCCGTCCACCCCGACCGAGCTGCGCCGGCTGCTGGCGCAGGAGGCGGCCCGCGGCTGGGCGCTGGAGGACGGGCATGTCAGCGCCGGGATCGCCTCGGTCGCGGCGCCGGCCTACGACCAGTCCGGTCGCCCGGTCGCCGCCGTCGGCCTCACCTTCGCCGCGCACGCCCACCCCGATGACAGCTCGCGGGCGGCACTGGCCGCCGAAGCGGTCGCCGTCGCCGCCGCCCTGACCCGCCGGCTGACCCGCTGACTCCTTCGCCCCGCGGGCCGGCCTGGGCCGGGCCGGCGCGGCGAGCTGCCGCGCACCGCAGGGCTGGACGGGGGAACGCCGGCGCCGGCGCGCAACACAGGGTTTACACAGCGGGCCGGTTCGTGATGTCCCGGAAACGCGATACCACCTGCCAAGAAATGCGCGGCGAACACGCTCGGGTCGTCAACTGAGCCAGCGGAACCGACCAGGTCGGTCCGCGAGGGGAGAGTGGTATGAACCTGAGTGGCATGAGCCCAGGGGACACGGCCTGGATTTTGGCAGCCACCGCGCTGGTCCTGGTCATGACCCCCGGCCTCGCCTTCTTCTACGGAGGCATGGTCCGCGCAAAAAGCGTGCTGAACATGATGATGATGTCCTTCATCACGATTGGCATCGTCAGTTTCCTGTGGGTGGCCTACGGATGGGCGGAGGCCTTCGGAAACGGATCGAGCAGCATCGTCGGGATCATCGGGTGGTCGCACCTGGGTTCCGAGGTGAACCAGCTCGGCAGCAACGGCGCTGTGCTCACTATTCCCACCCTGGTCTTCTCAGCGTTCCAGCTGATGTTCGCGATCATCACTCCGGCTCTGATCTCCGGAGCGATCGCCGACCGCGCCAAGTTCATGACCTGGGGCATCTTCGTGGCCCTTTGGGTGACGCTGGTGTACTTCCCGGTCGCGCACTGGGTGTTCGACTTCGGCGGCACCACGAGCAAGGGTGCCGGCTGGCTGGCAGCTCTGGGAGTCGAGGACTTCGCCGGTGGCAGTGCCGTGCACATCAACGCCGGCGCAGCCGGACTGGCGCTGGCCCTGGTGCTGGGCAAGCGGGTCGGCTGGAAACGTGACCCGATGCGTCCGCACAACATCCCGCTGGTGATGATCGGCGCCGGCCTGCTGTGGTTCGGCTGGTTCGGCTTCAACGCGGGCTCTGCGCTGGCCGCCAACGGGCAGTCGGCGCTCGCCTTCATGAACACCCAGGTCGCGACCGCGGCCGGAGTGCTCGGCTGGTGCCTGATCGAGAAGCTGCGTGACGGCAAGGCGACCAGCCTCGGCGGCGCCTCCGGAGCTGTGGCCGGCCTGGTCGCCATCACCCCCGCCTGCGCGTTCATCGCCCCCTGGGCGGCGATCCTGCTGGGTGTCCTGGTGGGCATGGTCTGCGCCTACACGGTCGGACTGAAGTACAAGCTCGGCTTCGACGACTCCCTCGACGTCGTCGGAGTGCACATGATCGGCGGGATCGTCGGCTGCCTGTTCATCGGCTTCTTCGGCACCGCGTTCACCACCTCCAACATCGACGGCAAGACGTCGTTCACGTGGGGTGTCAAGGGCCTGTTCTACGGCGGCGGTGGCACGCTGCTCGGCCACCAGGCGATCGGCGCGTTCTCGGTCCTCGCCTACTCCTTCACCGTCACCTACATTCTCGGCTGGGTCCTGGAGAAGACGATCGGGTTCCGCGTCGCAGAAGAGGTCGAGATCGACGGGATCGACCTCGGCGAGCACGGAGAGACCGGCTACGACTGGAGCACCATGGGCGGAACGTTCGGCGGTCGCTCGACCGTTTCGGTCGGGTCCGGTTCGGCACACATGGACGAGGAGGTTCCGGCATGAAGCTCGTGACCGCAGTGATCAAGCCGTTCAAGCTTGACGACGTCAAGACAGCGCTTGAGGCCTTCGGGGTGCACGGGATGACCGTGTCGGAGGCGTCCGGCTACGGTCGGCAGCGAGGTCACACCGAGGTCTACCGGGGGGCGGAGTACACCGTCGACCTGGTTCCCAAGGTGCGGCTGGAGGTTCTGGTCGACGACGGCGACGCCGCTGACGTGATCGACGTCGTGGTCAAGGCGGCCCAGACCGGGCGCATCGGCGACGGCAAGGTCTGGTCGGTTCCGGTGGAGACGGTCGTCCGAGTGCGTACGGGCGAGCGTGGACCGGAAGCCCTCTAGCGTCGATGGCCGTCACTGACGCCGCAGGGGCTGCAGGGGCGTTCAGCGAGGCACGCGCGAGCCTGCTGGCCCGACCCGGACTCACCGGGCCGGGCCGGCGGCGCGCGCTGACCGACCTGACCGACGCCTGGCTCGGTGACCTGTTCGAGGCAGCAGGCGGCGACAAGGTCGGTGTCGCGCTGATCGCGGTCGGCGGCTACGGCCGTGGCGAGCTGTCTCCGGGCAGCGACCTCGACCTGGTCCTGCTGCGCCCCGGGTCGGCCGGGCAGGCGCAGGTGGCGCAGACCGCATCCGACATCTGGTACCCGATCTGGGACTCCGGGCTCAAGCTCGACCACTCCATGCGTACCGTGCCCGAGGCGCGTCGGGTCGCCGCCGACGACCTGCGGGCCCTGCTGGGCATGCTCGACCTGCGGCACATCGCCGGCGACGTGGCGCTGTCCAGCGGGCTACGGCAGGCGGCCCTGGCCGACTGGCGCGGCTTCGCCAAGCGCCGCCTGCCCGAGCTGGCGGCCAGCTCGCGGGAGCGCGCCGAGCGCAACGGCGACCTCGCCTTCTCTCTCGAACCGGACCTGAAAGAGTCCCGCGGCGGACTACGGGACCTGGTCGTGCTCCGAGCCGTCGCGGCCTCGTGGGTGGCCGACTGCCCACACGCCGGCCTCGAGGAGGCCCGCCAGTCCCTGCTCGACGTCCGCGACGCCCTGCACGTGGCCACCGGTCGATCCTCGGACCGCCTGGTCCTGCAGGAACAGGACCAGATCGCCACCATGCTCGGTCTGCTGGACGCCGATGCGCTGCTGCGCCAGGTAGCGAGTCTGGGCCGCACCGTCGCCTACGCCGCAGATGTGACCTGGCACCGGGTGGAGCGCGCCCTGTCCGGACGCGACGGACGCAGCCGGTTCGTGCGGCTGGGCACTCGGCGGATCGGCGAGCGCGCCCCCCTCGCTGACGGCGTCGTCGAGCAGGAGGGCGAGGTGGTGCTGGCACGAGACGTGCGGCCATGGGACGACCCCGCACTGGTGCTGCGCGCCGCCGCAGCCGCCGCCCAGGCCGGCCTGCGGCTGGCCCCCAACACCTTGGACCGGCTGGCGGCCGAATGTCCGTCGCTGCCCGAGCCGTGGCCCCGGCCGGCCCTGGACTCTCTGGTCAGCCTGCTGGGCGCCGGCCGGCCGGCAGTGGTGGTGTGGGAGGCGCTGGACCAGGCCGGACTTACTTCGCGGCTGCTTCCGGACTGGGAACGGGTCCGCAGCCGCCCGCAACGCAACGCCGTCCACCGGTTCACCGTCGACCGTCACCTCGTCGAGTGCGCCGTCCGCGCCGCCGGCTTCGCCCGCCAGGTCGACCGCCCCGACCTGCTCCTGGTCGCGGCGCTGTTCCACGACATCGGCAAAGGCTGGCCCGGAGACCACTCCGAGGCCGGGGTGGCGGTGGTGGCCGACCTCGGGCCCCGCCTCGGCTTCGAGCCGGCCGATGTCGACGTGCTGGTGACCTTGGTCCGTCACCACCTCCTCCTGCCGGACACCGCGACCCGCCGCGACCTGGAGGACCCGGCCACCGTCGCCCACGTGGCCGCCTGCGTGCGCACCCCGGAGGTGCTCGACCTGCTGCACGCCCTGACCGAGGCCGACGGCCTGGCCACCGGCCCCGGCGCCTGGAACGAATGGAAGGCCGGCCTGGTCGCCGACCTGGTCCAACGCACTCACGCGGTGCTCGGAGGCCACGAGGTCCCGGCACCGCCGCTGCTGGCCGACTCCTACCCCGACCTCGTGGGCGCCGGCAAGCTCGAAGTGCTCGCCACCCCGGTCGCCGGCGGGCTCGAGGTCACCGTCGTGGGCCCGGACCGGGTCGGGATGCTGGCCGCGGTCGCC
>Ga0209698_10007968_pt1 | contig 11007 bp, 7 predicted proteins | sample LitLauG_LLR_2012_FD_187203 | JGI IMG/M metagenome (GOLD analysis project Ga0209698, IMG submission 187203) | Freshwater sediment microbial communities from Pennsylvania, USA - Little Laurel Run_MetaG_LLR_2012 (SPAdes) (version 2) | ecosystem: Environmental > Aquatic > Freshwater > Creek >... | reverse complement strand
TGAGTTCAGTCTTCTGGTGGACATCGTGGGCCGCCTCGACCAACCGACCGGGCACCGACGTGACCTATACCCAGAATTGGCCGCATGAGCCACTCATCGGAAATCAACCGACGGGCGGTGCAATCGTGTGGAGCGTTGTCAGCTTTGTGTTGCTGCTGGCTGGTGTGGGTGGCATGGTCTGGTACTTTGCCTCGCAGCCCCGGACGGTCGCGGAAGAATTCCTCCCAGGAAACGATCCGTTACTTGGGCTCAGGCCGACTCCTTCGCAACGTGCCACGGTGAAATATTTCTTTGTCGTAGCCGCGTTGTGGGTTGTTCAGGTTGGCCTGGGCGCTCTCACAGCGCATTACGGCGTGGAGGGGTCCGGCTTCTACGGGATCCCGTTGGATCGCTGGCTTCCCTACAGCGTGACGCGAACCTGGCACCTGCAGATCGCGCTCTTCTGGATCGCAACCTCCTGGCTTGCGACGGGGCTGTACGTCGCTCCCGCTGTGAGTGGAGTCGAACCGAAGGGCCAGAGACTTGGCGTCAACGTTCTGTTTGGCGCGCTGATCTTTGTAGTTGTCGGCTCACTTGCTGGAGAGTGGATGAGTATTCAGCACAAGCTCGGAAACCTCTGGTTCTGGTTCGGCATACAAGGTTACGAGTACGTAGACCTGGGCCGGTTCTGGCAGATTCTGCTGTTTGGCGGGCTTACTTTTTGGCTGTGGCTAATGTGGCGTGCTCTGAAACCGGCGCTCCTGAAAAAAGACGAGAACCACTCCCTGCTGTTGATGTTCTTGCTTTCAAGTATAGCGATCCCGCTGTTTTACGCGGCCGGGTTGATGTACGGACAACGTAGCAACTTGGTGACGGCAGAATACTGGCGCTGGTGGGTTGTGCATCTGTGGGTAGAGGGCTTCTTCGAAGTCTTTGCCACGGTCGTGATCGCTTTCCTGCTCACGAGGCTTAAGCTTCTCTCCGTATCAACGGCAACTCGTGCGGTGATGTTCTCCACCGTCGTGTTTCTCTCCGGCGGAATTATAGGTACCTTCCATCACCTTTACTTCGCTGGAACCCCGAACATTGTGCTCGGCCTGGGAGCAGTGTTCAGCGCGCTGGAGGTCGTGCCCCTAGTGTTGATCGGCTTTGAAGCCTGGGAAAACATCCGCCTGGCGCGCTCTCGGGAGCAACACATGTGGGTGGCCGCTTACAAGTGGCCGATCTATTTCTTTGTCGCGGTCGCGTTCTGGAACTTTGTGGGCGCAGGGCTGTTCGGCTTCCTCATCAATCCCCCAATCGCGCTGTACTACATGCAGGGCTTGAACACGACTCCGGTGCACGGACACACAGCGCTGTTCGGTGTGTACGGCATGTTGGGTCTGGGTTTGATGTTGTTTTGTTTGCGCGCCCTACGCCCGGGGAGGGCATGGAAAAACGGTCCGCTGTGGTTTTCCTTCTGGGCCATCAACGTCGGCCTCGCCCTGATGGTATTGCTCAGTATGCTGCCCATCGGTCTGATGCAGGCTTGGGCCTCGGTCGAATATGGAACATGGTATGCACGCTCGGCGGAGTTTCTCCACTCCGGCGGCATGAACCAGCTGCGCTGGATGCGAATGATCGGCGATACCATCTTCGCGTTGGGTGCCCTGGTTCTGGGCTGGTTTGTGCTCGGTCTGCTCACCGGGCATTCCTACGACAAGCGCGGATATGTTGCCGAAGGCGAGTGGGAAGTGCGGCCGCAGGAGGAGTCTGTCCTTCATCGCTAGAGGGACCGCACGTCGCGAACAGCCCGAGTGGCGCAAGCAGGTACGCGGGTCCCACTGATTGGGGATCCGTCACTCGATGGTATTGTCGCTGCTTGTGCTTTTTGTATCCGGAGTCTGCGGGGGGCATTGCAAACGTATCTGACCCGAGGAACCGGAAGATCGGTCTGCTGTGACTTTTGTCATGGCGTCGATTAGTACCGTCAGTAAACTGAAAACATGCCTGTCCAAATCGGAGCGAAGACCCACAACTTTACGGACCCTACTGGCCTGCTCTCGGACTGCCACCGGCGTGTTGAGATGTTCCTCAGTACGTTGGAGGCGGTTGCGGAAGTGATAGACCGTCCTGCCACCGAAGAAACCAGCCGGGCGCTGGAGTCTGCCTTGCGCTACTTCGGGCAAGCAGCACCGAAGCACACTGCTGATGAGGAGGAGTCGCTATTCCCCCGGTTGCGTCAGATCGAGCATCCGGAAGTCGATTCTGCCTTCTCGCGACTGGAACAACTGGAAAAGGAGCATCGGTGGGCAGCGCCGCTGCATGCCGAAGTGGAGCGTCTCGGGGCGCAGTATCTTTCGACCGGCATTCTTTCCAGTTCGGAGGTCGAGGAATTTCGCAAAGCCGTTGCGAGTCTCGCATCAATGTACAAGCAACACATCGGTGTCGAGGACGAACTGATATTTCCTTTGGCAGCCCGGCTGTTATCTGATGCGGACAAATCGGCTATTGCAGACGAAATGGCAGGCCGGAGAAAAGTCCGGCTCGTGGCAGACCTTTCTTGAAGGCCACAAGTAGAACCCTAGAACTGCGATCAACCACCCACGAGTTGCCCCGTCATCGACCTAGCAAGAAACGTAATCTATTACAGAACTCAGACAATGAGAATCCCACATCTTTGAAATAATGCGGAGTTTCGGTATTCCACTATGAGCAATCTTCCCACGATCATTCAGGGCGGAATGGGTGCCGGCGTTTCTAGTTGGCGGCTCGCACAGGCTGTTTCCCGCCTCGGACAACTCGGAGTGGTGTCCGGAACCGCGCTGGATTTGATTCTTGCCAGACGCCTGCAGGATGGCGATCCGGGCGGCCACATGCGCCGCGGTCTTAATCGCTTTCCACTCCCGGAGATGGCAGAGCGAGTTTGGCAGTCGTATTACATCCCAGGCGGAAAGGCAGAAAGAGCTCCCTACAAGCCCGTGCCTACGCAGTCCAAAGACGCTCCCCGCGAATTGACGGAGCTTTGCGTCGTAGCCAATTTTGTGGAAGTTATTCTGGCGCGCGAAGGGCACGACAATCCAGTCGGCATCAACTACCTGGAGAAACTTCAATTGCCGCACCTGCCGTCCATCTACGGTGCCATGCTCGCTGATGTGGGATATGTATTGATGGGGGCAGGAGTGCCGCTCAAGATTCCGGGAGTACTCGATCGGTTCACGAATCACGAGCCCACCACCTATGTGCTGCAGGTCACAGGGGCAGAGGATGGTGACGATAAAACCATAGTCTTTGCTCCTCGGGAGTTCATGGGCCACGATCTTCCGCCGCTGACCCGGCCAAAGTTCATCGCGATTATCGCCTCCAACACCCTGGCGACAACGATGTTGAAGAAAGCCGATGGGATCGTTGATGGCTTTGTGATCGAAGGATGCACCGCCGGAGGCCACAATGCACCGCCACGTGGGAAGCTTCAACTCGACGAAACGGGAGAGGTGATCTACGGAGAGCGGGACATTGTTGATCTGGAGAAGATCCGTGCTCTGGGCGTCCCGTTCTGGCTTGCTGGCGGATATGGTTCACCGGAGAAGCTGGTGGAGGCTTTGGCCGCTGGAGCAACAGGCGTTCAGGCAGGGACTGCCTTTGCGTTCTGCGAAGAGTCGGGACTGAGAAACGACTACAAGCAAGCGCTCCTGGCAAAAGCTCTTTCCGGGGAAGCTCGGGTTTTTACCGATCCGGCGGCGTCCCCGACCAATTTTCCGTTCAAAGTTGCGCAATTGGAAGACACTCTTTCGGAACCCGACATCTATGCAGCTCGACCGCGGATTTGCGACTTGGGTTTTCTGCGGGAAGCCTACAGGACACCGATGGGAACGATCGATTACCGATGCTCGGCAGAGCCGGTGACCACATATGTGTCGAAGGGTGGGAAAGTGGAGAACACGGCGGGACGGAAATGCCTCTGCAATGCCCTCATGGCGAATATCGGTCATCCACAGACACGAAATGGCAAGTATGTTGAAAGCGGTATGGTCACCTCCGGGAACGATTTGACGGGAATCGCGCGATTCTTGCAGCCAGGAGCAGCCACCTACACTGCGACCGACGTAGTAATGAACCTGATGAGTTCCGTTGATTCCTGCGTTCGAGCAAGCCAAGATGTCGGTACAGTCGCCAAAGTCCCTGCTTTGCGTGCGTGACCTAAGTCATCGCTAAGCCGGCATCACCCTTCTAACATCCATGCTGTAAACCGCTCCCTCTGTATGTTGGGGCCAGTCGATTTAGACAAGCGGAGGTGTTCCCGGTGGCTGAAAAATGGATGCCCGCAATCCTCGAAGATCAATGCACGGGCTGCGGCTTGTGCGTGGAGGCTTGCGGTCCCAAGTCTCTTGTGATGCTTGAGGGTGTGGCGGTGCTTGCCTTTCCTGATACTTGCGGTAGTGAAGAGCACTGCATCGCGGTGTGTAAAGACGACGCCATCCAGATGACTTGGTTGCCTTTTTCAGGGAACAGAAGCACGGGCCGATGGAATGAACTGGTGGAATCGAGCAAGAACAGTTAGCGGGTTGATAGTGGGATCCATGTGCCCGGCGCGTTTCTGGTGCCGCGTAGCTAGGACTTGATGCCGCGAGATCGATCGTTGGCCCATGTATAAGCGCGAATAGCCGCGGGCAATCCGAGAGTACTAACAGCCAGCACGGCAACATGGTTAATCTCATCCGGAGTAATTCCAGCTCTCCTCGCATTGCGGACGGAGGAGTGCGTCGCGCCTTCCAATCCAGCACCCATCGAGAGGGCAACTTTGACCAGGCGCCTGGTTTTTTCATCGAGAGGTCCTGCGGAGTGGCAGCGGTCGCCCAGCTCGTTGAAGGCGCTCCACACGTCCGGGTAACGCTTTCTAAAGTCCTGCACCGGCTTCGGTAACCGTTGTTGCGCCATTTGTGTTCCTTTCGTTGCCGCTGTCGTGACTCGATCTGCGCATTTACAGTAGCGCATTTCCGCCGATATTCACCATCGTTCACTCCGATAAACGCCATTCAAGGATCTTGAGAGATGAATGCCGTGTCCCGAAGTCATCCCAGAAACTTGTGACGCCAGTCACGCGGCAGTGAGACCGAGATCACAGAAACGCGCACCCGCACGGACTAAAAAGACTTGTACATCCAGAGGTCAAGAATGCTCTCTACGACTTCGGAATATGCGCTCCGGGCTCTGGCGTGTCTTGCGGGCCAGCCTCCGGGGACAGATCTTTTGGGCAGAGACCTGGCGAAAGCGGCTGAGATTCCGCCTAACTACCTGTCCAAGATCCTCTTGACCTTGCGAAATGCCAAGCTCGTGGACACAACTCGCGGCTCTGGGGGCGGCTATCGTCTGCACAAACCTGCGAAAGAGATCTTCTTGATCGACGTAATTGAGTTGTTCGACAGCATGTCTCGAAATAAGCCGGCCTGTTTTCTCCAGCACCAGAAACCGTGTTCCAGTTCATCATCCTGCAGCGCCCATGTTTTGTGGGCCGACGTGCAAGCGAGATACCTGGGTTTCCTGGTCTCCACGCCTCTCTCAGCTCTAGCACCGCAAGGCCCACCGCTTGCCGGAATCTCCCCACCCCGCGTGAATCTGCCCGCAGTAGGAGGTCAGAGATGAAATCGATCTATCGTCTGCGAAATCCGCACACGAGAGAGCTGCAGCTGTGTTTGCCCTCGCGCATTCCTCTTGTCATCACGACATTGTCGGCCCTTCTGTTGTGCGGAAGTGCGATCACGTGGGCACAGGACACCGCAGCATTCTTCAAGCAGAACTGTACGAGCTGCCACACGATTGGTGGAGGCCGTCTCACTGGGCCGGACCTCAAGGACGTGACTACTCGCAAAGATCGTGCGTGGTTCGTCCAGTTCTTGCAGAGTCCGAAATCAATGATCGATAGCGGAGACGCCTACGCCGTGAAGCTGCAGCAGGAAGCGCGCGGCGTCGTGATGCCGAACATCGCGGGCATGAACCAACAGCAGGCGCAGGCACTGCTCGACATGATTACTGCCGAATCGAAGCTGCCGCGCTCGCAGTTTGCCGGTATGCAGATCAGCGACCGCCCGCTTACGGCCCAGGACATCGCGAAGGGAAGACTGGTCTTTCTCGGCGAGCAGCAGTTGAGCGGCGGCGGCCCGGCATGCATTTCTTGCCACACGGTCAAAGGCCTGACGTTGTTGGGCGGAGGACGGCTCGGTCCCGACCTGACACGGGTTTACGAGCGCCTACAGGGACGCAAGGGATTAGCGGCATGGTTGTCCTCGCCGGCAAGTCCCACCATGTCTCCAGTATTCAAAGACCACGCGATCCAGCCCGATGAGATCCTCTCGCTCGTGGCCCTGTTCGAAGACTCGGCGAAAAAAGGTGGGCAGGATGACACCACTTCGCTGCTCAATTTCTTCCTGCTTGGCGTGGGCGGCATGGTGCTGGGGCTGATTTCACTGGACACGCTTTGGAAAACGCGTTTTCGGGGAGTACGCCGGAGCATGGTCCACAAAGACGACCGAGGTGAACGATGAAAACGCGAGACGCGATCTCGTGGATTCGGGACGAAGTTGATCCCAAGCTGCGCAGCTGGGAGGAGTTCTACCGCAACCGGTGGCAGCACGACAAGATTGTCCGCTCGACGCACGGTGTGAACTGCACGGGCGGTTGCACCTGGCAAATCCATGTGAAGGACGGCATCGTCACTTGGGAGATGCAAGGACTTGATTATCCACTGCTCGAAACCGGCCTTCCCCCTTACGAACCACGCGGATGTCAGCGCGGGATTTCTTACTCGTGGTACCTGTACAGCCCGCTGAGGGTGAAGTATCCGTACGTCCGCGGAGCGCTGATCGATTTGTGGAAACAGGCACGGGCACAGCACGAAGACCCGGTCGAGGCCTGGAAGTCGCTGGTGGAGAATCCCGAGTCAAGGCAACGCTGGCAGAAGGCTAGAGGCAAAGGCGGTTTGCGCCGCGCGGACTGGGACACGATGCTGGAGTTGATCGCGGCCGCCAACATTTACACCATCAAGAAACACGGGCCGGATCGCATTGCCGGTTTCTCGCCCATTCCAGCGATGTCGATGATCAGTTACGCCAGCGGCGCCCGCATGCTGCAGCTGATGGGCGGAGTCTCGCTCTCTTTCTATGACTGGTATTGCGACTTGCCTCCAGCGTCGCCTGAGACCTGGGGCGAGCAGACTGACGTACAGGAATCGGCCGACTGGTACAACGCCAAACTTCTGGCGGTGATGGGATCGAATCTGAACATGACTCGCACGCCAGACTGTCACTTCGCCGCCGAAGCGCGTCACAACGGCTCGAAGATGTGGGTCTTTTCTCCTGATTTCTCGCAAGTCTCGAAGTACGCAGACGAGTGGGTGGCGATCAACGCTGGACAAGACGGTGCCTGGTGGATGGCCGTGAACCACGTCCTGCTTAAGGAATTTCATCACGAGAAGAAGACGCCGTACTTCCTGAATTATGCGAAGCAATACACGGACTCACCCTACCTGGTGGAACTCACGGAGCACAATGGGAAGTGGCAGGCGGGGAAATTGCTGCGCGCGAACCGGCTGCCAGGCTACGAAAGCATTGAGAACGGCGACTGGAAATTCCTCATGTGGGATGCGGCGGAGAACCGCCCCAAGATGCCGATGGGGAGCGTTGGTTTCCGCTGGGGAAAAGAGAAGGGCAAGTGGAACCTGCTGATGAAAGACGGCGTCGATGGCTCGGCCATCGATCCAAAGCTGACTTTCCTGGAGCAGAGCGATTCGGTGGTTCCGGTGGCGCTGAATGATTTCGGCGACGGACGCACGATCACCCGATCTGTTCCAGTACGACGCCTGAAGAGTGTGAGCGGAGAGACGGTAACCGTCACCACCGTTTATGACTTGCTGATGGCGCAGTACGGAGTGTCGCGCGGACTGGCAGGTGAATATCCGGCCAGCTATGACGACGAGAGCCAGCCCTACACGCCGGCCTGGACTGAAAAATACACGGGCATGAGCCGGCAAGTGTTGCTCCGCTTTGCGCGGGAATGGGCAAACACCGCGGAACTTACCAATGGCAAGTGCACGGTGATTATCGGCGCTGGCATCAACCACTGGTACCACGGCAATTTGATGTATAGAGCGGCAATTCACGCGCTGATGTTCTGCGGTTGTATTGGCGTGAACGGCGGAGGATTGGCGCACTACGTGGGGCAGGAAAAACTGGCGCCGGGCGAACCGTGGTCGGCGATTGCATTTGGCCGCGACTGGTTCCCCGCAGCCCGCCTGCAGAATGCGCCGAGTTGGCACTATGTGCATACCGACCAATGGCGCTACGAGCGCGACTTCACCGACTATCACACCGTTCCTCCTGCCAACGGCAAAGCTTCATTTGCTCATGGGCACACCATGGATTTGCAGGTGCGAGCGGTGCGCTCGGGATGGCTACCGTTTTATCCCCAATTTCAAAAGAATCCGTTGGAAGTAGTGAAAGAAGCGGCAGCCTCCGGAGCCAAGAGCGACGAAGCCGTCGTCAACTATGCAGTCGAGCAATTGAAAGAGCGCAAGCTGAAGTTCTCAGTGGAAGATCCGGATGCGCCTGAGAATTGGCCGCGGATATGGTACATCTGGCGCGGGAACGCACTGATGGCCAGCGCCAAAGGCCACGAGTATTTTCTCAAGCACTACCTGGGCACCCACAACAACGCGATTTCCGATGACAACCTGGCGGAAGGCAGCGCCCGCGAGGTGGAGTGGCACAAGAATGCGCCCCAGGGAAAGATGGACCTGGTAGTGGACCTCAATTTCCGCATGGACACGTCCGCGCTGTATTCGGACATCGTGTTGCCCGCGGCTACCTGGTACGAGAAGGCCGACCTCAACACCACCGACATGCACAGCTTCATCCACCCGCTGTCCGAGGCCGTGCCTCCGGCTTGGGAGTCCAAGAGCGACTGGCAAATCTTCCGTGCGATCGCGAAGAAGTTCTCGGAACTGGCGGAGAAGCATTTTCCCGAACCGGTGAAAGATCTGGTTACCTCGCCCCTGGCGCACGATACGGCGGCCGAGATCGCGCAGCCTGAAATCAAAGACTGGCTAAGCGGAGAAGTGGAAGCGATTCCAGGCAAGACCATGCCTGGACTGAAGGTAGTCTCAAGGGACTACAAGAACCTCTACAACCAGTACATCTCTTTCGGTCCACTGGCGCGGTCCGGCGGACTCGGAGCGCACGGCACGCACTACGGGATCGAGGACGAATACGACACGGCATTGAAGACGTGCCCCACGGTTGCGTGGGATGGTAAGAAGTATCCGTCTCTGCTGGAAGACCAGCATGCCTGCAACCTCATTCTGCGTTTCGCCACTGTCACCAACGGCGAACTTGCCTACCGCTCTTATAAGGAACTGGAAGAAAAAGCGGGTGTACCTCTAGTGCACTTGGCGGAAAAGAACCGCGGCGTGCGGCTGAGCTACAAGGACCTGCAGGCACATCCCCACCGCTTGCTCAATAGCCCCATGTGGTCGGGGCTGACCGAGAACGGGCGGGCGTATTCGCCTTTCACCTACAACGTAGAGTGCCTGATGCCGTGGCGAACGTTGACCGGGCGGCAGCACTTCTATCTCGACCATCCCCTTTATATACAGTTCGGCGAGAACCTGCCGGTCTACAAGCCGAAGCCGTTGCCCACGCAGTATGCCGACTTGAAGTTCAGCAAGGAAGTCGGGCCGACCAAGATGCTCAACTACCTGACGCCACACGGCAAATGGCATATCCATTCGACGTATGGCGACAACCACCGCATGACCACGCTGTCGCGCGGGGTGGAACCGTTCTGGATTAACGATAAGGATGCGGCTGAAATCGACATCGTTGACAACGACTGGGTCGAAGTGCACAACGACAACGGAGTGGTGGTCACGCGTGCCGCTGTCAGTGTTCGTATTCCCCGCGGCATTTGCATTCAATATCACTCACCGGAACGCACTTACTCGGTGCCGACCTCGCCCCTGCGCGGCAACCGCCGTGCTGGCGGTCACAACAGCCTCACCCGCACGCGGCTGAAACCGAACCTGATGGCAGGCGGCTATGGACAATTCACATACCACTTTAATTATTGGGGACCGACTGGATGTAACCGCGATACGCACGTGCTAGTGCGCAAGCTGCCGGAACTGAAGTGGTGAAGATGTGTATCGACAAAGCAACTGAGAACGAACCAGCGGGAATTGAGAACTGACCATGAATGTACGCTCACAAGTATCGATGGTGTTTCACCTCGACAAGTGCATTGGCTGCCACACCTGCTCGATCGCCTGCAAGAACATCTGGACCGATCGCAAGGGCACGGAATACATGTGGTGGAACAACGTGGAAACCAAGCCCGGCACAGGTTTCCCCACGCGTTGGGAAGACCAAGAGCGGTATAAAGGCGGCTGGGAAAAGAAGAACGGCGACCTTGAGCTCAGGTCCCAGAACAAGAGTAGCGCCCTGTTCAACATCTTCCACAATCCCAACCAGCCCACCCTGGACGATTACTACGAGCCGTGGACCTATGACTACCAAAACTTGTTCAACGCGCCCGAAGGCGCGGATCAGCCCACGGCCAAGCCGATCTCGATGGTCACAGGCGAGTACATCAACGTGGAAGCCGGACCGAACTGGGATGACGATCTAGGTGGGTCGCCGGTGTACGCGCAAAACGATCCTAACCTGGAGAGCTTGACACCGGAGCAGCGCGAGCAACTGTTCGCTACCGAGCGCCTGGTGTTCTTCTACTTCCCACGCATTTGCAATCACTGCCTGAACCCTTCGTGTGTGGCGGCGTGCCCGTCAGGCGCGCTCTATAAACGCGGAGAAGATGGCATCGTGCTGATTGACCAGAAGCGCTGCCGCGGATGGCGTGCCTGTGTGGCCGCGTGCCCGTATAAGAAGACCTACTTCAATTGGTCTACAGGAAAATCGGAGAAATGCATTCTGTGCTTTCCGCGCCTGGAAACCGGGCAAGCGCCGGCATGCTTCCACTCTTGCGTCGGACGAATTCGCTATC
>Ga0209698_10007966_pt1 | contig 11008 bp, 12 predicted proteins | sample LitLauG_LLR_2012_FD_187203 | JGI IMG/M metagenome (GOLD analysis project Ga0209698, IMG submission 187203) | Freshwater sediment microbial communities from Pennsylvania, USA - Little Laurel Run_MetaG_LLR_2012 (SPAdes) (version 2) | ecosystem: Environmental > Aquatic > Freshwater > Creek >... | reverse complement strand
GTACCCGACGCTGCTGCCGCAGGTGGACTCCGATGGAAACGACGTGGATGGACTGCGTTCGGTCACGCTGTCCGCGCCGCTGGGCACATACACCGGGTGGAACGTGCGCCGCGCCGGCTTCAGCCAGGGCGATGCCTGTGATCTGACCGGAGCCTACATTCCGTTCGCGTTGACGCGTGCGCAGCGCGAGGCGGCCGGCGATGCGCGGCCCTCGCTGCAGGAGCGCTACGGCAACCTGACCCGTTACACGGCCATCGCGAAAGAGGCGGCGGAGCACCTGCTCAGGCGGGGCTATCTTTTGCGCGCCGACGAGGCAGCAGCCGTCGCTTCCGCGGTCAGCCAGGCACAACAGGCCGGATTGGTCGCCGGGACTGCGGGCTGGTGAAGCCCGGGTCTTCAGTCAAGCCCGCTGCGGTGGGGAGCTCTTTCAGCAACCGATCGGCGCGCGCATCCGATCAATTGTCATGCGGCGTTAACGCGACCCGGCCGTGCCTCGCCACGGTCGGCGCGCGACGATCAACCCTTCGAGAAGCGTTGAACCCGTCCTGAACTGGAGGGCACCAACCGGGCCGTTAGTGCCACGGAAGGAGCTCTCCATGAACCGCATCGCCTGGCAGCTTGCGCCTGCCGCACTCTTCGCCGCTTCGACCCTTTACACGACCTCCGTACGCGCCGACGACAACGGTCCCGAGCGTCATCGCAACGCGTACGCCGTCACCCGCCTCGTCTCGGACATCACGGGCGCGGCGGCCAACCAGGACCTGGTCCTGCAGAACGCCTGGGGCATTGCGTTCTCACCAAGCGGCAGCCCTTTCTGGATCAATGACAATGCGACCGGCTGCTCGACGCTGTACGACGGGCTGGGCGCCATAACCCCGCTGCAGGTGAAGATCCCGCTCCCGGGCAACGTCGTGGCGCCTGCCACCTGCCACCACGTGGATCCGAGCAATCCCCCGACTCCGACTCCGGCGGCGCCGACCGGCATCGTGTGGAACGCCTCGTCGAAGTTCCTCGTGCCGGGGACCAAGATCCAGGCGGCGTTCATTTTCGCGACCGAAGACGGAACGATTTCCGCCTGGGCCGGCGGGCTCACCCCCTCCGACACGGCGGTCATCGCGGCCGACAACTCGACCAACCCCACGGCCACCCATGGAGCCGTGTACAAGGCGCTGGTGTTTGCGGTCAACGCCAAGGGCGCATTTCTCTTCGCAACCAATTTCCGCGCCGGCACGATCGACGTTCTTTCGCCGACCGGCCCCAATGGCACCTATGTGCCGACGACCACCGACGGCGGCTTCACCGACCCCGACATCCCGGCCGGCTACGCGCCATTCGGCATGCAGGCCATCGACGGCGACCTGTTCGTGACCTACGCGAAGCAGAACGCGCAGAAGCACGACGACGTGGCGGGTCCCGGCAACGGATTCGTCGACGTGTTCGATACGGATGGCCATCTGCTGCGGCGCTTTGCGAGCCGCGGGCCGCTCAACTCGCCGTGGGGCGTCGCGCCGGCGTCTTATCACTTCGGCGCATTCAGGGGGGCCATCCTGGTCGGCAACTTTGGCGACGGCCGGATCAATGCCTATGATCGAGACGGGCGCTTTCTGGACGAGCTGGAAGACGAGAACGGCGAGCCGATCGTGATCGACGGCCTGTGGACGCTGGCGCTGGGCGGCGGCCTTCACTCCAGCCCCGACACGCTCTTCTTCACGGCGGGCCCGAACGGCGAGACGGATGGCTTGTTCGGGACGATCACGCCGGCTGCACCCTGATCGAGGTACCGCCTGTGCGTCAGCGCACCGACGCCGGATTCCGGAAGCGTCTATAAAGAACCGGCGGGGGTGAACGTCGACGCGGGAGACAGATCATGGGAATCCGGGAAGATTATCAAGCGCTGATGGAAAAGCAGTTGAACGAGTGGAAAGCGCAGACCGAGCGGTTCAAGGCCGCGGCAGCGCAGATGGAGGCGCAGGCCAAGGCCCAGTATGAAAAGAATCTCGAGGTCCTGCACGCCAAGCAGGAGGAGGCCTGGGAGAACTTCCGCAAGCTGAAGAGCGCGAATGAGAACGCCTGGGCGCAGTTCAAGGCGCACATGGACAAGACCGGGGAAGAGGTAAAGTCCGCCGTCGAACGCATGACGACGAAATTCAAATAGCGGTTTGCATTGCGTCGCGAATGGCCGCCCCGGCGGGCATCCGTGCGGCCGGGCCACGCAGCCACTGCGGGGCCCGTTTGTTTTACGGCTTCTTCGGGTAGTCGAGCGTCGCGGTGGCCAGCGTGGCCTTGCCGATGTTCGACCACGACTTCGCGTCGAACGTGAACTCGGCCACGGCGCAGGTCGGCATGTCCGTGATCTGGCTCCAGAGGCGATGTGCGAGCTCGGTGAACTCGGGATTGTGGCCGAACAGCATCACGTGCTCCTTGCTGTCGGCGATCCCGTAGATGACCTTCAGCAGGTCGTCGGCCGAGCAGGCATACAGCCGATCATCCACCACGATGTCCTTGGGCTTGTAATCGAGCTTGCGGGCGATGATCCGCGCCGTCGCGAGCGCGCGCGTGGCCGGGCTCGACACGATCAGATCGGGTTTCACATCGCGCCTGGCCAGTCGCTCGCCCATCGCCGGCGCGTCGCGCTTGCCGCGCGCGTCCAGCGGTCGCTCCCGGTCGGACAGCGCCGCGTCGTCCCAGCTCGACTTCGCATGGCGGATCAGGAACAGCGTTTTCATGCGGCATCCGGCACCGTCGTGCAGGCACCCCTGTGCGCATCACGGGACGCAGGAGCAGCGACGAGCGGCCGGATCGGGCGCCCGCCTGCACCTCTTGAAGCGATCGAGCTCCTCAGGACGCGCCCAGGACTTTCGCGGCCCGGGACACGGCTTCGGGCTTGACCCAGAAGATCGCGCCGTAGCGTCCCTCGCCGCTGCTCACCGCCTCCATCGCGGTGATGTTGATCTTCGCGCCGGCGAGCTTGTCCAGCGTCTCGCTCATCGCCCCGACCCGATCTTCACCCTGCACCAGGAATCCGCTCTTGCGCGGACTGACCTTGAGCTTCAGCTTCTTGGCCGCAAGCTTGAACGCGGCGGAATCCGAGGGAACCAGATCGAGCTGAGTCTTGCGCGCGCTCGGAAAGCCGCAGAACGCGAGCAGGTTGATGCCCTCCGCGGCGAGCGCGGACAGAACCTTGGCGCCCTCGCCTGGCTTATCGGAAACGACGACGTAGAAGTAATCGACCTTGCGCGCGGTGTCGCTCATGTTGACTCCTTTTCGAGGCAGTCGGACGTGTCGCAGCTGCAGACCGGGTGGAACACGCAAACGATACGACTGCCGGCCGGCTTTCGGCTAATGAATTTGAATGATTGTTTTGCAATGCAAAATGCCCAGAGAGCCTTCTTAACCTGTTGAAACGAATAAGATAAGTGTGGAATACCGGGTGAACATATCTTTTATTTCGGAGTCTCATATTGCATTGCAGCATGAGATAATTCGAATCGTTCCGTTCGGGCAACGCCCGAAACGGACCCTGTGCGGGGCGGCCCAAAACAGTCGCCCTGCGATGCGCGCAGAGCGCCACACGCGCCCTGCATGCGTCAAGCCTTTCGTTTCAAAGGAGATCTCGATGAACCCCACGGTTACCCCCTTCGTTTCGCATGAGAACCTGCTGAAACCCACCCGGTGGCCGGTCGAAAAGGAAGCCGAGTGCCCGGTTGTCGAGCACTGGGTGACGCTGCGCGCCTTCGAAGTGTCCCTGGACGACTCCCCGCGGGCCGCGATCGCGGACCCGACCTGCTCGAACATCAAGAAGTGCCTCGAAGCGCACGGCAGCATCGAACGCATTCCAGGCTGTCTGCTGCGCAATCTGAACGGCCAGACCGAACCCGAACGCGCGATGGAGCAAGCATAAGTTCCTCCGCGCTCGCGCAATCCCGAAGCGTCGCGCGACGCTGCAACGCACTACCGACGACTGCCTGGCGTGGGCGCGCTGGCTGACCTCATGCGCCCGGCGGTCGATCGACCCCTGCGAAGGGACGCCATGTCTATGAGCAAAGGAATACTCGCCGACCTGTTCGTTGCGACACAACGCAGGCGCACGCGACGTCTGCGCGAGGCCACTGCGCTGGTCCAGCGCTTCCTTCGTCTCGGCTCGCCGTGGGCCGCACGCGAATCCACGGTCGAGGTGCCGCGCCGTCAGGCGCCGGCGGTCGACGGGCAACCGGGACAGTTCGTGGCGGGGTCCTATGCCGGCGAAGCCGGAGCACGCCCGTACAAGCTCTACATCCCGACGAGTTATTCGGAACAACGGCTGCCGCTCGTCGTCATGCTGCACGGCTGCACCCAGACCGCCGACGCCTTTGCGGACGGCACCCGCATGAACGCGCTCGCCGAGGAGCAGCGCTGTTTCGTTCTGTATCCCGAGCAGACCCAGGCGGCCAATCGCTCGCGCTGCTGGAACTGGTTCAAGCGCGGCGACCAGGCCCGCGACCGGGGCGAGCCGGCGATCCTTGCCGGCATGACGCTGGAGGTCATGCGTCGCTACCGGATCGACCGGGGCAGGGTCTACGTGGCGGGGCTGTCGGCCGGCGGCGCCATGGCGGCCGTGATGGGCACGGCGTACCCCGAGATCTTCGCAGCCGTAGGCGTGCACTCGGGCCTGGCCTGCGGAAGCGCACATGATCTTGCGTCTGCGCTCGCCGCGATGCGCGGAAGACCGTCAGAGAAAGGCTGCACCCGCTCCGGCTCGACGCCCCAGGCAGCGGCAACGCCGACCATCGTATTTCACGGCGACCGCGATAAAACGGTGCACCCGCGCAACGGCGAGCACGTGGTGTCGCGATCGCTGGAGCAAAACGAAGCCTCGAGCGCCGAGCCCTCGGTCGAACATGTCGAGGTGCCGGACGGTCACGCGTACACGCGCACCCTGCACCGGGATTCGGCGGGCCGCGTCGTCCTCGAATACTGGCTGGTGCATGGAGGCGGCCACGCGTGGTTCGGCGGGACCCCGGGCGGCTCGTACACGGACCCGCAAGGGCCGGATGCGACGCGTGAAATGATCCGCTTCTTCCATCAGAACGCTTCGGGCCGGTCCTGATCCGGCCCGACGAGCCCTGCGTGGGGCTCCATCGATGGGGCTGCGCCTGAATCCAGGCTCAGAAGCGGAACGCGACGTCGGCCCCGACCGTCCAGCCGGTGAACGAGCTGCCCCAGATATACGATCCGCCGATCCCGAGCCATTGCACCTTCCAGAGCTGGTTCAGAAAGTCCAGCACCAGGCGAGTGTGGACCTCATACAGATGGTCCGTGTTCAGGCCGCTCTTGAGATCGCCGTAGAGCTCGGTCCGGCTGAAGAAGCCGCCGGTGCGCAGTTCGTGGCCGTACAGTTCCGTGCCCAGCGGGATATCCACGTCGAATTTGTTCGCCATGGACCCCGAGTCGCCACCCACGCTGATATTCGAGCTCGAACTGTTGAAGCTCTGGGTGTGGAAGAAAGTCGGGTCGGAAGACACCGTGAGAAGGGTGCGGTCCCAGGCGTACACGTACTGAATGTTCAAGGCGGGCCGCACCGTCCAGGTGTCCGTCCTCCAATTGACCAGGCCGATCTGCTGGGCCCGGGGCAGATTCGCCATCATGAACGCGCTGGCGGCCGTGTAATCGTTCGACGTGTGCCCAAACATGCCCATGAACGTCGGTGCAATGCTGAGGCGATCGTTCAGCCAGAAGCGCGCGCCACCGCCGAACTGGATCGCGAAGGTCTTGTACTCGCTCTGGTCTCCGTTCAGCAGCGTCGAATTCAGGTGATTCTTGGCATCGACGTAACCCATGCTGCCCTGCAGCCTCGGCTGCCACCCGATGTCCAGTCCATCGAGCTTCTCCGGGTCGCCCACGTCGCCGGAACCGCCGAACTTGGAAATGTTGAAATCCACATCGCTGTTGCCGGTGGAGTGGAAGCTGCCGCCCGACACCCCGTAATCGCCCCCCAGGATGGTCAAGGCCTCCACGCGGTTGCCTATTCCGCTCTTGATCTGATCCGCCTGCGCGGGCGTTATCTGGGACCGGGCGGAAAGGGGAAGCAGGCCCGCCAGGATCACACCGATCGCGGCACCCGCCCGGAGACATGAACGAACAAGACTGCGGTGTGTTTTCATCATGCTCGTCGTCGCTGATTTATTGTTGGACATTGGCGTGCACCGATCTAGGGTTGCTGCACCTTCAGGGCGACCGCCTCGAGGGGCCGAACGACGACGTCACAGCCCGGCTCCATCTCCAGGAGCTTGACGTCCAGGCCGACTTTGAAGGTCTCCGACTTGCCGCCTGGATACTGCAGGGTCAGCAGCCGGTAGCTGGGATCGACCATCAGCACCTTGGCGTCGGACTTGATGGTCTGGGCGGCGCCGCCGGCGCCCCGCAACTGGCCGTTCTTCAGGATGTAGACGGTGAGCTCCTCCGTCACCGTGGCCTCGACCAGGTCGCCAACCCGGATCGCGTCGAAGTTTTCGACTTGTGAGCCGGCCTTCAGGCTCGTCTTGGCGCCGCCGGAAACTGCGAGAACGATGGTGCGCTGGCTCGCGTTGACGGACTGCACCGTCGCGGGATCCTGGACGGACTCGACGTTGATTCCGCCCTGGATCAGGCGCGGTTCGCCCTTCGGTTGCACGTTGGCGATCGGCGCCGTCCAGCACCCGGCCACGGACAGTGCCATCGCGCAAAGCAGCAGGGTGAGCGCTGCTTCATTCAGTGTCTCGTTTCTCATTTTCATCGCGGGATCCCGCTCGATCCTGTTGACTGTGCTGGCGCCGACCGAAAAAGCCCCGCGCGGGATTGTCCGCGTCACACGCCTGTCGCGCAATTACGCCGAACGGGTCTGTCCGAAGTACGCGACGAGTCGACCATCCCTGGCAGTTTTCGGATAGCGGACGCCCGTGGCCCTGGGGTAGGTCCGTGTCGCCATGGCGAAGGCCCCGCAGCTTCTCGCTCGATGACGAGCGCATGTGGGTTGCGAGGATCGCCGGATGCCTGCCGCCAGCGCGGGCCGTACCCTCGAAGCGACGCCCGCTTCTAGACCGGTGCCCGCTCAGATCCATTGCTTGCGCAGCAGCCACAGCTTCACGATCTGCGTGAGGCCCATGTAGCCAAGCAGCGTGAGCATCAGGATCGGCCAGTACATTTGCGGCAATTGCGTGAAGCCAAGCGCGGACGCTAGAGGCGAGTACGGCAGCCACATCCCCAGGGCCATGATCGAAATCGTGGTGACGGTCAGCGCCCAGCTGGCGCGGCTCTGCAGGAAGGGGATCTTGTTGGTGCGGATGACGTGAATGATGAGCGTCTGCGTCATCAGCGACTCGACGAACCAACCGGTCTGGAACAGCGACGCCCGGGAGGGATCCCAGCAGTCGAAGACCCACAGCATGACGAGGAAGGTCGTATAGTCGAAAATCGAGCTCACGGGGCCGATCAAGAGAATGAACCGCTTGATTTCCCCGATGTTCCAGGGGCGCGGCCGCCTGACCTGCTCATCGTCCACGGCGTCCGCCGGGATCGGTACCTGCGAGAAGTCGTACAGCAGGTTGTTCGTCAGCACCTGGATCGGGGCCATGGGAAGGAAGGGAAGGAAGGCACTCGCCCCCAGCACGCTGAACATGTTCCCGAAGTTGGAGCTCGCTCCCATCCGGATGTACTTGACGATGTTCGCGAAGACCTTGCGGCCTTCGACGACGCCGCCGGCCAGCACCATGAGGTCCTTTTCAAGCAGGATCAGGTCGGCCGACTCCTTCGCGATGTCGGTGGCGGTGTCCACCGAGATGCCGACGTCCGCCGCTCGCAAGGCGGGGGCATCGTTGATGCCGTCGCCCATGAATCCCACGACGTGTCCCTTGCCGCGCAGAATCCGGATGACCCGCTCTTTATGCGCGGGCGACAGTCGCGCGAACAGCGTCGCTTTCTGCGCCGCTTCGCCCAGCTCGGCGTCGGACATCTTCTCCACGTCAGCTCCCAGCAGCATGGGGTCGGCCGGCAGGCCAACGTCCTTGCACACCTTGCGGCTGATCAGGTGGTTATCCCCGGTGAGGATCTTTACGGCCACGCCAACCTCGTGCAGGGCCGCAAGGGCGCGGGTCGCGCTGGACTTGGGTGGGTCCAGGAACGCGACGTACCCTCTGAGTACGAGGTCGCGCTCGTCCTCCTTGGCGCAAATGTGCTTGCCCGGCAGCTCCCTGCTCGCCACGGCCAGCACGCGAAATCCATCGTTGCTCAGGCTGTCGTACTCCTTCTTGAGCCCGACCATCAAATCCGGGTCCATCGCCGACAACTTGCCGTCGAGCTCGAAATGCGAGCAGCGCAGGAAGACCTCCTCCGGCGCTCCCTTGGTGAGAAGGATGGCCTTGCCTTGCGGATCCTGCACCAGGACAGACATCATGCGGCGGGTGAAGTCGAACGGAATCTCATCGAGCTTCCCGTACTTCTCGACAATCGCCTTCCCGTGGAAATCCGCACTGTCCAGAATGGCCCGGTCGAGCAGGTTTTTCAGCCCCGTCTGGAAGTAGCTGATCAGGTACCCGTCCATGAGCACGTCGACCGACTCGATTCCGGCGACGTTGCAATGACGCATGAGGACGACGCGGTCCTCGGTGAGCGTGCCCGTCTTGTCGGTGCACAGCACGTCCATGGCGCCGAAGTTCTGGATCGAGTTGAGCCGCTTGACGATCACCTTCTTGCGGCTCATGGCGAGCGCGCCCTTGGAAAGGCAGACGGAGACGATCATCGGCAGCATTTCGGGAGTCAGCCCCACGGCCACCGCCATGGCGAAGAAAAAGGCACCCTTCCAGTCGTGCTTGGTGAAACCGTTGATGACGAACACCAGGGGCACCATCACGGCCATGAACTGCATCATCAGCCACGTGAATCGGTTCAGGCCCTGGTCGAAGCTCGTCTGGGTCCGCTCCCCGAGGATCGAGCGGGCCATGCTGCCCAGGTACGTGCGTACTCCGGTTGTGACCACGGCTGCCATCGCCGTGCCGCTCTCGACACTCGTCCCCATGAAGCAGATGTTCTTCAAATCGCTGGGCGAACTCTCCTTTGGGATTTCAGCCTCGTGCCCCTTCTCGACCGGGAGCGACTCGCCGGTCAGGCTGCCTTGGCTCACGAAGAGGTCCTTCAGCGACAGCAGGCGCACGTCGCCTGGAATCATGTCGCCCGCCGCGAGCTTGACGATATCCCCCGGCACCAGGTCCCGCAGCGGGATCTCCCGCGCCGAGCCGTCGCGGACGACCGTGGCGGTCACGTGAATCATGGCCTTGAGCTTCTGCGCGGCCGCGTCGGCCCGGGCCTCCTGGACGAAGCGCAGGCCCACGCTCAGCGCCACCATCATCGCCATCACGGTGCCGGCGCGCGCGTCGCCTGTCAGGTACGAAACCGCCGACAGGATCGACAGCAAGATCACCAGCGGGTTGTAGATGATTTTCAGAACACGAAGCGGCCAGCCCTGCCTGCGCTCCTGCGCGATCTCGTTCGGGCCCGCCGCGCGCGCCCGTTCCTCAGCCTCGGCCTGGGTCAGGCCGTCGAGGGAGGTTCGCAACGTCTGGAGCAGTTCTTCGCCATCCTTGCTGGCGGCATCGAGCACGGCGGGCGAAACACTGATCTTCGGAGCTTTCGCTTTCGCCGGAATCGGCGGCTCGTCCGGGCGGGCCGATCGGCCCGCAGGGCTTGCGGCGGCAGCGGCAGCGTTTTCGGCCAGGGGAGGTGTCGCGGCGACCGGATCGGGTGTCGTCATCGCTTCTTCATTTTTGCGGTCACCGTCATCTCCGGATCCCACGCAGTCGCTGCTCGAGGCGATTGATCGGACGCTCGGCGCAGCGTCCCACAGATCGTACATGGCGTCGGATTCGAGATTGCGCGAAAAATTGACGGAAATCATCACCACTGGGCGTGACCGCGTTCAAGCTTATGTTCGTGAGCGAACAAACACACACGGGCAATGCAGGTCGTGTTCGGGCGACCGGGTTGCGAAATATGAAGCATGCCGCTTCCTTGATGCTCGTCTTCGCCGGGTTTCTGCAGCCGGCGTGGACGATGGTGCGAGGAACCACCGAGCTGGGGCAGCCATTCGTCACCGGTGGTGTCGGAGCGGACGAAATCGACACCCTGAATCGTGAAAAGGCTCAGTACGCTCTCGCGATCCTGACTGCGGCGAAGGGGTCAGGCGCCTTTCTGGCCGATGTTCACATTCGCATCACGGATGCGAAGTCCAAACAGGTGCTCGATTCGGTGATGGACGGGCCATGGCTGCTGGTCGACCTGCCCGCCGGCCGTTATCTGGTCGAGGCGGTCCTGAACTCCCGGGTGCAGAAGAGTGTCGTCACACTCGGCGCCGGCGATCATCGCCAGACGGCTTTTTACTTTGACGTCCCGGGCGAGGTTCAGTCCAGTTCTCCGTAACCGACCAGGATTCTGCCCTGCCGGCGCGCCTCGATTTTCGATTCGCCAAAGCAGGACATGGGGAATGCAAAATGCTCGAAGCCATTGCAGTCATCCTGGTTGTCCTCTGGCTCCTGGGTTTTCTCACCTCGTACACGATGGGCGGATTCATCCACATCCTCCTGGTGCTCGCGATCGTGGTGGTTCTGATCCGGGTCATTCAAGGTCGACGCCTGTGACGACGCGCAAATTGTCACGCGCCGGCTCTCTTTGATGGAAGGAAACGAAATGAACCCAATCAAGCTTGCCGGAGTTGTGCTGATTGTGGCCGGCGTCCTCGGATTGGCCTACGGCAGCTTCAGCTATACGAAGGAAACCCACAAGGCGACGGTCGGGTCGCTCGAGCTCTCGGTCAAGGACAAGGAGACGGTCAACGTTCCAGTGTGGGCCGGCCTGGGGGCGATCGTCCTGGGTGGGGTGCTCCTTGTCGTTCGGGGCAACAACGGCTAGCCGGACCGGCCTCAAGTCACAGGCGCGGCTATTCCGTGGTCAGGAAGGAATACGACCGCCTGCTTCCCGAGAGGTTGGCCGCCTGATCCAAGAG
>Ga0209698_10007965_pt1 | contig 11008 bp, 12 predicted proteins | sample LitLauG_LLR_2012_FD_187203 | JGI IMG/M metagenome (GOLD analysis project Ga0209698, IMG submission 187203) | Freshwater sediment microbial communities from Pennsylvania, USA - Little Laurel Run_MetaG_LLR_2012 (SPAdes) (version 2) | ecosystem: Environmental > Aquatic > Freshwater > Creek >... | reverse complement strand
GTCCAGCGACACCGATCGGCGGGTGCGGCTTCTGCAACGGTTTGATGTGCGGCCGCAGCACGCCGAACATCGGCTCCGGTTTGGTGACGTTCCAGAATTTGCCGTGATGATCGAACGACGGTTCGTCGCCCCACATGCGCAGGATGATGTCCAGCGCCTCGCGGGTCATTTCCCGGTTCTGCCCGGACATGCCGTCCACGTTGAACATCGCCCAGTCGCTGGGCAGTCCCGACGCCGCGACGCCGAACATCAGCCGGCCTTCGGACAGGTGATCCAGCATCGCGATGCGGTTCGCGAGTTCCGCGGGGTGGTGATACGGCAGCAGGAACCCGCCGGGTCCGATGCGAAGGCGCTTGGTCTGCAACAGCGCCTGGGCAATCAACAGGTCGGGAGCCGGATGCGGCTCCCACGGGGCGGTGTGATGTTCGCCGATCCAGGCTTCGGTGAAGCCGAGTTCATCCAGCCAGCGCAGGGTTTGCAGGTCCCAGTCGTGGCCGGCTTTCAGGCCGCGCTCCGGCGGGTGCGACGGCATCGAGAAATACCCGAGTTCCATGCGATCCTCCTGTTATGGTCACAGCAGATCACATTGGCGCGTCAGGTCAAGCCACAGGCCACCGAGCGTCAGCAGGCGTCGTCGGCGGCCTCAGACTCGGCCGGAATCTCCGCCTCGGGGCGGGAGCACGCGTCCAGCGCGGCTTGCAGCATCCACGCGGCGGCGGCCCGATCGACCACCTCGGCCCGCTTGGCGCGAGTAAGGTCCGCCTCCCCGATCAGAAACCGGTTCACCGCCGCGCTGGACAGCCGCTCATCCCACAGCGCGGCGGGCAATCCCGTAGCGTCGGACAGCGCGTGCGCCCAATCCCGAGCGGCCTGCGCGGCTGGACCGGCGGTGCCGTCCATCGACAACGGCAGCCCGATGACCAGCCCGTAGGCGCCCTCCCGCAGCGCGATCGTCGCGATCTGGGTGGCGTTGGCCGTCAGCTTGCCGCGTTTGAAGCTGCTATAGGGCGTGGCCAGCGTCCGCCGCACGTCCGACAGCGCGAGGCCGATCGTCTTGCTGCCGGGGTCGATGCCGATAACGCGCTGGTCGGGCCCGAGCGAAGCGAGCAAATCCGTTAGGTTGAAGAGTGCCATGGGCATCGTTATGGTCCCGCCCTCTCATTCACCCAAGGATTTTTTGTCCCATGTCGCTCGATCACGCGACCGTCCGCCGCATTGCCTCGCTGGCCCGCATTCGGGTGGAAGAGCACGAGGTCGAACCCCTGTGCCAGGAACTCAACGGTATCCTGGGCTGGATCGAGCAGTTGAACGAGGTCGATGTCACCGGCGTCGCGCCGCTGACCGGGGCGGCCAACATGGCGGCGGTCCTGCGCCCCGACGTGGTGACCGATGGCGGCTATCCGGAAAAGGTGCTGGCGAACGCGCCGGAACGGATCGGGGATTTTTACGTCGTGCCAAAGGTTGTCGAGTAATGCTGACCGATCTGACGATCGCCGGGGCCCGTGACGGCCTGCGCGCGAAGGAATTTTCCGCCGTCGATCTGACGATGGCGCATCTGCACGCGATCGAGGCGCTGAACCCCCGGCTGAACGCGTTCATTACCGTCAGCCATGCCAAGGCGGTGGATCAGGCGCGGGCGGCCGACGCCGCGCTGGCGGCCGGGGACGCGCGGGCGCTGACCGGGATTCCGCTGGCGATCAAGGATTTGTTCTGCACCGAGGGCGTGCGCACCACGGCGGGTAGCAAAATCCTGGGGCCGTTCGTGCCGCCGTATGAAAGCACCGTCACCGCCAATCTGTTGCGGGACGGCGCGGTCTTCCTGGGTAAGGCGAACCTTGATGAGTTCGCCATGGGCTCGTCCAACATGACCTCGGCCTATGGGCCGGTGGAGAACCCTTGGAAGCGGCGGCAAAATCCCAACGCCGTGCTGGTGCCGGGCGGGTCCTCCGGCGGATCGGCGGCGGCGGTCGCGGCGCGGCTGGCGATGGGCGCGACGGGGACGGACACCGGCGGCTCGATCCGGCAGCCGGCCTCGTTTTGCGGCATTGCCGGGATCAAGCCGACCTATGGACGATGCTCGCGATGGGGCGTGGTGGCGTTCGCCTCCTCACTCGATCAGCCCGGCCCGGTCGCCCGCACAGTCGAGGATTGCGCCATCCTGCTCGGTTCGATGGCAGGGCACGATCCGAAGGATTCTACGTCGGCCAATATGCCGGTGCCCGACTTTCAGGCGGCGTGCCGGCGCGGGGTGAAGGGGCTGCGGATCGGGATACCGCGCGAATACCGGCTGGATGGCATGCCGGAGGACATCGAGCGTCTGTGGCAACAAGGCGTCGCCTGGCTGCGCGAGGCGGGGGCGGAGATTGTCGATGTGTCGCTGCCGCACACGAAATATGGGTTGCCCACCTACTATATCGTTGCGCCGGCCGAGGCGTCGTCGAACCTGGCGCGCTACGACGGGGTCCGCTTCGGCGCCCGCACCAACGGCGAGGATTTGCGGGATCTGTATGAGCGCACGCGGGCCGAGGGGTTCGGCGCCGAGGTCCGCCGGCGCGTGCTAATCGGCACGTATGTGCTTTCGGCTGGGTATTACGACGCTTATTACATTAGGGCACAGAAAGTGCGGGCATTGATCCTGCGCGATTTTACCGATGCGTTCGTTCGGGTCGATGCGCTGCTGGTGCCGACCGCGCCGTCGGCCGCCTTCGCGCAGGGCGAGAATATGGATGATCCGATCAAGATGTATCTTAATGATGCGTTCACCATCCCAGCCAGCATGGCCGGGGTGCCGGGAATGTCGGTGCCGGCGGGTTTGGACGCTGATGGGTTGCCGTTGGGGTTGCAGGTAATCGGAAAGCCGTTCGACGAAGAAACGGTTTTCGCGGTTTCGGCGGCGTTGGAACAGGCGGCGGGGTTCAGTGCGCTGCCGGCGATACGGGCGGGGGGCTGAGGTTAGGATCTGACGAAGGAGTATTCCGGGGGTTGAACGTGAGTTCAGAGTGGAGAGCGGACGGTCAGAGACGAAGGTCGCCAACCGCATTACCAAACTTCCGGATTTCCCCGAAGGTATGACCGTAATGGGGATGCAGCGACCTGACCATCCCACACGGACGCTTGGCGACGCTTACGGTAATAGGCGTAATGTTGCGCTGCCAATCTCATGAGCGTTAGAGTGACGGATCGTGTAATGAGGCCTGGGAGCTTTCAAATTTGTACATCGAGTTAGAGTTACCAGATCTACAAGGGTTTCCTGATGGATTTCGTGATTATTGGTTGAACATCACCTTCACAAATAATCCGCCCATTGCCTACCACATTCGGGGGATAGTCACTAACTATGTGCGCTTGGTTGAAGCTGCAATGGCGGACTATCGCCACGCTCGATTGCTGACTCACTCGGGTTGGACACTAACGACTGCCTGGGGACGCGATCACAATAGAGCTTGCGGCTATTTCGAGGCCTGCTTATCAAATATGCATCGCGCGATCCGATTCATGAAGAGGATTCTGAATCACCCCGAGATCCCGCAGACGTTGAAGAATTTGTTTTCCAACAAACCTCTGTTTACGAGAACCAGTGTCGCTGATCGTATTTGCAATATCAGAAACGCTATACATCACCTTGATGAAAAAATCCTCAAGGGCATTATTCCAAAGGACACACCTTTCACACTAATGGCCACTGGACTAGAGGTCCCCGTCCCTCTTGAACCAGGGCAGACACTAAAGACGATTGACAGACTTCGAATTGGACATCATGAAATTTTGTTCTCAGAAATGTGCGCTTGGCTCCTCGAAATGGCTTGCTGCGCAGAACAAATTTCCATTTACGAGGGTCACGGGCACGCCAATTCCTCTACTGTGTAGGATGCTATATATAACCCATGGTCTTTTGACATAAAGCCGACTAAGCGGCGCCGACAATTGCAACGCGGCTTTCGGCCGATGGAACCCTAAGCTCCGGCACGCAACGGCCACAGGGTCAAGAACTCCACCTTAGGTCGAAAGCTCCCACCCGCGCAACCGGATGACAGCCGCCCGCCTCCATCCCCTCAGCCAAGACCAACATCCGACCGAGGAAAATCGTTGCCCTTGCACAGCAGCGGCACATCAAGCTGTTTCGCACAGGCGTAAGCAAAGCAGTCGCCCATGTTCAGGCCGGCCGGATGGCGTCCTTTGCCAAAGCGAGCGAACGCTTCGACCGCCGCTATCCCGATGTCGCGGTCGATCGCCACCACCGTCGCGTCGATCTCGGTCAGGAAGCGATTGACCACCGCCAGCGCGTCGCCGAGCGGACTGTTCGCGATGCGCGCCAAGCCGGTCGTCGCCTCGAAGATCGCCATGGCGGAGGTTTGGCGCACGCGCGCCCTCGCCAATCGCCCGGCCAGGCTGGCCGCATCCTCCTCCATGGCGATGATGCCGATCATCGCCGAGGCATCCAAGAACATCACGGATCCCCCGACAGTTCATCAAAGAACGCATTGTCCGCTGGCTTACCGCCGGGTCGCTTCATCGTCTGGAAGTCCGCCTGTATGGCTTGCAGCCGCTCGATCAATGGCGGTGTCGCGCTGATCGCCGCGTACTCGCGCTCCACCGCTTCCCGGATCGTCTCCGTCAAACTCTTGCCCTTCAGTCGCGCGAGTGCTCGGACCGCCGAGTCGGTCGCGCGGTCCCGAACGTGAAACGCCATAGGATACACTCCTCAAGGAAGCTCTCTATATCATATGGGCTACACGATGGCGAAGGATTCTCATCGGTCACCAGCAGCGCTCATTGTGACGATCGGACGCCTTTCCAACCGCTGTGGCCCCAACCACCCACAAAAAGCCTCACCACCGCCCATTCTGGCTGCCCGATTTTTTTGGCAGACAGATGAACGGAATAAACGCCGATCGGGGTTCCGTGTCAGGGTGTTGGACCGTGCGACCGCCCGGGTCCCGACCACGCGCCAAACCAACCGCAGCCGTTATTCAAGCCGACCAACACAACCGCGCCAGCAGCCCACGAGGCATCAATGTTCATCATCCTTCAAAAAAATCAGGCCGCCAAACAACGGCGCCGACCGTCCATGACTCCAGCATCAGCCAAAGCTCCCCTACGCGTTTTCCCCAACAAACCCGGTATACGTTTTCACCAGCTCCGGCACCGACGTTTCAAAGAACCGCCGCCCCTTCTCAGGCGTCGCCAGCCCGGGATTGGACCCGATCCGGCCATCCGGAAAGCGCCTCCGATAATCCGCCGGACCATGGAACCGTCCCGACGGAGCCCGCGGCGGATCCATCGTCGCATGCTTGATCGTTTCAGGCAGAGCGTATTGCGTCAGCGCCACCTCGCTGGCCGTGGCGTGGCTGCCCTCATCGTCTCCAAAAATCTCCTTGGCGAGTTCATGCATCGCCTTCCCATCCCACCAATTCGCCAGACGGCACCTCAGTTCGTTGTCCTGCGCGGTGCCGAACGCCCCTTCGAACGCCGCATAGATTTCGGAAAACGCGGCCTGCACAGTCGCGATATTGCCGCCATGTCCGTTGATGAACAGGAACCGCCGAAAACCATGCCGCGCCAGCGACAGCACATAGTCGTTGATAATCGCGATCAGTGTAGACGGTTTGACCGTCATCGTGCCGGCAAAGCCCATGTGATGCACGGCGATCCCGACCCCGATCGTCGGGCCGACCATGGCATTGGCCGACTCGCCGACGGCGCGAGCGATGACCTCGGCGCAAATCGCGTCCGTCCCGATCAGACCATTGGGTCCGTGTTGTTCGGTCGATCCGATCGGTATGATAATCCCCTTGGACCCAGCCAGGTAGGTTTCGACTTCCGGCCAGGTTTGATGCTGTAACAGCATGATTGATTGTCTCCCTTTATACTGCCGCCTCGGCGATCGGCACCCGCTTGACTTCATGCGCCTGCAAACGCGGCATGACCTCGCGGCCGAAGCGGCGGATTTGTTCCAGAAACATCTCGTGCGGCATGGCGCCGCGATTGAGGCTGACCAACAGCGTGTTGGCGCCGGCTTTGTCAGCTTCTGCGATCAGCCGTTCGGCCACTTCATCCGCGTGCCCCCAAGCCATGTGTTCGGCTCGTTGTTCAACGTCCGCCATCGTTATATTACGGAAATCCTCGCGGGCGTGGGCGGCCTGTTTCAGGTTTTCCTGCCGCACATAATCCGTGGAATTGGCCGAGACATAGCCATGTTCCCGCTGAATCGCGGTTTCGGTGAAATTGCCGTGGCTGAACAACGTCCGATTGAAATACAGATGATAAGGACCGTTCTCCTTCACCGCCCGCGCTTTGCTGTCCGCGACATAGGCATTGACGCCAATGGATAAATGGTCGGGCGTGACGGTGCGGCCAAACCGAGCCTGGACGGTCGCATAGTGACGAATGATGTCCTCTCGCAGTCCCCCGGGGGCGAGGCCGGGCGTAATCGGAATATTCTTGGCAGCGGCGAACTCGATCGATTCACGGCTGCCGACGATCGGCATCCACACCGGCGGACCGGGTTGCTGCACCGGCCGGGGCCACAGCGCAACGTCTTTATAGGACCAGTACTGGCCCCGGAATGAAAACACATCCTCGGCCCAGGCGCCAATGATGATGTGATAGGCTTCCTCGAAGCGTTCCCGCGACAGGGCCATCGGCACATTATGAACCTGGTATTCCCGTGGGATGCCGCGGGCAAACCCCGAGATCAACCGGCCATTGGACAGGCAATCGATCATCGCCAGTTCCTCGGCCAGGCGCAGCGGTTCATGCAGCGGCAGCAAATTGCCGTAGATCAGCAGCTTCAGGCGCTTGGTGCGCTGCGCCGCCGCCGCCGCCATCAAGTTGGGCGAGTTCATCAACCCGTACGGCGACGTATGATGCTCGTTGAACCCAACGCCGTCGTAGCCAAGCCGGTCCATTTCCTCCCAGGCCCGCAGGTGTTCCTCGTACGTCCGCACCGCTGTCGCGGCGTCGAAATGCACCTTGCTCAGTGGGTAAGGCAGTTCCGGCCCAACCTTCAAATGATCGAGATGAGTGTCGTAGGCCAACAGATCGAACACGAAGACCTTCATCGCGGCGGTTTCCTGCCTTGTGTGCCGATCCGGTTTGGCAGATCGGCGGCCACCTGTGAAGCTGTCGCTCGGGCTCCAAGTCCGTTTCAACAGCGCACGAAAATATCGGCCCCCTCACAGCCAACACAAAGGCGTTCGACCGTCAAAACGACACAGACCGGCGCAACCACCACCCAAAAGACTGTCGGATTTCTTTACACTCGCGCGAATTCATGTCGCCAGACGTCAAAAACAACATTGTTTTTGTTCAATTTAAGCCAACGGCGCAAAATTTGCTTATGCAGTTCCAAGGCAATCGTCGTCAGGCTGCAACTCCGCGAACGGAAGGATTGGGACTCCCAATGACCATGTTTCCCCTGTCACGCGTCGCACTGGCCGCCGCCCTATCCTTCGGCGCCGCCACGGCTGCCCGCGCCGATAACATCCCCACCTACGCACCCGCGTTCGGCAGCGCGGTGTTTGGCGGCATCGACACGACGTCCTGCCAGGCGCCCGAGGGCAGCTTTAATTTCCTCAACAACGGCACGTCGTGCTTTTCGTCCTTCGCGCCGCCGCCGTTCGCCGCCAACGGATCCCTGAGCGACTCCAGCACTGGCAGTAGCGCGTCCGCACAGGCCGATCTGGCGCAAGGTTCTCTCAGCGTCGCGGTGTCCGGCGTCACCGGCCCGACACCGGGATCGGCGGGTGCCCACGCCGTGGTCTGGGATACGCTGACCTTCTCCGGTGCCGCGCCGGGCGCATCCGTCACCATCACCGTCAGCGGCACGTCAACGCTTTCAGGCGATGCCAGGGTCAATGCCGGCGCAATCCTCTTACAAAGCGGAGCGTTCGATCAAACGCCCTACGCGGTGCTGGAAGGCAACGACCTCGCCTCCGTCACCGGTTCCACCTACAGCTTCCAGGAGACGTTCGGCATTCTCAACGATGTCCCGATGCTGTTGGTGGTCAGCGTCGACGCATTCGCCGGGGTCAGCGGGTGCAGCTCACCGAGTTGCCCGCCACCGGGGAGCGCCTCCATCACCGATCCCTTCACCCTCACCCTGCCGGCCGGAGTCACCTTCACCTCGGCGTCCGGTGCCTCGTCCACCGACGTCCCCGAACCCGCCGGCCTCGCCCTGTTTGGGGTCAGCCTTCTGGGCCTGGCCATGATCCGCCGCCGGCGTGCCTGATCCAAACCGCCCCCGCCCGTCCTACCTCAAAGCCTCGTTTGCGCGAGAATCCGGTCCAATGTCGAATTATGCCTCCACCGCCGCCGGGGAATCTTGACGTGGGTAGGACAACAGGCTTACACCGCGCCCCCTGGATGGCGGGCATAGCTCAGTTGGTAGAGCGCCAGGTTGTGGTCTTGGATGTCACGGGTTCGAGTCCCGTTGCTCGCCCCACCCCCTTCTCATGACGACAATTCGTACCGCCGGACTGGTGCTGGCCGGTGGACACGGCCGCCGTATGGCCGCGCAAGGGCCAGGCCGGCCAACAACCTCCACCGGCCAGGGCATCGACAAGCCGCTGCTGACGGTCGGCGGCCGCACCATGCTGGCAGCGGTGATCGCGGCCTTGGACCTCCCGCACATCGCCATCAGCGCCAACGGTGATCCCGCCCGGTTCGCCACGTTCGGCGTGCCAGTGCTGTCCGACGGGGAATTCCAGGATCAAGGCCCGTTGGCGGGTGTCCTCGCCGGGCTGGACTGGGCCGCCTCGCTGGGCATGACCGCGCTGCTGACCGCCCCCGGCGACACCCCGTTTCTACCCCACGGGCTGGCCGACCGGCTCAGCCCGCCGCCATGTTGCGCGTCCAGCGCCGGCCGCCGTCACCATCTGGTCGCCCTGTGGCCGGTCGAGTGCCGCACCGAACTGCGTGCCCTGCTGTCCGCACCCGGCCCGCGTGACGTCGCCGGCTTCGCTGAACGCATCGGCATGCGCCATGTCGCATTTGCCGTGCGCCCACTCGATCCTTTCGTTAATGTTAATACCCGGGACGACCTCGCCAGGGTTCGGCAACAGGCCGGCGACGTCAACGGTAGCGAATCGGTTGAGACTTAACCGGTCAAGACAGGGTGTGAAGATGGACAAGACCGTCGCGATCGCGGGTCTGGGGGCAATCGGATTGCCATTGGCACGCGCCCTCGATGCGGGGGTCGAGGGCCTGCGGCTGGTCGCGGTCGCCTGCCGCGACCCGGTCAAGGCCCGCGCCAATCTCGCCGGATTCAAGATGGCGCCGCGCATCGTCGAAATTCCCGAACTCGCGGAAGCCGACATCGTGGTGGAGGCGGCGCCCTCCGTCCTTTTCGAACGGATCGCGCTGCCGGCGTTGGAGGCAGGACGCATCTTCATCCCAGCCTCGGCCGGCGCCTTGTTGCCGCGCATGCACCTGGCCAAGCTGGCTCGGAGCACGGGCGCCCGCATCATCGTGCCCACCGGCGCCCTGCTGGGCCTGGACGCCGTGCGCGCCGCGGCCGAGGGGCCGGTGCACAGCATCAGCATCGAAACCCGCAAGCCGCCGATGTCATTGATCGGGGCGCCCTACCTGGAAAAGCACGGCATCGATGTGATGGACCTGACCCAGCCGTTGCTCGTATTCGAGGGCAACGCCCTCGATGCCGCCGCCGGGTTCCCGGCCAACGTCAATGTCGCCGCCGCCCTGGCCCTGGCGGGTATCGGGCCGATCCGCACCCGGGTGCGGATCTGGGCGGACCCCGGCGTCACGCGGAATATCCATACGATCAATGTCGAAGCCGAGTCCGCCCGCTTCATCATGACGATCGAGAATGTACCGAGCGCGCACAACCCCAGAACCGGCCAGTTGACCGCCCTGTCGCTGCTGGCGTGCCTGCGGGGGTTGGTATCCACGTTGAAAGTCGGTAGCTGACCGCCCATGTCCGAGGCTTTCGCCTATTTGCCGACGCTCGCTTTGTTCAGTTTCGTGATCGTCGCCAGTGCCCGCATGAAGCACGAGATGCTGATCCTGGCCTGTTTTCCACCGGTGTTCGTGGCGATGATCATGGGGTTCACCATGGCGATCTACGCCGAGGACACGTTCGGTATGGCGCCCACGGGCGCGGCGCTGGCGCTGGGTGTGCCGCCGGCGTGGTGGCTCGCCAGTCGCGTGAAAACCCGCGACCTGCTGCTCGCCATCTATTTGGCCTGGGCCGTCGCGCTGGTTCTGGCGCTGGTCGCGGTCGGTTTTCCGGACCACCCCTGACCTAGCACCTCAAGACGCTGCCCCCTGGCGGTGCCCGCCTCAGGCGTGCGATGGTGCAATGACAAAACCAGTCGGGGGATACGATGCGGACAGTTCGGGTATTCGGGATCGCTGGCCTGTTCGCCAGCCTGTTGGCGACGGCCGCCTCCGCACAGATCAAGATCGGCGCGATCATCTCGATCACCGGCCCCACCGCCGCCCTCGGCGTCGGCTATAAATCCGCCTTCGCCACTTTCCCGGCCGAAATCGACGGCAAGAGCGTCACCTACATCATCCGCGACGACGCCGCCGACGCCAGCCAGTCCGTCACCATCGCCCAGCGCATGATCGAGGAAGACCACGTCGACGCCATCATCGGCCCGTCCCTGACCTCCTGCGCCAACGCGGTCCAGCCGATCGCCAACGCGGCGAAAGTGCCGATGATCGTGACCTCGCCGCTCGACTACGACGCGGCCAAATATCCGTACACCTTCTCCGCCGTGCAGCCCGTCAGCCTGATGGTGAACGCCGTCGTGGCCGACATGGTCAAGCGCGGCGTCAAGACCGTCGCCTATATCGGGTTCGCCGACGGCTTCGGCGACCAGGTGTTCGACGCCACCAAGGCCGCCGCTGAAAAATCCGGCATCGAGGTCGTCGGAAACGAGCGTTACGCCCGCACCGACACCTCCACCGAGGCGCAGGTGCTGAAGGTGATGACCAAGAAACCCGACGCGGTGATGATCGGCGGGTCCGGCACACCGGGCACGCT
>Ga0209698_10007964_pt1 | contig 11009 bp, 6 predicted proteins | sample LitLauG_LLR_2012_FD_187203 | JGI IMG/M metagenome (GOLD analysis project Ga0209698, IMG submission 187203) | Freshwater sediment microbial communities from Pennsylvania, USA - Little Laurel Run_MetaG_LLR_2012 (SPAdes) (version 2) | ecosystem: Environmental > Aquatic > Freshwater > Creek >... | reverse complement strand
CCCTGGCGTGGGCAAAGGCACTCGCCGCCCAGGACGAGGACAGGGATTTAAAGCAGCGCTTCACTGAGGTAGCCTCCTCGCTGGCAGCAGCCGAGGGCAGGATCACGCAGGAGTTGTTGGCGGCGCAGGGCAAACCGGTGGACATCGGGGGCTACTATTTCCCGGACGAAGCGAAGTGTGTCGCAGCGATGCGGCCCAGCGCTGCGCTGAACGCGATCATAGATCGAATGTAGTGGCTTTTCGCCGTGCGGGCGCTCGGGGCGCTCGCCACAATCACCACGGTGTACTGAAACAGGCCCGGCGAAACAGCTCCGCGAACTGCCCACGGTATCCGCTGTCAGGTCAGCTCGCTTCAGGCTCGACTCAGCGAACCGCTACCGTGCACCCCGATTGACTTGCCACTCCGCCAATAGTGAGTACAAGCGGAATCGTTCCCGAGGGATTGATGCCCGCGGGGATGACCACGTTGAACTGTAGCAAGCCTGCGATCTCCGTTGGCGCTGCACCCGCGTAGCGGATTTCCGCGTTTACTCCTCCTGCTGTCACAACGATGTTTTGCACAGGCGCAGGATAAGGCGCGGTTGCGAGGCTGCCGTCCACACCCGGCGGGTTCGTCTGTCCGCCGCCGGTAGCGTAAAACACCACGATGGAGCCGGCGCTGGCTGGATTGGAAGGGGAATTCAGTGTGCCGTCCTGGTTGACCACCCAGATACCGACGCCGCCTCCGGCATCGCCGAGCTTGAAAATGCCGGGCAACACCGCGGCAACCGGGAACGAAGCCGGCGGTGCGCGCTGGCCCTGGAATTCCACCTGCACCTGTGTCGACGAGTTTCCGGCAACCTCATACGGCACCACGGCGCTCACGACATCGGAGCGAGTGTAAATAAGCGGACCTGGAACCCCGTCGAACAGCACACGGGTCCCGGCCACGGCGGTGTCCACAAGTCCGAGTGTGTTGATGGTTGCCCCGGTCAACACGGCTGGCCCCATGCCGGACCCGAACAGAGTTACTATTTCCCCCGGCGAGAGCGGTCCGGCCACGAAACTGGCAGCGTTGGTGATGCCGCCAGGGTTCAGCACGGGTGGAAGGCCGCAAACGTCGATCCAGTCCGCAGGCACAGTCCCGAGCCGGTTGGCGAGTTCGGTTTCGAACAGCGACGCGGGCTGCAGGCCGATCTGATAGAGCCCTTCGTAGAGTACGTTCTGAAGAGCGCCTGCGCTGCTTCCTGTCTGCAGATCAGGACTGGACTGCATTCTCTGGCCGGGGACGAACGGGCTCGCGTCGCCCTGGCTGTTGTCGTACACGGCGTGTGCTCCGTTCACTCCCACAACCACCATCTGGCCGTCCGGAGAGGGCTTTAAATACAGTGCGGGGTTCAACGTGAGGTTGTTTCTTACGCCATCGCCGTAGAAGTTCCAAATCACACCTGAGGCGAGCGTCTCATATGCACCGCCGCTCTGGTCGCCCCGGTTCAGCATTTCGAGGGCACCGCCGTTGAGTTGCGTATGCTTGTCCCAGAGAATCGCCTGCTCGAAGCCGAAGTGTGTGTCGTCGGGGTCGATTTCGTTGATCGATGTGTTTTGTGTTTGTACGATCATCGACGTTTGTGGATGGGATGTGATGAAGTTGTGCCTGGTGTCCTCGCCGTGCGAGCGTTTGACCAGAATGTTCTGCGCCGGCGACTCGATAAAGCCATATCCGTATCCTTCGCCGCCTTTGTCCTGTGCGGTCTGCACCCGGGAATCGAGAATCGTCACCCGCGCACTGTAGTTCAGGTAGATGCCGTATCGAGGAAAATTCAGGATTGTGACGTCGTAGACCCATCCGTTCCTTACACCCTCAAAATAGGCGCCTGTGCCGTGCGGCCGGCCGGTAGAGGCAAGGACGTTGTTGGCGAACTGAATCGTGAGGCCTTTCAGTCCCACATTCTCTTTCATCTGTCCGTCCGTCGCCCGGACTCGCACAGCGTTGTTCGCGGGGTCGAGCGTCCACGGAATGGGAGCATCCAGAGAAACCTGATTGCCGGACTTGGCTGTTACCTGCCGCAGATACGTGAACGAAAACTCGCAGCACGAATTCGAGGTCCATTGATCCGCAGCCCCTGCGTTGTCGCCGACCAGAGCCGGCCAGAAATACTGCTGGATCACGATCCAGTCGCCAGGTGCAATCTTTGACGCACTGTCCACCGTAATGTGCGTATCTCCACGGTTCACAACGGCTGTGACATTGGCGATGGCAGGGCCCCTGCTGGCCCAGCCGTTATTGGTGGCCGCGCCAAGCGCCCGGCCAAACGAAAAGAGTCCGTCGGTGGACCCGTTATCGGAGGCATAGTTGGCGCCAACGCTGATCGTCGTCTGTCCGCTGCCGGCGCCCTCGATCGAGACATTGTTGTAGGGGATGGCCACGGGACCTGACATCGTGAAATTGCCGGCCGGAATCCGTACGATGCCGCCCCCAGCCGTGCCGGCGCTGTTCACCGCAGTCTGGATGGCCGCGGTGATGTCTCCCGTCGCAGTAATATTGACGATGTTACAGGGTACGGATCCGGGGCTTTTAGCGCCGAGATAGTAACCGGCCCAGGAGAAATCATCCAGAGCCCAGGAGCGGTTGGCGAAGTTGACGGTCCGGAGGGTGTATTTGCCGTTCGTCAGCGGTAACAGACGGGAAGTCCATGATTGCGCGCTCGTCTGCGCGGTAACCGCAAAGGCGGCCATGACGAAGTGGATCGAACGACGCATAACACCTCCTGCCGGCCGCATCAGGAACACTCAGCCACTATCCGGTCGGGACAATGGTTCTGTTGAGTCGTGACAGAAGCATCGAATCCGTTTCATCCCCAGGCTCGTCGCGGGTTTACCTGATTCCGGAAGTTCTCCGACCGCACTGGCAGAATTTTCGCCAGGACGGACCAGGTTCTGGCTGGGGTGCTGCCGCTCGCAATCCGGTTGCTGTACCCGATCCGCACGACTAAGGTCTCTGTAAACTGCGCGGACCCGGGCTGCTTTCGATATTGCGGAGTAACTCATCCCGCCTGTTCGCTGAATTTCGACCGGATCACCTGACGGATGCGACTTCCCAGGACAGATCCGGCCAAGCCGCCCATCGTTTTCTACGAGTGGCGGACATACGCTCAAGGGGCGGACTACACTTCCAGCAACGCCGGTTGGGTCAACCGGTTGAGATTTCTGGCGAAAAGTTCTCGACAGAAATCGCGCACACGCAGCAAAACCGTTGGCCACTATATGGCACGAACGCGGGCGATTCGCGAAAGGGTCATTCTCCTTTTACCGGGGCGCTGACCATCTTCCGGTATAGAGCAGGATTCATCGCGAGAACGGGAAAAATTCGGGAGCCACGGTCCGGACGCCCGCTTCGCCCCGCGAACCTCATGCTATTCTGAAGCCCTACTACACCGAGTCGCTGCAGTATTTTCACCTCTCCGTCCGAATAGCCTGATTTTCTCTGCCTGGAGCCTGGTGACTTCGTGCGACACTGCCCCGACTTAACGCTCATCCTGCGTTTTTGCAATCGATCGCGCCTCGCTTCACGTCCGGTTTCATCGGATCGGGATGGTGATCATGCTTGCTTCTGAACCGCTCATCCTCGCGAAGGCTCAGGCATGCGCAACTCATTGCCCTTACTGCTCGCTGCAATGCGGTATGCATCTGCAGTCCGGACCGCGCGGAGACTGGAGAATCACCGCGCGGGATTTTCCCGTGAATCGCGGCGGATTGTGTCAGAAAGGGTGGACGGCGGCGGAACTGCTGAACAATCCGGAGCGATTGCGCTCACCGCTGGTTCGCGATTCCCGGTCCGCGCCGCTGAGGCCCGCCACCTGGGATGACGCGCTCGACCGGATTGTCCGGGCCGTCGGGGACACTCAGAAGAAGCACGGCAGAGATGGCGTGGGCGTTTTTGGCGGAGGCGGCCTTACCAACGAAAAAGCCTATTTGCTGGGCAAATTTGCCCGGGTTGCGCTGCGGACTTCGCAGATCGACTACAACGGCCGCTTCTGCATGTCGTCGGCGGCTGCCGCGTCAGTAAAGGCCTTCGGCATCGACCGTGGTCTCCCGTTCCCTCTGGCCGACATTGCAGACGCCGAGACGATTCTTCTGGTGGGCAGCAACCTCGCCGAAACCATGCCGCCGGTCATGCAGTACTTTCAGGAACAGAAGAGCCGGGGAGGCTCGCTGATCGTGGTGGATCCGCGCTCTACGCCGACCGCCGCGGCGGCTACGCTCCACCTGCAGATCACGCCCGGAAGTGATGCGGCTCTCGCCAACGGACTGTTGAACATCGCGATGAAAGAGGGCTGGATCGATGAAGCCTTCATCGCGGCGCGCACGCGCGACTTCGATCTGGTCCGCCGCGCTGTTTCGTCCTACTGGCCCGAACGCGTCGAGAGAATCACCGGCATCCCGGAGCACCAGCTTCGGCTGGCCGCCGGCATGCTGGGCCGCGCGAAGACGGCGATTATTCTGACTGCTCGTGGTCCCGAGCAGCAGAGCCACGGAGTGAACAACGTCCTCGCGTTCATCAATCTCGCGCTGGCACTGGGTAAGGTTGGCAAACCGAACTGCGGCTACGGCTGCCTGACCGGTCAGGGAAACGGCCAGGGGGGCCGCGAGCATGGCCAGAAGGCAGACCAGTTGCCCGGTTATCGCAAGCTGGATAACCCCGGGCATCGCGCCTTCATCGCCGGCGTGTGGGGTGTCCCGCAAGCCGATCTGCCGAAACCGGGCCTTTCCGCCTACGAAATGCTGGATGCCATGGGCACCGAGGGCGGAGTCCGCGCGCTGCTTGTCTTCGGTTCGAATATCGCGGTTTCAGCCCCGCGCGCCGGCCATATTCAGGAACGTATAGACGCGCTCGATTTTCTCGCCGTGTCCGATTTCTTTCTTTCTGAAACCGCCGAGCGGGCCGATGTGGTGCTCCCTTCCGCGCAATGGGCGGAAGAAGAGGGCACTATGACCAACCTCGAAGGCCGCGTCATTCTACGTCAGCGGGCTATGCAGCCGCCGGAAGGGGTTCGGACCGATATCGAAGTTCTCTCCTCCCTGGCGGCACGCCTCGGCTACAGCCGGTTCTTCGCGTCGCAACCCGCCGAAGTCTTCGATGAACTGCGGCGCGCATCGGCAGGCGGCGTAGCCGATTATTCGGGCATTACGTGGGACCGGATCCGACGCTCAGACGGTATTTTCTGGCCGTGTCCCGCTGAGGACCATCCCGGTACCCCGCGCCTCTTTCTGGAGCGGTTTCCGACCGAAGACGGCCGGGCCCGGTTCCACCCGGTTGCCTACCAGACCGCCGCCGAGCAACCCGACGACGAATTTCCGCTCTACCTCACTACTGGTCGGATCATGGCGCAGTATCAATCGGGCACGCAGACCAGAAGGGTTGCGGCGCTGGTGGATTCCGCTCCGGAAGCCTTCGCCCAGATCCATCCGTCCATGGCCGGAACGTACGGAATCGCTGACGGGGATCCGGTCAGTCTGACCACGCGGCGCGGCTCGGCCGTGATGAGGGCGCAGCTGACCGCTTCCATCCGCATGGATACAGTGTTTGTTCCTTTTCATTACGGAGGCCTCGGTCGCGCCAATCTGCTGACCAACCCTGCGCTGGACCCGGTCTCCCGAATGCCCGAATTTAAAGTTTGTGCAGTCCGCATTGAGAAAGGAAGCACGTGCTAGAAAAAGCCGCATTCATCCAGGGATTGTTCAAGTGGAATGGACAGGGCCTCGAAACGCCCGTGGCGTTCGAGCCGAAGGTGACTTACAACGTGCCAGCAGACAAGCGCGCCCAAACCGTGTACTTTCGCGCCGGCAACCCGTTGCCCGAGTTGATCTATCTGGTGCTGACGGCCGGGGGCAGAGTCATGCGTTATTTTCCGGTTGGGGCGAAAGGGGCGATTCACGTACCGCTTGCCGTGCTCGAAGACATTTCTCCGGGCACCGAAGTGGAAATTCTGGTCGCGGGTCCCGCGGGAACAAGTTCCGCCGTATTGATCGACGCCGGTTTTGTGGAGATCGACTAACGTGGCTAAGAAAAAGCTGGTGGTTATCGGTAACGGCATGGCGGGGGCTCGCACCGTCGAAGAGATTCTGTCGCGCGGAGGCGCCGACCAGTTCGACATTACGATCTTTGGCGAGGAGCCGACGGGGAATTACAACCGGATTCTTCTGTCCAACGTGCTCAACGGGTCGTACAAAGAGGAAGAAATCTTCCTGAATCCGCTCGAATGGTACGAAGAGCACAACATCCGTCTGCTGGCTGGAAAAAAGGCATCGGGCCTGCTGCGGCGTGCTCGGCTCGTGTACGGCGAAGACGGACACCCGGAGCCCTACGACAAGCTGATTATCGCTACGGGCAGCCGGCCGTTCATTCCGCCCATGGAAGGGACCACCATGCCGGATGGCAGCCTGAAACCCGGTGTGTTCGTATTTCGCACCCTGGAAGACTGCCGGAAGATCGCGGCATGGGCGCAGGGGAAGCAGACCGCGGCCGTGATAGGAGGCGGGCTGCTGGGACTCGAAGCGGCGAGGGGCCTGCAGAATTTCGGCCTCGAAGTCAGTGTGGTGCACCTGGCCGGTCACCTGATGCAGGTGCAACTCGATGCAGGCGGAGGCTCGATCCTCGGGACCCAAATAGCCGCGCTGGGACTCAATGTGCTCCTGAAGAAGAACACCAGCGCGATCCTCGGCGCCGACTGCGTGCTCGGTTTACGCTTCGCCGACGGTGGCACGCTCGAATGCGACATGGTCGTAATTTCTGCCGGCATCAAAGCGAACTGGGAGATTGCGGCAGGCTGCGGATTAGCGGTGGAACGCGGCATTATTGTGGACGATCAGATGCGCTGCCCCGACGATCCGAACATTTACGCGGTCGGGGAATGCGCTCAGCATCGCGGCCACGTATACGGGCTGGTCGCGCCGCTTTGGGAACAGGCCAAAGTCCTGGCCGATCACATCACGGAAAAGAACACGCGGTCGGCATATCACGGCTCGAAGATTGCCACCAAGCTCAAGGTGATGGGCGTCGAACTGGCCTCCATGGGGATCGTTGAGCCGCAAACGCCCGACGATGAAGTGGTTCAGTTCTCGGAGCCGAAGCGTGGGACCTACAAGAAGCTGATCATCCGCGATGGCAGGCTGGTCGGCGGCATCCTGCTGGGCGATATCAGCAAGGCGGCCTATCTGATGCAGGCGTTCGACCGTAATACGCCGCTGCCCGAAGAACGGCTCCATCTGCTGTTCGACATCGGAGCTCCGGCCAAACAGGTAACGTTCGCCGAAATGAGCGCGAATGCTCAGGTTTGCAACTGCAACGGCGTGAGCAAGGGTGCGATTGTCGCCTGCGTGAATTCCGGCAAACGCAATTCCAAAGCGGTTATGGACGCCACGCGCGCCGGCATGGGCTGCGGCTCGTGCAAGAGCATGGTGGCCGAAATTGTGGAATGGGCGTGCGGCGGAGAGACAGAGGAAGATCCTTCAGTTCATTACTACGTTCCCGGTGTGCCTCTGACCAAGCCGGAACTGATTCGCGCGATCCGGGAACGCAATCTGCGTTCCGTGTCGGCGGTGTTTGACTTACTGGCCGGCGGCAAGGAAGATGCCGTCAGCAAACCGGGCCTGGCGTCGCTTCTCAAAATCCTTTGGAACAGCGAATACGAGGACGAAAAGGACGCGCGCTTCATCAACGAGCGCATCCACGCCAACATTCAGAAAGACGGGACGTTTTCGGTGGTTCCGCAGATTCCGGGCGGCATCACCAGCCCGGCTCAGCTGCGCAAAATCGCCTTTGTCGCGGAGAAATATCACGTTCCGCTGGTGAAGCTGACCGGCGGACAGCGCATCGATCTGCTCGGCATCCGGAAAGACGATCTGCCGAAGGTCTGGCACGATCTGGACATGCCTTCCGGCTACGCTTACGGCAAGAGTTACCGCACGTGCAAGAGCTGCGTCGGCTCCGATTTCTGCCGGTTCGGTTTGGGCGACAGCATCGAGCTCGCGCTGAAGATCGAAAAAGAGTTTCAGGGCTTCGACAGCCCGCACAAGATGAAGCTCGCCACAGCAGGCTGTCCCCGCAACTGCTCCGAAGCGATGGTCAAGGACCTTGGAGCGGTGGCCGTGGAGGGCGGCAAGTGGGAGATCTACATCGGCGGTGCGGCGGGATCGTCCGTCCGCAAAGGAGACGTGCTCTGCCAAGCCGAGGGGCACGAAGAAGTTCTGCTGTACATGGGCCGCTTCATCCAGTATTACCGCGAAAATGCCAAATATCTGGAGCGGACGCACGGCTTCGTGGAACGCGTGGGCATAGACCGGATTCGCGCCATTGTCGTTGAAGACAGCGACGGAATCGCTGAGCGGCTGGACCGGGAAATCGCTGAATCGAAGGCGGCTTACCAGGACCCGTGGAAGGACGCGTGGCTGCCGGAGAACGACCACCAGTTCGCTTCGGTATTCCCGATTCTCCAGTGACGCGGCTTATGACCGAAATCAAACTGGGTCCGGTCAGCGGCATTCCACCGGGTGAAGGGCGCGTCTACTCGGTGGAAGGCGAAAAGATCGCCGTATTCCGCGCGCGCGGCGGCGAGGTCTACGCGGTGCAGGCAGAGTGTCCGCACCGCGGCGGGCCTTTGGCTGATGGTCTCTTGGGGGGCGCCACGCTGATCTGCCCCCTGCACGGCTGGAAGTTCGATCTGAAGACAGGCCAGGCTTTGCTCGGCGATTGCGGTTTGAAGACGTTTCCCGTGACCGTGGATACCGCGGAGCAGCTCGTTCTGCTCCGTAGTAAATAGAGCAGCTCGTTCTGCTCCGTAGTAAATAGAGCAGCTTGTTCTGCTCCGTAGTAAATAGAGCAGCTTGTTCTGCTCCGTAGTAAATAGAGCAGCTTGTGCTGCTCCGTAAGAAATAGTGCAGGCAAACTCCCGTCGGTTCCTCCATGTGAGAGGCAGGTTCCAAAGTGCCGGAACAACTGTCAGTACGCAGAGAGGACCAAATGAATATTCGCCACAAAGCCACATCGATCAAACTGAACGATTTTCACAGCGTGCCTATGCGGGCGTTCCACATGACGTGGCTCGCCTTCTTCCTGTGTTTCTTCGGATGGTTCGGGATCGCGCCCCTGATGCCGATTATCCGCACCGAACTCCACCTCACCAAAGAGCAGATCGGCAACTCGGCAATTGCGGCGGTGGCAATTACCATCCTTGTGCGCATGCTCATCGGCTGGCTTTGCGACCGCATCGGGCCGCGACGCGCATACACCTGGCTGCTGGTGCTGGGCTCGCTCCCTGTTATGGGAATCGGCCTCGCCCACGACTACAAAACGTTCCTGATTTTCCGGCTCGCCATCGGCGCGATTGGCGCCTCATTCGTCATTACGCAGTTCCACACCTCGGTGATGTTCGCTCCGAATATCGTCGGTACCGCTAACGCGACGGCCGCAGGCTGGGGGAATCTGGGCGGCGGCGTGACGCAGTTCGCTATGCCGCTGCTGGTCGCTGTCTTCATGAGCTACGGCGCCGGAAGCTGGTGGAGCTGGCGCCTCGCCATGTTGGTGGCGGGGATCGCCTTATTGCTGACAGGCGTCGCCTATTACTTCCTGACCGAAGACACGGCCGACGGCGACTGGGGAACAGTACAGCGGGACGGAGATAAAACTCACGCCTCCGGCGCGTCGGACGCCTTCCGGGCAGCCTGCAGCGATCCGCGCGTCTGGGCGCTGGCGCTTCTGTATGCCGCATCATTCGGCATCGAACTGACGGTGGATAATTTCGCCGCCCTTTATTTCACCGACTATTTTCACCTTTCGCTCCAGATGGCGGGTCTCGTCGCCAGCATGTTTGGTTTGATGAACCTGTTCGCGCGCGCGCTGGGCGGCATCGTAAGCGACCGTTGCAACACCCGATGGGGCCTGCGGGGCCGCGCTTTGCTGCTGGGTTGCACGATTGGCGCGGAGGGCCTGGCCATGATGCTGTTCTCGCAGATGCGCCTGTTGCCGCTCGCAATCGCATCGATGATGTTCCTGGGCTTGTTCGTGAAAATGTCGAACGGGGCAAACTATGCCGTGGTGCCGTTCGTCAACAGGAAGGCGCTGGGCGCAGTGGCAGGAATCGTGGGAGCCGGGGGCAATCTTGGTGCGGTTCTGGCCGGCTTCCTCTTTAAGACGCCGTCCCTGACCTATCCTGAGGCGCTCCTGATTCTGGGTTTCGCAGTCACAGCCTGTGCGCCGTTCGCGCTGACGCTCCGCTTCTCCGAAAGCGAAGAACTGAGTTCCAGCCGGGAAATCGCCGCCCGGCTGTCCGGAAGTCTGTCCCCTTCGACCGCATTCGGGGATTAGCGGGACAATTGATACAAACATCTGTCGTTGCCCCGATTCCCGGTGGTCAAACAAACGCCCGCCAGGTCCTCGATCCGGGAAGCGTCGGACTGCGCTCAGAGCGGATCGCCGCGACTCGGAAACAGGACTGAGAGCTCACCACCTCGGTGGCCGAACTGCTTCCCGCGCCGCCGCAATGCCGTGAGATCGCCGCCGCACTTCACCGCCAGAGCTTCCGCTGCTGCCCACGATGCCACACCGGCATCCTCGTCTGTGTTGCGGTGGCTCCCGCTTACCGATGGCCCGCCAAGCGGGCGGCCCGGCCACACCTGCGTTCCCAAAGGCATTTCCACCGCCCGCCTGAAGAAACCTTTCGCAGTTCGCGGGTTGGATATTTATAACCCCCTTTTCACTCAATAACTTCCCCTTTCTTGCGCCCGATTTCCCCTCTTCGGGGGTGCATAATCGGGGCGCATGAAGCATAAACGTCCAACTTCAGAAGCCCGTGCCGCAGCCTCGCGTGCCAACGGCTCCAAATCCCGCGGACCTGTAACGGCCCGGGGTAAGTACAACTCCTCGCTCAACTCCTTCCGCCACGGCATTCTCTCTCGATTCCTCGTCCTGCCCGGCGAAAGTCCTGAGCTCTTCGAAGATCAATTCAACGAATTCATGGAAGAGCACCAGCCCC
>Ga0209698_10007962_pt1 | contig 11010 bp, 11 predicted proteins | sample LitLauG_LLR_2012_FD_187203 | JGI IMG/M metagenome (GOLD analysis project Ga0209698, IMG submission 187203) | Freshwater sediment microbial communities from Pennsylvania, USA - Little Laurel Run_MetaG_LLR_2012 (SPAdes) (version 2) | ecosystem: Environmental > Aquatic > Freshwater > Creek >... | reverse complement strand
GATCGCGACCGAGCTCTCCGACGTGATGTTCGGGACTCCGAAGCCGGTGATGTCCGAGGTCAACCTGGGCGTGCTCCGGGTCGACCAGGTGAACATCGCCATGCACGGGCACAACCCGATGCTGTCCGACGTCATCGTGGCCGCCGCCGAGGATCCCGAGCTGATCGAGTTGGCCCGCTCCCTCGGTGCGACCGGCATCAACGTGGTCGGGTTGTGCTGCACGGGCAATGAGATGCTGATGCGCCGGGGCGTGCCCATGGCTGGAAACCACCTCATGCAGGAGTTGATCCTGATCACCGGTGCGCTGGAGGCCATGGTGGTCGACTACCAGTGCATCATGCCCTCTGTCGTGGACGTGGCGAAGTGCTACCACACGCAGATCATCTCCACCTCGGACAAGGCCAAGTTCACCGGAGCGACCCATGTCTCGTTCGACGCCGAGCACGGCACGGAGATCGCCCACCGGATCGTCCGCATGGCCGTCGAGGCCTACTCGGACCGCAACCACGAGCGGGTGCGGATCCCCGACACCCCGGTGCGGATGATGGGTGGCTTCTCCGTGGAGGCGATCCTCGGCGCCCTCGGCGGCACGCCCAAGCCACTGGTCGACGCCATCGCCTCGGGTGCCGTCCGCGGGGCGGTGGCCGTGGTCGGCTGCAACAATCCCAAGCTCCCCCAGGACCTCGAGCACATCGAACTGAGTCGACGGCTGATCGAGAACGACGTGTTGGTACTGGTCACGGGGTGCGCAGCCGTAGCCAACGGCAAGGCGGGCCACATGGTCCCCGAGGCGGCGGCTATGGCGGGTCCCGGCCTCCGATCGGTCTGCGAGGCGCTGGGGATCCCCCCGGTGCTGCACATGGGGAGTTGCGTCGACAACAGCCGGGTGATCACGCTGGCGGCGGCGCTGGCCAACGCCCTGGGGGTCGACATCGACAAGCTGCCCCTGGCCGGTGCCGCACCCGAGTGGTACTCGGAGAAGGCGGTCGCCATCGGGTCCTACGTGGTCGCCTCGGGGATCACCACGGTGCTCGGGGTCCAGCCCGCCATCTTCGGGAGTCCCCACGTGGTCGACCTGCTCGCCGGCGGGCTCGACGACGTGGTGGGTGCCAAGTTCGTGGTGGAGCCGGATCCGGCCGAGGCCGCGCTGTGGATCCGCCGGCATATCGAGGGCAGGCGCCGCGACCTCGGCTTGCCCTGGGTCGACGTGGTCTCCGGGCCGGCCGAGCCGGCACCAGGAACGGCCCCCGTGGGCGTGGGCACGGGAGTCTGACCCCGTGTGCGAGACCTGTGGTGGGCACGGACCCTCCGCTCATCGGGCGCCGGAGATCACGACCGGGGGCAACCGCATCGTCGTCGTCGGCAAGGGCGGGGTGGGTAAGTCGACGATCAGCGCCCTCTTGGCCCGGGCACTGGCCCGGCGGGGGCTGAGCGTGCTGGCTGTCGACGCCGACGAGCAGCGCAACCTGGCCGCCACCCTCGGCGTGGGCGCCGCAGTCGCCGCCTCGCTCGTACCCCTGGCCGAGGACGCCGGCTACATCGAGGAGAAGACTGGGGCCCGTCCCGGCGAGGGGGCGGGTGGCATGCTCCGACTCAATCCGGACACCACGGACCTGGTCGACCGCCTGTCGGTACCGGCGCCCGACGGGGTCCGGCTGGTCGTGATGGGCGGGGTCCGCCGGGCAGGGGGCGGTTGTCTCTGCCCCGAGACCGCCCTGGTCGCCTCGGCCGTCGGCGGTATGCACCTGCACGCCGAGGACATCGTCGTCATGGACACCCATGCCGGCGTGGAGCACTTCGGCCGGGCCCTGGCCCGGGGGTTCGACACCGCCGTGGTCGTCGTCGAGCCCTCGTTCAACGCCGTGCAGGTGGGCGTGGAGTCTGCCGGGCTGGCCCGCGACCTCGGGATTTGCCGTCTGCTCCTGGTGGTCAACCGGGCCAGCTCGCACCACGACGTCGACCGGGTCCTGGACCATATCGACCGGCTGGGCGGGTTCGAATTCGAATCGACCACCGTCCTGCCGCTGGACCAGTCGGTGATCGACGGTGAACCCTCGGTCGACATCGCCCTGCGGGGGTCGCCGATCCTCGATGCGCTCGGAGGCCTGGTGGCGGCAGTGACGGCCGACGCGCCGGCGATGTCCGGCCCGGTGGCCTGATGCGGTCCGTGGTGATCGGGACGGGTCCCGCCGGGATCACCGCCGCCGAGACACTCCGGCGCCTCGATCCGTCCGGGTCCGTGGTGGCGCTCTCGACCGAGCCGTTCCCGCCCTACTCGCCCCCGGCACTGGCCGACCACTTCCTCACCGGCCGGGATGATCCGCTCTACTGGAAGGGGCGGGACGTCTGCGAGCGCCTGGGCATCGAGGAGCGGCGCTCGTCGCAGGTGGTGGGGATCGACACCGACGCCCGGGAGGTGGTCCTGGCCGACGGTGCCCACATCGGGTTCGAAGGTCTGGTCCTGGCGTCGGGGAGCCGGCTCCACGCCCCGATGCCAGGAGCCGACCTGGCCGGCGTCCTGGATTTCAAGTCGCTGCAGAGGGCCACCGAGCTCTTCACCCGGGTGCGGGAGGGCGAAGTGACCAGTGCCCTCATCGTCGGCAACGGCTTCATCGGCATCGAGCTCTCCCTTCTCCTTTCCGATCTCGGCGTGGCGGTCACCGTGATCGGTCGCCGAAACTGGCTGATGCCCCGGGTCCTCGACCCGACCACGTCCCGGATCGCCGAAGCGGTGTTGACGGCTCGCGGTGTGAACCTGCGGCTGGGTGTGGAGGCCGAGGCCATCGTCGGCGACCCGAAGGCGAGCGGGGTCGTCCTCGCCGACGGATCGACGGTCGGTGCCGACCTGGTGGTGGCGGCCACCGGGGTCAAACCCCACATCGAGTACCTCGACGGCTCGGACATCACGACCGGATGGGGCGTACACGTCGACGAGCGGCTGTCGACATCGGTGCCCGGGATCGTGGCCGCCGGCGACGTCGCCGAAGCCGCCGACCGGTTCACGGGAGAACGCTACGTGCACGCCATCTTCCCCAACGCCGTGGCCCAGGCCCCCATCGCCGCCGCCAATCTCCTCGGGGCCGACCTGCGCTACGAGGGGGCGGAGTCGATGAACAGCCTCAAGCACCTCGGCGTCCCCATCGTCTCCATCGGCACCACCGACTCGCCCGACGACGTCCTGCGTTGGGAGGACGGCGGTGACCTGCGCTCGGTCTACCTGCGGGACGACCGGATCATCGGGGCCCAGCTGGCCGGGGACATCCGGGCGGCAGGGGTCTACCGCTCGCTGATGCTCCGGCGTCTACCGGTCGGCCGGTTTGGGTCACGGCTCGTCGAGCCCGGGTTCGGCATGGCAGACGTGACCTTCGACGCCATCGTGGTCTGACCGACCCCCGATCGATCACGGACAGCGGGAGGCGTCCATTGGGTGTGACCTCCGGCCCTACTGCGTCGATCGCCGCGAACGTACCGTGCCTGTATGCCGACCAAGGCCATGGCAACCATCGACAGGCACGGCCTCGATGTGCTCATCGCCGCTCTCGCCGAGGCCGGATTCGAGACCATGGGGCCGGTGGTGAGGGAGGGAGCCATCATGCCTGGAGCCATCCGCACGACAGCGGACCTCCCTGTCGGAATCCGTGACGCGCAAGGCCCCGGTCACTACCGCCTGGAGCCCTCCGGGGGTGGCCGCCTGTTCGACTGGGCGGTCGGACCAGGATCGTGGAAAGCCCAGTTCTTCCCCCCGTCCGAGGAGCTCTGGCGGTCGACCCCGACAGGCGAGATCACCTCGCACACCCGCCCCGGTCCGGGGTGCACACGACCCGTCGCCATCGTCGGGGCCCGGCCCTGCGATCTGGCGGCCCTGGCGGTGCTGGACCGGGTGCTGCTCGACGGTGCCGTCACCGATCCCGGCTACGCGGCCAGACGGGCCGACGCTTTCGTGGTGGTGGCCGAGTGCGGTGCACCTGCCGCCACCTGCTTCTGCACGTCGATGGGTACGGGGCCAGCGGCCACAGGCGGCTTCGACCTGGCCCTGACCGAGCTCGACGGCGCCGGTCAGCGGTACGTGGTCCGTGTCGGGAGCGACCGGGGTGCTGCCTTCCTCGAAGGCGTCCCGCATGCCGGGGCGGTCCCGAACGACCTCGACGCCAGGAACCGGACGCTGGCGTCGGCTGCGGCCGCCATCGTCCGGACCGTCGACAGCGACCGGGTGGCCGGATCACTCGTCGACTTCATCGACCACCCCCACTGGGACGAGATCGCCGAGCGGTGCCTGGCCTGTGGGAACTGCACGATGGTCTGTCCCACCTGCTTCTGCAGCGACGTCTCCGACACCAGCGACCTCACAGGCGAAGTGCGACGCGACCGCACCTGGGCCTCCTGCTTCGATCTCGACCACTCCTACCTGCACGGGGGATCGGTGCGCGCATCGGTCTCCTCGCGCTACCGGCAGTGGCTGACCCACAAGCTGTCGACCTGGTGGGACCAGTTCGACACATCGGGTTGCGTCGGCTGCGGACGCTGTGTCGCGTGGTGCCCGGTGGGGATCGACTTGACCGAGGAGGTGGCGGTGGTCACCGCCGACAACGGCCGAGCCGGTCCGGCCTCCGGACCGTTGCCCACGGTGGGGTCCGCCTCCGGACCCGCGGGTGGCACGCCGTGACGGCCGGGATGGACGCCCTCGTGGCATCCCATCCCCTCTTCGCCGGCCTGCCCGAGGGGGTCACGTCCGACATCGCCGCCTGCTCCCGATCGGTTGCCTTCGGCCCGGATGACCTCCTGCTGGTCGAGGGCCAGCCGGCGGACACCCTTTTCCTCGTCCAACGGGGCCGCGTGGCCATCGAGATCCATGGCGCGGACCGTGGCACCTTGGTGGTCGAGACGGTCGAGGCCGGAGGCGCGGTGGGATGGAGCTGGCTGTTCCCACCCCACCGGTGGCACTTTGACGCCCGTGCGCTCGGACCGGTGGACGCCATCGCCGCCGACGCCACCTGCCTGCGAGCCAAGATGGACGCCGACGACGAATTCGGGCGGCTGCTGGTCACCCGGGTCGCCGAAGTCCTGCTCGAGCGGCTGCAGGCGACCCGGCTCCGTCTCCTGGATCTGTACGGAGCCGATCGTGCCGGTTGAGACCGCCGCAGCCGTGCGCGGGCGGCCGCCGCTCGGGCCGGATCCCCTCGAGCCGGTCCCCCACCGGGTCGTGGGCTGCAGCAAGGAGACCGACGACGTCACCACCCTGTCCCTCGAGTCCCTGTCCGGTGCCACCCCGACCTTCGCCCCCGGTCAGTTCAACATGCTCACCGCCTACGGCGTGGGCGAGGCGGCCATCTCCGTGAGCAGCTCGCGCCGGGAGGCCGGCGCCCTGCGTCACACCGTGCGCGCCGTCGGACCGGTGTCCGCCGCCCTGTGCCGGGCCGGGCTGGGCGACGTGGTGGGCGTTCGGGGGCCGTTCGGGACGTCCTGGGGTGTCGGCGAGGCCGACCTCGCCACCGGCGACGTCGTGGTGGTGGCCGGCGGCATCGGCCTGGCCCCGCTGCGCGGAGCCATCGACGAGCTGGTCCACCGGCCGGACCCCGATGGAGGCCGCGTGTTCGTGGTCACCGGTTCCCGCGATCCCGTTCAGCTCATCTTCGGCGACGACCTCGAGGCGTGGGGCCGGGCCGGCGCCGTCATCGCGGTGACCGTGGACACCGCGCCGAGAGGCTGGACCGGGCACGTGGGACTGGTGACCTCGCTGCTGCGAGGGATCGACTTCGACCCGGCAACGACCACGGCGCTGGTCTGCGGACCGGAGATCATGATGCGCTTCGCCGCCAAATCGCTGGTCGACCGGGGCATCGACCCCCGGCGGATCAGACTGTCGATGGAGCGGAACATGCAGTGCGGCCTCGGCTGGTGCGGGCACTGTCAGCTCGGTCCGTTCCTGCTCTGCCGCGAGGGACCGATCCTCCCCTATGCGGGCGATGTGGCCCGGCTCATGACCGAGCGCGAACGATGACCGCACCGACCGGGACGACCGCTCGTCCCCGACCCTTGTTGGCCGTGTGGAAGTTCGCCTCCTGCGACGGCTGTCAGTTGACCCTGCTCGACTGTGAGGACGATCTCCTGGCACTGGCCGCCGCGGTCGACATCGCCCACTTCACCGAGATGTCCCGGTCGACGACTGCAGGACCCTACGACGTCTCGCTGGTGGAAGGCTCGATCACCACGCCGGTGGACGCCGAGCGGATCGTGGAGATCCGGGCCCTGTCGGGGGTGGTCGTCACCATCGGAGCGTGCGCCACTGCCGGTGGCATCCAAGGGCTGCGCAACTTCGCCGCCTCAGGCGCCTACGCCTCGACCGTGTACGCGCACCCCGAGTACATCGATGCGTTGGACACGTCCACGCCAGTCTCCGCCCACATCGAAGTGGACTACGAGTTGCACGGCTGCCCGATCGACCGGGGACAGCTGCTGGAGGTCCTCACTGCCACCCTGGCCGGCCGCACGCCCGTCATCCCCGGGCATCCCGTGTGTCACGAGTGCAAAGCCCGGGGTGCCGTGTGCCTGGTGGTGGCCGGGGGTGGGACCTGCCTCGGCCCGGTCACCAGGGCGGGGTGTGGCGCACTCTGCCCCGCCGTCGGCCGAGGCTGCTTCGGCTGCTTCGGGCCCGCCGACACGACGAATACCGTCTCGCTCGCCTCACACCTGGTCACCGCGGGCGCCGCTCCCATCGACGTATCGAGGCTCTTCGCCACCTTCAACGCCGGCGCCCCCGCATTCGCCGACGAGGCGGCGGCCCAGGGAGGCCCCGTTCCGGTGCCCCGGACGGGTCCGGACGGCCACGAGGGGGAACGATGACCCATGGCTCCGGGGTCCGGCGAAGCCTCGGGGTGGAGGGCATCTCCCGGGTGGAGGGTGAGGGCTCGCTGCGTGTCGAGGTCCGCGACGGCACGGTGACCGACGTCGCCCTCGACATCTTCGAACCGCCGCGCTTCTTCGAGGCTCTGCTGGTGGGCCGCCACTTCACCGAGGCCCCCGACATCACGGCGCGGATCTGCGGGATCTGCCCGGTGGCCTACCAGATGAGTGCCTGTGCCGCCATGGAGAATGCGTGCGGGGTCGCCGTCGGCCACCGGGTCCAGTCGCTCCGCCGCCTTCTCTACTGCGGTGAATGGATCCAGAGCCACGCCCTCCACATCTACCTCCTGCACGCCCCGGACTTCCTGGGCTGCGCCGACGCCGTCGAACTGGCCGAGCGGGACCGCGGTGCGGTGGAGCGGGGGCTCGACATCAAGCGCACCGGCAACCTGGTCATGTCGACGATCGGCGGCCGGGCGGTCCACCCGGTCAACGTCAGGGTCGGCGGCTTCTACCGCGCCCCGGACCGCGACGCCGTCGCCGCCCTGAGAGAGCCGTTGGCCCGGGCCCGGGACGACGCCCTGGCCACGGTGGCCTGGGTGTCCGGTTTCGAATTCCCCGATGTCGTCGGCGACTACCGGTTCGTGGCGCTCCGGGACCCGGGCCGCTACCCCATCGAGGGGGGGCGGCCGGCATCCTCGGAAGGACTGGACCTGAGCCCGGCGGAGTTCGCGGATCTGGCCGTGGAGGAGCACGTGGCCCACTCCACCGCCCTCCACGCCCGGCTGGCCGGTCGCGATCCCTACCTCACCGGTCCGCTGGCTCGCTTCGCCCACAACGCCGGAGTCCTCCCCCCGGTCGCCCTCGAGGCCGCCACCGCAGCCGGCCTCGGTCCCGTCTGCTCGAACCCGTTCCAGAGCATCCTGGTGCGGTCGGTGGAGCTGGTGTTCGCCTGTGACGAGGCGCTGGCCCTGGTCGAGGCGTACGAACCCCCGGACCCTCCCGCCGCCGAGGTCATGCCCCGTCCGGGTATCGGCACCGGGGTGACCGAGGCGCCCCGGGGCCTGCTGCTCCACCAGTACGAGATCGATGCGGACGGCACCATCGTCAAGGCCCGCATCATGCCGCCCACCTCGCAGAACCAGCTCACCATCGAGGCCGACCTCCGTCGGGTCGTCGAGGGTGGGCTCGGCCTGGACGACGCCGACCTCCAGTGGCGCTGTGAGCAGGCCGTGCGCAACCACGACCCGTGCATCTCGTGCGCCGCACACTTCCTCGACGTGTCGGTGGTGACGACATGACGGGACGGCCCGCCCGTGTCGTGGTCGCCGGCCTCGGAAGCGAGTTCCGACGGGACGACGGGGCCGGGCCACTGGTCGCCGAACGCGCCGTCACTCGGGCGGGGCGGGGAACCGTGATCGGCCCGTTGGCCGATCCGCTCGACCTCCTCGGCGAGTGGGACGATGCCGACCTGGCCGTCGTCGTCGACGCCGTCCACACCGGCCGGGTGCCGGGCACGCTGACCACTGTCGAACTGGTCGACGGCCCCGGTGGCCAGCTACCCGGCGGGCATCGGGGGACCTCCAGCACCCACGGCATCGGCCTGGCCGGCGTGCTCCGGCTGGCCAGGGCCGTGGACCGGGGCCCGAGGCGAGTGGTCGTCGTAGGCATCGAGGGCGATGACTTCAGCCAGGGGACCGGGTTGAGCCCGGCGGTGCAGGCGGCAGTCCCCGCCGCCGTCAGTTGTGTCGTCGATCTGATCGAAGGAGGTGCGCCATGTGCATGAGCAGGCTCCACCGGGTGGTGGCGGCCGACGGGACCTGGGCCGACGTGGAAGACATGGACGGGACGGTGCACAGGGTTTCCCTCCTGGCACTCGATGGGTCGCCCCCCGTTGCCGGTGAGTGGCTGGTCGTGCACAGCGGATACGCCATCGACCGGGCCGACACCGCCGAGGCCGAGGCGGTGGAGGAAGAGCTCCGGCGAGCCACCACGATCAGCTTGCAGGCTCCGTGATGGGGGGGTCAGCGGTGGACGCCGGGTCCCGCTCCGGACTTCGGAGCACCGCAGAATCGCGACGGGGCGGTCTCCCTGGGGTGGCGGTCGCCGGTGTCACCGCCCTGATCAGTGGCCTGTCCGTCTTCGTGAACAGCTACGGCGTCCACTCGATGACCGCGCCGGCCGTGTACACGACGGCGAAGAACCTCGTGGCGACCGTGGTGCTGGTCGGAGGCGTGCTCGCCGCCCGGTGGTGGCAGCGCCTGCGCCCTGACTCCGCTGCCGCCCGTTTCGTCTCAGTGCGGGGCATCGGCGTAGGGAGCGGACGCGCCGGAGCCGACGACGTCGACCACGACGCGTCTCCGGTGGTGGCGCTCCTGCGGTGGATCGGTCTGGCTTTCGTCGGCATCGTGGGGGGCGGACTCGCCTTCGTCCTGTTCTTCGACGGGCTGGCCGACACCACGGCCACGCCGGCCGCCTTCATGCGCGACTCCATGGTGATCTGGGTGGCCGTGCTGGCGGTCCCCTTCCTGCACGAGCGGCTCATGTGGTGGAACGTGGCCGCCATCGGCCTCCTGGTGGTCGGCGAAGTGGTGGTGTCCGGCGGGGTGGGTCACCTGGCTGCCTCGCGCGGCGAGGTACTCGTGCTGCTTGCCACGCTCCTGTGGGCGGTCGAGGTGGTGGTCATCAAGGTCCTGCTCCGGGACCTGGCCCCCGCCGCGGTCGCCGTGGTGCGCATGGGGCTCGGCGCCGTGACCCTGATTGCCTACCTGATGGCGACCGGGTCACTCCGCGCCCTCGCCTCGCTGGATGCTACCCAGGCGGGCTGGGTACTCCTGACCGGCCTGCTCCTCTCCGCCTACGTGGCCACGTGGATGACCGCCCTGGCCCGGGCCCGGGCTCTCGACGTGACCTCCATCCTGGTGGGGAGCGCCCTGGTGACCGCGCTCCTCCAGGTCGCCGCGGGCACCTCCTCGATGGCGCCGCAGGCTTTCGGGCTCGTCCTCATCGCCACCGGGGTCACAGCGGTCCTGTGGTCGGGGCTGCGCCATCCGGAGATCGCTGAACCCTTGGCAGTACGCGGATGACCGGGTCCGTAGCACCCGCCGGACCGGTGCTCTTCGCCCGCTACGCCTATCCGCCGAATGCGCTCGGCTACTGCGGTCCGGGGGATCCGTCGGCCCTCCTCGGTGCGGCCACGGACGGTACTGACGTGGATGGCCTGAGCCACCTGGCCGCCCGGTTCGAAGGGGCATGGCCCTATCTCCAGCTGCTGGCAGCCTGCAGCGGCATCGATGACCCGTTGGACCGGCGGGTGGTCGAGGCCTACTGGATCGGCAACCCACTCCTGGCGTGCGTGCCGGAACCGGTGCTGGCCAGATCGATGTCCGACCGGTTCGAGCACCGGGTGGGTCGACAATTCGAGTCCCTGGTGTCGGCTGTGCCTGCAGGCGGCGTCCCCCAGCACAGCTTCCATGTGTTCGCCGTCTACCCCTGGCTCGGTCTGCTGCGGGCCGGGACAAACGCCCCTGCCATGGAGGTCCTCGACCGGTGCCGCATCCGGTGGGGACGGGTCGAGTCCGTGATAGGCGACTCCGTGGCGGTGACCAGCAGACCGCTCGTGTTCGACGGGTCACGCCTGGCGCTCGGAGCCGAACAACCTGAGGTGGTCCGGTGCAGCATCGAGGGGACGGGTTTCGTGACCGACCTCGTTCCCGGAGACGTGGTCTCTCTCCACTGGGACTGGGTCTGCGACCGACTCTCACCCACCGGCCTCAGGTGGCTGCGCTATAGCACCGGACGGAATCTGGCCGCCGTCAACTCCCTGCCCGAGCCCGGACCGGCGGTGGTCTGCGATGCCTAGCGCGTCCTGCCGGCGAGGAGCCCGATCGGGAGGGATGCAGCCCCGGTGAGTGCCTGGTTCCAGGAATTCCGGGCTGGCCGGCGCCGCCGCCGACCCCGACCGCTGAGCCCGATGCCTTCCTCGGTCCGTGCGCCGGATCAGTTGACCCGCCGCTCGGGGGCGCTGGCCGTGCTGTGCATTGCCGTGCTCATCGTGAACCTCGACAACACCATCTTGAATGTGGCCCTGCCGACCCTGGTCCTGCAGCTGCACGCCGGAACAGAGGAACTGCAGTGGATCGTGGACGCGTATGCGCTCGTCTTCGGAGG
>Ga0209698_10007960_pt1 | contig 11011 bp, 9 predicted proteins | sample LitLauG_LLR_2012_FD_187203 | JGI IMG/M metagenome (GOLD analysis project Ga0209698, IMG submission 187203) | Freshwater sediment microbial communities from Pennsylvania, USA - Little Laurel Run_MetaG_LLR_2012 (SPAdes) (version 2) | ecosystem: Environmental > Aquatic > Freshwater > Creek >... | reverse complement strand
CTCAGGATCGCGGCCTCTGCGGGCTCTCCCCAACCTTCGCCCAATGTTGACAGCGTGTCCAAAATGCCGCTCACGGAGGGCTGACCAAAGGCGGCCGCAATACCTCGGGAATTTATCGTGAGTTGGCTCTCTCCGGGGACCTGTGCGTAAGCGTTGAGGATGTCCTCGATCGGCCCAGCAAATGGATTTGCCAGCTTTTCGCACATGTATTCGAGCCGGTCACTGTGTACGAAACCATCGGCAAAACCCGTGTAGATCGCGTCCGCCGGGCCAATTCCAACACCCGTGAGACACAGATAGGCACCGATTCCCGCCGGGGCGCGGGCAAGTTGCCGCGACAGCCCAAGATCGGTCACCAATCCCACCGCAGTCTGCGGCAACGCAATGCGCGTGCGCTCGGTCACGACCCTGTAGGTCGCATGCGCCCCCAGCGCCAGTCCTCCACCAACCACGACACCATCCATCATCGCAAGTATGGGTTTGGGACAGCGCGCGACATCGAGGACCAGACCGCTCGCCGCCCGCGCGAACTCGCGCGCTGCATCGGCTCCGTCGGTGCGCGCGCGGTAAAACGCCGGCAGGTCGGGCCCAGAGCAAAACACACCGGCTTCGCCCTCGATGACGACGAGTTCAACCTGCCGCTCACCGGCAAGCGCCGCCAACAATTCGCGAATCCCAACGATACGAGACGTCGTCAGCAGATTGCCGCGCGCGCTTTCGCTCAGCCTGATGCGGGCGATTCGCCCTTCGATCCAGAGCTCGAAGCCGGGCAGACTGGCGGTCGACAACGACGGGACGCCAGTGCTCGCGGATATGGGATGTTCTGTAGCTGGTACAGTCTGCATCGGATCTCCCTTTGGGTTGACGCGTACGCAAACTGGCTTCGATCAAACAACCTTCACCGCCGGTTAATGCCTTGAGATTATGATAAAATTGCGAGCAACCATAGTATCACCCGGTGCCCAAATGAGTTTGCAAGGCTACTCAGCCGAAATCCACAAGGTCGCTGACAACGGCAAACAGTTGGCCTTATTCCTAGGCATGGCACTTCTCTTCGTCTGGATCGTGGCCGTCAATATGGGTGTCAACGACCTGACACCGCGTTGGTTCCAGCGCGAGTTCGACTGGTTGGCGAGCGAATCGATTCCGCCAATTTTTCTGTCGATGGCGGCTGCCTCGGTTCTATCGGCGGCGGGGGTGTGGCTATTCAGCGGTCATGGCGAAAAGCTATTCGCCATCGACGCGGACGGCATCACTCAGATGACACTGTTTGGTTCAAGACACTTTGCGTGGAACGATTTCGAGCTGTTGGAGCGCGAGGTTGCGACAATTATTCTGCATCTTTATGCGACGGCGCGGCAAAGCCTTGGTCCCAGCAAATTGAAGTTCGACCTCTCCGGGATTGATTGCTCAGGTCCGCAGCTCGAAGCTTTGATCGTCCACTATCGGCCCGACCTTTTCCGAACTTTGTATGTGGCGCGCCCCAAGCAGGGCGATGAGCCGGCCATGCGCGCTGCAACTGCGGCCGATGCCGCACCGACGGCCAAGGAAAGCCAGGCAGGCAGCCAGCTTAGCCAACGGATCGCCCGCCTTCGCTAGTTTCGCGTCGATTGCCAATCCCAGGCATAGGCCCCCACAGCCGGTCGAGGATTTGCGATGCCAACTGCCGTTGGCGGGGTTCTTGTCCCACGTCTGCTAGCATCAGCCGCAACCGTGCCTCCAACAGGTCCAGTGCTCGGAATTTGGGCTCCAAGCCCGTACTCGGCAACTGTCGCCTCAACAGCCGCACAGTCTCCAAGCCACGATAGGCCTTGGCTGTTTCAGATTGGATTTCGGACAATGCCAGACTGACAAGTGCTCCAACAAACGATGGCGGGGCGGTTTTTGATCGCTCGTAGAAGAGCTCTAGCGTCTCGATATCTCTGTGCATGAGCGCATCACGCAGTTCGGCCGGCAGGTGCTCACCCGACAAACAACCGACAAGCCCGACGATATCGTCGGTGGTTTCCGAGTGTCGAACAGGCGGCGGAGTCAGTGTGTCCAGCACCCGAAGGCTAAGCCACCAGGCGGACCCTAGAATGGCAACGACAGCAACTATCGACATTTGGCTATCGATCGCTTTGGACCCAATCCAGCCCCATTGGCTGTTCGCCCGACCGAAATCTGCAATTTCCCCACAATCCTATGGTTATCACACGACAGCGTCGCGGTTCGTGCGGTTGAGGTCGGGCCGTTATAGCAGCGACATCGTCCAAGCCACGGCGTCTTGTGGTTCGATGCTGACGACACTAGATTGGCTTAGTTGAACTTCGATCGCGTCGATTGCGTCGCTTAGCTCTCCGCCATCCAAGATAGGCTCCAGACGAGGTTGCCATGAAACCGTTGACCCTGATGCTCGTAGCCTGCGCGTTCTTGGCGGGCATTGCCGTTGGCCTGACAGCTCCCATGGCGAGAGCCGGCAAAGGACTTGCGGATATTATCATCGATGCCGGGCCCATGACCGCCCGAGCGGTTCGGATCACCGCCACCGGTGAGTTACCTCGGGACAGCTTCCTGCCTGCTGAATTCCGCTGGAGCACTCACTCCGCAACCAACTCGTTGTCGTTTTGCGGACCGAAAAATCAAATTGAGCACACCAATCTTCCGACCATCCAACACCTGTAGCCGACCGGCTCGAAGGTTGGATCTGGTTGAGGTGTGTTGAAAACCCGCCGAAATGGCGGTGTTTTCGTGGGCCGCGTCAAAAAAAACCCGCAAAACTCGCGTTTTTTGCCATGCGCGACAACTTGACCTGTCTGACGCAAGGGCATATGGGCTAGGAAGACCCGCGTTTCTGAGGGGTTCCAGCATTTCGTTGCGGATCATCAGCTGTATAAGTCGCTAAATTGCGGCTTTGCTTATGGCTCCCCGGAAACCTCCGTAAACAGAAAGGATACCGACCCTAATGAAGACCCCACTGAAGTCGAAACTGGTCAAGGGCAAGGCGTTGAAGGTGAAGGCCGCTCCCGCGCGCTCCGCAGCGGTGAAGGTTACGGCCAAGACCGCCACGGTCACGATCAGTCAATTGGCCAAGGATCTCGCCGAAACGCACGCCATGCCCAAGAAGCAGGCGGGCATTGTCCTGGCCGACTTCACGGACATGATCGCCAAGCATCTGAAGAAAGGTGCGCGGGTGCGGATCAATGGCATTGGCGTGTTGCAGGTGCGCAAGCGTCCGGCGCGCATGGGCCGCAACCCGGCAACAGGCGAATCGATCAAGATCAAGGCGAGCAAGAAGGTTGCTTTCCGCGCCGCCAAGGAATTGAAGGAATCGATCTGATCTACAAGCCTCGATCGGATTGCCTCTCGATATGCGCAAGGGTTGATGATGGCGATGGCGACGGGCCGTCGCCATTGTTGTTTGTGGGGACGCCGCTTGCCCGCGAGTTGACCGCAGGCTCGGCAATCGCCGCAAATGTCGGAGGGCCAGGCACCCATTTGTCTTCACCATTTGACCGGGGCCAGGGCGCGCTGTCGGCGAGAATTTTGCAAAGGCTGTGAAAACCGAATCTTCGCGCCCAGGGTCCGCTGGCGCAGCAGATGGTTCAGGCACAGAGCAATCTTAATATCGTTGCGGTCGATCACGAGGCCTCGACCGCAGCCGGAACCGGGCGCTCGATAGACGTCTTCGATCCAATGATCGCGGGCCCAGGGGAAAATCGGCGCGACCCAGTCCGACGATGTCGGAAAAGCGCAGGCGGCGCTGGTTAGTCACGGCACCGCCTTCACGCAGCGACCCCGCCACATTCGGCCGCTCCGAATGTCAGCATCTCCGAAAATGCTCTATGGGTAGTCGAGGACAGCCGAGGTGAGCTAGTGTTTCATCTCGCCGAGATACGCCTGTTGCACCATTGCGTTTGTCTGCAGGCTCTTGGCGTCGCCGTGAAGCACAACCTCGCCGGTCTGCAACACATAGCCGTAGTTGGCTATGGTGAGCGCCATGTTGGCATTTTGCTCGACCATGAAAACGGAGGTGCCCTGCTTGTTTATGGCCTGGATGATGTCGAACACCTGTTCGACAAAGGCAGGCGACAAGCCCATGGATGGCTCGTCCAAGCACAACAGCCTGGGCCGAGCCATGAGGGCCCGTCCCATGGCGACCATCTGCTGCTCGCCACCCGACAAAGTACCGGCCTGCTGAGTGAGCCTTTCCTTGATGCGCGGGAACAGGCCGTAGACGCGCTCTTTGTCCTCCTCGATCCCAGGCTTATCGTCGCGCGTGTAAGCCCCCATTTCGAGATTCTCGAGCACGGTCATCTTGGGAAAAAGTCGCCGCGCTTCCGGCACGGGCGCGATGCCCCGCTTGACTCGTTCAGCCGGACGCATCGCGTTGATGCGTTCACCGTCGTAGTTGATGGTACCCTTGGTCGCGCGAACTAGCCCAAGAATGGTTTTCATGGTGGTCGACTTGCCCGAGGCATTGCCGCCCAGGAGGCAAACAATCTCTCCGGCGCCGATATAGTAATCGACGTCCTTGAGGACATGAAGTTCGCCGTAGTAGGTGTTGACCCCCTTGAACTCCAGCAGAGCTGGCGGGCGGTCAGGCTGCGGCTGTGGCCGTGCGTCCGAGATAGGCACGTAGAACTTCCCTATTGTTATGGATATCCGCTGGCAGCCCTTCGGCGATCTTTTCGCCGTGATCAAGAACGATGACCTTGTCGGCGATTTCGTTCACGACATTCAACTTGTGCTCAATCATCAGAACACTGACGCCTCGTTCGCGCAGGCCCCTGATCTGCTGGGTCAGCTCCAGCGTCTCGGTTTCGTTCATGCCAGCGGTCGGTTCGTCGAGCAGCAGCAGGACCGGTTCCGTCATCAACGCTCGGGCGATCTCCAATCGGCGTCGATTGGCATAAGACAGTGTACGCGCAAGGTGCTCGCGCCGCGGCGTCAGCCGGTTACCGAATATGGACAAAATGTTCATCACTTTTTCGCGGGTCGCGGCCTCCTCGCGAACTGCCTTGGGAGTGTGGAACACCGAGCCGATGACGCCGTTGCTGGTGCGTGGGTGCCCGCCGATAAGCGCATTCTCGAACAGCGAAAGAGTGGGGAATACGCGCAAGTTTTGGAACGTTCGGGCAATACCTTCCGAAACGATCTTGTCGGGCCGCATACCCGCCACGCTCTTGCCGGCCAGCAGAATCTTCCCCTCGTCGGGCACATAAAGGCCGGTGATAAGGTTGAACATCGTGGTCTTTCCCGAGCCGTTGGGCCCGATAATCGCCACGATCTGACCGGGCTCGACCGTGATATCGACGCCGCGCACAGCCTTGATGCCACCGAAGGATTTCTTGACGCCAACAACCTCCAATATCGGCTTGGACGGGTCGATCTTGCGTGTGTGGAGCGCAGGCAGCGCTGTCTTGATATCGCCTCGCGTGGGTACCGCGGTCTGTTCGGCATGGCTCAGCGCGGTTGTCTCATGCCGTTCGGGGATGAGGCCCTGGCGGCGGAACAGCATCATCAGAACCAAGATCACGCCGAAGATGAGTTCGATCGATTGCACCAGGTCAACCTTCAGCAGGAACGAGAGACCCGTCAGCTTACCGAGGGCGTGAATCCAATCGGTCAAATCCTGCAGGAACCATGATTGCAGCAACTGCAGGATCAGGGCGCCGAGTACCACGCCCGCGACAGACCCCAAGCCGCCCAGCACGATCATCACCAGCACCATGACCGAAACCGGAAACCCGAACATCTCGGGCGCTGCCGTCTGCAGCTTAGCGACATAGAACGTCCCGGTCATGCCAGCGAATCCGGCGCCAATCGCAAAGGCCAGGAGCTTCAGTCGCGCCCGGTTGATGCCCATGGCTTCGGCGGCGATTTCATCCTCGCGAATGGCGAGCCAAGCTCGACCGATACGAGAATCCTTCAGTCGGCGGCTCACGAAAATGAGGAAGGCGATCAGCGCCAATCCCAAGAAGTAATAGGGCCGCGTCGAGACGCCAAAGCTGTATCCCAAGATGGTCGGATAAGTGACGCCATTGAGACCCTGTGCGCCATTCGTGATATACGGCGTATTGCGCGCGACGATCGGCACGATTTCGCCGAACCCGAGCGTCACGATGGCGAGATAGTCACCCTTCAGCCGAAGTGTCGGCGCTCCAAAAAGAAAGCCGAAAAATGCGGCCACGATCGCCGAGATGGGTAGCATAAGCCAAAAGCTGACGGTGAAATGAACAACATCGCCGGCGGTCGTATGTAACTGTTCGACCAGACCCAATGTCCGGAACGGCTCCCAGAAGGGGCTCCAGTCGGGATGTATCTGATAGCTCGACAGGGCACCATAGGTGTAGGCCCCGATGGCAAAGAACGCCGCGTAACCGAGATCGAGCAGACCTGTAAAGCCGATCACGATGTTCAACCCGAGCGCAAGCAGGGCAAGCGATATTGCGTTGGTCGCGGCGTCGACGTGCCCCTCGTTGTGGTCGATAAACGGAAAGGCAATGACCAAAACGATCAATACCGGAACCATGATGCGCTTGCCTGCCGGCGACTCCAACCAGTCAAAGGCGCGGCCTATGGGACCTTTCTCGCGCGCGACCGCCACACCCTTCCTGCCCTTGGCGAGCAGGTCGAGATCGTCGTTCTGGTCCTTGTCCGCAACCCCGGTGATCTGAGCGTCGTCTTCGTCGGGTCTCAGCGTTTCAACCATTTGTCTTGGTATCCCCGATTAGGATTTCGTTGGTCCGGCGACGCCTAGTAGCCCGGTCGGCCTGAACATAAGAACGAGCACCAACAACGAAAATACGACGACATCGATCCATTTCTCGGCGACGACCATCGTCCCAAGCGACTTCACAAAGCCGATGACAAGACCGCCCAACATGGCACCCGGAATCGATCCGATGCCACCCAGCACCGCGGCGGTAAAGGCGAACAAACCGGCTTGGAATCCGATATCCTCGCGGGTCACATTGTAATAAATACCAAAGATGAAACCGGCCGCGCCAGCAAGCGCGGAGCCGATGAAGAATGTCGTGACAATCACACGGTCAACATCGACGCCCACCATACGCGCGGCCTCCTGGTCCTGCGCTGTCGCCTGCATTGCCTTGCCAAGTTTGGTGTAGCGGACGAAGTATTGTAGCGTCAGCATCAGCAGCAAGGTGATGATCCAGAGAATCACCTCACGCGGACGCAACGTAATCTCGCCAAAATTCCACTGCACTGGCGGAATCGGGTTGGGAAAGTTCTTCGAATTCGCTCCTTGCGAGAGGAAGACGATGTTGAACAGGATGTAGGAGACGCCGATTGTTGTGATCATCGGCGCGGTTCCGCTGACCCCGCGCATCGGCCGCAGCGCAAGCCTTTCGATAAGAACGCCGATCATCCCGGTCAGAAACATCGTCGCCAGCAATGTAAACACCATCACGCCTACCAGCGGCAGGCCAGTCAGCGTGTATGCCTGACCGCTAAAGCCCATCGCCTGGAGGATCAGCATCGCGATAAACGACCCGACCATGAAGATATTGAAATGTGAGAAATTGATGAGTTCGATGATGCCGTAGACCATCGTGAAGCCAAGCGCGAGAAGCGCATACATGGCACCGATGGAAAGGCCGTTGATGAGCTGCTGGGTAAAGGTTTCAAAGAGACTCATGAGTTCAATTCCGACCCGAGTTCTCGGCTCAATTCACTTTAGGCGCTGTCGCGAGGGCCTTTGCCGGTCGGGTTCGCAATGGGAACCTTCAGCCGACGACGATGCGGCAACCACCCGAGGAGTAGGACGGCGACCCCCTGCAATTGGCAAGGAGCCGCCTTCCAACTGGTTAGGATTGCGGCGCAACGCCGATGTAGCCAATCTGATGGCTTGAGTCGTCGAGCGGGAACTTGTCGTCTTTGTGGAACTGGAACACCGAGACTGTGCGGTCGTTGATGTCGCCCATCTTGTCGAAGGACACAGTACCTTGCAGAGTCTTCAGGTTCGAACTTTGGATGTAATCGCGAACATTGCTGCGGGTCAGTTCCTTTTTGTCGGCCGCCACACGCTTCATAGCGTCGATGGCAACAAGCGCGGCGTCGTAGGCCGTTATCGAATAATCGTTGGGAAGGCTGTTATATTTCTTCTTGAATTCATCGACGAACTTGGCGGCATCTGGGTTATCGGTCAGATGCGGACCCGCGTTCGTGCAGTACCAGCCTTCCACTGATGGGAAGCCAACGCCGGCCAAAAACTCTTGGCTGTAGATGCCGTCGCCGCCGCCCTTTTTCACGTTGGGCAGGATGTCGGCGAGCTGTTTGCCAACCTTGATGCCGGCCTCGTTCACGCCGCCATAGTAGATCGACTCGGGATTCAGACCCTTCACCTTGGTCAGGACTGCCGAATAGTCCGCTTCCTTAGAATTCAATTGGTCGCGACCAAGCACGGTGAGGCCGATCGCCTTGGCCTGCCGCTCGAACGCGTCGGCGATGCCGATGCCGTAGGCACCGTCGTCGTTGAGAATGTAGACGTTCTTAACCTTCATGGTCTCCTTATAGAAGTTCGCCATGTTCGGACCCTGGAAGGCGTCCGTCGTCACGGTACGGAAATAGATCGGCTTGCCCTTCGGCATGTATTGTGCGGCGTGCGCGGGGTCCGTCAGGTCGGGGTTGGTCGAGGAGGGCGTGATGGTCGCCATGTCGGCCTCGGACAGGATCGGCGCCATCGCCTTGCCTTCGCCGCTCATTTCGGGGCCGAGCACCGCCAGCACATCGGGGTCGGCCACCAGCGCCTTGGTATTGGTTGCCGCCTGAGCCGGGTCGTATTGGCCGGCCGTTGCGGTGCCGCTATCCTTGATCACGGCCTCGAGCTTCATGCCACTAACGCCGCCCGCGGCGTTGGCTTCATCGATCGCAATCTCGAAGCCGTGCTGGATCAGCAGCGCGTCAGCGGCATCGGCGCCGGTGATCGGCAACGTGATGCCCACCTTGATGGTCTTATCATCGGCCATCGCCCAGTTGGCGCCGGCGATAGCCGCCAGGGCCACCGCGCTGACGGCGGCAAATTTCGACAAACGCATTTCAGTCCTCCACTCTTTCCTAAATAGACGCAGCACTACACTGCGTGTTTCGCACCCGTCGCGCCTGCTGCGAGTACGAACCCGGGAACAAGTCTATGACGGTATTCTCACGTCGCGCAACAACATTGCGTTGAGCGCATACGTGACAACGCGCGCATGCGCTCAAACCGGCTTGAGGCGGGCTTCAATGGCAGCACGCTGCGGTTCGAGAAATGGCGGAAGCGAGAGTTTTTGCCCCAGCGAAACCAAGGGCTCGTCCGCTGTGAAGCCCGGCCCGTCCGTGGCGATTTCAAACAATATGCCGTTTGGTTCGCGAAAATAGAGGGACCGGAAATAGTAGCGCTCAACTTCGCCGCTGGTTCGAAAACCCATGCTCTTGAGCCTTTCGGTCCATGCGGTAAGTCCGACGCGATCGGGTGTGCGGAACGCAACATGATGGACCGCACCGGCGCCCTGACTAGCCATTGGCGCATCGGGCTCCTCGATGACATGCAGCTCTGCCGCGCATCCGCCGGGACCCATCGCAAACACATGTACCCGGCGATTGGGTATCGCGGGATCATCATAATCGGCCTGGGGCCGCATATTCATCGCCTCGGTAAGCACCGTGGCGGTGCTCGGCAACCGCGGCACGCTGAGTGTCATTGGGCCAAGGCCGCGGATCTGCCGGGCAGCGGGGACGGGCGACTTGTCCCAAGGATGGGCCTCGCCGGTGCCGCCGTCGTCGACCAACAGCAAACGCTGACCCTCCGGATCCTCGAAAGCGAGACAATCGCGACCATTGCGGGGGGCTATGCCATCGACGACGACACCAGCGCCTTCGAGTCTATCGCGCCAATAGGCAAGCGTTCCCTCGCCGCTAACCCGCAACCCGGTTCGCACGACCGAGTTGGAGCCCCGCCGCTCCGGCGGCGCCGGCCAGTCAAAAAACGTAATGTCGGAACCGGCGGTCGCAGCCCCATCGCCATAAAACAGATGGTAGGCGGAGGTGTCATCTTGATTGACCGTCTTCTTCACCAGCCGCATTCCCAGGATCTCCGTGTAGAATCGGCGGTTTGCGGCGGCTTGCGCGGTAATGGCGGTGAGGTGGTGCAGACCTCCTAGACTCAGGGTCATGGTAAGCTCCTACGTGCATCGCCTGCAATCTGACACAGCCGAGCGGTTTGTGTATCAGGCGCTCGGCAAAATTTTCATGTCGATCACGAAAGCGGTCAGATGGTAAACTGTGCTTGAGGCCACCTTGCGGCTCACCCACATGGGCGTAGATAAGAACGTGCGTTCACTTCGACCGAGCCCGAAAAGGTGATTCATGACCGCGACCGCCGAGCCGACGCATTCGGTGTCCGAGCGCTGGTCGCCGCGACGCTTGGCCCCGCTCCTGATCCTGCTAGCCGGTCCAGTGTTGTTTTACGCGATCGGGCTCAATCGCTATCTGTCGTTCGAAGTGCTTGCCCAATACCACAGCTCGCTGAAGAACTGGATCGGTGCCAACGAACCCCTCGCAATCCTGACCTACGTCATCGTTTACGCCCTCGCGACTGCCGTTTCGCTGCCGGCCGCCAGCTTGATAACTATCGCCGGCGGGCTCCTGTTCGGCCTCACGATCGGTGGACCGGCAGCGATCGTTGGGGCAACCATCGGCGCGACCTTGGTTTTTCTGATCGCGCGATCCTCGCTTGGCTCTGGCCTCGCAAGCCAGCTCGGTCCCTGGCTCGAGAAATTGAGCGATGGCTTCCACAAGGACGCATTCAACTATCTTTTGTTTCTGCGGCTGGTTCCTGCCATCCCGTTCTGGGTCGCCAACCTGGTGCCCGCCGTTCTCGGAATGTCGCTCTGGACCTATGTCCTCGGAACGTTCATCGGCATCATTCCGGGAACGCTGGCATATTCTTATGTCGGCACGGGCCTTGAAAGCGTCTTCGATGCAGCAACTGTAGGCTACCGGGCCTGTCTTGCCAGCAAGGCGGCCA
>Ga0209698_10007959_pt1 | contig 11011 bp, 12 predicted proteins | sample LitLauG_LLR_2012_FD_187203 | JGI IMG/M metagenome (GOLD analysis project Ga0209698, IMG submission 187203) | Freshwater sediment microbial communities from Pennsylvania, USA - Little Laurel Run_MetaG_LLR_2012 (SPAdes) (version 2) | ecosystem: Environmental > Aquatic > Freshwater > Creek >... | reverse complement strand
GTCTTGAGCAGAACTCCCTGGTCCTGATCGCGCAGCCTGCCCACGTTGGAGACCAACGCCACCCTCCGCGAGCCGATGGCGGGTTTGAGGTTGAGGAAGGCCTGCAGCGAGAGCTCGTGAAACTCAGGAGGTTTGTCCGGCAGCAGCCGGATCTCGTTGATGGAGAGCGGCTTGATCCGATCGTCCTCCCAGTAATCGGGATGTCTGCTCAGCGGAGCCTCCCGGAGCAGCGCGGCCGCGAGGGCCCGTGCGGCGGTGGACTTGCCGAGGCCCGTCTCGCCGACGAACAGATAGGCATGCGGGAGGCGGGCGCTCGTGACGTCGGCGCGCAGCTGATCGAGGGCCTGGGTATGGCCGGCCACATCCTTGAACGGGTCTTCCATGTGCTGCCCGGTCAGGGGATCTGGGGAGGAGCGGCCGGGCGGGTCCTGGTCTCACGCTCGCGCTCGAGGCGCTGGGCCCGGCCCTGCAGCCAGACCTCGCGAATGCGCTGCAGCGCCGTCAGGTTGGTCACCACGGCCAGCAGCACCACGACGCCGTAAAGCCAACCGCCGCCGAAGATCAGACCGAACACCGTCACCACCACCCGTTCGGGGCGCGCGAAAAGGCCTGATTCGCAGGTGAACCCCAGGCTCTGCGCCCGAGCTCGCACGTAGCTCACCAGAAACGAGCCGGCCAGCGCAGCCAGCGTCCCCAGCACCAGCCAGCGCCCGAGGGCACCTCCGACCGATACGAAGTACGCGGCCAACCCGAGATAGATCGCGCCCTCAGAGTAGCGATCGAGAGTCGAGTCGAGAAACGCCCCGTACGCGTAGCTGGCCTTGGTCGAGCGGGCGAGAGCGCCGTCAAGGATGTCGCAAGTGCCTGCGAAGACGAGGGCGACGCCCGCGGACCGCAGGTGACCGAAGGCGATCAGCCCGGCGGCGAGAAACGTGAGCACGAGGCCGACAACGGAGACCTGGTTCGGTGTCAGCGGCACACGTCCGATCGCCGACATCAACCTTTCGGCCTGCCGCCGAACCCAGGTCTCAAACCGCGTCGTGAACATCTCGAACCTCTACCGCTTGATTGGCACGCCCAGCCGCCACCTGGCGAGCCTCTTGATATAGATCGACGATCTCCGAGGCCACGACGTCCCACGCGTAGCGCTGAGCGCGCTCGTACGCGTTGGCGCCGAGCCGCCGCCGCAATTCCCTGTCTCGGGCGAGGAACACCAGCGCAGAGCCAAGTTCCCGCCAGCGCCTCGGCTGAACGGCGACGCTGTCGCTGCCCGGCACCAGAACAGACATGTAGCCAGGCACCTCGGTGGCCACCACGGGCAGCCCTGAAGCCATCGCCTCCAGGAGAACGATCCCAAAGCTCTCAGCGCCGGTGGCAGGCGCGCAGAAGATGTCGGCGCTGGCGTAGTAGCGAGGCTTGACCGATTCGGGGACGTAGCCGGCGAGCACGACGTTGGGCACGCGGTGTCGTGTGACGTACGACTCGACGTTGCCCTTCAGCGGCCCGCTCCCGACGATGATCAGGCGGGTGCGCGGCACTCGCTCCTGCACGTACCGGAAGGCGCGCAGCAGGTCGCCGAGGCCCTTGCGCTTCTCCAGCCGGCCGACGAACAGGATGTTGACGAAGTCGTCACGCAGATGCCTGATCGGGGCCAGGCCCGGCTTGAACACGTCGACGTCGATGCCGTTCGGGACGACGCGAATCGGGAAACGCGGGAAGTATCGGCTCACGAACGCGCGTGCCGGCTCGCTCACAGCGATCGCACGGTGAAGGCGCCTCATGTAGGGCTTCAAGAGCGAGCGGCCGTAGTAGTAGCCGACGTTCGAACGCGCGAAGGCATGAAACGTGCCCACGTTGGCCGTGGTCGACATTCGCAGGACTGTCATCGGAAGGGCCGGCAGGAGCGGCTCGTGGAAGTGAAGAACGTCAAAGCGCTCGCTGTCGATGATTGCCGCCACACGGTTGCTGAGGTGGAAGCTCAACCCGATGCGGGCAACGGAATCGTTGACCGGGACCGCGATCGGCCGGCCGATGCGATAGAAGCGTTCGGTGTCGAAATCGAGGTCGGCGCGGCTCGACGGGGCAAAGATGCGCGTGTCGTGCCCGAGGCGTTGCAACTGAACCGCGAGGTGACGCACGTGATCCGTGACCCCACCGGGGGAGGCGAAGTCGTAAGGCGAGACGAGCCCGACCCTCATAGATGGCGTGGGGGGATCAGGATCCCCCCACGGACCCCCCTCTCCTGGCTGCGCTTGGGAGGCGATTGGAAAGTTGTTGGCCTGGGTGACGGCCGGAATAAATCCGGCCTACCGGCGAGGCCAGGTGGCTTTCTCATTTGGAACCGGGCCAGATGCGGTGTGGCACATGCCACTGGTCGGGGTGGCGCCGGATCATGCCCTCGATGTGCTGCAGCAGCTCCTGCGTGGTGCGCACCTGGTCGACCTTCGGGTTGCCCGTCGACCGCGGCACGACGATCGGATCTGCCTCCGCCAGGTAGGTGTCGTCCGGCTGGCGGAAGACGCAGACCGGATAGAGAGGGGTGCCCAGGCGTAGGGCGATCGCCGCCGGACCGAGCGGAATCGGCGCGAGCTTGCCGAAGAACGGCATCAGGTAACCCGTGCCGGTGATGTCTCGATCGATTGCGGTGATCACCATCTCCTGATCCCGCAGGGCCTGGATGACCTTGCGGATGCCGCCATGGTCCAGCGTCAGGACACTGATCCCCAGTCGCGCGCGCGTCTCTCGGTACCACTCGAACAGCGGCCGCGGCTCGACCTCCTCCGCGAATACGCTGACGGGAGCCTGGGTCGCCGACCAGATCGCAGCCGCCACCTCGTAGGAGCCCATGTGGCACGTCACGACCATGACTCCCTTGCCCAACTTCTTGGCCTCGTCCAGGTGCTCCAGGCCGTTGACCTTGAGCAAGGGCCGCATCTCCTCGACCCGCAATCGAGGCAGGAGCATCAGGTCCGCGTAGGCCTTGGCGTGGTTCCGGAAGTTGAGCCTCGTCACCCGGTGCAGAGCGTGCCTGTCGAGATCCGGTCGAGCCATGCGAATGTTGAACTCGAGGCGGGGTCGGGCCAGGGGCGAGAACCAGTAAGCCAGGCGCGCCGCCACCAGCGCGAGCGCGTAGGCCCAGCTCCTGGGCAGCCTCACGACCAGCGACTGAATAGCTGCGAACGCGCGCCAACGCCACATTCAGATGCCTTGCCTCTCGGACCATCTGATCACCCTTGCTCGAGTTTGAACATTGGCCGAAACGCATACCACTGGTTCGGGCGCTCGCGGATGAAGCCCTCGAAGCGGGTGATGACCCGCTGCATCAGAGTCTCTTTGGTCTGGCCCTCGAGAGCCAGCGGCGGATCGACGTGAATGTGGTGGCGGCCAGGGCCTGTCGAATACTGGGCCACCGGCAGAAGCGCGGCGCCGGTCTTCAGAGCGAAGGCGGCAGGGCCCGATGGGACGATCGCGCGGCGGCCGAAGAAGCTGACCCCGATCCCGGGTCCGTGCTCGAGGTCGCAAACAAGCGCTACGACCCGGTTCGCGCGCAGCGCATCCGTGATCGCGCGGACCGTCGCGCGGCTCAGGAAGATGACCTCCAGCCCGAACCGCTGACGCGTGCGCACCACGGCCTCGTTCAACCCCGACGGAAATCGATCCGCGACCGCCACCACGTCGTATCCCAGCGCAGCGGCGTAAGACCCTGACGTGTCCCACGATCCCATGTGCGGGAGGGCGACGATCACGCCGCGACCGCGAGCCAGCGCGGCGTCCAGGTGCTCCCGGCCGTCCACCGTCGCCCGCGCGACGACCTCCTCTTTTGTGAGGTCGCCCATGAGCAGGAACTCCATGAGCATGCGCCCGTAGTTCTGGAAGGCCTGCCGGGCCACCCGGGAGACAGCGGGATCTCCGGGCGGCCGGCCCAGAGCCGCCGCGTAATTCTCGAGCGCGGCCCTGTGCTGGGCGCGGCTGAGCCAGAACCACGCCGTGCCGCCCGGAGCGGCAGCGGCGTGAGTGAGGCGCGCCGGGAGGAGGCGCAGCGCGCGTGCGCCCCCGAAGTAGCTAGCGCTTAGCAGCCGTGACGGCAGGCTTGGCGCGGGCGACTCGCCCGGCCCGGCCGTTCGATCCGGACTTGCCACCATCGATGAACTCCTCCACCAACCGCCTGGCTTCGTTGTCGCTGTACTGGACCGGTGGCGATTTCATGAAATACGAGCTCGGTCCCTCGAGCGCCCCACCGATGCCCCGGTCGAGCGCAAGCTTGGCGCATCGGACGGCGTCGATGACGATGCCCGCGGAGTTGGGCGAGTCGACGACTTCGAGCTTGAGCTCGACGTTCAGCGGCACGTCGCCGAAGGACCTGCCCTCCAGCCGGATGTATGCCCACTTGCGGTCGTTGAGCCAGGGCACGTAGTCCGACGGCCCGATGTGGACGTTGTCCGCGCCGATGTCGTAGTCGAGCTGCGAGGTAACTGACCGGGTCTTAGAGATCTTCTTCGACATCAGCCGCTCTCGCTCGAGCATGTTCAGGAAGTCGGTGTTGCCGCCGAAGTTGAGCTGGTAGGTGCGCTCGAGCTTGACTCCGCGATCGCGGAAGAGGCGGGTGAGCACCCTGTGGATGATCGTCGCGCCAACCTGCGACTTGATGTCGTCGCCGATGATCGGGAGGTTCTTCTCGAGGAACCGCTTCTGCCAGTAGGGCTCGCGGGCGATGAACACGGGAATGCAGTTCACGAAGCCGACGCCTGCGGCGAGGGCCTGCTCGACGTACCACTTGGTCGCTTCCTCTGAGCCGACCGGGAGGTAGCTGACAAGCACGTCCGCCTTCGACTCCTTGAGGATGCCGACGACGTCTGAGGTCTCGCCGGGCGCTTTCTGAATCACGTCGGCGAGGTACTTCCCGATGCCGTCGTGGGTCATTCCGCGGTGGACCTTGACGCCCAGCTTGGGCACGTCGCTGAACTTGACCGTGTTGTTGGCGCCGGCGAAGATCGCCTCCGAAAGGTCCTTGCCCACCTTCCGCTTCTCAATGTCGAACGCCGCCACGAACTCGATGTCGCTGATGTGGTAGCCGCCGAGGTCGACGTGCATCAGGCCCGGCACCGACTCCTTGGGCGAGGCGTTGCGGTAGTAGTGCACGCCCTGCACCAGCGACGAGGCGCAGTTCCCGACGCCCACGATGGCGACGCGAACCTTGCCTCTGCCGTTCCGTTGTCCGTTCTTGTGATTGCTGCTCAAGCCCCAACCTCCTCGTGAACCTTTTCGCGTCCGGTAATTCCAAGTAATTGATCGAGCCGCTCGCGCTCCTGCGCGATGTTTTCCACGTCCAGAGAGCAGTAGACCTGCCGTCCCTCTCGCCGCGTCTTGATCACCCCGCCCACGCGAAGCATTCGAAGGTGCCACGAGATCCGGGGCTGGCTCATGCGCAGGTGGGCGGCCAGGTCGTTGACGCCCTCCTCGCCCACCTTGCCGAGACGCTGCAGGATGCGCAGCCGCGTCGGGTTGGCAAGGGCCAGGAAATGGTCCGGAAGCTCGTGTCGCGGGCTCTGTAGAAACATAAAGCTTGCTTTATAGGAGTCTAATGCATAAAGGGTCCGTTATGTGTATCTGAGCTCAATGTGCGACCGGTCATGATTCACCGGATGCTCCGGCGCCTGGTCCTGAAACTGGCGATCGGCCTGGTTGGTGGCACCATCGCCGCCGGTCTTCTTGCCGCGCCTGCAGGCGCGGCGGCGGCGGGGGTGGTTGTCACGACAACTCCAACTTCCGGCCCGGCCGGCGCGTCGTTCACGGCACGCGCCACCCTGGCTGACAGCTGCGCCAATGCCCCGGGGCCTTACACCTTCTGGTTCTTTTGGGACGCGGACGCCAACCCGTTCCAGAACAAGACGGTGCCGTGCGACCCCGCGGCGGGCGGCTTTGACACCGGCCCCATCATGCCCTACACACCCCCTGCCACTGGAGGAGGTTCGGTTGGGCAGCATATGGTGACCGTCATCGTCATGTTGCCGACGGGCGGGAAACTGATCGGAAGCGTGATCTATACGATCACCCCACCGCCGAGCCCGAGCACTCAGCCGATTCCCACTCCGGGTGTTCCGCCAGCTACATCCCCGTCGCCGCCTCCTTCGCCAACCCCGATCCCCACGCCCTCACCCACGTGCAGCACCGAGGCACCCGCCCACGGCTGCGTGCCCGTGGACTGCGCGCACCTGACCGCAGCCATCCTTCCGTTCGGCGGGAATGGCGGGGTACCGCCGATCCTGTACCTGCTCATAGCGGTTCCGGTCGGGGCATTCGTGCTGCGCCGCCGTCGGCTGGCCATGCTCGCCGGCTCAATCCTTCTTCTCCTGATCGCCACCAGCTGCGAGCTCCACAGGTCAACCCCGCCCGTCACCGCTCCAGCGATCACCGTGGCGCACCAGGTTGTGGGGTTCGAAGCGACGCCCGACTGCCGCGGCTACTGGATGGTCTCGAACAGCGGCGGGATCTTTCCCTTCGGCAGCGCCACGGGCCACGGCACCACAGCCGCTATGGATATCACCAAACCGATAGTGGGCATGGAGTCGACCCCCGACGGTGGCGGTTACTGGCTGGTCGCCGGTGACGGAAGCATCTTTCCCTTCGGCGACGCCGGCGGATTTGGCAGCACCGCAGCGTTGAAGCTCACCCAGCCGATCGTGGCCATGGAGGACACGCCGGATGGCGGAGGCTACTGGCTGGTCGTCGCAGACGGCGGCGTCTTCCCATTCGGTGACGCCGGCGGCTACGGGAGCACCGGCGCCAACACTTTGAAACAGCCGATCGTGGACATGGAGGCCACCCCGGACGGGCAGGGCTACTGGCTGGTCGGCGCGGACGGAGCGATCTATCCCCTCGGCGACGCAAGCGGACACGGCGGCACCGCAGGTCTTCACCTGAACAAGCCCATCGTGGCGATGGACGCCACGCCGGATGGCGGCGGCTACTGGCTGGTCGCAGCCGATGGCGCGATCTTCCCGTTTGGCGACGCCGCCGGCTATGGAAGCACCGCCGCGCTTCATCTGAGCAGCCCGATCGTCGGGATGGAGGACACGCCCGACGGGCACGGCTACTGGCTCTATGCGGCGGACGGAGGCATCTTCCCGTTCGGTGATGCCCCCGCCTACGGATCACTGGGCGGAGTTCCCTTTTAGAGGATCGAGAATCGGCACGTCGAGGTCATGCTTGGCGCGTGAGGGACTCGACCCATTTCACCGATCCCGAGCGTCTGCGGCAGCAGTACGGAGATTCGAAACGGCTGCGGATTCGGATCGATACGCACCAGCGATTCGCTGAGCGGAAGGTCGCGTTCTACGACTGGGTCCTCGACCAGCTGGACGTGCGGCCGGGTCATCTGGTCGCCGATATCGGCTGCGGGCCCGGGAACTACCTCGATCCACTCGCGTCGCGCGGCGTTCGACCGTTCGGGGCCGACCTTTCACGTGGGATGGCTGCCGAGGCTCATGCTCTCGGCTTCTCGACCGTTGTGGCCGACGTGCAAACACTTCCTTTCGAGGACGCCACATTCGATCGCGTGATGTGCAACCACGTGCTGTACCACGTGCCGGATCAGAGGCGCGCCCTGCAGGAGCTGCGGCGCATCGCTCGCCCAACCGGTCGAGTCCTGATCACGACCAACGGTGCTGAGCACCTGCGCGTCTTCTACGACCTCGCGCGGGTCGCCGCTGCCGACATTGGATACGACCTGCCGAAGCGAGGACCTTCGCCGTTCACGCTCGAAGACGTCGCCCGAGTGCGAGAGATCTTTCCAGACGCGGACGTGCGGCGGATCGAGAACCGGCTCGTCTTCCAGGATCCCCAGCCGGCGCTCGACTACCTTCACAGCTGGATCGGCGACACCGGACCACTCAAGCTGGCGATGAGGCGCAGGATCGAGGAGTCGATCGCGCGGGACGGCGCGTTCCGGGTGCCTACGGTTTCGGGCTGCTTCGTCGCGACCGTCCGACGGCTCTAAGAGCGGCGGACCAGATCCAGGAACTCGGCTCGAGTGCGGGGGTCCCGGCGGAAGGTGCCGAGCATGCAGGACGTCAGCAGCTGCCCGCCCGTCTTCTGCACACCGCGCATCTCCATGCACAGATGCCGGGCCTCGACGACCACGCCGACACCTTTTGGCTCGAGCGCCGCGTTCAGCGCCTCGGCGAACTCCTTGGTCATCCGTTCCTGCAGCTGCAGGCGGTGCGCGAACACCTCGACCAGGCGAGGAATCTTGCTCAGGCCGACCACCTTTCCCCGCGGCAGGTAACCGACGTGGAAATGGCCGAAGAAAGGCAGCAGGTGGTGCTCACACAGGCTGTAGAACGGGATGTCCTTGACCACGACCATCTCGTCGTAGTCCTGGTCGAAGACCGCGTTCGCGATCACGTCTTCGGTTTTGATGCTGTAGCCGTCGGTCAGCTCGCGCAAAGCTCGCGCCATGCGGGCGGGCGTCGCCTTCAGACCCTGCCGATTCGGGTTCTCGCCAAGCGCCACGAGCATGTCCGCGACCAGGCCCGGGATGGGGTCGGAGGTTATGGGCGTCGGCTTCGCCATCCCTGCATGGTCACACAATTGATCTGTGGATGCGATCGACGCTGCGCAGGCCCTGTCCGAGATCGGCTACCTGCTGCGGCAGGAACCCAAGGAGGTGTTCCGCGCCAAGGCCTTTGCCGCGGCTTCGTGGGCGCTCGCCCTTGACCGGCCGGATCTGGGCGAGCTGCACCCGAAGGGCCAGCTGACCTCGATCGAAGGCGTTGGGGAGGGCATTGCGAAGGTGCTCGCCGACCTGGTCGAGACGGGCGGCAGCCGCTACCTCAACCGCCTCCGCGACCAGATGGGTCAGCCGGCCCGGCCCGACGAAAGCGCGCTGGCCCTGGCCGACTATCAGGGCGACGTTCACTCACACACGAGCTGGAGCGACGGTAGGGCGACCATGCTCGAGATGGCGAAAGGGGCAAAGGCTCTTGGATACCGGTACCTCGGGGTCACCGACCACTCGCCCCGGATCAAGGTCGTTCACGGGTTGGACGCGGAGAGGCTGGTCGCGCAGTCGCGCGAGATGGCCGACGTCCAGCGTGAGGTGGAAGGCGTCACGCTCCTGCAGGGAATCGAGGTTGACATCCTCGAGGATGGATCGCTCGATCTTCCCGACGCCGTCCTGCAGATCCTGGACGTCGTCATCGCCTCGCCTCACGTGAAGCTCAGGCAAGAACCTGCCGCTATGACGGAGCGAATGCTGCGGGCGGTCTCGCATCCCGACGTCGACGTCATCGGCCACCCGACGGGCCGCCGTCCCGGCGCTCGGGAGGGCGCGTCCTACGACTTCGAGGCGGTGTTCAAGGAGGCGGCGCGCAACGGAGTCGCGCTGGAGATCGATTGCGATCCGGCACGAATGGATCTGTCACCTGAGCATGCTCGTCTGGCGCTGGAGTGCGGCTGCCGCTTCACGCTCGACGCGGATGCGCATGCGCCGGCCGAATTTGCCTACGTGCCGATGGCGATGTGGATGGCCCGGCGGGCGGGCATCCCCAAGGAGCGCATCCTCAACTTCCTGCCGGAGCCCGATCTGACGCGCGCCTTCGAATGAGATGGCGCTGCTGGCCAACCGCGTAAGCCTCGGCGAGCCAGCTCTTCACCTCGACGTCGACCTGTGACGGGTCGGTCAGCCGGAACACGTGGACCTGGTTGCCGGGCGAGATGTAGTCGATGCGGCGAAAGCGCGGACTCTCCCGGCGTCGCGCCAGAACGACGTGCCCATCGATCCAACGGCGTCGCAGCGAAAACGCGGCGAAGCTCATTCGCACCTGGAACGCAATCCTTGTCTTCTCAGGGACGACCGTGACCGGTCCGTTGGCCTGCGCGGCATCGAGCAGACGCTCGAACGTCGCGACGACCTGAGGCTCGCGGTCTTGGAAGTGCTCCGCGAGGCTCGCCCGGCTGCAGGAGTGGGATTGGTTGCGATTCGCAAACTCGCGCCCGCAGGCGGGGCACGCCCACATCGGCCGCATCGAGAGGAGGGTAGCTCAGCGAGGCGCCCGAAACGCTACGATCGCGCCCCAGATGGCGAGTGTCGGGATCATGGTCGAGGGCCAGGAGGGACTGACCTGGGACCGTTGGCGCAAGATCTGCCACGACGCCGAAAACCTGGGCTTCGCGTCGCTGCGGCGAAGCGACCACTTCATCTCCCTCATGGAAGCCCCCGAGCGCGACTGCATCGAGTGCTGGGTGTCGCTCGCTCTTGCCGCCGAGTGGACGCACAGAATCGAGTTCGGTCCGATGGTCAGCCCAATGACTTTCCGGCTGCCGGCGCTGCTCGCGCGCATGGCCGCCTCGGTCGATCAGCTGTCCGGCGGACGGCTGGTGCTCGGTGTCGGCGCCGGATGGAACGAGCACGAGCATGCGGAGTTCGGCATCCCGTTCCCGACGGTGAAGGAGCGGTTCGACAACTTTGAGAAGGGCCTGGTGGCCATGCGGGAGACGTGGGCCAAGTCCAACCCGAAGCCGCTGCAGAACCCGATCCCTCTCGTCGTTGGCGGGAAGGGAGAGAAGAGAACGCTCGCGATAGTGGCACGCGAGGCGGCCGAATGGAACCTCTCCCGGCTCGATGCCGACATGTACGTGGAGAGGCGCCAAATTCTCGAGCAGCATTGCATGGCGATAGGCCGCGATCCGTCCACCATCCGGAACTCGGTGATGACCAGCTACATCATCGGCCGTGACCAGGAGGAGCTGCTCGATCGCGCCGCCATGGTCGGAGCGATGATCCCGGGCCTGCGCGACATCAGCCCTGGGCAGGTGATCCAGAACCGGCGCGACCTGTGGTTCGTGGGCACTCCCGAGCAGATCGTCGAGAGGATGCGAGAGTTCGCGCGACTTGGCGTCGACCTCTTCATGCTCCAGCACTACCTGCTGGACGACTCCGACGCTCTCGAGCTGCTCGCAAAAGAGGTGATTCCGGCGATCTACTGACGAAGCGCGCGAGTTAACGTAGATG
>Ga0209698_10007958_pt1 | contig 11012 bp, 9 predicted proteins | sample LitLauG_LLR_2012_FD_187203 | JGI IMG/M metagenome (GOLD analysis project Ga0209698, IMG submission 187203) | Freshwater sediment microbial communities from Pennsylvania, USA - Little Laurel Run_MetaG_LLR_2012 (SPAdes) (version 2) | ecosystem: Environmental > Aquatic > Freshwater > Creek >... | reverse complement strand
TCCCGTGAGCTTCAATTACCATGCGGCCTATGGGCCACTGCCTATAGGCAGCTAATACGCCGCTCGTGCTTCCTTGCCAGTTGATCAATGGCAAATGAGCACTGACGAGAGAAGGAAATTGACAAACGGAGTGATTTGCGTGAAATCCGTCGTCCTTCAGATTTTTGCCGTTGCCTGCGTTGGAACGGCTCTAGTTCCCCAAGGCAATTGCGCGGACAACGCTGCGTTGATGGAATACGCACGCGCCAACGTCGATAGGTTTAGAACTGAGCCGCTTAAAACGAGGGGAATTACCTACGGAACCAAAGTCACCATCTCGGTTCTCGACAAGGACATCTCTACATTCTGGGAATACAACTTGAACAGAGGAGTGCTTGCACACAAGGGATTCGGTCTGGTTGGCCAGAAGCCGCAGCTAATTCCCGACCATTGCGTCGAAAGGGGAACCTACCAAGGTCAAAACGCGTTCGGAGCGAAATTCACCGTGACGCGCAAGGATTGCGAGCAGTATCTGATCGGCGCGAATATGGACACCCTGTACCAAATTTGGCTTGTCGATTCGCCGGAGGCACCGGAAGTCGCCATGTCCACCGCCATATATCGAAAGATTCAAAAAGAGGGAGTGCGAACGGAAGCGGACTTCATTGTCGGAAACCCAGCGGAACAAGAGCTGGTGGGCTACATTGACAAGACGTACACGCCGACTATTGACGATCCCAACGAAGTGCACGGAAGAATCTGGATCGTTTACGCGGTATTGAAGCAAATCCGCTGGTTCATTCCGGGGGAACAATCTCCGACCGTGATTTGGACTGCGGCACAATAAGATTAGCTCGCGTATGAAAAGAAGCTCGAGTTGACCTTCAACGAGGAGTCGATTTGAGGGGGAAGCCGTACCGCATGGCCAAATCCAGTTCGCGGTGATAGACCTTCCGACCTCCCCAAATCATCTACTGAAGTTAACCGCTCGACCTTGAACCTTGTTTAGGGCCGAAGTGGGGAACGACCGTTTGCCAGAGCCACGAATTTACCCATTCACGTGTCTTGTCATCCATGGCGGCGAGTATGGACTCCCGCAAGTCATCGACCGTTTGCTTTACCGTGGTCACGGTCTTCTTGTTGATCTTTGGCTGCAATCTCGTGAGCGATGGGGAAGCGGGCTTTCTTCCCCGTCCCTGAAAATCACCAGCGGACATGTAGTAAAACGTGAACCCGTCCTCTCTGAATATGTGCGATTCGTGCTCTGCAGTGATGTTTCCGTGAACCACGTCGTTCCGAAAATTTCGAAGTTGAATCAGCCGTTCCCATAGGTCGGAGCCGGGTTGGATTGCCTGTGAAGCGAAACCAGAGCAATAGATATGCATGGAGACAAGACGCAGATCTATATCAGATCGTTCAAATACCCGTTCGTACGTTCCGCCTTTGAATTCTGGACGCAGCAAGAGTCTGTATAGAAGGTTGACGAAGGATTCGAACGATATGAAGAACATCGTCGCTGCAGACGTGTAGAGGTAGCCAGTGGGTCGCAAGGGCTGACTGCTTTCACTCCATTCAAGCGGCTTTCGAACCGGCGCGTGATCTGAATTTTGGGCGGCCCAAAGCAGCTCTTCAGCGCCCTTGTATTTTTCCGCTGGGACGTTCACGAAAGCGGTAAGTTTCGTTGGATTCCTCAATTCATCCTTCTCGTCCCACAAATGAAGGTTTTTTTCTACAGATTCGTTGAAATCTGTGAGGCATTTCGCCATTGCTTCGCCTAGTTTCTTTCGGCTGGCGACGGATTGCAATTTTGGGATCCAGAAATTCAGATACACCCGAGACATGAATTTGTTACGAACCTCGCCAATAAGGTTTGGCTGTATGGAGAAGGAAAAACTCCAATCGACAGGCAAGATCGCTTGTGTTGTCGTCAAAACGTATGCGGACAGAACGTCTGGTTCCCCATAAAGGTTCCGAAAAAGTCGATACAAGAGCAACTGGTTGAAGTTCACTAGGATTTCATCTAGGTCGATTTCGGTAGCTTTTACGTACCCTGCCTTTGGCTCTTCCGTGACGGCGCAGAAGATGCAGTCCTGAGCAGGCACCACGTACTTCATTACTTCTTCATTGGAGGGGTCGATTTCTCGCAGCATCGTGTCCTCTCTCAAATACTTTGGATACGAAGTTGCGAATTTGCTCGAATGCAGACGAGTTTTAATGTTCGTGACCTTCGTCGCCATGGAAGCGTCCTTGAAAAAACTCGGATCGTCGAATCCGACGATTGGAGTGCGGCAATCAGCACCGCACAAATTGAACCATTTTGCGGCGGCTCGACCTTTGGATTTCGAATGTCCGGAAATTCCGACATGGCGCACGTCCGAGGCGGCAGCAACTTTCTATTGACTTCAGGAGGGCAAAAGTTACGCTAAAGCCAATAAAAAACAATGGCTTAGACGGAAACATGCCGCATTCAACCCAAGTAGATTGGCCGAAACAAGGCCGCAATCTCCTCTTCGCCACATCGCCGGAGGAGCTGGAACGCGGGGTTCAGTGCCGACTGGTAGCCACGACAGATCCCCCCGCGCCTAGATCGAGGAAGCCAAAGATTGGGCAGGTACCCGACAAATGGGTCCTATCGAGCGCCGTCCAGAAGTTCATCCGCCGTGGAAGACCGGAGGCTGCTGTTGACGCGGCGCTGGCGCTACACGAACTCGACCCGGCCTACCTCCCCCGTCGTCTCCCGACCATCGCCCTTGAGGACGTCGGAATCGGTGGCGTCGAGATTGCTTTCGACGTGCTCTATTTCTTCGGAGGCGGAAGCTTTCCGGCCTCGATGGGACAGGACGATCAGGTCAAGGTAATCCAGAACCTCGTGCACAGACTGGCGGCATCGGAGAAGTCCCGAGCGGCCTGCGACCTCCTGTGTCTGGGGCTATCCGCTGATCCGGAATATGAGATTCAAAGGCTGTTCGCCTCGGCCAATCCCGATGCTCTCGTGGAAATCGCAACGGACCGCGCTACCGAGCCGGTGAACCGGATCCTCGCCTTGCATGTGCTATCCGGAGTCACCGTCGTCGAGAGAGGCCGGTACCGGTCGATCAGCAGGTTCAACCGAAAAGCTCTATTGCAAATTTCCGAGCGGATCGGATGCCCCCACCTCGTTAGCTGGATGATGAGGCGAGGGCGGTTGACCTCCGGGTTGACCGCAATACTCCCGCTGCTGCTTGAATCTATCCAGCGCGAGGGTGAAGGCATGACCGTCAAGGAGTTGATGCCTTCCAAAATCCACTCGATGTCGATGACGAACCTCCGGGGGGTCCCAGCCATGGCACTCGATCAACATTGCAGGGCCGGGAAGGCCGCGATTGCCGAGTTCATCAGGGAGGCGAAGGACGTTGGGAGATTCGTTGCGGAATACGCGCCGAAGGCGAGCGCGACGCCTCTGGTGGGGATGGCGCTATTCCATATTGAGGGTTCAAAGCTGGACAGGTGGGTGACGACAGCCGAATGGGAGACGCTGCGTGAGGATGTCGAGACCGCAGAGTTGATGGCGTTGGGCTTAAAGGAGAATGGAGCACGGGAGGGCTTGTACGAACTACTACGAGGACACGCCCCCGGGCTACTTCACCAGCGTCAACGAGCAATGGAAGGGCTGGTCAAATGAACGTCCAAGACGATTTCACGAGATTCCAACAGCACCATCTTCCTATCGCTAATCCCCAATTACCGCTACCTATCCAGAGCGCGGAAATTGTCGATGCCAAAGCCCTGCAGCGAGCCGAAGGCGGCATGCAGGAGCTTGACGAGGGAGTGTGCAGCTACGTGGCCGCCGCTCTCGCGCAGAATTCGCGCCGAGCGTATCGAGGCGACCTTGAAGACTTCCACGGATGGGGAGGCACCGTGCCGTGCTCGCCGGGAACGCTGGCAGCCTACGTGGCAGACCGCGCACGGATTCATAGCCCCCATACCATCACTCGCAGGGTCGTTGGCATCAGCCGGGCACACGCCAGCCAAGACCTTCCTGACCCAGCAAAGAGCGATCTGGTGCGCGTGGTGCTGCGCGGCGTCCGCAAGGCCCATGGAAGGCCCCAACGACAGGCCGCACCGCTGCTTAAGCAAGATCTGCTCTCGCTCCTGCCTCTGATGCGCGGAATAAAGGGAATCCGTGACCGTGCCTTGATTCTTCTTGGGTTTGCCGCTGCACTTCGCCGATCCGAGATCGTCGCTCTCGACCGCTCGGACATCGAATTTGTGGCGGAGGGAATGGTGATACTCCTGCGAAGATCCAAGACCGATCAGGAGGGGCAAGGTCGAAGGATCGCAGTCCCCTACGGTAGGACAAGCGCCTGCCCGGTAAAGGCCGTCCAGCATTGGCTAGCCGCCGCGAGCATGGAATCGGGGCCGCTCTTCCGATTTGTCACGAAGGCCGGGTCAATTGGCGACGGCAGGCTGACCTCGCAGTCGGTCAATCTGGTCGTCAAATGCTACGTGAGGGCCGTCGGTCTCGATTCGGCATGCTATTCGGGACATAGCCTGCGGTCGGGGCTGGCGACGAGCGCAGCACAGGCCGGAGTTCCCATCCATCGAATCATGATGCAGACAGGACACCGATCCGCTGAGACGCTGGCCCGATACGTACGGGAGGCGAACCTCTTCGAGAACAATGCTGCGGGAATGGTGCTGTAGAAATGCACGAAGGTGCGCTCTGGCTCTATCCAAAATTATCCCGCAGGCAATTGCACATAGCGCGATATTCCGCGTGCGCGCCAAGCGCCGCCGCCTCGCAGAAATCCGCCAAAAAAATTCACCGCGAATCGGTCGAGAGGCAAGAGGCGCTCCAGCAACTCGGAACTTCACGTACTCGACTGTCGAAGCGACAACCTCCCATCAATTGTTCGAAGAATCTGCACGTATGAATCGTGAATTAACCCCGGCGTTCCGTGCTCCCGAGTCAACCAAAGGTTCTTAGCCGTAGCTCGGGCGATCCACGTCGCAGGAACGCCAAAGGGATCTTCAATCTGGATCGCACCTACAGGCAACCGGCAAGAAAGCGGAAGCTGAAGCGACCTGTCTTGGGCGGAATATTTGGCAAAGCCGATACTCTCCCGTATGACACTCAAAACGCCGTCGAGTTGATAGCCAAATTGACCGCTGGGGTCCGCAAAGACGGAAACGACAAGATGTTGAACACCCAATCCCCTAAACTGCAAATCCCAGACGTGATCGAAGGAATTACACACGACGACCACGTCCCTCGGAAGGTCCTTCAATATTCGAGCGGCTTCTGCTTCGGATATCCCAGAAACGGCGCCACACAAACTGGCGATGCAACTGTCACGGGGATCTCCATAGCGTAGGCAACGCACTTGGGGAAGGACATGGTCGTTGAGGGAGTGCGATGTGAGCTCAACTTCCACAACCAGCCAGTGTGAAAAGTCCTTTGCAACCAGCGCAAGGTCAGACTTCCGAACTTCCCCATCCAGAACAAAGGTTCCAGCAAATACGCCGCAAAAATATTTTGGCTTCAAGCAGGTTAATGCGCGAACCACATGCGCCTCAAAATCAATTTCCAGAAAGGACGATGGATCCACCAATGAAAAGACGTTCTCCGGTCTGCAGGGTCCGGCAAGGAAGGTCTTCATGCGCGACTCCACTGAACCTCTGCGACCCCTTCAAGATCCGCCTCTTCCTGCTTTAGACGTGCGATCTCAGGTGCCGTTGCCACCAACGTGTAGATGATGGCCGAGTCCTTCCCCGCTGCTGGGCGCACTACTCGCCCAAGTCGCTGAATACGCTGCCGGCGCGTTGCGGTGCTCGCGGCAATGATCCCCATGTCGGTTTCTGGTACGTTGAAACCCTCATCCAACGCACGGCAAGTAACCAGAACACGAAGCCGCCCCGAGCGGTAGCTTTGGAGCATTTGAACGCGACTGCGTATTGGAACTTTGGAGTGGTAGATCGCAGACTCGACTCCATTCGAGATGAGGACCTCATGAATAATTTCACAGGCTGCGATGTCCTCGTGAAATACGATGATCTTCTTTTGAGGGTTGGAGGCGACGAGTTTCAATGCCAACCGCACTCGAGTAGGGCTCAGATTCATTATCCGAGCTCTCTTCAAATAAAGAACTACCGTTTCCGGTGAATCCGCGCCAGTGCGATTGATAGATCTAGCAATTGCTCCCGACAGTTTGTCGTATTCCTTCTGGCAATCCTCTTCGAGGGCGAAAACTACATTTCGGAGATGGAATGGAACAATAATGTGGTTCGCAAGTGCAGCGGCGTAGTCGTAGCGATAAATTACGTCGCCGAGAGCGGGGACTAGGACATCTCGAAGACCCTCATCATAGGGACGCTCCGGAGTGGCAGATAACCCCAGAGCACCGAGCTTCGGCAAGGTAAGAACGCTCCGAAAATGTTCGGAAGCGGCCTTGTGGCATTCGTCCACAATCAAGAACGTCGGCGGAACATCGTGGCGTCCAGCCAGAGTCGCCGCCGTGTTTAGTACCGCAACGTTCACAGTTCCCTCGCGGATCCTCTTCTTCGATCCGGTAAGAACATTTATTTCGTCAATCCCAAGTTCAAAATAGCTCGCGGCTTCTTCCCACCACTGGTCAAGAAGCGCGGATGTCGGTACTACAACCAACGTTGTCTGGGGGCGCAGCCTATCAATGCAGGAAAGGGCGAAAGTGGTCTTGCCACCGCCCGTCACGACACTGATGATCCCGCGATGCCCTGCATTGGCCCAAATTTCTAGGGCCTCACGTTGCCATGCACGAGGAGCAGGCTTGGGCACGGACGGTCCTACTGCGGGGGAGGTTCCACTCCGAAGAGCTCGTTCCTAGCTCTTTCGCGTGCGGATGCAGCCACGTTCTCGATTTGAGCAATCTTCGCCCTCAAAAGGTCATTTTTAAGGCGACGAACGCTATCCGGATTCACCCGGCTCGTCAGTTGATTTGTCTTGTATTCAGCGAGAGCGTCGTAGATGTACTGCTGCATGCATTCTTCGATGGCGTCGTTGGTCTCGAGAGACTGGTAATAGGGATGAAGTCCATTGATGATCACATGTAGCGTGCCGGCATCGGCACCAGCAGAAAGTGTCACGTAGGGTTCCCACTCGCTAATTTCGCGCAGGGAAACGATGATGGTCAGTTCTGGCGTAACGGCAAACCGGGACAGTTCATCGGAAGGGGTGAGGCTTGTCACCTGCTGGCGATTGTTTGCTTGAATTGCTTCCAGCGGAGGCAGCGAGGCTGTGTTAAGTGCGTCGCGGACTTCGGTGCTAGAAAATTCCTCGCGCATGTTCTCAACCAGATCGCGTACCTTTTCCCGAGACCAAATCTGGCGAGTCCCGCTTCGACGTTTATTGGCATAGGATCGGTAGTCTTCGCATTGCTGGCAAAGAAACCGCTCCAAATCGTCTTCTTCGGTCCCCTCAAAAAGTATTGCATCTTTTGTATGGGACACGACAAAACCGTCGAGAAGCAAAACGCCAGTCAACCTCTGGGCAATCAAATTATTTGCGCCCTCGTCATCGACCCCACCAAATATTGACTTGGGTTTCCATGCGTTTGGAAACCCTTGAATTTGTCGGTTGTTTTGAAAAAGAGAAAATCCACCGAATTTTCTTCCGCCCTTGCGAAGCACACCAATCCAACCACTGACGCGCTTGCCGTTGATGATGGTTTCGGGGAGTTCTCGCTTCATCTGGAGTCCGTTCGGGTCTGTATCCCAGTCGGACTCGCCCACGGGAGGAACCTCGTCTCCGTTGTAGGTGAGCTTTAGCCTCGGGTGCCCATCCGCGCCGGGTCGTAGGTCGAACATGTACATTGACCCGAGATAGGTCTTGATTACCTCCTCCGTGCGCCCCTGAATCACGCGCCGCAGATCCGATATCACTATTTTCGTATAGTGCTCATCTCTGCCGACCGGGCGCATTGTCAACGGAACTTTCGCATTGTGCTTTGAGACCGCATCGACATCGACATGCGCGGTCCATTCCTCGCCACTATCCCATTCACAGGTAATGACCGACCATTGACGCCCAATCCAGCACGCCGCCGTCTTCATCCCCATCCCGTACTTGGACCTTCCAACGCTATCCACGGTCGGTTGAGCGATTTTCAATGCGGCGACCAGATCATCGCGTTTCATGCCAATTGAGTTGTCCTCAATGATTAGTTGCTTCAATGTGCGGTTGTGCATGATCTTGACTGTCAAGATCGTGCCTTCATTCTTGAGGATGTCGTCCAGCAGACCGCTGTAGTTCTCTCGGGACTGCGTCGAGTTGTCCACAAATTCGGCAAGGGCAAACCACATGCTGTAGCTCAGCCGAGCATAGGCATCAATCGCCGCCGGTCCAATCGACATCTCCGCTTCATTAACGGGCATAGCTTCTGGCATGGTTCGTCTCTTAGGCTGGTGATATTGGCTAGACAGAAGGCATTGATTCGGTTCGATCAAGTCGAAGACTCGACATAAATCGCCCCAGCGAACCCCGAACGTACGGAGCATGGGCCTCGACGCTGAACCAGTGGCGGTCTAGTGTTTCGGCGGCTGCGCCAGTTGTATTGCTACCGCCAAAGGGATCGAAGACGAGGTCACGAGGTTCGGTTAGGAAATTTATGAAGAACTTGGCCAATTCGATAGGCATCCTCGCAGGGTGCAGTGAAATTCCTTGTTCTCTGCAAAAGCTCTGATAAGGATCATTTGCGTGCGTATTTGCGAAGGTAAGGACATTCGAGGGTATTGCGCCACTATTGTTCTTTAGAAAGGACCGCTCCCCTATTGAATGTTGTGATGGCCTTGACCCAGCGTTGTATTTACCACGCGCAAGAAGGGACTTCATGGAAGAACTGTAATCACGCAGAACTCGGCGATTGTTTGCCTTCGGATTTGCGATAGGCGACAGCCACCAAAGTTTTGTGAAACTGTCCTTCACGCGGATTCGTTCAATATTCACCCATTGAGCTGGTGTAGGAAGGCGGGCGGGGTTCTGCCATATGAATTCCTGACATAGTTGAAGGCTGTTGCGCTCCTGAAACTCGATTAAGGCTTTCATTGCCAGCGTTGACATCACTGGCGAGCCCGATTCCCACGAGTTCCCCATTTCGATCACGATGGACCCGTCTTTCGCCAACAGTGACTTCAGAAGCGGGCCAAAGGAACATAGCCAGTCAATGTACTGTTGACCAACCTCATTTCCGTACTTTTTCTTTCGATTTAGGGGGAATGGGGGGGAAGTGAAAATGAGATTCACCCTCCCTTCAAACCGCTTGAAGGCCCCTGCCTTGAGTAGTTCATCGGACTGCCCGAGGTACATGCGCCCCAGTGCGGTCGAGTAGGCGACTTCAGAAGGTGCGCGACCTCGAAAGGGGGTAGCCGAGCCTCGTCTCGGATTTCGTACGGTGCTCGTCTGGACCAATGCCATTCACCAATCCGCGCTGGATTCAAAGCGCGCATTGTGGCCTAAGGGGAAAGCCGACGCCAACGAATGACGAATCTGGCGAGGGATCCGGCCATTCCTTCGGGGTATGAGTCTAGAAAGCGCACCGCGCTAGGTGCTGGGATCTGCAAGGGCACCTCGACCGCACTTGGCGAGAGCGGCGCAAAGGCTCGGCGGGTCCGCGATTGATAAGATGACGATCTGTATGCTTGCCTCGGCGGGACTGCCCATTTCCGCCAAGGTGAGGTGCGCTGATCAAGCGATTGCTACGTTAGACGGTCCCAATCGGGCCAACTTCGGACCGCCCGTGCTTCGGCGCTGGGAAGCTCCAATGCAACGAGGTCGCAGCATCGGGACGTTGGATCGCGAGGCGGACGATTTGGTGGCAAATAGGTGGTAAGTTTCATATATAAATCGATGCTACATTGCAACATATCAATTTAATTCAATGAGTTAGTAGATTTTATGTTGCTGATGATCGACAATTACGACAGCTTCACCTACAACCTCGTGCAGTATTTCGGCGAGCTGGGCGAGGAGGTGAAGGTGGTGCGCAACGACGAGATCACCCTCGACGGGATCGCGGCCCTCGCGCCCGAGCGCATCTGCATCTCGCCCGGCCCTTGCACCCCGGGCGAGGCGGGTGTCACCCTGGGCCTGATCGCCCGCTTTGGCGCAACCACGCCCATCCTCGGGGTCTGTCTCGGACACCAGGCGATCGGCCAGGCCTATGGCGGCCGGGTCGTGCGGGCGCGCCATCTGATGCACGGCAAGACCTCGGCGATCGAGCATGGCGGGCAGGGCGTGTTCGCGGGCATCCCGCCCGGATTCACCGCGACGCGCTACCACTCGCTCGCGGTCGCGCGCGAGGGCCTGCCCGATGTCCTGCAGGTCACGGCCTGGACCGCCGACGGCGAGATCATGGGCCTGCGCCACCGCAGCCTGCCCGTCGAAGGCGTGCAGTTCCACCCCGAGAGCATCGCCACCGAGCACGGCCACGCCCTGTTGCGCAATTTCCTGGGCGCGCGTGCGCAGGCCGCGGCCTCGTGAACATCTCCCCGACCGAGGCGCTCGCGCGCTGCATCGACCACCGCGAGATCTTCCACGACGAGATGCTCTCGCTGTGGCGCCGGCTGATGAGCGGCGAGCTCTCGCAGGTGCAGATCGCCGGGCTCCTCATGGGACTGCGCGTGAAGAAGGAGACCGTGGGCGAGATCGCCGCGGCGGCGCGCATCATGCGCGAGTTCTCCTCCCGCGTGCCGGTCGAGGACGCCTCCGGGCTCGTCGACATCGTCGGCACGGGGGGCGATGGCGCGCACACCTTCAACATCTCCACCGCCGCGAGCTTCGTGGCCGCTGCCGCCGGGGCGCGCGTCGCCAAGCACGGCAACCGCTCGGTCTCCTCGAGCTCGGGCAGCGCCGACGTGCTCGAGGCGCTGGGTGCGCGCATCGATCTCGCGCCCGACCAGGTCGGGGAATGCCTGCGCCAGACGGGTGTCGGATTCATGTTCGCGCCCCTGCACCATGCCGCCATGCGCCATGCGGCGCCGGTGCGCAAGGAGCTGGGCGTGCGCACCGTCTTCAACATCCT
>Ga0209698_10007957_pt1 | contig 11014 bp, 5 predicted proteins | sample LitLauG_LLR_2012_FD_187203 | JGI IMG/M metagenome (GOLD analysis project Ga0209698, IMG submission 187203) | Freshwater sediment microbial communities from Pennsylvania, USA - Little Laurel Run_MetaG_LLR_2012 (SPAdes) (version 2) | ecosystem: Environmental > Aquatic > Freshwater > Creek >... | reverse complement strand
GTCGATTCGACGACGCCCCCTTCATCCGGGCGTGCCGCAGCCAGAGCGTGCCCCACGTGCCGGTGTGGTTCATGCGCCAGGCCGGCCGGTCGCTGCCCGAGTACCGGGCGGCGCGTGGGCCGGGCAGCATCCTCGACGCCATCGCCCAGCCGGAGCTGGTGGCCGAGCTGACCCGTCAGCCGGTCGACCGCTACGGCACCGACGCCGCCATCTTCTTCAGCGACATCGTGGTGCCCGCCGCCGCGGTCGGCTTCGGGGTGGACGTGGCGCCCGGCACCGGGCCGGTGGTGTCGGAGCCGTTCCGCTCGGCCGCCGACCTGGCCCGCCTGCGCCCGCTCGAGCCCGAGCTCGACACCCCCTACGTGATCGAGGCGGTCCGGATCCTGGCCGACACCCTCGAGGTCCCGCTGATCGGCTTCGCCGGCGGTCCGTTCACCGTGGCCAGCTACCTGGTGGAGGGCGGGCCGTCGAAGAACTTCGCCCGGGTCAAGGCCCTCATGTTCGACGAGCCCGGGCTGTGGCACGAGCTGGTCGAGCGCCTGACCGACATGGCGCTGGCCTCGCTGCGGTCCCAGATCGACGCCGGGGCCTCGGCGGTGCAGCTGTTCGACAGCTGGGCCGGCATCCTCACCCCCCGTCACTACGAGGAGCTGGTACTGCCCGCCACCCGGCGCCTGTTCGCCGAGCTGGCCGAGTCCCACCCCGACGTGCCGACCATCGTGTTCGGCGTCGGCACGGGCGAGCTCCTGGCGCTCATGGCGACGGCCGGCACCTCGGTGGTCGGGGTCGACTGGCGGGTCCCCCTCGACTCGGCCCGCCTGCGGGTGGGCCCGGGCACGGCCGTCCAGGGCAACCTCGACCCCGCCCTGTGCCTCGGGACGTGGGAGGTGGCCGCCGCCGAGACCCGCGAGGTCCTGGCCCGCGCCGGCACCGCACCGGGTCACGTGTTCAACCTGGGGCACGGCGTCCTGCCCGAGACCGATCCGGGCATCCTCGAACAGGTCGTGGCGCTGGTCCATGCCGAGGGCCGTGCCGGCGTGGTGCCGGCATGACCGCCCGCACGGGCGTGCTGGTGATGGCCCACGGCACGCCGGACACGCCGGAGGAGATCGAGGCGTTCTACACCCGGATCCGGCGGGGCCGTCCGCCGACCCCCGAGCTGCTCGAGGAGCTCACCGGGCGCTACGAGGCCATCGGGGGCACGTCGCCCCTGACCGGCCGCACCCGCGCCCAGGTCGAGGGCCTGGCCGCCGCCCTCGAGGCCGCCGACCCCGGGCGCTTCGTGGTCCGGCTCGGCACGAAGTACGTGGCTCCCACCATCGAGGACGGCGTGGCCGAACTCGCCGACCTCGGCGTGGACCGGATCGTCGGCGTCGTCCTCACCCCGCACCAGTCGACGATGGGCTCCGGCGAGTACTTCGAGCGGGCCGGGGCGGCGGCGGCCGCGACGGACCCGCCCCTCTCCCTCACCGTGGTGCCGTCGTGGCACCGGGCCCCCGCGTTCGTGCCCCTGCTGGCTGACCGGACCCGGGCCGTGCTGGACGCCCTCGACCCGGCGGCCCGGGCCCAGGTGGCCGTGTTCTTCACCGCCCACAGCCTCCCCCAGCGGGTGGTGGCCCAGGGCGATCCCTACCCCGACCAGGTGGTGGAGTCCGGGGTGGCCATCGCCGGGGTCCTGGACCTCGACGCCGACCCGTCGGTGACCTGGGGCACCGCCTGGCAGAGCGCCGGCCGCACGGCCGACCCGTGGATCGGCCCCGACCTCCTGGTGGAGATGGAGCGGGTGGCCGAAGCTGGTGCCACCGCCGTCGTGGTGTGCCCGGTGGGGTTCGTCTCCGACCACCTCGAGGTCCTCTACGACCTGGACATCGAGGCGCTCGACAAGGCCGACTCGCTCGGCATCGCCTTCGCCCGGACCCCGTCGCTCAACGACGACCCGGACTTCCTGGCCATGCTCGCCGACGTCGTGCGTGCGGCGGCGGACGACACCCCGTGACCACCGGCGCGGCGGACCGCCGCCCGGTGATCGCCGTCGTCGGCGGGGGCATGGCGGGACTGGCCGCCGCCTGGCAGCTGGCGGGGGACCTGGGTGCGGACGACGGGGGCGCACCCCGGGTCGTGGTGCTCGAGGCCGGCGGGCGCACCGGCGGCAAGGTCCGGTCGACCGAGTTCGCCGGTCGGCCGGTCGACCTGGCCGCCGACGCCTTCCTGGCCCGCCGACCCGAGGCCACCGGCCTGTGCGACGAGCTCGGCCTGCGCGACGCGCTGGTGGCGCCGGGGGCGGCCGGCGCCGCCCTCTGGTCCCGCGGACGGCTGCGGATGATGCCCGACGGGGTCAACCTGGGGGTCCCGACCCGCTGGTGGCCGCTGGCCCGCTCGGGCATCCTCGGACCGGCCGGTGCGGTCCGTGCCGCCGTCGACCTCGTCCGGCCCCATCGCGCCGACCCCGACGCCGCCGACGACCGTGCGGTGGGTGGCGTGGTCACCGCCCGGCTCGGCCACGAGGTCACCGAGCGCCTGGTCGACCCGCTGATCGGCGGCATCCACGCCGGCGGTGTCGACGACCTGAGCGCCCAGTGCACGTTCCCGCCGCTCCTGGCCGCCGACCGCAGTGCGGGCAGCCTGATGCGCCGCCTGCGCATGCCCGCACCTCCCCCGCCCGACCCGACGGCCGCGCCGACACCGGTCTTCTGGTCGCTCGACGGCACCGCCGCCCGGCTCCCGGCCGAGCTGACCGCGGCGCTGGTGGCCCGCGGCGTCGCCGTCCACACCGGGGTGGCGGTCGAGACGCTGACCCGGCGGGCCGCCGACGGCGCGGGCGGACCGACCTGGGAGCTGGCCCTGGCCGGGAACGCGTCGACGGTGCCGGGTGCCGTGGGGCCGAACGGCTCGGCGCGGACACTGGCCGTCGACGGTGTGGTGCTGGCCGTGCCCGCCGGCCAGGCCTCGGGCCTGCTCGGGGGCCACGCCCCGACGGCCGCCGCCATCCTCGGCCACATCCGGCACTCGTCGGTCACGGTGGTGACCCTGTCGGTGCCGTCGGACGCCGTCCGGGGCGAACTGGTGGGCACCGGCTTCCTGGTCCCCCGCACGTCGCCGGTCGACGGGCGCACCGCGCTGATCACCGGGTGCACCTACCTGTCCCGCAAGTGGCCCGGACTGGCCCGTCCCGGCGACGAGCTGATCCGGCTGTCGGTCGGCCGGTTCGGCGACGACCGCCCCGACGCCATGGACGACGACGAGGTGACGGCGGCGGCCTTCGACGAGCTGCGTCGGATCGTCGGCATCGACGGCCGGCCCCGGGAGTCACTGGTGACCCGGTGGCACGGTGCGTTCCCCCAGTACACGCCGGGTCACCTCGACCGCACCGACCAGGTGGAGGCGGCGGTGGCCGGACTCCCGGGCGTGGCCGTGGCCGGCAGCGCCTACCGGGGCGTGGGGATCCCGGCCGTGGTGGGCAGCGGCCGTGCCGCCGCCCGGGCCGTGCTGGCGTCGCTCGACGGGGCACGGCCGGCCGCGACGGCGTGACCACCCGCGGGTCGACCAGCCAGCAACCTCCGGCCGGCGACCCCGACGCCCGGCCCCCGTGGCGGCCGTCCCGGGTGACGATGGTCGCCGACCGGTCCGCCACCGTCACCCCCCGACGGGGCGGGGTGGCCCTGCCGGCCGTGGCCGCCGGCGTCGGTCTGGCCCTGTCGCTGCCACCGTGGGGCTTCTGGATCCTGGCCTTCCCCGCCGCCGGCCTGCTGTGGTGGCGACTCGGTGGACTGCGTCCGCGCACCCGGCTGTGGGCCGGGTGGCTGGCCGGACTCGGGTGCTACGTGCCCGGCCTGTGGTTCGCCCGCTCCTTCACCCTGCCGGGGGCGGCGGTGCTCATCGCCGTCGAGGCGCTGTCCACCGGCGTCGCCTGCCTGGCCGTCCCCAGGGCGCCGGTCTGGGCCCGTGCGCTGGCGTTCCCGGCCGCACTGACCCTGGCCGAGGCGGTCCGCCAGACCTGGCCCTTCGGCGGCCTGCCCATCGGCGGCGTCTTCCTCGGCCAGGCCGGCGGCCCGCTGCTCGGCACGGCCCGGCTGGGCGGCCCGCTGGCCCTGACCGCCGTCGTGTACGCCGGCGGGGTGGCCTGTGGCGCTGCCGGCACCGCCGCGGTCCGGGCGGTGCGCGATGCCAGGCGGGCCGCCGCCTTCCGCCGGGCCGACGGCGCCGGACACGGGAACGACGGCACCGATCCGTACGGCACCTGGCGGGGGGCGGTGGCCGGTCTGGGCGCCCTCGGTGCGGTGGCCGCGGTGACCGCGGCGGCGGTGGTCGCCTGTGGGGTGGCGGCGGCGTTCGCCCCCGACGGCGGCCCGTCGGTCGGCACGGTGCGGGCGGCGGCCGTGCAGGGCGGCGGCCGGCGGGGGTACTCCCGGTCGCAGGTCGACCCGGCGACCGTGCTGGCCGCGGCGGTGGCCGCCACCGACGGGCTGGCCCACCGGACGGCCGGCCGTCCGCTCGGTCTGGTGCTCTGGCCCGAGGACGTGGTGGCGCTGGACGGCCCGCTCGACGGCTCCCCCGAGGAGGCGGCCCTGGCCGACCTGGCCCGCCTGCTCGGGTCGACCCTGGTGGTCGGGGTGACCGAGACGGTGTCGGACACGGTCTACCGCAACGAGGTGGTGGCGTTCGGGCCCGACGGCACCGTGGTCTCCCGGTACGAGAAGGTCCACCGGGTCCCCTTCGGCGAGTACGTCCCCTTCCGTTCGTTCTTCGCCCGGCTCGGCAACCTCTCGGGCGTGCCCCGCGACGCCGTGCCGGGCACCGGGACCGGCCTGCTCCCCACGCCGGTCGGGCCGCTCGGGGCCATGATCTCCTTCGAGGTCTTCTACGCCGACCGCGGCCGGGCGGCGGTGCGGGCGGGGGCGCAGCTGCTGCTGGTGCCCACCAACACCTCGTCCTACGCCACCAGTCAGATCCCGACCCAGGAGATCGCCGCCAGCGAGATCCAGGCGGTCCAGCAGGGCCGGGACCTGCTCCAGGCCGCCCCCGCCGGGTTCAGCGCCTGGATCACCAACCGGGGCGTGCTGGTGGCCCGCTCCACCCTCGGCGAACGCCAGGTCGTCCCCGCCCTGCTGCACCGTCGGGTCGGGCGCACCGTGTACGTCCGCTTCGGCGACGCGCCGGTGCTGGCCGCCGCCGCCGTCGGTCTGGCCGCCGCCTGGTGGCTGGCCGTCCGGGACCGGCGGCGACGCTACTCGTAGTAGCCGGAGTGGATGTACACGCAGGGGATGCCCATGGCGTGGAACATGGCGAAGTTGTTGGGATCGTCCTCGAAGGCGAGGCGCAGGTCGAAGCCGAAGTGTCGGAGCTCGTCGACGGTGTCCCGCTTGTACCAGGTCACCTGCGAGTAGTCGCCCCGCGAGCGCATGACCAGCAGGTCCCACCGCAGCCCGTAGCGCTCCAGCCAGGCCAGTGTCTGGGGCTGGACCCGCATGGGCCGGCCGGTGAGCAGGACGATCTGGAGCGACGGGTCGAGCAGCTCGAGCACCCGGGCCAGTTCGGCGATGACCTCGTCCTCGCCGCAGGCGTCGAAGAACGCGTCCCAGTCCCTCCGGCCGCGCTCGATGAAGTGCTGGCGGCCGACGGCGTCGGACAGCACGCCGTCGACGTCGAACACGACGGCGGGGCCCGGCTGCTCGATCCGCCCGTGGTGCCAGGCCCAGTTCCCCGGGTCCCCCACCCTCAGTCCTCGCCCGGGGACGCGTCGGCCAGCCGGCGGATCTCCTCCACCACGGCCGGGTCGGCCAGGGTGGTGGTGTCGCCGAGCACCCGGCCCTCGGCCACGTCACGCAGCAGGCGCCGCATGATCTTGCCGCTGCGGGTCTTGGGCAGCTCGTCGGTGAAGATGACCGTCTTCGGCCGGGCGATCGGCCCGATCTTGGCGGCCACGTGGGCACGCAGCTCCTGGCCCCGCTCGTCGTTGGCCTCGCCGGCGTCCGACACCAGGGTGACGAAGGCCACGATGGCCTGGCCGGTCGTGGCGTCCACCGCCCCGACCACGGCCGACTCCGCCACCAGGTGGTGGTCGACCAGGGCCGACTCCACCTCGGTGGTGGAGATCCGGTGGCCCGACACGTTCATGACGTCGTCGACCCGACCGAGCAGCCACAGGTAGCCGTCGTCGTCGATCTTGGCCCCGTCGCCGGCGAAGTAGCGGTCGGGGAACCGGCTCCAGTAGGTGTCCCGGTAGCGCTCGGGGTCGCCGTAGATGCCGCGCAGCATCGACGGCCACGGGGTGGTCAGCGTCAGGTACCCGCCGCCCCGCTCGATGCGCAGCCCTTCCTCGTCGACCACCTCGGCGCCGATGCCGGGCAGGGGGAAGGTGGCCGAGCCGGGCTTGGTGGCGGTGATCCCGGGCAGCGGGGCGATCATGATCGCGCCGGTCTCGGTCTGCCACCACGTGTCGACCACCGGGCAGCGGCCGCCGCCGATGTGGGTCGAGTACCACATCCACGCCTCGGGATTGATGGGCTCGCCCACCGAGCCGAGCAGCCGGAGGCTGGACAGGTCGTGCCCGGCCGGCTCCTCGGCGCCCCACTTCATGAAGGTCCGGATCGCGGTCGGGGCGCAGTAGAGGATGGTCACGCCGTAGCGCTCGATGATCGACCACCACCGGTCGCGGCCCGGGTGGTCCGGGGTCCCCTCGTACATGACCGACGTCGCCCCGTTGGCCAGGGGCCCGTAGACGATGTAGCTGTGCCCGGTGACCCAGCCGATGTCGGCGGCGCACCAGTAGACGTCCTCGTCCGGGTGGAGGTCGAAGACGGCGCGGTGGGTGTAGGCCACCTGGGTCAGGTAGCCGCCCGTCGTGTGCATGATCCCCTTGGGCGCGGCCGTGGTCCCCGACGTGTAGAGGATGAACAGGAGGTCCTCGGACCCCATCTGCTCCGGCGCGCACTCGTCCGACGGGACGCCGCCCGCCGCCGGGTCGTCACCGCCGATCAGCTCGTGCCACCAGTGGTCACGGCCGGCGGTCATGGTGGCCGGTCCGCCCAAGGTGGCGTCGCCGGTGCGCCGGACGACCACCACGTGGTCGACGCAGGCGCACTCGGCCACCGCCGCGTCCACGTTGCCCTTGAGTCCCACCGCCTGGCCCCGGCGCCACCCGCCGTCGGCGGTCACCACCACCCGGGCCTCGGCGTCCAGGATCCGGTCACGCAGCGCGTCGGACGAGAATCCGCCGAACACCACCGAGTGCACCGCGCCGATCCGGGTACAGGCCAGGATGGCCACGGCCAGCTCGGGGACCATCGGCATGTAGATGGCCACCCGGTCCCCCCGCGCCACCCCCAGGCCCCGCAGGACGTTGGCGAACCGGGAGACGTCGCCGAGCAGCTCGCCGTAGGTGATGGTCCGGGTGTCCCCCGGTTCGCCCTCCCAGTGGAACGCGACCTTGTCGCCCCGGCCGGAGGCCACGTGGCGGTCCAGGCAGTTGTAGGAGACGTTCAGCGTCCCGCCGTCGAACCACCGGGCGAACGGCAGGTCCCACTCCAGCACCGTGTCCCACGGACGGAACCAGTCGAGCGCTCCGGCCTGGCGGGCCCAGAACTCGGGGCCGGCGGCCTCGGCCTCCGCGTAGATCCCCGGGTCGCCCACCACCGCGCGCTCGGCGAACCCCGGCGGGGGCGGGAACAGCCGCTCCTCGGTGAAGTAGTCCTCGATCGTCGGCTCGCTGCTGTCCTCGTCGGGCACGGCTCCCCCTATCATCGCCGACCGGCACGGACCCGGACCGGAACCGCCTCAGCCTAACGCCGGCGGGCCTTTACACTGGGAGGGCCGTGCCCACGACGACCCACACCGAGGACCCGAGCGAACACGGGCCCGTCGGACCGCCCGACTCGGCGGCGCAATTCACCCCTGCGCCCGGGGCCACCCGGGTCGACGTCCCGCTCGGGCGCCGGGTCATGGTGGTGAGCGACCTGCTCCTCACCCCCGACGCCACGGACTCGACCCTGGCCGTCACCACCGAGCTGGCCCGGGCCCTCGACACCTGGGACGGCCCCGGCGTGCTGGTCATCGCCGGCAACCTCTTCGACCTGACCGGGGCCGACGACCCGCTGACCGCCGCCGGTCGGGCCATCGACGCCCATCCCGCACTCGGCACGGCGCTCGTCCGCTTCCTCGCCGTGGACGAGCGCCGCGTGCTCCGCCAACGGGGCAGCCACGAGCCCGAGGACCTGGCCCGGCGGGCAGGCGGGACCCCTGACGACGCCTCGGACGTGGTGGCCGCCCTGGCCGCCGCCGGGGTCGAGCACCTGGGCCCGGTCGACCTGTACGTGCAGACCGGGACCGGGGTGCGGGTGGTGCGGGTCGCCCCCGGGGCCTGTGCCCCCGACGCCGACCACGACGGGTCCGGGCCGGCCCCGTCCGCCGACACCAAGCCCGGCGCCGTCGCCACCTCGCCGGCCGGCCGGCACTGGCGCTCGCTCGCCCCCGACGCCGGTGAGGACGCGCCGTGGCTCGAGGGCCTCGACCACCTGAGCGACCCGTCGGCGCTCACCCGCTTCATGGTGTCGCGCACCCTGTACCGCCGGTTCGGACGCTATGCGTGGTGGCTGCTGGTGCCGTTCGGCGTGGCGCTGCTCCTGCGCATCGCCGTCACGCCGTGGATCCTCCAGCACCTGGGGTCGGGACTCCCGGCCCGGGCCATCCGCCGTGCCCACTTCGCCGACTTCCAGGACCAGCTGGCGGTGGCCATCGGGGCCTCGGTCGTGGTCCTCGCCGTCCTGGCCGTGGTGCTGGGCCTGCTCAGCCGTCGGATGTGGTCGATCCTGGGCGGCGGCGCGCTCGACGAGGTCCGGTCGGAGATCGGCGCCAACGACACCGCCCGCGACGACGCCCGGCGCCTGGTGGCCCAGGGCTACGCCGGGTGCATCAGCGCGGCCACGTTCAACTCGGAGCTCACCGACCTGGGGACCGGGTTCTACGCCAACGTGGGCGCCACCACCGAGGTGGTCGCCGAGCGCCGGGGCCGGCTCGGCCTCCCTCCGGTCTTCCTGCACAGCCAGTGGGTCAGCTGGGTGGAGCTCGAGTCCGGCGCCGAGCTCCACGTCCGGATGCTGCTCGGCCACAACGAGCTGCCGTCGCCCAGCCGGCTCGAGCGGCTGGTCGGCCGGGGCCGTGCCGGGGGGGCGCTGCACCCGTCCCTCGTCGCCTCCTACCCGGTGGGCGACTCGTGGCCGGCGGCCCCGGACCTCCGCCAGACCCACCGCCGCACCCGACGGGTCCGTCGATGGGGCGCGGCCGCCATCCTGGTGACCGGCATCATCGACGTCCTCGACTCGATCACCCCGCCGCTGCACGGTCGCCTCCACGTCCTCGAGCAGTTCCTGCCGGTGCGGGCGAGCGTGGCCGCCGGCGCCCTCGTGGCCATGGCCGGACTGGCCCTGATCGCCCTGGGCCGCGGCATCCTGCGCGGGCAGCGCCGGGCCTGGCGTGTCTCGGTGGTGATCCTGGCCGGCACCATCCTCCTGCACCTGGTGGCCGGCGCCGACCTCGAGGAGTCGCTGATCACCGGCGCCGTGCTGGTCTTCCTCCTGGTCAACCGGCGGGAGTTCCAGTCCGCCTCCGACGCCACGTCGTTGCGGTCGGCGCTGATCGCCCTGGGCCTGGTGGCGGTCGGGGTGGCCGTGCTGACCACCGTGTCGATCGAGCTGTTCACCCATGTCGGCGTCCACCACAACCAGACACTGCCGTGGATGACCGTCTTCTGGGCGGTGACCGAGCGCTTCGCCGGCATCACCACCATCGACCTGCCCGAACGGGCCGACCGCTTCCTCGCCCCCGCACTCCTCACCATCGGCCTCTCCCTGGTGGCCGTGGCCCTCTACCTGCTCACCCGGCCGGTGGTCGACCGCCGCCTCGGGTCGGGCCGGGCCGCCGAGTTCCGGGCCCGGGACATCGTCCGCCGCCACGGCGCCACCACCCTCGACTACTTCGCCCTGCGGTCCGACAAGCGGTGGTTCTTCCACCGAGACAGCCTCGTCGCCTATGCCGTCTACGGCGGCGTGTGCCTGATCTCGCCGGACCCGATCGGGCCCGACAACGAGCGCGAGCAGGTCTGGGGCGCCTTCCGCTCGTTCGCCGACGCCCACGGCTGGACCACCGCCGTCATGGGGGCGGGCGAGCAGTGGCTCCCCACCTACCGCGACTCGGGCATGCACCACATCTACCTGGGCGACGAGGCCGTGGTGAAGCTCCAGGAATTCAGCCTCGGCGGCAAGCACATGAAGGGACTCCGCCAGGCCCACAACCGGATCAAGAAGTACGGCTACACGGTGACCTTCCACGACCCGTCGCGGATCGAGCCCGGGCTGGTCGAGGAGCTGACCGCCCTCATGCGGCTGTCGCGCCAGGGCGAGCACGAACGGGGCTTCTCGATGATGCTCGGGCGGGTCTTCGACCCCCGGGACACCGGGCTCCTGCTGACCGTCGTGCGTTCCCCCGACGGGGCGGCCGCGGCCATGTGCCAGTTCGTGCCGGCCACCGGCATCAACGGGTACTCCCTCGACCTCATGCGCCGCGATCCGGGCGACCACCCGAACGGACTGCTCGACTTCGCCCTCTGCTCCACCATCGAGCACCTGGCGGCCCGGGGGTTCGACGGCCTCAGCCTCAACTTTGCCGCCATGCGGTCGACGCTCGCCGGGGAGAAGGGCGACGGGACCGTCCAGCGGGCCGAGCGCTGGTTCCTCAAGCGCCTGTCGAACTTCGCCCAGATCGAGTCGCTGTGGAAGTTCAACGCCAAGTACGAGCCGGAATGGCTCCCCCGCTACGTGGTGTTCGACACCGCCGAGCACCTGGTGCCGGTGGTCATGGCCATCCTGCGGGCCGAGTCCCTGTGGGAGATCCCCGTGCTCGGTCGCCTGCTGGCCGCCGGAGCGGAGAAGCGGATGGTGGCGGCCCAGCGCGACACCGACGAGTTCCTGGCATCGATCGTGCCGTGGGACGAGGACGGGGTGCGGGTGGCCGGGGTCGACGG
>Ga0209698_10007956_pt1 | contig 11014 bp, 13 predicted proteins | sample LitLauG_LLR_2012_FD_187203 | JGI IMG/M metagenome (GOLD analysis project Ga0209698, IMG submission 187203) | Freshwater sediment microbial communities from Pennsylvania, USA - Little Laurel Run_MetaG_LLR_2012 (SPAdes) (version 2) | ecosystem: Environmental > Aquatic > Freshwater > Creek >... | reverse complement strand
ACCACATCAGCGGGCGCGGTGGGCGTGGACTGCAGAGCGAGTGTGGCTCCGGAATTATCGAAAGCCAGGCCGTAGCCGGCGCCGTGCGCGACAAACTTTGCGGGGGGAGCGGCTTGTCCGAGATTGGGTTCAAATACGATGGGGAGACTGGAGAGAATCGACTGGGCGTTCAGCTTGGCTGGGACGGTCGATTTTGCGGTTGTGTGATGGGACTTGAAGGCAGCGGCGCGGCGGGCATGCAGACCGGCGCCGAGGACTGCGCAAACCAGTAATACCAGAAGCAAACCTGCGCCGAAACGGTATCGCCCAGCCTTTGATTTCAACCCAAGAGAATCCCAATTCACGCGTGTCCTCCAAGAACCTGAGTTTGCCGGGAGAATAAAGGCGGCGCACAAGGCCAAGCTGCCCGGCGCCGTTGAAAACCGCCCCGCTGCCCGCTGTCAGAAGTTTCCCCGAAAAAGTAAATAACTACTTAAACATCTGACGCTTAGCCAAGTCAAGCAAGGGCGACACCCACCACGGAGGCACAGAGTCACGGAGAGAAGCTTTCTGAGAAAAAATAGGGCAAAATGTCGTGGCCAATACAGGAATCATGAACTTGGTTTGTCTCCGTGACTCTGTGCCTCCATGGTGGACTGGTTTCGACAGCCCAGGCTGAATGAGATGCCACCCGGGACGTGGAAAGATGGCCGCCTGCGGCTGGAAAATCGGTTTAGCGCCCAGGCTCATCGCAAAGATTTGGCTTGCAAAGGTTTGAGAATGCTATAGATTATTCGCAGCCAGCCTGCAGTCCGAGTGGAGACTTGCATGGTCTCCGGCGATAGATCCATCCGCTCACGCCGGCGACCCAAGCGGGAATGACAGAACTGAACCCAGCAGATTCGGTCGCGCGCGACCGGCGCCTCATGCGTCGCTTTGAGATGTGTCTGCCGGCAGTGGTTCGCCCGGAGGGGGCAGAGGCGATTCTGACCGAGACCCAGAACGTGAGCGCGCGCGGCGTATTCTTTTATCTCGACCGCAAACTGGCGGAAGGGACAGCGGTCGAGATGACGTTGACGTTTCCTCCGCACGTGACCATGACCGAGCCCATGCGGGTCAAGTTTCAGGCGCGGGTCATCCGCGTCGAGCCGCCGCTGCCCTCCGCGAGAATTGGCATCGCAGCCATGATCGAGGATTATCAGTTCCTGCAGGCCGAACAGGCGGCCGAAGCCGCGCGTGCTGGTGCTACTCAGGGACCGGCCGCGGTCTAGTGCTGCAATTTAATCCGGTCGGCTGCGTGCCTGGGGAGATCCCTCGTCCCGCTGGTGAAAGCGCGGGACTTCGGGATGACGCCAAACGGATAGAATCTTGAATAAGGATCTGACTGAATCCTGCCTCTAGTTCCCAAGGCTTCGCCCGGCGGACAGCCGAGAGCCTGCCTTGAGCCTGTCGAAGGGGCGGCTGTCCCCACATAAAACTTTCAGCTTTTCGGGAGTGAATTCATCTCACGTTGCAGGCGACGGTAGCGGCGCAACAGCGCCGCGATGTAGGTGCCGTGGATGATCCAGACCGCGGCATAAGCCGTCCACATGAAACGAATGGAGGTCATCGCGAACTCCTTGCTGGAGAAGAACCGGCCTGGCCGTCGTCGAGCAGGGCTTCGAGCGCGCGAGTTTCTTCCACCTGCCGCCGCATTACTTCAATGCGGTAGCGGCCCCAGCACAGCAAGGCGCCGTAGAGAGTGAATACGGCAAGATTCAAGAGAAAGACACGCAACATGCGCGGATCGAGTGATCCGCCCCCGCCCATCACCGGCTGGGGATGCTGGGTGCGGAAGAACCAGATGGAAAAATAAACCAGGGGAACGTCGAGCGCGCCGAAAATGGCGAGCACTGCGGCCAGCACCGGAGTCTGCGCGCTGTCGGAAAAGCGGCGCAGCAGCAGGTAGCTGACGTAGATCAGCCACAAGACGAGAGTCGAGGTGAGGCGCATGTCCCAGGTCCACCAGATCCCCCAGACCGGCCGCGCCCACAACGGGCCGGTGACCAGCACGACCGTGCAAAAGACCACCCCGGTTTCGGCAGCGGAGACGGCGAGAGCGTCAGCCGAAGTGTTGCGGCGGATTAAATAAATCACCGATGCAACAAGGTTCAGGAAAAACAGGCAGAACGCGGTCCAGGCCGAGGGCACGTGATAGTAAAAAATGCGCTGCACGTCGCCCATGGTGCGCTCGGTGGGTGCGACCACCAGCGCCTGATAGGTGCCGAAGACGAGCAGCAGCGCGGTAACGGCCGCGAGGATGGGGAAGGTGCGCTTCATTCCGCGTTCAAAATCAGTCCGAACAACGCCAAGCTAGCTGTAGTAAACACCACGTCGTAGGTGAGAAGCAATACGATCCAGAAGCGAGCAGTACCTTCTCCTGTGAGGACGATGTGGGTTGCTTCGACCATGGCCTGAATGGCAGGGATGGAAACCGGGAAAAGGATCACCGGCAGCATGATTTCGCGCATGCGGGTGCGCAGGGAGAGCGCGGCGAAGAAAGTCCCGTTGACCACCAGCGCAAACGTGCCGAGCACGCCGATGAGCAGCAGTTGCCAGACTGGCCCGATCGAACGCAAGTTGTAAAACACCACGAATAGCGGCGCCATCAGCGCTTCCAGCACGGTGACGAACAGAAAGTTGCCGAGGGTTTTCGCCAGGAACAAAGAGTTGGGCGACGCGGGGGAGACGCGGTAGGCGTCGAGCGCGTGGTTGCGCAGTTCGCGGGCCCAGGTTTGGTTGAGGGCAACAACCGTGGAAAACAAAAACGCCACCCAGATCAGGCCGGGAGCGATCTGGCGCGATTCCTCGGCGTTGGGGTCGAACGAGAAGCTGAAAATCACCACCACCAGCAGGGAAAAAAACAGCATGGAATTGAGCGCGTCTTTGGAGCGCCATTCCAGGCGAATGTCTTTGAGCAGCGTGGCGCGCGTCACCGGAGAGAGCAGGCTCATGCATTCTCCTGGGGCGGGGTTAGGGTCGCGGTGCGCGCGACGATGAGGCCGGAACGCATCCAGACGAATTCGTCGGCGATGCCTTCGAGGACCGTGGCCTGATGTGTGACCAGGAAGATGGTCTTGCCGGAATCGCACATGCCGCGCAGCAGAGTGGCCATGCCGCGGGTGGATTGGACGTCGACGTTGGAGAATGGCTCGTCGAGAAAAAGAATGCCCGGATCGTGCAGAATGGCCCGCGCCAGCGACATGCGTTGGCGCATGCCCTGGGAGTATTGTCCGACGGGGCGGGCGAGCGCGGGATCGAGGCCGACGGAGCGGATCGCCCGTGCGCAAGGCTCATCGCTGGCAATGCCATAGAGTTGCGCGAAATAGCGGAGGTTTTCAAGGCCGCTGAATTCGTCATAGAGCAGTGACGGGTGGGCCATGTAGCCGATCAAAGACGCTGCCTGGCGCGGCGTCTGGCCGAGGATGGAAATCTCGCCGCGATTGGGTTGCGCCAGGCCGGCGAGTGAGCGAAGCAGAGTTGTCTTCCCTGCCCCGTTGTCGCCGAGGACGACGTAAAACTTGCCCACGGAAAACTCGGCATCAACACCGCGCAGCGCGGCAAAGCGGCCGAACTGCTTGACGAGTCCGCGGACCGCGATGGCAGCCGGATTGGATGAGCCGGTCAAGTGGCAGGAAGCTATGAAGATAGCGAAAGAGTGAGGGGAAGTCGAGGGATGAGGGCGGGGCCAGCGATCAGTGCCCAGTGGGCAGGTTACGGCAGTCAGATCGGTGGGCCGACCCGGGCGGTCGGAGCTCGCCGGTTTTTCTTTGCGAACTTTGCGGAGTTTTCTTTGCGGACTTCGCGATCAAAAGCATTTGCCGCAAAGATCGCGAAGGAACGGCCGCGAAGGCCGCGAAGAAAATCGCCCCCGTCCCTAGCTTTGATCGCGCCGCACCATTCCGGCAGTTCCTTCAACTCTGGCAGTTGGATTTCAAACTTCGAGTCGCGGAGCCACCCGCCGTCGCCCTTGGGGCTTGACCAGTATTGCAGCACCCGCAGGTTGTGACAGCATCACTTACTTATGCCTACATCGCCTTGAATACGAAACTGATCGCCTTGGTCTCGTTCGCACCGATGGTGACCGTCTGGGTGGAGGTGCCCAGCTTTTCGTGCCACGCCTTGATGGTGTAGGTTCCGGGCGGCAGATTGCTGAGATCGAAGCTGCCGTCTTTTCCGGTGACGGTGTAGAAGGGGTGCTTGAACACGGCGATGTAACCGCGCATCCAGGGATGCACGTTGCACCGGACGGGGATGGCAACCTCCTCGCGGGCGAACGCTTCTTGCATGGTCGACCCTGGTGGCTCTGCCTTGTTCCATTCGCGATTGTTGGCCGGGATGGGATGAATGTTGTGCGACGTGGGATCGTCGTTGATCACTTCGAGGGTTTGGTTGGCCCGCACCGCCAGCACATGCGGCTGATACATGCAGCCTTTCTGCTCGACCACGGCGGGCTGTGTGGGCGCGTCAAACGTGCGATCACCCAAGCCTTGGGAAACAAATACGACCACGTTCTGCAGATTGCCGGTCGCGTCGGCCATGACTTCCTGCATCAGCACCGGCGACGGATGTTGCTTGGAGCAGCTTGGATCGGCGGCCATGCTGATCGACTTTGGGGGCGGAACTTTGCCCTCGAATTTCACAGTTCCCGTTACCGTCGCGCCGGTTGGAGTTGGGGGAGGGCCGCCCGCCCTCACATGAGTGGACGAAATGCACAGGGCCAGCATGATTGCGAAGATAGAAGCCAGGCGTTTTTGCGTCTTACTATTTCTCGGTTTCATCTCACATCACCTCAAAATTCAGATCTCCGTTCCACGAGCGTTTATGCTGTGTGAGGCCGATTGCTCCGGCGGGAGGTTTCAGCAGCCGGGCGCACCGGCCGGGATGAGTCGTATCCCTGGCGATACCCTGCGCGGAACGATCGGCGATCTTTTTCGTTTGACCAGCGGCCTACCGCGGGATGGTGCGGCCGACCGATCGCGGCATCGAACCGGCCGAGGTAAAGTCCGTCGCGGAAGGCGCCGTCCCCGGCCGCGCGCGCGGCCGGACTCCGGCTAGTGCGGGCGGCCAGTGTGCTGCTGGCGAGGGTTGCTGTTCCCAGGCAGGCCGCCGCGGCGAGTGCACAGGAAAGGAATCTGCTCATGTTTTGTGCTCCTTTTGTTGGCGGCAACCGCGCCAGTGCATGCGCACACGAGTGCCGCGGCTTGACCGCATCCAGTTGCGGCCGGTCAATGAAATCAATGAGCGGGCTTTACTTCGTGACTTGAGAGGAGCGTACGCGACGCTTCATGAGAGGTTGTCATGGTGCGGTCATGCTTGAGTCATTTCATCGTTTTCTTCTTGTCGTGCTGAGGTCAGGAATTTCCCATCAGCATGTAACGCCATCCGGTGCGTTCAAGAAAACTCTTGACATAATGTACTAGTATTATAGTACACTGAAACACGTGAAGCAGGGCGCCAATCGCGGCCGGGTTTTCCAGCTCAAGCTGGATCTGCACAGCGGGGTCCCCGTCTACCGCCAGATCATCGATCAGGTGCAGGGCGGCATGGCCGCGGGAACACTGGTTGCCGGCAATCAGCTGCCCACGGTGCGGCAACTGGCGGTGGACCTGGCCATCAATCCGAACACGGTGGTGCGCGCCTACCGCGAACTGGAGCTGGGGGGCTTGCTCGAGACCCATCAGGGGACGGGCACGTTCATCAGCGAGAAGAAAGTCGTCCGGAACAGCGCGGGCCGGGAGCGGCAACTGGCGCAACTGGCAGGCGAAATCGCCGCACGCGCCGGAGCTGCGGGTTTCACGGTAAAGGAATTGGTCGAGCAGTTACGCGAGATGCAGGAGAGGAGATAGTTCGATGCCAAGGAAGCTGGTTACACCTGTCAATGGAGTTGCGTTCGCGCTGTTTGTGGTTTGCATGCTGGGGGGTGCGCTGGTCACCGCGATCGTGAACTCGCCGATTCCGTTCATCATCGGCGCAATGGCGGGACTTTATCTCCTGTTCGCGATCAAAGTTGTGCGGCAGTGGGAGAAGGTGGCGGTGCTGCGCCTGGGCAAGTACGTCGGCCTGCGCGGGCCCGGGCTGTGCATGATTGTGCCCGTGATCGAGTCGCTAAGTCCGTACGTGGACCAGCGGGTGCGGGTGGCCAGCGTCTCGGCGGAATCGACGTTGACCCACGATACGGTTCCGGTGAATGTGGATGCCATCGTGTTCTGGCTGGTGTGGAACGCGGAGAAATCCATTCTCGAGGTGGAGAACTTTATCGAAGCCATCAACATGAGCGCACAGACGGCGCTCCGGGAATCGATTGGCCGTCACGAACTGGCACAGATGATCACCGAGCGCGAGACGCTGGGGCGCGAACTGCAGCGCATTCTCGACCAGAAGACGAATCCGTGGGGAATTACGGTGCAGTCGGTGGAGATTCGCGACGTGAGGATTCCGGCGGGGCTGGAAGATGCCATGTCGCGGCAGGCGCAGGCGGAACGCGAACGCCAGGCTCGCATCATTCTGGGCCAGGCGGAGACTGAGATCTCCGACAACTTTGTGAAGGCAGCAGCGGCTTATGCAGAAAATCCGGTGGCGCTGCACCTGCGCGCCATGAACATGCTGTACGAGGCGATCAAAGAAAAAGGCGCGATGGTGATTGTGCCGTCGTCGGCGGTGGAGACGATGGGGCTGGGTGGAACGCTCGCGACCGCATCACTGGGCGGGGCAAAGGCGCAGTAAAGCGATGAGAGGAGAAACGGGTATGAAGCAACTTGTAACGTGTCATCAAAGTCAGCGAGTGTTGGGGACCATCTTTGCGGCGCTGGTAGTGGCGGCGTTCACAGTACCCCGCGGTACGGCGCAAGTGATGCAACGAGGGGTGAGCGTTGAACTGGCCCACTCCAGCAATGCGGTCCCCGTGCCCGATGCGGACAAACAAGACGCACTGATCGTGACCATGACCGGCAATGGCAGCACTTACGTCGGAATCGATGCCGTCAGATCCGGCGAGTTGACAGAAAAAATCAGAGGCCGCCTGCTGAGCCGGGCGCGAGTGCTCTACGTGAAGGTCGACGCGCACGCGCATTATGCAAATGTGGTGGAGGTTCTTGACGCGGCGCGTAGCGCGGGAGCGGAAGCAATCACGCTGCTGACGGCCCAACCCGAATCGCCGAAACCGGGAATGGTGGCGCCGCCGAACGGGATCAAGTTGCAGATTCGCTAGGTCGTTGGTCTACGACATGCCGCTGGCTGGCGCGGCGGCGGGCTGGCCAGGCTGACCACTCTTCGGCGCATACTTGGATGCGCACTTCGCTTGCAGCGCTTTGGCATGGAACACGCCATCGCGGCCAAAGCTTCCGTCAGCCAGCGCCTGCGAATCGTCTTTAAAGGTGTCGGGCGGTGCTTCGGTGCCGGTGTAGTCCACGGCAAGGGTCTGGTCCTGCTCCATCAGGACAAATTGCACGTGCGTTCCGGTGCGCTTGATTGAGCCGGGCTGTACATTGCCGGCAACGCGCAGGCGTTTGGTGTAAGCGCCGTCGCCCATGGTGTGGAGTTCTTTGATGGTGACGTAGTAGCTTTTGGAATCCTGCACGCCGGTGTAGGCGAGGTAGCCGAACAGCAGCACGATCACGACCATGGCCGCGCCGAACTTGAGATAGGTGGACATCCCGGTTCTCCGTCTCCCCTCTTCCCTGCTACTAAATCTACGCGCTCGAAGTAGTTGAAGCAAGGTTCCGGTTGGGCAATGGCCCTAGTACAGCTGCCGGCGTACTGCTTGCCGAATCGCGTAAATCACCGCTCCGGTAGAATAAAGAACACTCTCCCGAAGCGAGGCATTGATGATCCATCCCTGGCACGACGTAACCCCGGGCGACAAACTGCCGCAGGAATTCCAGAGTGTGATCGAGATTCCGTTTGGATCGAGCGTGAAGTATGAACTCGACAAGGCCAGCGGGCTGATCAAGCTAGACCGCGTGCTGTATTCGGCGGTTTATTATCCGGCGAATTACGGATTCATTCCGCAAACGCTGGCCGAAGACGACGATCCGCTGGATGTGCTGGTGTTCTGCCAGGAAGCGGTGGTGCCGTTGACCATCATCCACGCGCGGGCGATTGGCCTGATGACCATGATCGATTCAGGCAAGCCTGACCACAAGATCATCGCCATCGCGACGGAAGACCCCGAGTTCAACTCATATCGGGACGCGGACGAGATGCCATCGCACCGCATGCTGATGCTGCGGCGGTTTTTCCAGGACTACAAAATGCTGGAAGGAAAGTCCGTTGAGGTGGACGAGATCCGTCCCGCCGCGGAAGCGTATCCAATTATTTCCGATGCGCTGCATGCCTACAGCGAACAACGGCGCAAGGGATTCAAGTCGCTGGGCGGGCTCAAGTAGCCGTACTCCGCCCCGGATTTCTCCGGAGCGGAGCACTGCAAAACTTACTCCTGTGCGGGATGCAACACACGGAACGTGTTGCCGCCGTTGGACCACACCAGCACCAGCGCATCCTGTCCCTTGGAGATGTCACCGAGCGCCTTGGCCACGTCGGCCGCGGAGCGTGTGGCATGGCGGTTGACTTCGACAACTACGTCGCCGCGCTGCAAGCCTGCGTTATCAGCCGGGCTTCCCGGCTGCACATCCTCCACGACTGCGCCGTGAACGTCTTCAGGGATTTGCATCTGGTCGCGTTCGTCCTGGTTCAGATCGCCGAGGCCCAGGCCCCAGCGGCCTTTTCCGCGTTCGTGGCCAGCGGCCGCAACACCGCTAGTCGCGCCCATCGCTTCCAGCGTGACCGGAACGTTGAGGCTTTTGCCGTCGCGCACAACATCGAGCTGGATGGTCTCACCGGGACGCTTCTGTCCGACTTCCATCTGAAGCTGCCCGGCGTCTGTCACTGCGTGGCCGTTGAGTTTGGCGATGACATCGCCAATCTTAAGACCGGCCTTCGATCCTGCAGAGTTCGGCTCGACCTGCGTCACCACGGCCCCGCTAGCGTCGCTCATCTGGAAAAACTTGGCGTTGTCCGGAGTAACGTCTGCGATGCCGATGCCGATGAGTCCGTGGTTGACTTTGCCGTCGCGGATCAGAGTTTCCACGGTCGGCTGCACGATCTGGGACGGGATCGCGAAGCCCATCCCTTGGAACGAACCTGTGGATGAGATCAGGAAAGTGTTGATTCCGATCAGTTCACCGCGAGCGTCCACCAGCGCGCCGCCGGAGTTGCCGGGATTGATCGCTGCGTCGGTCTGGATGAATTCTCCGGGCTTGCGACGATCGCTGGCATCAGGATTGGGCCGGTTGAGCGCGCTCACGATGCCACGTGTCACCGTGAAACGGAATCCATACGGATTGCCGAAAGCGAGCACATTTTGACCCGGCCGAAGCTTGGCCGAATCTCCCCATGGAACGCTGGGCAGGTTGCTGCCCTGAACCTTGATCACGGCAAGGTCGGTCAAAGGATCGGTGCCGATCAGCTTGGCCGGCAGCACTTCGCGGTTGCTCATGGTCACGCGGATGTCGTTCGCGCCGTCGACCACGTGATTATTGGTCACGATGTAACCGTCGGGCGAAATGATGACTCCGCTGCCGAGGCCGTGCTCCACTCTCGGCCTTGGATTCATGGGCATATGGAACTGAAATTGGCGGCCAAAGGGTGTCCCGCCGAATGGATTGCCCCCGAACGGCTCTAAGAACTGCTGCATGTCTTCTGAAGAATCATTGCCGCCCTGTGGGTTCGGCTTCGAGGTCACGGTTACGTTGACGACCGCCGGAGTAACCCTGGCTGCGAGAGTTTCCATGGCGCGGTCGAGCGTCAGCAAGGCGGCGACGCTATTGTCATCGAGTGGCGCGGCGGCGGGGGCCGCGACGGCTGCGTGGGCTGGTTTGGCAAATTCATACGCGGCAAGCGACGCGACGGTGACGACGGCCATCACAGCCACGAGCAAGCGACGATTCAGCTTCGTACTCCAGGTTTTCATTTCATTCTCCTTCGTAACTAATCATTTAGTTGCTGCTTGCAAAAAAACTCAGGTCTTCTTTGCGACCGGCACTTTGTTCATCTGATCCTGAGCCGGATCTTTCAGGATCACGCGCCAAACGGTGATGCTCCAGCCGCACATATCCGGACCGAAGCATTGCGTGGTCCGAACCATCAAAAGGGTCTCTGCAGGTGCGTCTCCGGGGCCCTCGGTCACCAGTTCAATGCGAGCAGACCCGGCCGTGCTCAAGCCTGTCGCGAGAACCAGTGGGATCGGCGGAACAGGTTCGGCGGGATGCTTGACCGCTGGATGTTCGTCAGCTCGCCCAGCCATCCTTCCAGCCGGGCGCGGAGCCCTTGCGAGCACCGACGATGCACTCACATGCAGGGCCGCCGGAACGACGGCTGCCGAGCTGGAATGAAATTGGTTGAACGCGACTGAAGCCGCCCCAGTAGCGCGGGCCGCTGGTGGGTCTGGTGCAAAAGCCACGAATTGGGAGCGCGGAGCGATGGCGAGGCAAGCAAAAGAAAAAGCCGCTACCAGGCAAACAGCCGGCTTCCAGAGCTGTCTTGTATTCGCTCGATTTCCGTCGAGAATCCTGGCCAGGCGCAATGAGGCTTCGCGAGCGCGGTGCACGGCGGCCTGCGCCATGGACCAGCCGCGGCGTGCGACGCTTTTTTCGAGGAGAGCGATCAGGCACTTTGCATAGGTCCCGGCATCGGCGGTCTCCGCCAGCACCCGATCGTCACAAGCCATCTCTCGCTCCAGAGACAGGCGATTGTCGATCCACCAGATCGCGGGATGAAACGGGAGAACCGCCCGGACTACTTTCTGTAGCAGATTGGTCCAGTCGTCCCAACGATGCAAATGCGCGAACTCGTGGAGCAGGATGACGTTCAGTTCTTCAGGCGGCAGTTCCTGCAGCGCCCAGCGCGGAATCACGATCATCGGCCTGAAAAAGCCAATGGCTGCGGGTACGCTCAGTTGCTCCGACGTGGCAAGGGAAACGAGCCGTGAGGAAGAAAA
>Ga0209698_10007955_pt1 | contig 11014 bp, 9 predicted proteins | sample LitLauG_LLR_2012_FD_187203 | JGI IMG/M metagenome (GOLD analysis project Ga0209698, IMG submission 187203) | Freshwater sediment microbial communities from Pennsylvania, USA - Little Laurel Run_MetaG_LLR_2012 (SPAdes) (version 2) | ecosystem: Environmental > Aquatic > Freshwater > Creek >... | reverse complement strand
GCTTTTATCCATTAGCCACCAAAAAGTTGCAGAGCTCAGCGGCGGCCAACAACAACTTGTCAATCTGCTACGGCTCTTGCTCAATCGTCGCGCTCGCGTAAGATTGCTCGACGAACCGCTCAACATGCTCGATCCGGCCGCTACCAATATCGCCGAGGAATTACTCCTCGCAGATCCATTAGCCTGCACGCTTCTGGCTATTCCCGCATCAGTTCGTTTTACCACTGAGTTCCAGGCGGACAATCAAACCGATCTACAAGGAAAGACAGACATACTATGAAGACGCCCACTAGAAGGTCCGTTTCAGGTATCGCCGCAGCCCTCATGTTCGCGCTGTGGCTTTCAGGTTGTTCCTCCCAACCCCAGACTGTAAAGATCGGCGCCATAGTTACCCTCACAGGATCTGGCGCAGAAATTGGCGCCCTTACAAAACGTGGACTAGACCTAGGCCTGGAGGCTGCGAACAAGAACCCCCAGGGAAAGAGACTTGAGTTGCTGTATGAGGACAGCAAAACCCAACCCGCTGATGGATTAACCGCTTTTAACAAACTCATTAACACTGACGGCGTCCGCCTATCTGTCGTCCAGGCCACGGTCATTTGTAGCGCAGTCGCCCCGGCGGCGGAACAGCGCAAGGTTCTAATGATTGGCACGAATTCAACTGAAAAGGGGCTGGCGAAAGGCAAAGACTATACGATTAGGTTTTATCCAGATGCGCTGCTCTCCGCCGCTACCACTAGCAGCTATGTGAAAGCTCGCTACCATCGTGTCGCGATCTTCTACCTCCAGAATCTGTACGGCCAACAGGCCTACCAAGCTTTCTCGAAAAGCTTTGGCGATTCCGATCGTAAAGTTATTTTTGCAGAGCCTGTCTCGCCAGACGCAACTGACCTCCGAACCCTAATAGCTAAAATGCTGGCAACTAAGCCGGATGCCGTATTCACGCCGCTGTATGGCCGCGTCAGCGTCTCCTTGCTCCAACAGATCCGGGAACGCGATCAATCCATTCCCATCATAGGCGACGTGCCTTTGGTGAATCCTCCGGTTTACCGCGCTATCGGGGCAGCGGCCGAATCCATGGTGTTGCCTGGTATCCCTTTGGACGCAGGGCTCGCCTCCACGGATCTCCAGAAAGCCTTTGTGGATGAGTATCAACGGCGCTTCGGCGAAAATCCGAGCGTAACAGTCGCTATCCATTACGACACTATCCAACTTCTTGCCGCCGCTCTTCGCGAGACGGACGGAACTCCTGAAGCGGTAAGGCGACATATTCTGAATAACAGGTCCTACCAGGGCCTTGTTTCTGGTTTGCGCTTCGATCAGGATGGCGAGTCTCTGATGGAAATGATCCCTCTCCAGATCACGAAGGGCAAGCTTCTACCGATCACGGAGCATTGACGCTAGTGTCAGACCAGTCATACGCTTTTGCTCACCTAGAAGACGAGTGCCAGCGCGTTAGCTATACGGTTTTCGAGGATCTTCGCCAGCTTCGCGACCATCCAATCGTTAGCGACTCTCGATCTCGGGACCTTGCGTTCTTCGATTTAATAAATCGAAAGGCGCTGCACGAGAACGGGGACCCGCCTGCCATCATCAGCGCTCTCGCCGCCAATCGCTTCCCGAGCGTATTAATAAAGGACCCCGGCTTGCTCGTGACAGATGACCTCGCGGCGACGATTGGAAGGGCCCAGACCCTCCTTTCGTTCTACAAGAATACTGAGGACACTTTCCCACCGCCCCTTTGGCTGCGTTTGCTTCCAACGTGCCTTCATATTGCCGGAACTCTTGTCCGCGGAGCAAACTCGCCCAAGCTCCGCTTCTTGTCGCTTGCGCTGGAAGATCCGATACCCGAACGGCGTCGTATTGCGCCATATGACGTATTTGTCAACGTCAACTCCCATCTTCCTAGGGACCGATTTGACACCGTCACCAGGGCTGCCAACCGCGTGTCGCGGTCGCTCAATCGGTCTCTTTTCGGGAGTTACTACAGCGACGGAAGGAACCCTGTTCCGCCGTACGTCTGGTGGGGCATACGGTTCCGGACCAACGGCGCTTTACCAAACGTATCGCAACCGCGCTACTGGTTGGATGTCAGAGTCGCGACCGCACCGTCGAATGACTTTAGTCGGCTTACGCTGACTGCGGACGACACCCTCACCGCGGACATTTCCTTCCCGACTCTCCTTGGTCGTTTTGACGCGGATTCGGCGCAGGATGCGATCGAACCTACGCTACGCGCGTGGCTGTTTGACGGCGTTCCGCCCGATGTTCGCGGATCGATCCCCTTAACCGCCCCGAGTGATCAGCTCTTTGCGTACGTCGCCTTGAATTCAACGAATTTCCCGAGTGGCCGCTACCCTCAACAGGGCATGGACTGCCTGATATGCCCGGGGGCCTTCTGGTCAGTCGATACGTTGGTTTGGGGAACTGGAATGACCATTAGCTACGGTTTTGAGGGTGAGGTGCCCACAGAGGCAGCCAACCGAATCCTAAGCCTTACGCAGAAGCTCATGACTGCACCAACCATCTACGCCCAGCTTCAGAAGGTAAGCGAAAGAGCAACGGCTGTCGGCATCGATACGATTCTGCACCAGATACCTCAAGATTTGCAGAATGTTAACACGTCGGCCTCCCTGCACGCGGTAACGGTGCGCCAGAACATCGAGTATTTTGGGAAATATGTTCCTAAAGACCGCCTTCAGGAGTTTCGTCAGTTATTTCAGCCATTCGAATTGCCTCATAATTTCTTGTTCGCTTTGATGGTTGCGCAAGCGGCTAGCCTGGAGCGCGTCAACGAAATGCCAACGGACCTTCGAGAAGCCTTGAACGGCCCGTGGGACACGTCACACGCGCTTGTTCTCGTAGACAAACTTATTCGCCCTTGGGTATTAGGACGTGTGGACGAAGCCCTATCATCAGAGAAGGATAAGGCCAAGATCTTCAAGACGGCATTCCCCAGCGTCCGGGTCCTTGAGCCCATAACCCTGCAACATCCTGAAGGCCTTTTGCTCGCACTAGTGTTTGCTCTCCGCAATGCCTTTCAGCACGCCTTCCTTCATGCGATTCGCGCGCCTCAATCGGGCGGCCCCGCCGTCACCATAGCGCGGGGCGAGGAAGACGGAGACGAATACATCTTGATTCGCAATACCGGAGCGCAGCCGCAGGCCGACTCCGCGCGTGCCGCCCAATACGGATGGTACAGAGACGTCGCGCTGTTGGAGCGTTACAAGAAGTCACGTTGGAGGCCCCGTTGCCAGGATGCACGGACCCGTCAGTATTCGGTCTGGTCCGCTGCGGACCTGATGTGGGAGACGCGACTCGACTATAGAGTGGACAATTCGCACGTTGAGGGAGTCTCACCGTCATGAAAGTCGTTCAGGTGTTGGAGCCGGCGCGTACGGGGAATATGGTCTATTCCGTTGACGATCTTTGGTTTAGCAGTATTCGCGGATCAAAGAACTCAGTTCATCTTTGTCTTCACTACGCGCTAAATGAGCGAATTGATCTCAACGCGATGGCGGGGATGATCGCGAATGCAAAGAAAGAGCCCTTGGCGCCGATTGTCGAGCTCGATCTGTTGTCGCATCTGGTTGAGCTCTGCGATCGCGCTGGCTTTGGCCTAAGACTTTGCGATTTCGAGTATTTTGAAGAACATTTCGCCAGTGAAATCAACACGCGCCAGAATGCGTTATTGTTGGATATTCAAAATAGCGCCGCGAGGACTGAATCCGCCGCGCACTACGGCATTACGAAGCTCCAGCAATTGTTAGGGGCTAAGCGCCCGCATGCCGACATATCGTTCGTCACGGCCTACCCTGGAACCGCTGAGCAGATCATTCATCGCAAAAACGAGCCAGGTTGGTGGCTTCTCCTCAGTATTCCGTTCGTCCAGAAGGGGGCGAACCTAAGAGAAGACCTCGGGTCGTTTTTCCAGTACTTCAGAGAGGGGCGTTCTCTCGAACCAGTGTCGCAGATGGCCCGGTATCTCCTAGAAAACGAACGCAGCCATCCGGAAACGATAGCTGATGCCGTTGCAAATCCCGTACCGCTGGCGCATGCTTATCAGGAGGTCGAATCATTTAAGGCGATCTATTTTTGGGATAGCACCTCTGATAACTGGCGGCCCCAGTATCCCCTTAGAGTCGGCATGTTCATTGCCCACCTCATCCACTTCGGATTCCCAGCCCGCTATTCAGCCGGAGATTCCCGCGAAGTCACGTACTTGCCGATCCAACCCGGTGGAGTCTTTCTTCTGTTACTGGCGGATTTCCTGAGTTTCTTGCAGTTGTCAGGACCAGTAGTGCTCACGATAGCGAACGGGAACTGCCAGCTTAACATACCGGTTGCCGGTGAGGGCTCATCCTGCTTGAAGAGTAGGCTCTACGGCACTGAGGGCGGCGAAGCCACGCGGAGACTGCGCGCCTTGCTGACGTGCAGGAGCGATTCTATTCCGAGCCTCGCAAAACTGAATCATCTGAAGCCGTCCTGGAGGTCTCCTGAGAACGTGCCTGAGTGTTCGCCGCGGACTCACAGGCTTCTGGTGGAACCTACCTTTAGCAGCCAAAGCATTGAGTTGACATGGGCAGAACAGACATGAGGACGCTTTATGTCGCCGACCACAGGCGGAGTGGCGCGAAACCCCTAGCGAGTTCATACGATCCGGCGACACAGAGCGGCTTCGTCGCTAGGTGGAAGGTCTGCCTTAAAGAACTCTCAAGCACGGACGCCTTCAGGGTTACGGAGCGCCTCTCCGAGGCAACTCATGTCATTGTCCACCTCTCGCAAAGCGATAGCGCCAAGGCTCAGGCGGGGGAGTGGTCAGATCGAATCGCGGTGGATCAGATCATATTGTGCGTTAGCCTAACGCGCTTGTCGAAGGCGCCAATACGGCGCCAGGAGGGTGGGCGCCGCCAAGTGACGTTCTTTGCGAAGCGATCCGACCTCCTAAACGACGCATCCTTTTTCGCCGAGTTTCTCCTCCTATCGATCGAACAGGCATGGGAAGCTGCTGATGGTGGCCGATTGCACGGCATCTTGCAGCGCATTGTCGACGATCCCGTACCCTTTTCAACGATAAAGATGCTGGAGCTGTGCACGTACGCCCTTGCTGCGGGGGGTATTCAGGTCGATGGGGAGAACAACGCGCCCAAACTGATTGCATCATATGCGGATGTCCAGGACACCCAGGTTGCCCGCGCGTTAATCGGTCTTCAGTCAGGCTCACATCGGGATGCGTTTCGCGTGGCCTTGGCCTCAGAGCTACGCGTAACGACCTTGCCAAGCGGGGTACAGCGGCTAGTCCAAGCCCTGGAGAAGACTGATGCTGCGGCGCGGATTCCGTGGGATGACTTCCTAGAAGCTTATCGGGAGCTGTCCAAGGCCTCAATATGAGTGGCGACGTTCTGCAGGCTGATGAATGGCTGGCGATCCGATCACACGTCGTCCATGATCTACTCCGGCGCAGTGTGCTCCCATGGTGCGGACGCCTGACGAGTCTTCTCTGCGGCGACGTGGAAGATCCATCTCTCGACTCCGAGAATGTGGGAGTGGTAGCGGAACAAATCGAAGAACTGCTCCGCTGCGTGCATTGGTTGATTGAAAACATAGCGTACATGTCTCCTTCGTCAATAATACGGAGCAGTGATCTCCCGAGTGCCCGCCCAGAAGAGGGAAAGGACCACTTCTATTTGTTCATAGATTCGGCGTGGCGGTCTAGGCTAGGCATTGACAGTATTTCTGCGGGTGTAAGGCGGGCGAGCGAAGACGTGGGAAGAGCCCACGGCGAGATTAGGGCTTTCCCTGGATCTGAGTCAATCCGATCGATGCCCCAAACCGAGCGAGATCGGCTTGTCCTTTTCGTGAGAGCCTTTCGATCAGCGCTCTTGCAGCTTGATTTGGCATTGCAGCGTCTGCCAAAGCGGCCGGAAGTCAGACCAGCATGAAAGCGCTTCCTCGTATTCTCATTATCGACGATATGTCTGGGCGGGAACTTCCGGACCGCTACAATTCTGATCGCGCCGCCATGTGTAGCAATTTCCGGTTGGACGACGTGTCATTGGATTTTGACAAAGCGTTTCCCCGGCCCACCGTAAAGCAACCCGTCGCGGAGGTGGTCTTCGCGAGAGGTCAGCGGCCAAGGAACGCCCATGTGGGCGATAAAGTCGAAAACGACTTGGATGGCTCGCTCAGAATTATTGAAGCCGGCTGGGAAACGGACGACAACCCGTGGGCGCTCCTTGTTCTAGACTTGTGTTTCTATACGGGACTCGTGACGGCTCGCAGTCACAGGGAGAACCCAGGAATGCCGGAGGGTAGCGCGGGGGATCGCCGCCCGGACGCATATTTCGGCCTTCGCCTATTGGAGGCCGCGCGGGTTCGCTTTCCAGACCTACCCGTAGTCATTCTATCTGCCCAGGACAAGGATGCCGTGAGCCGCGAGTACACGAAGGGGGGCGCGCTCGATTTTCTTTCGCCTCATGAGGATGCTGGGCATGAGCGTCTCGCCAGCCTACTAGACACATACGGCCTGATCCCTGATGCGTCTTTGAAGATCATTGGGAATTCAAGGGCCCTATTAATGGCGCTTCGCTCAGCTCGCCGCGTTGCTAAGGTCAACCGAAATATTCTTCTAAGGGGAGACCGCGGCTCCGGAAAAGAATTGTTTGCGCGCTTTATTCACGACCACACCCCAAGTGCTGAGGCTCGACCCTTTGAGACCGTGGATTCCGGTTCGCTCCAAGCCTCGCTCTTTGCGAGCGAGTTGTTTGGCCATCACAAGGGAGCATTCACCGGCGCGGACCGCCATCACCAGGGCGTTATTCGGCGCGCAAGCGGTGGCGACCTCTTCCTCGATGAGGTTGGCAACATGCCGGTTGAGATCCAGACAGGTCTATTGCGCGTCATCGAGCAGCGGAGGGTCGTGCCGCTTGGCTCCGATGTCGGTGTCCAAGTAGATGTACGATTTCTATCAGCTACGAACGAAGACATCGAACGCACCTCGGCCGCCGGCAAATTTCGTAGCGACCTGTTCGACCGGCTTAAGGAGGCTGGTACGGTTGTCGTGCCACCGTTGCGAGAGCGCATGTCTGATCTTCCGGTCCTGGCAGAGTTCTTTGTGCGCCAAGCGGAATCTGTGATCGGTGGGTCCGTGCGGAGGCGGATTGATTCCGAGGCGATTGGGGTGCTTTCGTCGTATCGGTGGCCCGGAAACATACGCGAGTTGAGGAACTGTCTCTTTGTGGCCGTTCTCGATTATCCGGGCGTGGAACACTTGATGCCTGCCCACATTCGCCTCGCTACGCAAGAGCCTCAAGACCTTTCCCGCGCGGCCTTCCCTACTGCCGGCTTCATTGCTCAAATTCCGCAGCCTCTCGCCGAAACTGAGATCGACATCCACCAGATTGCGGGCATTCTTCCGCGCCTTGAGGCAGACTACGGAACGCTCATCCTGCGGGCGCTGCGAGCGGCGCTCCTCGTCACCCGTCGCCGTACGATAGACAATCCAGAAGGCGAAGTTCTGATTCAACCTGCGCTGCGGCTCTTCTCGGGCTCAAAAACGCTCACCGCCTCCCAAGCCGCAGACATGATCAAACGGCTATTCTCAATTGCGAGAGCTGCTAACCACGAGCTCCTGTCAGACCCTATTCTTTCGGAAGCGCTGCGAACCGCAAAGCGTCTCCGGCCCTCCTCGTCACGCAAAGAAAGAACTTCGGAGAAATAGGCTCATGCTTCGTCCTCTGTTACTTCTCGCCACGCGCTCAGACGGCTCATCGAGCCTAGAAACGATCTTTGGCGCCCATTTGGCCGCATCGTCAGATCTACACCGGGTCGTTCCGATTCACTATGATTCGATCCTTCAGGTCGAGGAATGCCTCGACAACCTAACGCACGACGAATTGCTAGATACTATGCTCGTGTTTGACCTTGCGAGTCATAAGATTGACCCCTGGGCAGTCGCGCAGTTCCAACGTGATACCGGAGAAGTAGGCGCAATTGCTTTGGCCTATCCAGAGGTATACTGCGTTGTCTATGGTGCCCAGCCCGATCATCTGCACAACATCCCGGCTGAACATCACTTCGACTTAAGCCAACTCGGCGGCCTACTTCAAGCAATCGCGCGGCATTCCGACGGCTTCCGCGCGTGGTTCGACCCCACTCACCTCCGCGCGCATCTCAAGCACGGGATGTGGAATGATCCCGAGAATCCATCTGTCTATAAGAATCTAGCGGCTTCACGGCTAGAAGTCATCGCCGCCGTTGCCGAAGATGAAAAGAGCTTTCTCTTCTTGGAGGCTTATGCGGCTTATCGCTTCGGGTACGCTGTTTCGCTTCTGTCCACTGAAAAGGAGTTCCTTGGCTATGTGAAGTTGATAGATGGCGCGGTTTCGCCGAGCCCGCCGAAGTGTGATCTCTTAATTACTGATTGGGAACTAACCTATGCCGATCACAAGGGTGAGAGACAGTTTGAGCTAGTCAAGAAGATCGACCTGGCCCATCTGGGGATGGTCCTTGTCATCACCAGCCTCGATCGCGAAGAGCTTGAATTGTGGATGTCTAGCAAACGCAATGTCTACGCCTTGGACAAGCCAATCGGCGGCATTCATTCGTTCCTTCTCCCATCTGCTGCCGAACCAGTAAGAGCCCGAAAGCTCCAGGCCTATAGATCACCGTTGCTTTCGAATCTGGGAGATGCGAGGACTAGCAAGTCGCACGACGCCCCGTTCATCAGCGTCCGGATCGCACATCAGCTCATGAGACGCGCGCGAAGCCTGTACAGGCAAGGCGTTGAGTCTGTCGAATCCGCAGTGCATCTTGCGCTCTTGGCTGGCGAGGCTAAGGAGATTTTGGGTGGCCTTTCCCGGACTCTGTCGTTCGAGGCCGTGTCTCTCCAGAATGTCGCAGAGACGCAGGCCGAGGCGCTGTTTTTTGGGACGTCCAGAGATCCACAGGTGGTCCGCGACCGAGTCGCCCTATTGGATGAGGAGGTTCGTCAGATCGGTAGGACGAGGACTTCAGAACGGCTCTCAGCGGCCGAGAGAAACTGCGTATTGCGCACCATACAAATCATGCGCAAAGCATATTCTGATTCGGAGCATTTTGAGGCGGCTGAAGAGTGCCTTCGAAAGTATTCTAAGTACGAGAACGTTGCTCTTCCGATGCGGGTCTTTTACAGATACTGTGATCGCGTAACGGACTCCGGCACGAGCGCAGGTCGGTTGCTGTTGGTCAACGCTGCCATCGTGTTGGTCTTTGCTGGCATCTTCTTCCTCCTGATCCAGCACTACTGCCCAAGCAGCCAAACTTCGTTTCGAGTCGGTCACGCGCTAACCCACTCATTCTTTAGTTTCGTTGAAGTGTCTCCGGGGCCCGCGGAGTGGGATAGCCCTCATTTAGGGCCCTGCAGCGCGACCATTCCGCCGTGGTATTTCTATCCGATTGAGTTTGCCGAACTGGCGTTGGCGTACTTGCACTTGGGTCTGCTAATTTCTCTGCTCTACAGGAAAATCACGCGAAGGTCTCCCTAAGCTGCTCCTGCTAACGGCGAGAGATGCGGGCGGGCGTGTCAAGGTCAAATCAATGGTGTTAACAGGTAACGGCGACAGTAAGGCGGGAATCATGAGTGCACCGGACGCTGAGCGACATGCGTGCCTCGACTCGGCGCACGCTACATTGTTTATCCTGTTTGAGGGGTTGACCAAGGTAGGGGTAAGATGACGTTCCATCGGAGGCGCGACAGCGCAATCGGTTATTCGGCAGATGCGCGCTGGCCCAGCGAGAGGATTCCAGGTGACACATGGGGTCCGATGTCCAGCATCGCAATCGGCCCCGACGATAACGTTTGGACCTTCAATCGCGGTCTGATTCCAATCCAAGCCTACACTCAGGAAGGAGAACTCGTTAAGTATTGGGGACAGGGCGGAATGTTCAAGCTTCCCCATAGCCTTCGGTTCGATGACGAAGGCAATCTCTGGGCCACTGATGTTCTGATGCACACGGTGCGTAAGTTTTCATTGGACGGAGACCTCTTAATGTGCATTGGAATCCCTGATTGTCCCGGCGCCGACGAGACCCACCTCAATCAGCCGACCGATGCGGCGATCGCAGACAATGGTGATGTCTATATCGCGGACGGCTACGGAAATAGCCGCATAGTCGTGTTCGACGGGAGTGGAAAGTATCTAAGGTCGTGGGGCGGCCTGGGGGCGTCTGCTGGCGAGTTCAACCTGCCCCACTCAGTTGCGCTGGACTCACAGGGGCATGTTTACGTTGCCGACCGGAACAACGCTCGGGTGCAGATATTCAATGCGAAGGGCGCACCAGTCAGCGAATGGACGAACATCATTACACCGTGGCATATTACCATCACCTCTAAGGACGAGGTCTTCGTCTGCGGGAGTTCCCCCATGTTGTGGTCTGAAACGCCGGACACAGAACCGTGTCTGGGCCTTCCGCCGAAAGATCAGCTCTTCATGAAGCTTGATGCCCTGGGACGCTTGCACCAGCTATGGTGCATCCCAAAGGGCGAAGACGGCAGGGAGAGACCCGGTGAGGTAAACTGGCTGCATACAATGGCGCTTGGGAATGGCGGCAGTCTGTTTTTAGGTGACATCAAGGGCAAACGGGCTATGAAGTTCGTTCGCGCAGACTCTTCAGCGAGGTCTTGATTGGGAAAGCTGTTGCTAGGTGGCCAGTGCGCTTGGCAGGGGCCCTGTTCTGCGGTTTTCTGCTCAGTAACTATCGCGGAGTATGATGGCGGCGTGAGAACCGCCCGTCTGGCAATAGGAGGCTGAAGCCGAAGACCATCGGAACGGCGAGGGTCAGGCAGATTCCTCTTCGGAGGGCGACCCCCCAGTTCGTTCGCCAACTCCTCAACGGTTGGGGCAGGCTTTGATTCTGCAAGTTTTCGCAGGCTTTCGGCCAACCGGTATTCAGATATGCCGATGGGCTTGTTGGTGATGTCCCGGAGTACGTATTCCGCAACGAACCGTTCCCTGGTTTTGCACAGGATGATCTC